>Ga0114999_10007063_pt1 | contig 12798 bp, 13 predicted proteins | sample ArcticOcean_MG_C_3_FD_89820 | JGI IMG/M metagenome (GOLD analysis project Ga0114999, IMG submission 89820) | Marine microbial communities from western Arctic Ocean - ArcticOcean_MG_CB8_126 | ecosystem: Environmental > Aquatic > Marine > Oceanic | place: Arctic Ocean: Canada Basin | collected...
GTTTAATTTGATCATGTCTCACTATTCCCAGGCAAAGGGCATTGACCAGTGGGTTACCCTCATAACAGGAGTCAAAATAGACGTCTCCGCCCACATTGGGGATACCTATACAATTTCCATAATGAGCGATTCCCTGGACAACACCCCGAATAAGGCGCTTGACGGCAGGAGAATCTATTTCACCAAAGCGCAAGGAATTAGTGAGCAGGACCGGACGCGCACCCATCGTGAATATATCCCTGATAATTCCCCCTACCCCCGTGGCTGCACCTTCAAAGGGTTCAACGGCGCTCGGATGGTTATGTGATTCAATTTTGAAACAAATAGCCCACCCGTCTCCGACATCGATAACACCGGCATTTTCCTCACCGGCTTTTATCAGGACTTGGTGAGGAGAATCATGATCTGACCTTTCGGTAGGGAAAGAACTGAGGAGACGTTTGGAGTTTTTATATGAACAATGTTCCGACCACATAACACTGAAAACTCCCAACTCGGTAATATTGGGATCACGCCCGAGGATTTCCTGGATCTTCTCATACTCCTCGGGCAGCAGCCCTAATTCTTCGACATCATCAGGGGTAACGAGAAGATTCAGTGCTGGATCGGGGTTAGTAAGCACCATGGTGGTAACGGGCATAGCGCATTAATGATCAAATGGCGTAAATACAGTAAATTTCATCGTCCATGTTAGCATAAATTCATATTAAATATTTGTAGTTATATAATATTTCGGATCAAGCGTGAATAAGATTTGAGGCGAGAACAGATTTCAAGACTTTTATCCCATCGCTTGAAGGATGGAATTTTTCTACTGCCCTTTCAGGATGGGGCATCATGCCAAATACATTGCCCGCTCGATTACGAATGCCCGCAATATTACCCATCGCACCGTTAGGGTTACCTGAGGGTTCGCTATAACGAAAGAGGACCTGGTTATTCGCTTCAATTTCCGCCATGCCTTCAACATCAATACGAAAATTGCCTTCTCCATGCGCAATGGGTAGAGATAGACGCGCTCCCAGTTTATCACGATTAAATTCACTTGTTGAATTTTCAACCGCAAGGTCCACAGACATACATCTAAACTCCAGGCAATTATTACGAATGAGCGCTCCGGGCAACAAGCCAGCCTCACACAGAATCTGAAAACCGTTACATATGCCAATGACTATTCCCCCATTTTCAGCATAAGGAATCAGAGCACTGACTATCGGGGAGAACCTTGCAATCGCACCGCACCGCAGGTAATCGCCAAAAGAAAACCCCCCCGGAATTATTACTGCTTTTGCATCACCAAAGCTGGTCGCCTTGTGCCACACCATTTCTGTGTTCAGGCCTAGACTTCGGGAACATGCATGATATGCATCCCAATCACAATTCGATCCTGGAAACTGAACTACAGCTACCTTCATTCAAGTGGTTAACGCTTACCTCTAGGAAAAGGGACTGCTCCTGTCGAGCTTCTTAACAATAAAATTTTAAAAAACATTTCATTAATTCTCAAAAAAAGAATTTTACCTCTTACACAGAACATCCAATACTGGAAGTATCGTCTTTATTGACTTAAAGAACCTTGCCTCTCCTCTAGGACCACGATAGGCTGTCGCCAATAAGTATCATTCTTTTAAGTTAATCCATTAGAGCGGAATCGCATTGTATTAAGATAACAATCAAGACCTTAATTTAACCCCATCAGGCTACTGCCGTTGAAACCAATTTAACTATCCGCTCACTAATATGGCTGTATCTCATAAAAAGTTGGCTTCCTGGTATCTACAGATGGCGCATAGTTTAGAAGCCGGAATAAATCTGTCTGAAGCTCTACGTATGGCTGGAGGGCCTCCACGAAGAGATACGATGAACATGGCCGATAATATTACCGCCGGATTCGCGATCGATGATATGCTCAAGAATGTCCCGTCATGGCTACCGCAAAACGATCGTTATTTACTGTCTGCAGCAGGATCGAGCGGACGTCTGCCTGAAACATTACATAAACTTAACGAAAAGCATCTGCAGACATCAGAAAATATATCAAAAGCAATACTAGCCTCGATATATCCGCTAGCTGTCTTGCATCTGGGCATTTTTTTATTCCCGGTTCTCGACCTAATGGAATTCGATGTGGAAACGGGAACCAGTATGAACCTGGACCGTTACTTTTCTGCTCTTATTCCCTTTCTCCTTCCTTTTTGGTTTCTCTTGGGTGGGTTCATTGTTCTCGTTAAAAAAAGTAATCCTATCGTTAGATGGGTTATGGGAATTGTTCCCGGTTTGCGCGGTTACCGCAAAGCTCAAGCAATCGCCGATTTTTCTTTTGCCCTTGAAGCCTTTATTAATGCGGGCGCACCGATGGACGATGCCTGGTATGGCTCAGGTCTTGTCTCTGGTGATCCCGCGCTCACTAAATTTGCCTTGACCGTATCTCAGGAAATTAAAAAAGGCAAAGCGCCCGGATCTATCCTCGATACAAGCAGGGTATTACCATTTGATTTTATATCTCTCTATAAAAACGGAGAGAAAACCGGCCAACTGGATACGGTCCTTGCTACCCTGACGCACCAATTTCAAGCAAAGGCCAATAGCCGACTCGCCGTCGTCAGCTTTTGGTACCCAAAATTGCTTTTTCTCCTGCTTGCCATATTTATTGCGATCAAGGTGGTCGGCTACTACGCGCAATACTTTGAATTCATATACAATTTCATGGATTAATCGCTAAGGAGCGCAGGTCACTCTTTCTGCACGCTGAAACGACCGGGCCCAATAAACATAAGGCTGAAAAATAGGAAGGTCATGGTGAGAGGATGGGCGAAGCTGCCAAAATTACTCTCGATTGAATAATTTAATAAAGTGGCAATGACCATAGTAAATCCCAGGAAAAGACAAGCCGGTCGAAAGAGAAAACCCACAATTAATAGCAAGCCACCAAGGACCTCTGAAAAGGCGGCCATAAAACCCCAGAATACAGGGGCAAAAGTCACACCCAGATAACCCATCGCGGAACCTACTTCTTTCAATGCCTCAGTTCCGCCTAAAAATTTGGGCACACCATGAATGATCATGATGATTCCCACTGATACACGTAAAAGAAAAAGCCCTAAATCGCGCTGACGGTAAAACTGCTTTATGGATTCAACAATATTCACTGACTAGATTTAAATGAGAGAACCTCTATGTTTCGTCAATTCTTAGTAAAACAACACCACGATCAATTTCGAGCCTAAAAACCAGTGAATACCTCGGGTTATTGATTATCACTTCAATAATGAGACGACACTAGCTCTAGGGTTATTCTTAAATCTGTGAATTTTCATTCCAATCTATTTGACTAAATCCATCACCGTCAGCCATAAATTCAATCCGATTCCCGAAAGGATCATGCGTATAAAATCTATTTATTTGAGGTAAAGCTTTATCCCAAATAACAGTATAGCCTTTCTCCTGAAGTTTTACTGACAAATCGTCTATCTCCTCTACACAAAATGCAGGGTGCGCCTTTTTAGCCGGTGTAAAATCATTTTCCACTCCTAAATGAAGAATGACATTATTAATTTGAAACCAACAACCTCCTCGAGATGCCAGCGGTTCTGGTTTTTCAACTTCCGACATGTCTAAGATATCGGAATAATACAAACGCGCTTTTTCTTCTGCTCCAGGGGGCATAGCAAGTTGAAGATGATCGATTTTTTTTATCATTGTATTCCCCATAATTCTTATAAGCGGGAACGCTCTGTCGGGTGTAAATTTACCACGGTCAGGCTGCTCGTTCCACCATCGCTGCAACGTTTATATCTATATTAAATGAACGGGATCAACATCAATAACATCGATCACCTCCGGATCCATTTTAAATTCATCGCGCAGTGCGCGCAGGCGTGGAACAATTTTTGAGACATTTGTTATAAAGTACCAAACCTGGAACCGATAATGATTTTTTACTTTTTCGATTGGAGATGGCGCCGGGCCCCTGATTTCAATTTTTTCTTCCATCTTTTCTTCGACATATCTCACCCAATGTTCAGCATAAAATGCTACTTTTTCAGGGTTTATCCCACGAAATAGGTGATGTATGAGATGACGGAATGGTGGATAGTTGAATTCACGGCGATGTTCTAATTCCTCAGTATTAAATCCATCAAAGTCTGACTGACGCGCAAACTGTATCGGCTCACTATGCGGAAGGTAACTCTGCACGACTACTTCTCCCGAGCGATCCCCGCGACCGGAACGACCTGCCACCTGAACTAAAAGTTGAAATGTTCTTTCACTGGATCGGAAATCAGGAATGTTTAGAGATAAGTCGGCATCGATCAAACCAACTAAGGTAACATTAGGAAAATCTAAACCCTTAGCAATCATCTGTGTCCCCACGAGAATGTCTATATCTCCCCTACGAAAATCCGTGAATATCTTACGGAAAAGGTTTTTTTTTCGCATCGTATCTGCATCCATGCGCGTAATCCGTGCATGAGGAAGCAATTTCTGCACGACATCTTCAACTTTCTGTGTCCCTTGCCCTCGCCAGCGGATTTTTAATGAATGGCATTCGGGACATTCTCGAGGAGCAAATGCCGTATCTCCACAGAGATGACAGCGAATGCTATTATCAGTTCGATGATAAATAAGCGGAACGCTGCAATTTCCACACATCACCACGTAACCGCAGTCGGGGCAGAGCATACTTCGAGAATAGCCCCGGCGGTTAATGAAAATTATGGTCTGCTCTCCTTTTTCAAAGCGTTCTCGCATCTTTTCTGCCAGTAATCTGGACAGTGTCATTGATCCTTTGCCATTAATTATTTCCCGCTTCATATCGACGACATGCATGAGAGGAAGTTTTTGATCATCAACCCGCTTTGTTAACCGGTTTATTTGATATTTCCCCATTTTAACATTATACAGGGACTCCAGTGCGGGTGTGGCGGAACCCAAAATACAGGTAGCATTATTTAATTTAGCGCGATAAACGGCAACGTCTCGCCCGTGATAGCGCGGTGTCTCTTCCTGTTTATAAGCCGGTTCGTGTTCCTCGTCTACAATGATGAGACGCAGGTTATCAATAGGAGCAAAAATAGCGGATCGAGCGCCTACAACGACGCGGGCTTCACCGTTGGCAAGCGCGTGCCAGGCGTCGAGTCTCTCTCCATCTGAGAGATGGCTATGCCAGACTACGATATTAGCGTCGATTTCTTTTTCCAGCCGCGAGCGTAACCGGCCAACGGTTTGCGGGGTAAGGGCTACTTCAGGAACAAGAAAAATCACACCGCCTCCAAGTTTAAGTGTTGGTTTAATCGCTTGAATATAGACTTCAGTTTTACCTGAACCCGTCACGCCATGAAGTAGATTTACGCGAAATTTATTCCTCTCAATTCCGGAAACGATATCCTGGACTGCAGTATGTTGTTCCGGATTGAGATCGAAATCTAATGCCGGCACTTCTTCCCCCGTTGCAAGTTCGTCATCGTACGCGCTTCGCACCACCTGCTTCCAACTCTCCTCGATCATTCCTTTTTTTATCAAAGCGTTGCAACTTGAAACTGCTATCTTTAAATCTTTAAGCACGGCCAATTTGGGCAACGGATCACGATGTTTTCTTAGAAACTCGCCTATTGCCGCCTGCTTGGGAGCGCGACGCTTAAGTAATTCCCAATCTTCCCAACTTACATCATTGTTGAGGCAGATGTAACTGAGACTTTTCCTGCCCTTTCCTTTTCTAACAAAAGAGGGTATCATCGCTTCGAAAATCGAAGCTGCAGAAACAGCGTAATATTTCTGTATCCAATCGGCCAATCTTAGTAAATCCGGTGTCAAAACCGGCCTCGGATAGATGACACTGGAAATGTATTTGAGCTTGTTCAGAGGATAATCTCCAGGGGCCTCCAGCTTTTTCACAATCCCAAGTTCTGATCGCCGCAAAAGCGGCACACTTACCAGTGACCCTATCCAAACCTGATCCAACATTCCCGCTGGCACTTTATAGCCAAGAACCTTATCCATCCCTGTGATCGGAACAACAGTGACCGATCGACTTTCCATTTTTACCATAATATATCGATATATCAGAATAGGTTACTAATTTTATTCTACACTTATATTTATCGCAATTTCAGGTTCTGACTTGCGCTCACATTAAGGAAACTTATTATTTAATTAGTCTCATTCTTAATAAGCCAAGCATTGAATACACTAAAATCCGATATCATCGATAAGTCGAGGATCACCTTTAAAGACTTCCTTGCGACAAAAAGCCTTCGCGTCACCAATCAGCGAATGGCAATTTTCAATGCCGCTTTCAATCACGCTGAACACTTTACGGCGGAAGAATTACTCGATGTTTCACGAAAAATCGATCCATCAGTTTCCCGCGCTACCGTTTATCGAACCTTACCCATTTTAACCGAAAGCGGCCTCGTTAAAGAAATCGATGTCGGTCGCGACAACAAGTTTTATCTCGCAAATAAAGGGCAGAAAACAGAACGGGCACAGGTAATTTGTCTCGATTGCGAAAAGATATTTGAGATAGATGCGCCATTTTTAGAATGGTATGGAAATACAGTTTCAGAAAAGCTGGGGCTGGAGCCGGAAACACAACGCTTACAGGTACATGCCCGTTGTTTAAAACTGAAGAATCTACAGACCTGTGAAAACCAGGAAGAACGCATGGTATAAACCCGATTATTTCCACTATGAGTGATAAATTTGAATTCGAAATAGAATTTTTCGAGAGCTTACTGCGAAGAGACACCAAAAATGTTGAAGTCATTGAGATACTAGGTGAACTTTATACCCGCAGCAAACGCTACAGTGAAGGATTGAAACTGGACCGTAAATTGGTACGTCTCAAACCTGAAAATCCTACAGCCCACTATAATCTTGCCTGCAGTTACGCGCTCCTGGAGCGCAGAGCAGAAGCAGTTCAAAGTTTAAAAGATGCGATCGAGAGAGGCTATAATGATTTCAATTGGATGATGCAGGATCAGGATCTTAACGGGCTTCATAATTATACAAAATTCAAACAAATTCTCGAAGAGTATAAGATTGAAACCTGAAAAATGAGATTCTCATTTCCGCAAATTAGGGGTGGTCACATTTGAAAAATGCTCGATGATGAGTTACTTGATAAATAGACATTAGTCATGCCCGCAACTGAGTTAACTTTTGACCCCATGATCTTCCAGTCTGATGCCGGACGGGATAAAGATTCCTTTACCCCAATAGAGGAGGAGATCTTACAATTAAAAAAAGACCGTAATGCGATCATCCTCTCTCATAATTATCAGATTGAACCCATTCAGCAGGTGGCTGATTTCGTGGGCGATTCTCTAGGATTATCTTATAAAGCAGCTGAAGCAGACGCCGAGGTCATACTTTTCTGTGGCGTGCATTTCATGGCGGAAACAGCTAAAATAGTTAACCCGGGCAAGCGTGTTATTCTACCCGATCTAGAGGCGGGTTGTTCACTCTCTGATTCCTGTTCTGCAGATAAGTTAAAAGCCTATAAAGAAGAAAATCCCAATCTCTATGTAGTGGCCTATATAAATTGTTCAGCTGAAGTGAAAGCCCTGAGTGACGTAATCTGCACCAGCGGGAATGCGGTAAATATTGTAAATAAGGTTCCCGAAGATCGTGAAATTCTTTTTGTCCCCGATCAGAATCTAGGCCAATGGGTGGCAAATAAAACCGGACGCCCTATGCGTTTATGGCCAGGCAGTTGTTATATCCATGTATTATTTACGGTACGTACCTTGGAAAGTCTGAAAGAGAGATTTCCCGGTGCTCCTGTTGTCGCCCATCCTGAATGCACAACCATGGTCCGTGATATGGCAGATGAAGTTTGCAGTACAGAAAAGATGATTGCCTTTTCCAGGGAGCAAGCAGCAGACACTATCATTGTGGCCACGGAGATGGGTATGCTCCATCGCCTCCAGCGAGAAGTTCCCGAGAAAACATTCGTTGCCGGTCCCACCGATCGCTGTGCCTGTAACGAATGTCGCTACATGAAAATGAACACGATCGAAAAAGTGCGAGACTCCCTCTTAAGCCTTGAACCTCAGATAGAAATAGACGAGGAGATCCGCAAAGCTGCGTATATGCCAATCAAACGCATGCTTGAATGGAGCTAGTACGATTACGGATTATTTTACGGTTTTCTCAAGATCTCTCTATAATCGTGCATCTTATGACTGTATCTCGTTATTCAATCTGCAATCCGACATCCACAACCCGCAATTGTACTAGGGTTGACCGAAGATAATATCCAAAATCTGTCGAGATCGATCCCCTATTATCGGACCATTTTCCGTCAGTAAAATTGTCTCTCTGCAGTTGTTCGTTTCTAAACTTTCGCGGTCAAAACTTACCACGCTCACTTGGCCTTTTTTTATCGCAGAAACTTTATCAGCCTTGAGTGCTATCCAACCTATAGGTAAACCCCACCAGGTAAAACGAATATCCCAGCCGGCAATAGCGTCGGATGGTATTTGACGGTCCATAAGCTCAGGATAGTGACGTAAAAACGCGGGAAACTTTTGAGTGGAAACTCTTAATATATAGGCTGTAGATAACGCTTTAATATAAGTGTAGATACTATCAACTTCCCGCCGTTTATATTGCTCATAGAAGTCGAGCGGATCAATTCCCAATAGATTTATGCCATTATAGTTACCATGGAAATTGGAATCTGAATACTTATTCCTCTTATACCAACTATCAAACTCATCACTGAGTCGCAGGCCGATTTCAAAATGAAGGTGCGCGCGATCAACCGGAATCGCATAGCCTCCAGCAGTACGACCCATGATACCAATTTTATCGCCCGCCTTTACTTTGTCCCCAAGTCTTAAACTCGGTTTTATGTTTCGCAAATGGGCATATAAAGTGTAAACTGTGGGTTTAACATGGGGATGCTCAAGCACTAAATATAACCCGTAATTGCTATTCTCTTCCGTCCGGTTGAGATAAGCAATTCGCCCATCCATGGCTGCAAGAATGGGATCCGTTGGTTCACCTTTTCGATCACGTCTAACGGGGGCGAGGTCTAAACCCTCATGAAACCGCTCGCCATCATTACGAACACAGCCAAACAAAGCCGATTTCATCTTTCCTGATTCAGTTGGTTGAACAAAGTCTGCTGGATTACTCCCTTTGGTGAAAGTGAAACCAGGGGTTGGCCAAAAAAGCGTGCGCTTGGCTTCCAAAGGCCATTCAAAACCGATCAATGCGGCCAGGCAAATAATAAGAGCCCATTGCTTAAACTTCATATTTTCCCGTCTGCTCTACACCTCACGTAACAAAGTGTTTTACGTGAGAATCAATATCTTATCCGAAACTATTGAGATTTATATTCCGTGGATCAATTAATGACATTGGCTGGCTTCCCCTCCAGGAATGCGCGAACATTATCCACGCCGATATTAAGTAAGCGTTCACGGGCTAAATTACTGCTCCATGCAATATGCGGGGTGAGAATACAATTCTCTGCTTTTAGAAGGGGATTGTCGGTGCTAATCGGTTCCTGAGAGACAACATCTACTCCCGCTCCCGCTATAGTACCATTATTGAGAGCATCAGCCAGATCCTGATCGTTGATCAGAGGACCGCGCGCAGTGTTGATGATATAGGCGGTCCGTTTCATTGTTTTAAGCAGGTCGGCATTTACAAACTCGGTATTTTCCGAAGTTAAATTACAATGCAAGGTAATGAAATCGGCACCGGCAAACAAATCTTCTATGCTTTTCCAGGCAAATCCCTCGTAATCGGGTGGATTCGTTTCAATAACATCAGCGGCCCAAATCTTCATTCCCAAGGCATGTGCAATCTCACCAACCAGTCGACCGATGCGGCCATATCCGACAATCCCCAAAGTAAGTCCGGTCAGAGCCAGTACATCTTTATTCCAGTATGTCCAATCTTTACTGCTGCTCCATTCTCCGCTTTTAACTGACCGGTCGTGCATTCCGACGTTGTTGCTTAATTCAAGAATAAGAGATATCGCGTGCTGGGAGACAGAATCAGTCCCATAAATAGGAACATTGGAAACCGGGATATCCCGACTTCGCGCCGCTTCAATATCAACCATATTGTAACCCGTAGCAAGGGCCGCAATAAAACGCAGCTTAGGTAATTGAGCTAAGGTTTCAGCGCTCAATGGAACTTTATTTGTGACGACTACTTCAGCATCTTTCGCACGCTCGATGATGTCCTTATCTTCAGTTCGATCGTATATGGTTAACTCTCCAAAGTCTTTAAATTGATCCCAAAGTTCGGCGCCCAGGTGCATAGTAAACCCATCTAATACAACAATATTCATGGATTCCGATTCTAAATATAATCCATTTGATGACAAGTTATTTCTTGTCCTCACTACCATCACCTTCAAACATTAGGGGCAGAAAAATACACCATGATAAAAGAATCCACTCAATTATCATTTAAAAACGTAGGGAAAAGCTATGGTCGAGGAAAAACTGTAATTGAAGCTATCGATCTCACTATTTTTCAAGGCGAATTTGTCAGTTTGATCGGCCCCAGCGGTTGTGGTAAATCAACGATCCTCAAGTTGGTCGCGGGGTTGACTCCTGTCACTGACGGTGATCTCAAAGTTGACAGCAAGAGTCCGGAAAAAGCGCGGGAGGCGATGGCCTTTATTTTTCAAGAAGCAACTTTGCTTCCCTGGTTGACGGTTAGCAATAATATACAGGTCCCGCTTCGATTGCTTCAATGGGAAAAAAGCAAACGAGAAGAAGTCGCCAATCGGTTGATCGAATTGGTCGGCTTGTCAGCGGTTAATGATTACTATCCGAGACAATTATCGGGAGGGATGCAAATGCGTGTTTCTATTGCACGCGCACTCACCCTTTCACCGAAAATTTTACTCCTCGATGAGCCCTTTGGTGCTCTCGATGAAATGACTCGAGAGCATCTTAATGAAGAATTATTGGCGATTCGCGCGCAGGAAGAATGGACGGCTCTTTTCGTTACTCACTCTGTCCCCGAAGCAGTTTTTCTCTCCTCCCGCATCATCATACTTTCTGCTAACCCGGGTCGTATTTATAAAACCATCGCTATCGATTTTCCTTATCCACGTAAACCGGAATTGAGAGAATCCTTAGAATACCAACAGGCAGTAGCCGATGTTTCACATCACCTCAGATCGGTAGAGAGATAATAAATGAATAATCGTTTATATTGGGCTCTTCCTCTGATTACCGGTGTTCTTATGATTGGCATTTGGTATGCCATTAAATGGACTAATGATCTCCCTCACTATATTTTGCCCAGTCCCGACGAAATTATCCGTGCTGGTTTTGCAGAAAAGGATGTACTGTTTAAAGCCGCCCGGGAGACAATCGTCGGCGCAGTTATAGGATTTCTTTCTGCTGGCAGTATCGGCTTCGCTCTCGCGCTGATCCTTTCATCTTCGTCTTGGATAAAAGCTTCACTCTACCCTTGGGTCTTGTTCCTCCAAATGATTCCGATAATCGTTATGGTGCCTATATTTGTCCTTTGGTTAGGTCCCGGTTTGCCTAGCGTAGCGATTATTACTTTCATGATTGGATTTTTTCCCATCGTAGCCAATACAACGCAGGGGCTTATCTCTACAGAGAAAAATATGGTCGACCTGTTTACACTCTATAACGCAAGCAAGCTACAGGAGATATTTTTCCTGCGCGTGCCCTATGCGCTGCCCTACTTTTTGACCGGTCTGAAAATTGCGGCCTCCTTAGCTGTTATTGGCGCTTTGACGGGAGAAATATTCGCTGGTAGTGCTTCTGGCAGTGGAGGACTGGGATTCATGGTAGTCGTCTATAATTCACAATTAAAAATTCCAGAACTCTTCGCAACCGCCATTGTCGCCTGTGCACTGGGATTTATTTTCGTCTCCATGGTGTTAGTTTTAAGCTGGTATCTTCTTCGCCATTGGCATGAATCCGTCGCTCAAAAAGACAGCTGAATTTTCCCGAATGCTCATATTAGACATCTATTTTTTATAACGATGAAAACACGTGTACTCTGCTGCGGAACTTTTGACTTTTTACATCCCGGCCATCTCTATTTTCTTAAGCAGGCTTCTGAATTGGGGAGTGAACTTCATGTTGTCGTCGCTCGTGATGAGAACGTTAATAAGATTAAAGGGAGATATCCCACTCACAAAGAAGAAGAACGCAGGAAAAAGGTTGGAGAACTCGATTACGTCGATGATGCGAGGTTGGGTTATCCTGGTATGAATTTTTTAAAAGTGGTATAAGAAATAAATCCGGATATTATTGCTCTTGGTTACGATCAAAAAGCACCTCCGGGCTTACAAGAAGGATTTCCCCACAGCAAAATTGTTACCCTAGACTCTCTTCATCCCGATAAATTCAAGTCATCAATTTATCGAAATTCAAAGTCTGAATATTAACACGGTGGTAGTGCTAGAATTGATGGTGCGCCTCATCTCCTACCAGTCCGTTGTTTCATGTACACGTAGAATCTCATAATGTTCGCGGTCTATTTCATCGAGAAAACGGCTTGGGTTTAACCGCATCGATGGGCCTCCATGTTCATTTATCATTGGATATGACAGATAGAGTTCATCCTTAGCACGAGTAATAGCTACATAGAATAGCCGTCGCTCCTCATCCAGATTATCTTCGTCCATTGCACGTTTATTTGGGAAAAGGCCTTCCGCTAAGCCGATGACGAATACAATGGAGAATTCCAGTCCTTTAGCCTGATGTACTGTGGTTAAACGGAGGGCATCAAAATCTTGATCTATATTGCGATCACTTATTTCTGAGTTAAGAAGAACAA
>Ga0114999_10007065_pt1 | contig 12798 bp, 15 predicted proteins | sample ArcticOcean_MG_C_3_FD_89820 | JGI IMG/M metagenome (GOLD analysis project Ga0114999, IMG submission 89820) | Marine microbial communities from western Arctic Ocean - ArcticOcean_MG_CB8_126 | ecosystem: Environmental > Aquatic > Marine > Oceanic | place: Arctic Ocean: Canada Basin | collected...
CGGCGTGGGCGCATCGGCGATCATCAGCGGCCTGCGCAAGATTGGGAAACGCCCTGGCGGGTAGGCGGTGCTGGGGCGGTGGCCTGGGGGGTGGCGCTGGGGTGGGGCCGACCCGGCGGCTTGGGGTGTGGTTCGGGACTAGGCGCTTGAGTCCGCCAATGTCTAAAAAAAGCGGCGGTATTACAATGCCGGGCATGGCGAAACGACGTGGCTGAGCGAAACGACTCGTCTCGGTCGTTTGCATCGGCGCACGCTGCGTCTGCGCTGGGCACGATTCGTTTGTGGCTTGGCGAGGGCTTGGTACTCGCCATCACCTCTATCTGGGTACTTTTGTGGCAGCCCGGTTTCGCCAAAGATGCTCTCAGCGACTGGCCGTTAGTCGTGTATCAAACCCTAGTGCCTATTGCCAGTGCCTTCGCGGGGCTGGCACTGGTCTACCTTGTCGGTTTTGCTATTGCCCCCTATAAGGCGGCTTGCTGACGCTGAAAATGAACTCCGGTTACAAGCCAACCCTGAACTAAAAAGGGATCTAGTCGATCAACTTGGCAACCGCAAGTCTGAGGGCGTCGCGCTAAGGAATGGAGCCAACAGTAATCCGGCGTTCGAGGATGAGTTCAGGCAATGGGAGTCGAAAACCCTGCCGATCATTAGGGAATTGTCTGTTAGCGATGGACATTATTTCGACACCCTCGACATCTTCCGCCCCCGGATATCTGGCACATTTCTAGCGCGGGTGTTGGACGGAAAACTACAGCGACTTGACGGCATCATGCGCCGCCACGACCCCGACATTCTCGTTCAGAACCCAGGAGCGCAGGATAGCGCAGAAGGCCTTGCCGCACAGCGGCAGGAACAGGTCCTTGAGATCAGATTCAAGACTGATCCGCGTTTCCTCATCAGGCGAACCACTGAGGGTGGTCATTCAGACCGAGGCCTTGATGTTCAATCGGTCCTTGAATGGCCAGATGATTCTCTAGTTTGCAAGTTTAGGGCGCTTATCAATGCAATTCCCGCCACGCCTGTTGACTTTCTCGCACTCGAAATTGGAGAGAAAGAATTCCATACAAAACTTAAAGACTCAAATGACAAGGTTGGGATTTCACGAGTCGTAAGACTTGAATTCGCGATCGATTCTCTGGTCGCCCCAGGCACGCACACTGCCTATCTGCACGTTCACACATCGAATGGGTCGAAGAAATCCAAACCTCGTCCGATCGAATTCCCAGATGTCGAGCCGGTGAATGATGAGGTGGTCGCCAAAGTCGAGCCGACAATCGAATCGGTCTGGGTAGTGGACTCGCCCGGAGAATTTCCAGGTCGGCGCATGATACGAGTCTCCTACAGTGTGCTTTCAAATGTAGAGTCTAAGTTTGTCGGTCGCCAGATTTCCTTAGATGAAGCCGTCATATCGTCAATGGACGAACGATCCATGCCTCTCGTAAAGGGACACCACTTGGGGTTTGAAGACTGGTGGCCACTCCCGGGAGAGCTTCCCGCAAGGAGGTACCCAATCAGGGTACGAGTTCAATTAGGCGACAAATGGCACTTGTGGTCTATGCCGTTTACCCTCGAAATTCCTCAGCGGTGAGCGTCGCGTACACCACCGGCCCGATTCGTACCTACAGCAGGGTCAAGTGCATAGTCCCGGAGGGGTTAACCAATGGCAGATAAGAGCATAAGAGTCGGCGACGTGGAGGTGATTGCGCTTAGTGATGGGGTGTACCACCCGAACCTCGCCACCTATTTTCCAGGCCATGGGCCGGAGACTGGGCGGACTATCCTCAGTTCGTTGATGAGGATGGGAAGCACCGGGAGCCGGGGAATATCGGCTGCTACCTGATCGTCTCAGGCGACCACAAAATGCTAATAGACACGGGTGTCGGCCCTGGCCCGGTAGCCCGGTGGCCTGGCGTCGAGGGCAATCTGCTGCCGACGTTCCGCGAGCAGTCGGGCTACGGGCCAGAAGACATCGACATGGTCTTCACCACTCACCTGCACTTCGATCACGTGGGCTGGCATGTGACCCGCATCAACGGCGAGCTGACAGCCGCCTTCCCCAACGCAAAGTACGTTGTCTCCAAGACGGACTGGGAGACGCTGCTGGACCCGAGTCTGCCCCAGCAAGGCCCCCATAAGCACGACTATTCGCCGGGCGCGGCCGAGGTGTTCCAACTGGCCAGGCCGACGGCCGACGACCTGATGGCGGTGACGGACGTGCAGACGGTCATCAACTAACTGACTCGGTAGTAACGGTGGACACGCCGGGCCATACTCCCGGTCACCAGAGCCTGATGGTCAACGCCGGGAACGAGCGGGCGTTTATAGTGGGTGACGCGATCCATATGCCGGTGCAGGTGGATGTGCCGGAGCGATTGGTGGGTGCGGACGTGCACCCGAAGCTGGGCGCGAAGACGCGAACGGAGACGGTGGAGTGGCTGGAGCGCGAGGGGCTATTGGCGGCGATAGGCCACTTCCCCGCCCCAGGGTTCGGCCACATAGTGCGAGGCAAAGGCAAACGCTACTGGCAAGCGCTGGCCCAGGGGCAATAGCCGCCCCCGGCACAACCAAGCGTAAGGGCGATAGCCGCCCTCCCGGCACAAACAAGCGTAGGGGCGATGGCCGCCCCGTCACACACGGAGAAAGCATATGCCAGGCGAAAGCACAACGGTCGGCGACCTGCGCATCATCGCGCTGACGGACACGTCGAGCCCGGAGGACATGGCCGAGATGTTCCCGGAGCAGGGGCCGGAGGACTGGACGGACTACGCCGCAGACATCGACGAAAACGGGATGCTGCGGGAACGGGTGAACTACGGCTCGTTCCTCATCGTCTCGGATAAGCACAAGGTGCTGGTGGACACGGGCGTCGGTCCGGTGCCGTTCGCGCCCTACCCGGACGTGGTCGGCAATCTGGTGCCCACGATGCGGGACCAGTGCGGCTACGGGCCCCAGGACATCGACATCGTGTTCGCCACGCACATGCACTTCGACCACATTGGCTGGCACGTGACCCGGCCAGATGGGCCGGACGGCGACCCGGTGGCGTCGTTCCCGAACGCCAAGTACATCGTCCCCAAGACGGACTGGGAGGCGATTCTGGACCCGGAGGCTGCGAAGAATGGCCCGCACGGGCACGACTATTCGGAGTACGCAGCGGACGTTTTCGACCTGTCGCGCCGGGTGACGGACGACCTGCAACGGGTAGTAGAGGTCGAGACGATTGAGGGGGACGAGTCGATCACGGGCGAGATTGTGACGGTGGACACGCCTGGCCATACGCCCGGTCACCAGAGCCTGATGGTCGCTTCGGGGAACGAGCGCGTGTTCGTGATGGGCGACGCGATCCACCTGCCGCTGCAACTGGACGTGCCGGAGCGGGTGATGAGCGCCGACATCCACCCGCAACTGGGCGCCAAGACGCGCAAGACAACGGTAGAGTGGCTGGAGCGCGAGGGCCTGCTGACGGCGGTCGGCCACTTCCCAGCGCCAGGCTTCGGGCACATCGTCCGAGGCAAGGGCAAGCGCTACTGGCAAGCGCTGGCGCGATAGTCGCCCCCGGCACAAACAAGCGTAAGGGCGATGGCCACCCCGTCACACACAGGGAGAGTCCTCATGGCAGGCGAGAGCATACGGGTGGGCGACGTCGAGATTGTCTCGCTGACGGACGGCGGCAACGAGGCGGCGCTGGCCGACTTTTTCCCCCATCATGGCCCGGAGGATTGGACGGCCTTTCCCGACTACGTGGACGAGCACGGCAAGTACCGCACGCCGGTGAACCTCGGTGTGTACCTGATTATCGCCAACGATTACAAGGTGCTGGTGGACACGGGCGTCGGGCCGGTGCCGTTCGCGCCGTACCCCGACCTGACCGGCAACCTTGTTCCGACGATGCGCGAGCAGTGCGGGTTCGGGCCGGAGGACGTGGACATGGTGTTCGCCACGCACATGCACTTCGACCACATTGGCTGGCACGTCACGAACGTGAATGGCAGGCCTGAGGCGACGTTCGAAAACGCCAAGTACGCAGTGCCGAGAGGCGACTGGAACGCGATTTTCGACCCCGAGATCGCGAAGACGAAAGGGCCACATAGCCACGACTATTCGCAGGACGCCGCCGACATATTCGACCTGTCCCGGCCCGTCGCAGAGGACCTGTTGCGCGCCGTCGATGTGATGCCCGTGAACGGCGAGCACTCGTTGACGGACGAGATAGTCACGGTGGACACGCCGGGGCACACGCCGGGGCACCAGAGCTTGATGATCAGCTCAGGCAGGGAGCGCGTGTTCCTGATGGGCGACGCCATTCATCTGCCGGTGCAGGTGGAGGTGCCCGACCGGGTAGTGGGCGCGGACGTGCACCCTCAACTGGCGGTGAAGACGCGCATCGAGACGCTGGACTGGCTGGAACGCGAGGGGCTGATGACGGTGGTTGGCCACTTCCCGGCACCAGGGTTCGGGCACATTGTGCGCGGCGAGGACAAGCGCTACTGGCGCGGGGTTTAGCAGTATTGCGCTAACTCACGTTCCTCTAGGAGTGGATATGCGCACACGAGCCTACTTGCTGGTTGTTTTCGGCCTGCTTTTCGTCGTAGCGATGGCCTGCGGCAAGTCGAATGAAGAGAAGCTGGCAGAAGAGGTCGCCAGTGCATTTGAAGAGATAGGCGTCGATTTTCAGGATGCTTTCGGCCCGGCCTTTCCGCGAGGAGATGACGCGGTCGACTCGTCGCCCAAGTCGAGCGTGGGCAGCCCGCTGGCCGTTAGCACAAGCGCCAATCTTCGGTCGGATGGTTTCGAATTCAACGTCACCATCACGGACGTGCTACGTGGCGATGCGGCTTTCGCGATGGCCCACGATGAATCGAGCTTCGCCTCTGTAAGCCTGGATGATGGCGAGGAGTTACTCGTTTTCAAGACGAGCATTGAGGTGGTCAGCTCGAACGAGGACGACCCCATACAGATCGACTCTGGCCTCTGGTCGGTCGTGTCCAGCGGAGGGATTGTGTATAAGCAGTTCCTCTACCTGGGCGGCAATGCATCGCCCGAACTCGACTTCAAGGTGCTACCCGGCGGGACGGTCGATGGCTGGGTTCAGTTCACCATCTCAACCGACGACGACGACCCGGTGGCCGGATTCGGCACGAACTCGAAGCTGCGTGGCGGCGCCTGGTTCGACCTGACGCCGACGATCAAGAGTGGGACCGGGACCCTGGCCGCCTGCAAGGAATTTATGGGTGGACTGGATGTGTTCAATCTGAAATTGGAGACGATCGATACAGCCGATGGTCTGTCCGTAGTGCGGGAGGAGATCCGAAGCGCATTACAAGAACTGCATAGCACCACCGCCGAGCTAGAACGATCGGTCGGGGTGACGGCAGACGAGGGTTTCGTGGAGGCGTTAACGGACTCAGTTATCCGTCTTACAGATTGGATAGACGGAGACCCGTTCGACACTAACCTGTCAGAGGCTTGGGATACGTCGGCACGTGTACTGGCGGACACCTGCACTAGAGTGGCGGGCGGCTAACCCACTCGTCCCCAGCCGACTACGTCGGCGAGTAGGTCTAGTTCGTTCAGGTTGGCTACGCAGGGGTGGAAGAGCATTTCGTCCATGCCTATTGATTCGTAGTCGGCCATGGCATCGCGGACTTTCTGGGGGCTGGTGACGAGGTCCCGTACCCACTCTTCGGCTAGCTCGCTGCCAGCGAAGTCGTAGTAGTCGCGCATGTATTCGTAGCCTTTTTCGATGTCGCCGAGGACGTAGTAGAGGCCGCCGACCATGCGGGGCTTGCCGGGCTTGCCGGCATCGGTCCACGCATCGCAGACGATGCCGTATTTGCGCACGATTTCGTCTACGGGGTCGGGTGCGGCCAGGTACGCATCGGCCAGGCGACCGACGCGGCGCAGGGGGCCGTCGAGCATGGCGCCCATGAGGACTTCGGGGGCTTTGTCGATGGGCGGGCCGATTTTGAAGTCGCCGGTTGGTATGGGCTCGCCCGCCCAGATGGCGCGCATGGTGGCGAGCTGGGCTTCGAAGCGGGTGCCTCGACCCTCGAAGGGGACTCCGGCGGCGTCGAGGTCGTCTTTCCGCCAGCCGATGCCGAGGCCGAGGGAGAAACGGCCCTGGGAGATGGACTGGATGGTGGCGGCGGTCTGGGCCAGCACTGTTTCGTTGCGCAGGGGGGTGAGGAGCACGGTGGTCATCAATTGAACGCGGCTGGTCACGGCCGCAGCCGCGGCGAGCGCGACGAGGGGGTCGTGGTTGGGGTAGACGAGCCTGTCGACGACGCCGAGGGAGTCGAACGGCCCGGCGTCGGCACGCGCCGCCCACTCAACGATGTCCGGTCCAAAAGCCCCCGGTATGGTGGCGGGCAGTCCTACGCCTATTTTCATAGCGCCTCTCCGCGAGCCGGGCTCGCTCTATGGCTCTTCGCTTGATCACTCATCGCTGTTCTCCGTGCGGTCAGACCGCACTCTAGGGCTCTTCGCGCAAGCGCTCATCGGCTGCTCCGCGCGGGCTTCGCCCGGCTCATCAGGGCTTGGCAATTAACCGTGTACAGCGCTTCGTTGATTCTGCGGCTCACCCTAACTCACCAATCAAGCCATCGGGGGTTCGTAGGGGGTAGGTACCCACTGCGTGGGGTTTGGGGGCAAGCCCCCAAAAAGCCAAACCCAAGCACCGAGTCGGGGAAAAACAAACTCGCGCGAGTACGCCCCCCTCCCCCAAAAACGGCCCCGTGTCAGCAATCACGGCGCGTCCGGTCCTAGCGCGGGGCCGACTATTTTCCGGTCGTACTTAAGGTCGAGCGCCTGCCACTCGGCATCGGTCAACGTGCGCACCCGGCCAGGCGGCAGGCCGGGCCCCTCGGCGGGCACACCGCCTTCGAAGAACATGCCCTCGAACCCCGGCGGCGAGATGATGATGAGCAGCGTGGCGGGCTGGTCGCCGACGACCCGGTAGGTGTGGGCGACGTCACGGGGGACCAATACAAAGGCCCCTTTCGTCGCGAGTAGTGTCTGGTCGCCGACCTGGATGACGACCTCGCCGTCTACGACGTAGAAGCCTTCTTCTTCGTCCGCGTGGCTATGCAGTGGGGGGCCTTCGCCGGGGGGTTCCGTAAATTCCGCCATCGAGTAGTGATTGAGCGTGGCCTCGGGCTCGGCTTTGACGGTGAAGCGGGCCTCGCCTATCCAGGCGGCGCGGCCCTGGCCTGGCAGCAGTACGACTGGGTTTTTCGGTCTGGTCATGTGGTCAACTCCGGGTTGCTGTTGGTATGCAACCGGCGGCATCGTACGACGATCTGCGTCGGCGGGCTAGCGCCCGCATTCTACGAGTACGCGGGGGGCGTCCCGAGGCGAGTGCCCCGGTGTGTTCACTGGGCGGCTCTACTTTGTGCCCGATCTCTACTTTGTGCCCGATAAGGAGGTGACGAGATGGGCAGCAAGCGAACGGTCGAGGTGGAGTGCCCCGACTGCAGAACGAAACAACAGGCTCAGGCCCCGAAGGACCTGCGCCATTTCCTGTATTTCCTCAACCGCTGAGCGTACCCGTCTGGCCATAAGGGTTCCGGGTGTATGAGCGGCTGCGTTAATTCGCCGCGGGGCTAGAGCGCGCCCCGCGCGGGGAGCTGCGATGAGCGCTTGTGTGAAGAGTCCTGACTAGCAGGCAAGGCCGATTGCGAAGCGATGAGGCCATCAGCCGAAGAGCCCTAGAGCAGCGGGCGACGCCGATTGCGAAGCGATGAGCCCTGGAGCGAGCCGGGCTCGCTGAGGGCACTAAAGGTGCCCTTGCAGCGGCCCTGTAAAGGGGGCGAACTGGGGGCAGGTGGTGGTGGCGTGGTCGAAGGCCCGTTCGAAGAGGGAGACGCGGCGTTGGTACTCCAGCACCCATTCGTCTGGTCTACCGCCGATGCCGAGGAAGAACAGGGGGTGCAGTCGGCCGAGCCGGTAGTCACCGTTGACGGTGTCTTCGGTAGAGGTGAGCTTGTCCATCGCTGCCTTGCACACCACCGCCTGGGTGTCGGGCGTGGTGGAGGCGTTCGCGACGTCGCCCGGCCCGGCAACGACAGCGACGAGGGCGACGGCGACAAGGGTGACGAGGCTGGCGGCGAGAGGGGTCGGTGTTGTAGATGCACGTACTAACATGTCCATTGTTTTAGTTTTCTAAAAAGTCACGACTGTTAAGTTTTGAGCCTCGTCAGACATGAGTCTCTCATCAATTGGATAGGTTGGAGTGAACCTGGTGGCAAAAGACCCTATTAGAGCTCCCGGCCAACCGGGAGAGCGGCTAGGCAGTAAGGACTTACCAGTTCAGGCCCGAGCCCTCTATTATTTGGGGGGGATCTTCGAGCCTGATGATGAGTACGAAAATCTCCAGGGAGTCCGTGGCCGATTGAATATTGCGAGCCAATCGTTTGACTCCGAGCAGTTCCTAGTCAATACCTTCAGTAAGCACTTGGACAAGGTCAGTGCCGAGGGTGCCGACCCGTCGAGCATTCTAAGGGCAAACGCACATAAAGGACGCCATCAGGTCGCGGCGCTAAGCAATCTGCTATCAGATTTCGCAGCCACGGAAATAGGGAATCCTCCGGAAGATTTTGCCGCCAACGAGCAGGTTATGGAATTCTCATTTCAGAATCGCTTTCCGGACGAGTCCGCATATTTCGGGATAGACATCTACCGTCTCCAGAACCTGTTACGGCTCTTCTCCGCGACGATAGAACTCGGAGTCATTTTTCAATTTTTTCAATTTCAGACAGAAGACATGAACGGACCCTCTGAGCGGCCGATGGCCCTTAACGACGGTGATGAGGCACGGTTGCGGTCTCTATGGATTCCAGAAACCTATGCTTGGGGTCCAATCCAACTCAAAAAGTGGCCTGACCTGTACCGCCGGGCGGACAGGGTTGTCTTCAAGGAGTTGTGGGAAGCGGAAATCGAGCCGTTCTATAAATCTCATGGTATTCGCGGCCTTTGGAAAACGGCGAAGCTGGGCAGGCTCCGAGGCCATTGTGAAGTCCTCTTTTACGCCGGGGCACGGCTAGGCCAACGGTTCGACCTTTTGGTTTACAGGCCGGAAGTTGACGAGCAGCGCCAACTCAACGAGGAAAACCCGGCTGAGGGGGTGTGAGGTCTTTTCGCAGCGATTGTTTTGAGGCCATGACTTCAAGGGGGATGGCATGACAGACTAGGAATCGCCGGAAGCGGTTTGGATGTCCGAGGTGTTGGGTTCGTTATTCCCGGAGGTCCAAGCACGCAAGGTAGCCTCCTCCATGAAGAGCGTGCTGGACGAGGCCTTCAATGCGGCCGCTGAAGTTGTTGCTGCAGGTCAGGGCGCAAAATCGATTTGGCCACATGTGGCAGGGTTCGTGATGGGTGGCAACGCCATGGCGCTCAGGGCATTGCAACGAGTCGAGCACATCCGGTTGGTAGCCCGAGAGGCCAACCCTGATGATATCCACCGGCTCGCGGGCCACTCCACCATGAGCATAGCGAGCTTTTGGGTGGCAAGTAGTTGGCTGAAATCACCGGGTGCCGACGACGACGACCTCGAAGAGTTCGGTCGTAACGTTTTTGCGGCCACACTCAGTGTGTTCCCAAAAAATCTGGGGCTCGAAGAGGAGGTTGAAGACTACCTAGGTCTCGTCTATCAGTTAGAAGAGAACATCGGTGGCGCCAGGCTCGACCCGCCAACAATTTGGCCCTTCAACGATGTCGTAGCCATCCTTCTAGTAGACAAGCTCCGGGGCGCTCTCAGAGGCAGCAGACTGGTTGATTGGGACCACACCAATTTACCGGCGTCCGAACTCGAAGACCTAGCGTCTGGCGACGGCAGCGAGCAAATAGGGGTGGTTTTGGAAGAGTGGCACACCATGTTAGAGACCTGGTCCGAAAGCATACAAACTGCTTTCGAGTTAAGCACAGGAATTACGGACTTTTAGTAGTTGAAAGCCGCCATGAAACGGCGAATCTGACTAGGCTTAGGGTGGGCACCTGACTGCGCCAACACAAGACACGCCCCTCAAACCTGAGGACCGAACATACTCTTCGGTCCGAACGAGGACGCCCCGAGAACCACCGCCACATTTACTACCTTTATGGGCAGGCTGATCACCCATATCGCAGCTTGGGCAGGAAGTGCGTAGGCGGTAACTGTCCCCGGATTCACAAACTCGCCATCGACCAAAACCGGGTCGGTTTTCAGCTTGAATGTCGTTTTCACTGCCCACCACAGGGGCCAGGTCAGGATGGCCCAAACGACCGTCCAAAGGAGCATGGCAGGCATCAAGAGAAAATTCAGCAGGGTTGAGACCGACAACATCATGACCAAACCGACGTTGTAGACGGTTCCCAGTCCAAGCGCCTCTCCGGCCGAATAACGTGGATAATTTAAACCAGCCACGCTCGGCGGATTCAAGACATATATCAGGGAAGCTCCCAATCCAACCCGCATACCTGTCTGAGGGTGATAGACCAACTGAGCCTCCTGTTCATACGCTCCGCTCCAAGGGTATCCAGAGCTAACCGACGCTCGACAATCCTAAGCCAGATTTCCCCGGTAGGGGGCGAATAGGGTGCAAATTAGCGCCACAAGGACCCACGGTGGTTTGGACTGAAAGCAGCTAAACCAGTCAGTAAGCGGTGCCGAAGGTGGGAGTCGAACCCACACGGACATCTCTGCCCAACGGTTTTTGAGACCGCCGCGTCTACCATTCCGCCACTTCGGCCCGCTGCGCTTATAGGCTAGCAGACGGTCCACTCGGCTGTGTGTGCTGCGGGGCTGCTTGGGCTGTGTGTGTGCGTGGTTATTCTTGTTATCGCGCTTGCTGGTAATATCCGGCCGGCGGGCGCAGGCTTGTTTTGGCCCGTGTCACGGTGACCAGGGAGTTAAAGAGGTTTTATGGAACAGGTTTCTACGGCGAATTTGACGGTGACGGCGAGAGTGGCCGTGTGGAGTGCCCGGCACCGGTGGTGGGTGCTGGCCGGGGCCGTTGTAGTCATAGCGCTGGCTTTTGTCGCCATCTTAGTGGTGGGCACCGACACCCGTGACGGCTCGTCAACGGGCGAGTCGGGGACTGCGGATGACCTGATCGACGAACGGTTTGTTTCAACGCCGGACCCGGCCGAGGCCCGTGAACCGATTAGACGTGAGCGTGTAATTTTCAGTAACCCATCACTGGAAGTTAGCGACCCGGCGTTCGAGACTACTGTGCAGTCTGTGGTCGATGAGCTGCGGGAATCGCCGACGGTTAAGGCGGTTGTCAGCTTCTACGAGGACGGCGATTCGAGCCTGGTGGCGGACGACAACAACGCGGTGCTGCTTGTCGTTGATCTGCATAACCCCAAGGGCCTGACCTATGACGATATTGAGGTCGGCCCGCTGCTGGAGATTGTCGAGGATGCGGCGGCGGCGACGGCGGCGGACGGCTCAATTTGGATCAGCCCTCCACCAGCGCAAGCCAGGACGAGAACGTATGCCGTGACTGACGTGATTGCGAGGGTCAACGGTCTGAGCATCGACGACACGATAGCACGGAAGCGTTACTAGACGACGATTTCGCCATGCCCACTTTCCTGATCCATCGAGAGCCGGGCAGTATGTCTACATCTGCACGCTTTTTTCGCCTGAGAGGTAGGCTGCGGGCTCTTTTTCGAAGGCTTTGTTACAGCCGGGTCCGCAGAAGTAGTAGGTGGTGCCTTCGTGGTCGAAGGTGTCGCCGCCGGGCTTTTCCATGTCCACGTCCATGTTGCAGACGGGGTCCACGGCTGTGGGGCCTTTTTTCGCAAATAGCGGAATTTTCATGTTTTGAAGCCTTTCAGGCGTATTGAGTTGGTCACTACGGTTACGGAGCTGATGGCCATTGCTGCTGCTGCCAGGATGGGGTTTAGGAACCCTTCGTCGCCCAGGGCCCAGTGCAGGCCAGTGGGCACGCCGTCTGAGAAGGCGGCGTATAGGACGCCCGCGGCGATGGGGATTAATAGCACGTTGTAGCCGAATGCCCAGTAGAGATTCTGCCGCACGGTTCGCATGGTGGCCTTGCTTAGCCCGATGGCAGCACTTACGCCCGCTAGCTCGCCGCGTACGAGGGTGACGCCCGCCGTTTCGAGGGCCACATCGGTGCCGGAGCCGATGGCGATGCCGACGTCGGCCTGGGCCAGCGCGGGGGCGTCGTTGATGCCGTCGCCGACCATTGCCACGCGCGCGCCGTCTGCCTGCATGGCTGCTATCGCCGCGGCTTTGCCGTCGGGGCGTACGTCTGCGATGACGCGGTCGATGCCGACCTGTCGCGCGATTTTGCTCGCCGCCGCTTCGCCGTCGCCGGTGAGCATGACGACGGCCAGCCCCTGCCGTTGCAGGGCGCGTATGGCGGCAACTGACGTGTCTCGCACTCTGTCGGAAATGGCGACGAACCCGATCACCTGGCCGTCGGCCGCGACGTACACGGCCGTTTCGCCGGGGCGGGCCGACTCAAGCTCGGCGGGGAGTGCAATGCCTGCGCCGTCGAGCAGGGCCGGGTTGCCGATTAACACTTCGGTGCCGGACACGGTGGCTCGCACGCCCATGCCGGGGATGGCCTCGAAGTCCATCGCTTCGGACAGGGTCAGGCCGCGCTCGGCGGCTGCCGCCACTACTGCTTCGCTGAGGGGGTGTTCGGACAGTGCCTCGGCCGACGCCGCCAGCGTCAGCAACTCATCTTCTGTGCCCTTGAGGACGGTGATGCGAGAGACGGTTGGTTGACCGAGAGTGATGGTGCCGGTCTTGTCCAGCACTACTGTGTCTACGGAGTGCAGGCGTTCGAG
>Ga0114999_10007066_pt1 | contig 12797 bp, 18 predicted proteins | sample ArcticOcean_MG_C_3_FD_89820 | JGI IMG/M metagenome (GOLD analysis project Ga0114999, IMG submission 89820) | Marine microbial communities from western Arctic Ocean - ArcticOcean_MG_CB8_126 | ecosystem: Environmental > Aquatic > Marine > Oceanic | place: Arctic Ocean: Canada Basin | collected...
GCTGCTAAGTATACTCTCTTTGAATTCAATGATGAGTTTACTCGCTCCCAGTTTAAGAACTTAGTCGAGCCGTTCTTGAGGGATGTCCAAGGTCGTAGGGGTATCACAGACTTTAGGGTCGTATGTGATAACACTAATAATACAGGCGAAGTGATTGATAGAAATGAATTTGTAGGCGACATTTATATCAAGCCTGCACGTTCTATTAACTTTATCCAGCTGAATTTTGTCGCTGTACGAACTGGTGTAGAATTCTCTGAAGTTGTTGGAAAATTCTAATAAATAGTTTAAAAGAACAGGAGAAAAACGATGGCTTTTAATGTAAATCAGTTCGCAGGGGCATTGAAGGGTGGGGGAGCAAGAAACTCCCTCTTCCAAGTGTTGATTACTAACCCTGTGAATTCAGTTGGTGATATTAATATTCCATTCATGTGTAAGGCAGCGCAAATTCCCGCTGCTACTGTAAGCGCAATTGAACTTGACTACTTTGGTCGTAAGATTAAAATTGCAGGCAACAGAACTTATGCAGAATGGGCACCTACTATCATCAATGACGAATCTTTTGATATAAGGAATGCACTAGAAGAATGGAACGCTTCGATTAATACGTTCGAAGGTAATCTTCGAGGTAATGGTTCATCTTCGCCGAGTGCATATAAATCATCTGCACAAATTCAACAGTTCAATCAATTGGGTGATGTTATCCGAGAGTATACTTTTGTTGGTCTCTTTCCTTCAGAAGTTGGTACAATTGATTTGGCTTGGGATGCAGATACTATTGAAGAATTTCCAGTTACTTTCCAGTATGACTATTGGACAATTTCTGGTGGTTCTACGGGCAACGCTGGTGGGTAAGTGATGTTGTAGGAGCGTCATAAATAACTATAACGCTCTTTGCATAAAGGATATAACATGGCATTGGAACTTTTCGGATTTCGTATAGGCAAGGCAGAGGAACAAAAAGATAGCGTAATATCTTTTGCTCCACCTGTGTCTGATGATGGATCAGTAACTGTTGCAGAAGGTGGTGTTTTCGGCACTACTGTTGATTTAGAAGGTACTGCTAAGAGTGAAGCAGGCCTTGTCACAAAATATCGCGAAATGGTATTACAACCAGAATGCGAGAAAGCTGTTGATGACATTGTTAATGAAGCAATTGTCGGAGATACCCGTGAGCAATCAGTACAAATTGTATTAGATGACACTGAATTACCTGATAATATTAAAGATATGATAAATGAAGAGTTTGATTCCGTACTCTCTTTATTGAAATTTAATACAAAATCATATAACATATTTAAAGATTGGTATGTAGACGGTCGTTTATATTACCATATAATGATCGATATAAAGAATCCAAGGGCTGGTATAAAAGAACTAAGATATATTGATCCAAGAAAAATTAAAAAAGTACGTTCAGAAAAACAAGATGCTAATAACCCAAACAGAATTAATCAATCTACTTTAAATAAAAAGTATGATGAATATTTCATATACCAGCCCACAGGTATAGGTTCAAATACTGAAGGTATTAAAATATCACCAGATTCCATTGCTTATTGTCATTCTGGTGTTTTAGATCAACGAAATTATATGGTTCTATCGTATATACATAAAGCGATTAAACCTCTTAATCAGTTACGTATGTTAGAAGATGCGACAGTTATCTATAGGATAGCAAGGGCTCCAGAGCGCCGCATTTTCTATATTGATGTTGGTAATTTACCTAAGGGTAAAGCAGAACAGTATCTTCGTGATATGATGGCTAAGCACAAGAATAAGCTTGTATATGACGCTGAAACAGGCGCTGTACGTGATGATCGTAAATTTCTAACGATGCTTGAAGATTATTGGTTGCCTCGGCGCGAAGGCGGCCGTGGTACTGAAATTACTACACTACCTGGAGGTCAAAATCTTGGTGAACTTGATGATGTCATATACTTCCAAAAGAAGTTATACGAATCACTCAATGTTCCAGTATCACGTTTAGATCAAGAAAATCAGTTTAGTTTAGGTCGAGCATCTGAGATAACAAGAGATGAACTTAAATTTGCTAAATTCATCTCTAGACTACGTATGAAATTTTCTGAAATATTCTTTATTATTCTTGAAAAGCAGTTGTTGCTAAAAGGTATAATGACTAAATCAGAATGGAATGATGTTAAAGATAAAATCTATTTTGATTATATACAAGATAATCATTTCGCAGAACTTAAAGATGCGGAGATTATGCAAAATAGATTGACCGTTTTAGCTGATGTTGATCAATTTGCTGGTAAATATTTCTCTGATGATTGGATCAAAAAGAATGTCCTTAGAATGACAGAAGATGAAATTGAGGATATCGAAAAAGAAATTGAAGCCGAGGGTGGCGGCGAAGAAGAAGATGATGAAGATGAATTTGAAAGTAATCAGCTATAAAGCAACAATTTATTATAAATAATGATGAATAAGGAGCAGTAATAATGGCAGAATATACTACTAAAGATGCAGTAAACTTTGTTATGCAAAAAGATACAGCCGGGTTTAAAAACGCTGTTAATAGTATATTAAAGGATAAGATGTCTGATGCTATGGAAATAAAAAAAGTGGAAGTTTCCAATAATTTTATGGATACCGAAGAGGGGAAATCTGATGAAAACGTTTAGAGATTTTTTTAAATCTAATATAATTGTTGAAGAACTTTCTGAAGATGTATTTGCTGATTTAGAAAAGATTGTCAAGACTAAATCCATGAGTAAAGTAAAGTTTGCTAATGGAAAAACTTTAGAGGTTGATCTATTTACAGCAAGTGCATTTGTCAATATGTTTAAAAAAGTTAATAAGCAGAATGCAGTAAGAGGTAAAGCCCATATTGATAAATCACCAGAAAACTTCATGAAAATGATGGACTTAGCTTTTGGAGGTAAGAAATAATGGCATTAAAACTTAAAGGCGCACAAGTTGCTGCTGCAACAACACTCGCCACTGCTAATAACATTTCATCTTCTACAGTAGTTCTAGTACAGAATGTTGGTACTACTTCTAGGCTAGTTACAGTAGTAGACAATGCAGTTAGTGCAGCAACAGTTGGTTCATTCAATATTCCCCCAAACGGAAATGTTCGATTAGAAAAGACTTCTACAGATGAAATCTTTGCGGCGAATGCTGAAGTCAAGCTAACGCCTATTGCGCATTCAACCTAAGGAAAAGTAAATGAAGCTTATATGCGAAGTCACGGAAGACGTTAAATATCTCTTTGAAGAAAAGAAAGATGGGGCAAAGAATTACTTCATCGAAGGTATCTTCATGCAAGGGGATATTAAAAACAGGAATGGTCGTGTATATCCTTCAGAAGTTCTAGCACGAGAATCTAAACGATATACAAAAGAGTATATCAACAAAAAACGAGCATACGGAGAACTTGGTCATCCTCAAGGCCCTACTATCAATTTAGAAAGAGTTTCACATCTAATCACAGAATTGAAACAGGATGGTTCTAACTTTATTGGTAAAGCCAAGATCATGTGCGAAACCCCATACGGTAAAATCGTAAAGAGTTTGATGGACGAAGGCGCTCAATTGGGTGTTAGTTCTAGAGGTATGGGTTCTCTTAAAGAGAAGGGTGGAAAGTCTGAAGTCCAAAACGATTTCTATCTCGCCACTGCTGCCGATATTGTAGCTGATCCTTCTGCACCAGGCGCATTTGTTTCTGGTATTATGGAAGGTAAAGAGTGGATATGGGATAATGGTATTATTAAAGAGTCTGATATTGCTGCTTATGCACAGACTGTTTCAAAAGCCTCTAAGAAAAATTTAGAGACTGCGAAGTTAAAAGTATTTGAGAACTTCCTCTCAAAATTGTAAAATTATAAATATGTTATATGAATAAAGATATAAATTTATCAAGGAGTGTTCTAATGTCAGACCAAGAACTAGAAATGCAAGCCGAGGCTGACGAAATCCTCGATGGGGAAGTAATCACCACGGACGAAAGTGACAGTGGTCTCCAAGAGAAAGCCGCCGTCAAAAAAGAAGCTAAAGTTAAAGTTAAAGCAGAAGAAGATGAAGAAGACGATTCGGACGATGTTGAAGACGATTCTGATGACGAAGAAGAAGCAGAAGAGTCTAAGAAAAATGTCAAAGAAGCAGTCGCTCTGCCTAAGACTAAAACTGCAATGATTAATGCTATGCTTGGTGCCATGAAGGGCATGAAGAAAGATGACATTGCTTCCAACTGGGGTAAAATCAACGCCGCTTTCGGTGCTGATGATGATGAAGATGACGATTCTGATGATGACGAAAAAGAAGTTGTCAAATCTCATGTTAAAGAAGTTAAGAAAGTTACCAAAGAAGACATCGACGTTAGTGATGACGTTAAAGCCCTCTTCGGTGATGAAGACCTTACTGAGGAATTCAAAACTTCTGCGACGACCATCTTTGAAGCCGCTGTTGTATCTAAGATCAACGAAGTGCTTGAGACCGTATGCATTGATCTTGATGTAGAAGTAGAAGCAGAAAAAGAAGTTATGGCTGAAGAAATTTCTACGCGCCTAGATGATTATCTAGAGTATGTTGTAGAAGAGTGGACTAAAGATAACGAACTTGCCGTTCAGCAAGGAATTCGTAGTGAAATTACAGAGAATTTCATGCAGGGTCTGCGCCAGCTATTCACTGAAAACTATATCGACATTCCAGAAGAGAAGACCGATCTAGTTGACGAACTTGCCAGTAAAGTGCAAGAACTAGAATCTTCGGTTAATGAAGAAATGGAAAAGAACATTTCGTTAAGTAAAGGTCTTAATGAGATGAAGAAGCATAAGATTCTCAAAAACGTAAGCGAGGGTCTTTCTGAAACTCAGACAGAAAAATTACGTTCGTTGTCTGATGGTATTGAATTTATAGACGATGAAGACTATAAAGAAAAGCTTGATACAGTTAAAGAAAACTACTTCCCTTCGGAAGAAGTTATAGAGACTGGCGATGAAGAGCCTCTAGTAATTGAAGATGATAAACCCGCAGATGGCTCTATGTCGGCATATACTAATGCCATTTCAAGAAGCATCAAAAAGTAAAAAAGTATAAATAATAAACATAATGAATAATGAATAAAATTTCTAAAAGGAGAGAAATCTAATGTATAATCTCGATGAACTTCAACAGAAGTGGCAGCCCGTACTTGAGCATCCCGATCTCCCCGAAATCAAAGATGCACATAAACGAGCCAGTGTCGCCACGCTCTTAGAAAACCAAGAAATCGCGGCCCGCGAACAAGCTGGGCAGCAAGTTGTTAATCCCACGCTGTTAGGCGAAGCGGCGCCCGTCAATGCGACGGGTTCTGGTGTTGATACGTTTGATCCAGTTCTTATTAGTCTGGTTCGCCGTTCGATGCCTAATCTTATCGCTTATGATGTTGCTGGTGTTCAGCCCATGACGGGCCCCACCGGTCTTATCTTTGCGATGCGCTCTCGCTATACCGGTCAAGCTGGAACGGAAGCTTTGTTTAACGAAGCTAATACTTCGTTCTCGTCTAGTGCGACTGGTAATACGGCGTCTCGCGCGACTGCGAACGGTGCCGCTGGTACGGTTCAAGCTGGTACGGATCCTGCTGATCGTGCGATCAATGGTACTGGTTATTCAGTTGCGCCTGGTATGTCTACTGCTGACAGCGAAGCCCTCGGCGACGGTGCCGCGAACGCTTGGCAAGAAATGGCTTTCTCGATTGAGAAAATTGCTGTTACTGCTGTTTCTCGCGCTCTTAAAGCAGAGTACACGATGGAACTTGCTCAGGATCTTAAAGCGATCCACGGTCTCGACGCTGAAACCGAACTTAGCAATATTCTTTCTTCGGAAATTCTTGCTGAAATTAACCGCGAAGTAATTCGTACAATCAACTATTCGGCTTCTGCCGGTGCTCAAAACAACACGACCTCAGCCGGTACGTTTGATCTTGACACTGACTCGAACGGTCGTTGGTCAGTTGAGAAGTTCAAGGGACTTCTGTTCCAGATTGAACGCGATGCGAATGAAATCGCTAAAGCAACGCGCCGTGGTAAAGGCAATGTTATGCTGTGTTCTTCTGATGTAGCTTCCGCTCTTCAGATGGCTGGCGTACTTGACTATACTCCTGCTCTTTCTAACAATCTCAATGTCGATGATTCTGGCAGCACGTTTGCTGGGATGCTTGGTGGACGAATTAAAGTCTACATCGATCCGTACTTCAGTGATGCAACAAATCAATACTACACTCTGGGTTATAAGGGCGCTAGTTCTTTTGATGCTGGACTATTCTACTGCCCATACGTTCCTCTTCAGATGGTTCGTGCGGTAGGCGAGAATACGTTCCAACCTAAAATCGGCTTCAAGACACGTTACGGTATGGTAGCTAATCCATTCGCGACGGGAGCCGCGAGCGGTAATGTTGGGGGTGGTCTTAACGCCCAGTCCGCTAACATCTACTACAGGATTGCTAAAGTCACGAACTTGATGTAAAAGCAATAATAATAAAACTGAGTAGTAAAACTAGAGAGAGAGTCTTCGGACTCTCTCTTTTTTTGTTTATAAATAGAGATACTATGAAAAAGAATTATTTCACACCTAAGACCGGTCATGAGGCAAGTGATGAGTTTTTTAGTAATTTAGCAATATGGCACGATATCGATATGATTAAATCTTTCGTATGGGGATTTGCTATTGGTATACTAGTATTTACAGTAATGATTGGTATAATTTAATGGCTTTACAAGACTCGCAGCCTGAAAATAAAAACTTTCTGTCACCTGTAGGATTTCAATTTTCCATACAGAAGCTTCCTCACGTTAACTATTTCTGTCAAAGTGCTAACATACCTGATATATCACTATCACAAACAGAGCTAGTTAATCCATTTATCAATCTACCATCTCCAGGTAGTCAATTGACGTTTGGTGGACTTGATGTAACGTTTCGCGTAGATGAAGACCTTAAAAATTATAAAGAAATTCACAACTGGCTTATAGGCCTAGGCTTTCCTGATAACTTCGATCAGAGAGCGGCTATTGCAAGGGGTAGAAATCCAGGAAAAGTATCTGTAGGAGAAATCTTCTCTGATGCATCCCTTCTTATTTCTACATCATCTTATAAAACAAACGTTGAAGTGCATTTTGTAGATGCTTTCCCAGTATCATTATCTACTGTCAATTTTGATATTCGCGCAGCAGATATTGAGTATCTAGAAGCTACAGCATCATTTGTTTACCGTAGATATAATATTGTTGACATTGTATAATAAACCTGTTATAATAGCATTATGCTTTATGTTATGTGGATGTGCATCTGGAGCTGTAGGCACAATCTTATGGATCAAGACTGCTGTAGATGGTATACTTATGATAGAAGACCAGCCAACTACTACAGAGTATATGTTGAATAAAGCTACGGGTAAAGACTGTAGATTTATTAATATTGTTAATGGTGAGGAAATATGCAAGAATGAACATGGAAAAGATAATGCAGAGTTGGTCGATTGATTGTAAATATGATGGAACAGAACTTGCAGTAGAATCACTAAACACACCAGTACTTCATAACAAATACATAAAAATTCTAATAGGCGAACGGTCAGTTTTATTTAGGTTAAAATCTAAAATAAAGCAGACTAAACGTATGCTTATAGAATACTATTCTGGTGATCTAAATGATCCCGAAACCCTCAATGACATTAACAGAGAAGTTTGGGCGAAGAAAGTGTTGAAGTCAGAACTAGACACTTATATCGATAGTGACACTGAAATGATTCAAGAACTCCTTCAGTTAGCCATGCAAGAAGAAAAAGTAAACTATCTTACATCTATAATCAAAAGAATTGAAAATCGCAACTGGGAAATACGTAATGCAATTGAGTGGAACAAATTTCAAGCTGGCGGATAAAAAATATGGAGTGATCTATGCTGATCCCCCGTGGTACTTTAAAAACTACAGTAAAATGGGTCGCGGCCGCAATCCTAATCAGCATTATAAATGTATGTCTATTAGTGATATACAGCAATTACCAATTGCCGATATTGCATTGGATAATTCTGTTCTTCTTATATGGGTCACTGATCCTTTACTCCATCGTGCTTTTCAAGTTATTGATGCTTGGGGTTTCACTTATAAGACTGTTGGTTTCACTTGGGCAAAAACTAATAAAACGAATTTGGGATTCTTCACTGGTCTAGGATACTGGACAAGAAGTAATCCAGAAATGTGTTTGTTAGCAACAAAGGGTAAGCCTAAAAGAATATCTAAAGCAGTAAGACAATTAGTCGTAAGTGAACGTAGAGAACATAGCAGAAAACCAGATGAAATGTATACTAGAATTGAAGAGCTATTGAGTGGCCCATACATAGAGTTGTTTGCTAGAAATACAAAAGACGGGTGGGACAGTTGGGGTAATGAGGTAAATAAACATGATGGATGAAGAAATTCATATACATCATAAAGACCATGTTCATATAAAGATAGAATGTGAAGATGGGTTAGCCAGAGAAATGTCTGAATACTTTACGTTCTATGTTCCTGGTTATAAGTTTATGCCCACATATAAGAATAAAATATGGGATGGAAAGATACGTCTTTTCAATGTGCAGGCTAGATTAATCTATCGTGGTCTTATATTCAGAATAAAAAGATTTGGTCAAAGTCGTGGATATAAAATTGTAGTTCATGATGGTCTAGATGATACAAATGACATCTCTCTTCCAGAGATAGAAAACTATTTTTCTGATCTAAAGATCGTACCCAGAGATTATCAGTATCGCGCATTTGCTCATGCAATAAGAAGCACTCGCGCCGTTATTCTATCTCCTACAGCATCAGGTAAGTCTCTTATTATTCATATGCTTTGCAGATGGTTGAAGGGTAGAAAGCTTCTTATTGTACCAACAACATCACTTGTTCATCAGATGGATAGTGATTTTGTTTCTTACGGACAAGCCTATTATACACACAAAATCATGGCAGGTCAAGACAAAAATTCAGATGCAGAAGTTTTTATTTCAACATGGCAATCTATCTACAAACAACCAAAGAAATGGTTCGATCAATTTGACGTAGTGATAGGTGATGAAGCGCATCTATTCAAAGCGCAATCTCTTACAAAGATATTGACAAAGTTAGAGGGCTGTAAGTATCGCTATGGCTTTACTGGTACGTTAGATGAAACAAAGACACACAGGCTTGTGTTAGAAGGTTTGTTTGGCCCCGTAATGCGAGCCGTACAGACTAAAGAGTTGATAGAGAATAAGACTTTAGCTGATTTTAGAATTAAGTGTTTAGTACTAAAGTACCCAGATAATGTGCGTAAAGACTTAGCCAAATCAACGTATCAGGATGAAATTCAATTTCTTATAGCATCGGACCAGAGAAACAATTTCATAAAGAACTTAGCATTAGGTCGAACAGGTAACACTCTACTATTGTTCCAGATGGTCGAGAAGCATGGTCGCATACTTTATAACATCATAAATAGTGAAGCAAAAGATAGAAAAGTATTTTTTGTTCATGGCGGAGTAGATGCAGAGACAAGGGAAGATATACGTGCTATCACTGAAAAAGAGAATGATGCAATTATCGTAGCATCATACGGAACATTCAGTACAGGTATTAATATTAAAGCGTTGCATAATATAATATTTGCTAGTCCTACTAAGTCTCGCATACGCAATCTACAGTCCATAGGTAGAGGTCTAAGGCGAAGTGAAACCAAAACTACAGCGACACTATATGATATATCAGACGATCTATGCTGGAAAACATACAACAATCACACACTAAAACATTTTGCGTACAGATTAAAAATATACAAAGAAGAAGAGTTTCCTTTTACCATTTACAACATAAGGCTGAATTATGATCCACATACTGAAATTATCTAACGGAGACACCATTGTTGGTGATCTAGTTTCAGAAGATGAGAAGTGTATAACTTTAAATAATCCTCTCGAACTTCAGTTAGTCAATAATCCTATGACTGGATCAGGATTAATGTCTATGTATTGGCTTCCTATAGAAACTGAGGTTTTCCATGTTGACATACGACAGCAACATGTGATAGTATTATCTGAAGCATCAAAAGAGATACAGAAATTTTATAACAATTCAGTATCAAATTTTTTGAAGAGGCGGAAGATGTTTGCCGGTACGGTAGAAACAGATTCGATTGAAGAGAGAGTGTTTGGTAAAGCAATGGAAACAATGGAAAAACAAATGAAACATAACGAAAATAGAATGATGGCTAGAATGTTAATTCAAGCAAACACAAGCATAATGCATTAAAGGATTTAAATTATGGCTAAGAAACGGATTAAACATGATTACGTAGACAATAAACAATTTTTTGCTGCGATGGTTGAATATAAAAACTCTGTACGTGACGCAGAAGCCGATGATTCTGAAAGGCCTGTTGTACCTAACTATGTTGCTGAATGCATTATGAAGATTGCAACTCATCTATCATATAAGCCAAATTTTGTGAATTATACTTTTCGAGAAGATATGATATGTGATGGTATAGAAAATTGTCTTCAGTACATTGATAATTTTGATCCTGCTAAATCGAACAATCCCTTTGCATATTTTACACAGATTATATACTTTGCTTTCATTCGTAGGATTCAGAAAGAAAAGAAACAGCTATATGTCAAATATAAGGCAACTGAAAATGCTAACATATTTGACCAGACGGCTGAAACTCAAGAACATGATAAAGGTCGAACATATGATACATCAGTTAAATCTGGTGAATGGTCGAAAGATTATATGTCTACGTTTGTTGAAAATTTTGAACAGACTAAACGAAAGAAAAGAACCAAAAGAAATGTGGGATTAGATAGGCTATTAAATGATGATGAACACGCATAATATGAAGTCACATATCTATAATATAGATGGTGACATAGTGAAATCTGATAATAGATATGAAATTATAGATAATACTAAACTCAACAACCTAGTACTAAGCAAAACAAGGCTTAGAGCTAAACAAAGCACCAACGGACATAGGCATTTAGGTCAAGAAGAAATTTATTTCTTTATTGAAGGTGTTGGTCGTATGGAAATAGACCACAAAGAGTTTAAGGTTCAATCTGGTGATATTGTGTCAATCGAAGATGATGCATTCCATAGAGTGCATAACGATGGAGATTTCTTTTTAGATTTTATTTGTGTGTTTGAGGGGAGTAGAAGTCATTGAAAATAGCATTGATAACAGATACCCATTGGGGTGTGAGGAACGATAACCAATCTTTCCTCGATATGATCAATCGCTTTCACGGTGAAGTATTTTTTCCATACATTAAGGATCATGATATAGACACTGTAATTCATCTCGGCGACATAGTTGATAGGAGAAAATATATCAGCTATACAACTCTAAGAGATATGAATAACAACTTCATAGATAAATGTCAAAGGGAGAATTTGGATCTCCACATTCTTATCGGTAACCATGACGTAACATATAAGAATACCAATGAAGTGAATTCTATGAATGAACTTTATAGTGGAGACGTTCAAGGATATTCTGAAGCACAAGAAGTAGAGTTTGATGGTTGTAAAATTCTATTTCTACCCTGGATCAATACACAGAATTACGATAAGTCTATGCGCATGATTAAAGGTACAACATCGCAGGTTGTTATGGGGCATCTTGAAGTTGCAGGTTGTCTTATGCAGCGAGGTATTACTAATGATCATGGATTAACGATAGACACTTTTAAAGATTTTGATATCGTAATGTCTGGCCATTTTCACACACGCTCTATCACAAATAACATTCATTATCTTGGATGTCCTTATGAACTTACGTGGTCAGATTATCAGGATCCAAAAGGATTTCATGTGTTTGATACAGACACAAGAGAACTTGAATTCATAGAAAATCCAATACGTATGTTCCATAAAGTATTCTATGATGATTCAGATATGTCTGTTGAGGATATCAACAAAGTCAATTTTGATGATTATACTGGCACACTTGTGAAAGTTATCAAGCAGACGACAGACAACCCATATTGGTTTGATTTGTATATGGACAGACTATATAAGTCTAATCCGGTTAATGTGCAAGTCGTAGATGACCATATGAATTTAGATTTGTCTGATGATAGTGATATTATAAATGAAGCGGAAGACACTCTTACTATTTTAAGTAAATATATAGACAGTATGAAAACTTCCGTAGACAAGAAAAGACTTGACTCTTTGATGAGAAGTCTGTATACTGAAGCATTGTACATCGAATCTTAACTAAGGTTATATATGATTTTATTTAAAACTGTGAGGTGGAAGAACTTCTTATCTACGGGTAATGCTTGGACAGAAGTTCTTTTAGATAAATCCCCTAATACACTTATCGTCGGAGAGAATGGTTCTGGTAAAAGTACCGTTCTTGATGCGTTGTGCTTTGTGTTATTCAATAGACCCTTCCGCAAAATCAATAGACCACAATTAGTCAATACAATCAATGAAAAAGATTTATTGGTTGAAATTGAATTTAAGATTGGTAGTAGAGATTATTTAATCAGGCGCGGAGCGAAGCCTAACGTATTTGAAATATATGTAAATGATGTTCTACAAAATCAGCCAGGCTCCACACGCGACTATCAAGACTTATTAGAGCGTACCATTCTCAAATTAAACTTCAGGTCATTCACGCAGATAGTAATACTTGGTTCAACATCGTTTGTTCCATTTATGCAACTTACGGCTGCTACGCGCCGAGAAGTAATTGAGGACCTGTTGGACATTCAGATATTCAGCAATATGAATCTATTGCTTAAAGATAGAGTATCAGTAAA
>Ga0114999_10007069_pt1 | contig 12796 bp, 13 predicted proteins | sample ArcticOcean_MG_C_3_FD_89820 | JGI IMG/M metagenome (GOLD analysis project Ga0114999, IMG submission 89820) | Marine microbial communities from western Arctic Ocean - ArcticOcean_MG_CB8_126 | ecosystem: Environmental > Aquatic > Marine > Oceanic | place: Arctic Ocean: Canada Basin | collected...
AAACGATGGAGAACCGGCGCTTGCAATACCGCAAATACGCCGCCTAATATCTTGAACCAGATGGGCCAAATCCTCCTTTAGATCAGGCCGTAGATTGTTCCAAATTATATGACGACGGACAGTGATCAGCACTGCAAGTGCGACTGTAATGACCATCGCAACGGGCAGGCGAAGCGCCAATGCAGCGAAGACGGCCAGGAATATTTTGAACACGCGCATCTCGAATGTCCCATGGGCAAAACGGAGATTTATACTAATGGGGTTTTTACACTAAACACTAGAAAATTGATTCTAGTATATTCGCTTTATTTGTGGAGCGAATTTGCCGATATTGGCTTGGTGCTTCTTCGCCCGGCGCTTACTTCAGGGCGAAGATGAAACTTTCGCCGTCATGTTCAGTGAGGCGGGTACCGGAATAGACCGGCGTCTGATATGCGTTCAGCACTAATTTCTTGTGCACCGGCTCGAACAGCTCCCGGGCTTCAAGGAATTCCGTATTTCCCCGCAGCACGTCGAAGAGCGCCGCAGCGGATACCAAATGGCCGTGGTCACTGCCCGTGAAGGGTGGTGGATTAGGTCGGGGCAAAAATCAGTGTCAGTGTCAACCCAACGGTGATGCGAAGCATTAATTTTCTCGAAGCTCGCAGGTTGGTCACAAGCGAGGAATTGTTCAAGAGGGAGTGTGCGTGGGCTGCCTATATCTCCGCCGCGTCACCGTCTTCGGCGATGGCGGTGAGGAAGATCTCCGACAGGTCGCGTAGTTTGGCTTCGCCGACGCCGTGGATATTGCCGAAATCTTCCCTTGTCCGTGGTTGGCGGTGCGCCATTTCCTGTAGCGAGCGGTCCGAGAAGATGACGTAGGCCGGCACGCCGCGCGCCTGGGCGAGTTCGCGGCGCAGATCTTTGAGGCGGTCGAGCAGCAGCACTTCGCTGTCGGTGAGGTCGGGCAGCGGCGCACGTGACGTCTTCGCGGCGCGCTCGGATTTGCGCTTGATGGTGTCCTGGCGGTAGTGGAAGTCCACTTCGCCGTCGAGTAACGCGCGGCTCTCTGGCGTCGGCTTGAGGCCGCCATATCCGCCGATATCGAGGCGCAGATAGCCGGCGGCGACGATTTGCCGGAGGATCGATTGCCACTCCCGCCGACCATGCGCCGCGCCCTTGCCGAACACCTCGATCCGATCATGCCCGAACTGGGCGATTTTTTCCGTTTCGCCGCCGCGCAGCACGTCGATGATATGGGCGGCGCCGAAGCGCTCGCCGGTCGCCATCACCGCGGCGAGGGCGAGGCGCGCCTCATGGCTGCCGTCGGCCAGTTCCACGGGGTTGAGGCACATATCGCAATTGCCGCAGGGCTCCGGCTGTTCGCCGAAATGGGTGAGCAACACGCGGCGCCGGCAGCCGGGCGATTCGCAAAAGGAGATCAGCGCGTCGAGGCGTTTATGCTCGCGCCGTTTACGCTCCATGTCGCTGTCTTCGTCCTCGATGAACATACGGCGCATACGCATATCGCCGAGTCCGAACAACATGCGCGCCTCGGCGGCGCGGCCGTCGCGCCCGGCGCGGCCGATTTCCTGGTAATAGGCCTCGATGCTGGCCGGGATATCGGTATGAAACACGAAACGCACATCCGCTTTGTCGATACCCATGCCAAACGCGATGGTGGCAACGATAATAATGCCGCGCTCGGCGAGAAAGCGGTTTTGGTTGGCGGCGCGCGTCTCCGCGTCCATCCCGGCGTGATAGGCGAGCGCGGTAAAACCCTTATCGTTGAGGTGCGCCGCCGTTTCCTCGGTTTTCTTGCGCGACAGGCAATAGATGATGCCGCACTCGCCCTCGCGGTCTTTGAGAAAATCGAGTAATTGGCGCTTCCACTGATCCTTGATCTCGACGCCGAGATAGATGTTGGGACGGTCGAAGCCGCTGACGAAGATGCGGCCCTGGCCGGAGAACAGCTTGTCGGCAATATCTTTGCGAGTGGTTTCGTCTGCCGTCGCGGTGAAGGCGGCGATGGGCACGCCGGAAAAACGCACCTTCAACTCGCGCAACATCTCGTATTCGGGGCGGAAGGCGGGGCCCCACTGGGAAATACAATGGGCCTCGTCGATAGCAAACAGCGTGATCGGCAGGCGGCTGAGCGCATCGAGCATGCGTTCTGTCATCAGGCGCTCTGGTGCCATATAGAGAAGCCGCGTTTCGCCGGCGGCGGCGCGTTGCCAAACCGTGATATTATCGGCACGCGAGGCTGCGGAGTTGATGCAATCCGCCGCCACGCCGGCCAGCTTCAGCGCCATCACCTGGTCCTGCATCAACGCCACCAGCGGTGAGACGACAATTGTGAGGCCGCCGAGTGCCAGGCTAGGCACCTGGAAACACAGCGATTTTCCGGCTCCCGTCGGCATGACGGCGAGGACATCCTCGCCGCCGAGCACAGCGTCGACCACCGCTTCCTGGCCCGGGCGGAAGGCGTCGAAACCAAACACGTCTTTCAGGATGTGGTGCTTATGCGAATTAGAATCGACCGCTGTCATGGCTGTCACCATCTCTTAAACGCTCCCCCATCACAATCATTGCCGAGGACCCAACGGCAATCACCAATCAATTTATGCAAGGCCCTGGGATGGGATATGCGCGCCAGGCCAGAGGATAATTTTTTCCGCCCCTGTGCGGCACAGGTTATGCTGTGAGTGAAATGACAAATCGCGTGATGATATGTGCTGCCGGATTGCTCTTGGCCTTTGTATTGCTACCCGCCCAGCCGGCGCTGGCCGATTTCGACGCTGGCATGGTGGCATATAAGGCAGGCGATTACGCGGCGGCGTTGCCGGAACTGCAGGCTGCTGCGGAAGGCGGCCATGCGCGGGCGCAATATGCGCTCGGCAGTATGTATAATGAGGGCAAAGGCGTTCCGTCCGATCGCGCCCTGGCGGTTGAATGGTGGCAAAAGGCGGCGCTGCAGAACCATGCCCAGGCGCAATTCGCGCTTGGTGTCGGGTATTCGAGCGGCTCGGGCGTCGCCAAAGACAATGTCACCGCCCACATGTGGTTTAGCCTGGCGGCGGCGCAAGGCAAGAAAAACGCCCAGCGCCTGTTGAAAGTAATCGTTCGGCAAATTACACCGGTGGAAATCGCCGAAGCCGAACGCCGCGCCGAAGATTGGCGGGCGGCGAACTAGGCTATATTCTTAAGCCTGCGCGCGGCCTTGTTGGGAATAAGACCGAAGAAGGGATTTTGCCATGACGTTGCGATTGCTCGATCTGCCGGAGGAGCCGCGCAAACGCGGCGAAGCCCATGGCGAGGCGCTGCGTGAAGAAGCCAACACGCTCTATCAGGCGCATCTCGCCCAACTTGTGTCGCAGCCCGCCATCGCCGCGCGCGGCATTACCGACGATGCCAGCTACCAGGCCTATGCGGCGCGCTTCCGCCCGCATGCGGAATCTTATGCGCCGCATCTTTGGGCTGAGCTCGAAGGCATCGCCGCCGGCGCGCGCATGACCGTCAACCAGGTGTTGGCACAGAACCTCTATTTGGAAAGTTACGATATCTCGCATCCGTTGGCGCCGGCTGGTCTTGGTGGCTGCACCGCCTGGGCGCATCGACGCGGCAGCCAGGGCGCGATCGGTGAGCAGAGTGCGGTAGTCGGGCAAACCTATGACATGTCGAAAATTTATGAAGACGCGGCCTTCGCCTTGAAGACGCGCAGCAACGGCGTCGAGCTGCTGGCGCTTTCGTTCGCCGGCGCGCTCGGCGCCAACGGCTTATCGGGCGGCGGTTTCGCCGTGGTCATCAACAAGCTGTACGGATGCGACAGCCGGCTCGGCGTGCCCTACACTTTTATCATCCGCGCCATGCTTGAACAGACGCGCCCGGGCAACGCCTTGGCCCGGCTGCTCGGCTGTGAGCGGGCTGGCTCGATGAATTACATCATCGGCGACGCCGGCGGGCTGCTGTTCAATATCGAATCCAGTGCCACCGGCTGGGAGAATCTGCAGGGCGCGGAAGCCTACGCCGTGCACGCCAATCATTTCATTGGCACGCGTGGTATGAATTTCGAAGCGCGCGACTTTTCGGCCTATGGTTCGCACTCGCTGATGCGCTATGCGCGTGCCCAGCAACTTCTGGCTGGATTGCCCGACCGGCCGCAACATGAGGCGTATCGTGCGATCCTTTGTGACCGTCACAATGAGCCGTGGGGCATCTACACCAAAGAGCCGCCCGGCGGCAGTATCAAGGGTTTGCGCACGGTGGCTTCTGTGATCTTCGAGCCGGCCAGCGGCGAGGCATGGATGAGCAGCGGCAATGCCGGCGGCAACGCGATGACGCACCATACCTTGGAAATGCGCGAGCAAGCCGCCTAAGGCGCTTAAGCTGCCTAAGCTGCCTAAGGCCGGGTCAATTCGATTCTGCCATAAACGGTATATCGGTGTCGTCGGGGCGTGCGCCCGCCGCCGCCAGCATGGCATGCGCCTGGCCGCGGTGGTGGGTCTGGTGATTGAACATATGCGTGGTCAGCAGCCAATGCGGCTTGGTGAATTCGCGCTTGAGGGCTGCCGAGGTCCAGGTTAATTCACCCTCCAGCCAGACTGCATCCAAGCCTAAAGCCCAGGCTTCGATATCATCGTCGCAGGCATTTCGCGCCGCCACGAGATCGTCCCACTCCGGATGCATGTTGGGCGTCTCAGCCATCACGGACACCGCGGGTGGAGGCGCTGGCGTAAAACGGCTCAGCCAAATGCGGTCGCCCCAGACAATATGGTTCAGGGTGCCATGGATGGAGCCGAAAAAAGCGCCGCGTTCTTGTTTGCGCTCGGCATCGGACAGCGTGGCGGCAGCGGCGTAGAGACTGCCGTTCTGCCAGCGGTTATAAGCTGCCATGGATTTTACATAGGCGGTCGAAATCATCTTGGGCGGTCCTTGTTCAGTGGGGCTCGAGGGGCGCGGCGCCGAACATGACGGAATAGGTGCGGCACCAGATGGCGACCGATTTAAATCGCTCCGGCGAGACACCCGCGGGCAGGAGGTAGCTCTGCCCACCGGTGAGCGCCTTGCGCGGCCCGAGATTGGCGTTCTCAGCGTTTTTGATCGCTGCATCCGAGTGCGGTTCTTCTGCGGTGCTGAGATAGATGAACAGGTCCGGGCCGGCGTCGGAGGTGAAATCCTCGAAGCGCAATTCATAGCCGCCGTCGTCGCGCGCGACGATGACGGCGCGCCCGCTGGTCGGGTGATGGGCATCGTAAAACTCGCCGCTGGCAATGACTTCCTCGGCGTGGAGCGGCGCGGCCGTCACGGCCAGTGCCAGCGCCAGGAATCCTGCCAGTAGCCCGGTTCCAGCAACGCGAATGGGCAAATATGTCCAGGACATGAGTATTCTCCTTACAGGGTCAGATGCCTCCGGCAACTTTGGGCATGACTTCTTCGGCGAACAGCTGGAGGGCGTCGCAGACTTGGTTGTGCGGCATGCCGAGCCATTGCATGCCGAGGACGAAGCTGTTGACGCCGAGTTTGCTATTGTAGCCGATAATTTGCTCGGCGACTTCGTCCGGCGAGCCGAACAGGAATCGATCGCGCAGGAGTTCATCGAAATCGAGCGAGAGATCGTCATCGCCGGGCGGCATCGCCTTGTCCTGGCCCCAGGCGTGATAGGCTTGGTACTTGGCTTCGAGATAGGGCCGCGCCAGGCGCATCGCCTCATCGCGCGAGCCGGCCACGAATATTTCGCGCATGAGTGGTAGTTCATCCGGGAACGGCTTACCTAACGCGTCCAACTCCCGTTGGTAAATGCCAAGCTGGCGTTCAATAGTGTCCATGCGCTGATGCGGATTGATGAACCAGGTATCGCCGAGCCGCGCGGCGCGGCGCACGGCGCTATCGGCATTGGCGCCGAACCACACCGGCGGGCGCGGCTGCTGCACCGGCTTGATCGAGAGCGTCACATCGTCGAGCTCAAAATGGCTGCCTTTCATGGTGACATGATCTTCGGTCCACAGGCGCAAAACCGCTTCGAGATTCTCCTCCAGCCGTGGCCCGCGCTCAGCCTGAGTGGTGCCGAAGCCCTTGAACTCGACCTCGCGGTAGCCGAGCCCGGCGCCGAACACCAGCTTGCCGCCGGTCATCACATCAAGAGTGGCCAACTGCTCGGCAATATCCAAGGGTTTATGAAGCGATAACAACACGATACCCGGAATCATCCGGCAATTCGGCGCCTCGGCGGCGAGGCGGCACAGAAACGGGATCTGGGCCAGCATTTGCAGCGGATGGGCGGCGTAATGCATGCCGGCGCAAATGCCGCTATAGCCGAGCTTATCGGCGAGGCGGGCTTCCGCCGCGAGATCGTCAAAGCGCGCTACCATATCCTCGCCTTGAGGATATTGGCCGCGCAGGAAGAAGGAATATTGCATCTGCTGAACCTGCCTTTTTGTGCCGACTCTTTGCCGCGTGCCGCGCGGACTCTACGTATTGCCGCGTGCCGCGCGACCCGTTTTATCGCCGCGTGCCGCGCGGCAGGAAGTTCTGGTATTATCGCCGCCACGGCGAAACCAACAACAATTGATAGGCTCTGAAGCGATGAAAATAGACGGAAGCTGCCATTGCGGCCACATCACCTATGAAGCGGAGGTCGATCCGGAGCGTGTGGTGGCGTGCCACTGCACCGATTGCCAGACCATGTCGGGCGCGCCGATGCGCGCGGTGGTGTTTTCCGAGACCGACGGCTTCAAGCTGCTGACCGGCGAACTAAAGATTTACGTCAAAACGGCGGAGAGCGGCAACGCGCGTGAGCAAGCCTTCTGCCCCAATTGCGGCACGCCGATCTATGCCACCAACACCGGCGATGGGCCGAAGAATTACGGCCTCCGCCTGGGCGCAATCCGCCAGCGCGGCGACTTGACGCCGAAAGCGCAGGTGTGGACACGCTCGGCCCAGCATTGGGTGGGCGATCTCGACAGTATGAAGAAAATAGAGACCCAGCCGGGACCGCCGCCTAAATAGAGGCGGCGGTAAATAACGGCGCGCCTCCCGGCGCTATTCTGCCGGAGCCGGGGCCTCTTCTACTTTCTCCAGGCCTTTGGCGCCGTGGGTGAAGATGGCGAGGCCGGCGAAGGCCATCGCCGTGGCGATCCAAACCCAAAAGCTGTGGCTCTCATCGTGCAGGATATAGCCCCAGCCGAAGCCGCCGAGCACGATGAAATAATTGAACTGCGAAAAAAACACCGGCCCGGTGATGCGCACCAAAAAGAACCAGGCAACCATGACGGCGGCGGTGATCGCAGCGGCATAGAGGATCACCAGATTGCCGTCGAGCGTGGCGGTCGGAAAGACGAAGGCGTGGCCGCTCGCCACCATCACCGGCGCCAGAAGGATGGTGGCGCCGGCCGACATCCCCGCCGCCATCATGAGGGACGGCGTGCCCGGCGGGCTCAGGATCACCACGAACGCATTGCAGGACGCGAAACAGAGCGGCCCGACCAGTGCCAGGAGGACCCACCCCACCATGTCAGGTGTCGGCAGGCCGGTTTGCGGGATCAGCACGAACAGCATACCGCCAAGCCCGAGCAACACGCCGGCCATGCCGGAGATGCGGAACTTTTCAATACGCAGAAAATACGACATCGCATAGGTCAGGAGCGGCACCAGAACCATCAGCAGCGTGATAATGCCTACTGGCAGCTTGGGCGCGAGAAAGGTGAGGAGCGGCACCGGCAGGGCGACGCCGATGGCGCCGAGCACCAGGTATGCGCGCAGATGCGGCCAGGTGAGGGGGCGCAGCTCCTTTTTGTAGGCGGTGACGGCGAGCAACACCAGCGTCGCCAGCAGCGAGAACCAGAACACATAGCCGATATAGGGCAGGCCATATTCAACGCTCATCCGATTCACCGGAAAGAGTGCGCTATAGATCACGCCCATCACCGCCAGGGCGGGGATGAACAGGAACTTGTTCTTGTCGGTCATTTTCATGGCGCATGACCTAGCACGCGGTGACGGGGGAATGAAGCGCGGTGGGGTGGGGGGTAGTGAATACCTGGGCCCGTTCCTGCGGGTCATTTTACTGCTGCAGTTGTTTGGGCTTCCATTCACGGGCGAGTTTTCGCGCTTCGGCAATTTCCTCGGGCGTCATTTTTCTCGCCGCCAATTTGCGTAATATGATCGCTTCCTCGCTCCCCTGGGCCACTGCAAGGTCGCCCCACACATAGGCCTGAATGTAGTCCTTCTCTACGCCCAAACCGACGAAGTAATTGAAGCCGAGGGCGATCCGGGCCAAGGCGTTGCCCTGGTCTGCGGCCTTTCGATACCAATTCACCGCCTCCGCATCATCCTGCGGCACGCCCCGGCCCGCAGCATACAATTGTCCGAGTTTGGTCTGGGCATCGGCGTGGCCCTGCTCGGCCAGAGGCCGCCATTCACGCTCCGCCGCTACGTAGTCGTCACGCTGGGCCGCTTCCCATCCGGCTTCGAAGTCCTGCGCCGTCACCGGCGTGGCAAATGCGAGAGCAACGGCTACCAGTACCGCTTTGATGAGGCTGTGCATGCCCGTCGCATCACCCGTCGCAAATCACAGGATGGTCATTTGGGCTTCCACTCGCGGGCGAGTCTTTGTGCTTCGGCGATCTCTGCAGGAATCATATTGCGAGCCAACTCGTTGCGTTCATCAGCCGCAATGTCATCTCCTTGGGTGGCTGCTAGGCTGTACCACATGTGCGCGAGCACGTAGTCCCGCGCCGCCATGCGGCCGTTGGTGTAGATAAGCCCTAGATTGTACTGCGCCGGCGCGTGGCCTTGCTCGGCGGCCTTGTGCCACCACTTCACCGCCTCGGCATGGTCCAGCGCCACGCCCTCGCCAGTTGCGTATGAGTCGCCGAGATCGAACTGGGCGTCAACGTCGCCCTGCAAAGCGGCCAGGCGGTACCATTTTGCCGCCACGGCATCGTCCTGCGCTGCACCCTGGCCCGCGTTGTACATAAAGCCGAGGGCGTATTGGGACTTGGCGTGGCCTTGGGCAGCGGCCATTCGGTACCACTTCATCGCTTCTGCGAAGTCCTGCGGCACGCCCTGGCCATTGAAGTATAAGTATCCGAGGTCGGTCTGGGCGTGGGAGTTGCCCTGTTCGGCAAGCGGACGCCATTCACGCAACGCCGCTGTATAGTCGCCGTGCCGGTACGCTTGCCAGCCAGCCTCATAGTCCTGCGCTGCTACCGGCGCGGCGAGCGCAAAAACGACGGCTACTGCTGCGGCCTTTATGACGTTTCGCATGTGCCCGTCTCCCCGTCGATTTGGCCATCCTATCAGCAACGAGAATTTCGGCTAGTAGCTGTATCCCACGTATGGGCTACAATCGTATTGCCGATTATTGGCGGACGAACGAAGGAGGTTGCGATGCGTTTGTTGGTAACTTCGGCGTTGTTGGCGGTTTCGCTGGTTTTGGCTGGGCCACTAACAGGATTATCACAGGCAAGCGCCGATGAATGTGTGGCGCCGGAAGCAATCTCTCTGCCGCTGTCGAATTTGCCTTCGTCACGTGTGAAGTTCAATCGCTACAAATCGGAAGTGAAGGCCTATCAAGCTTGCGCCGGGGAGGCGGCTGACCTGGCAGTACAGGCACATTACGAGCGAGCGCTCGATCAGTTCATCGTTCTGATCCGCATCTGGGCAAGCAGGCGTTGACCGCCGGGACTAGCCCGCCTTTGCGCCAATCATGGTATATCGCGTCACGGATGCCTGCAGTCCGGTAGGCTGTCTCGACACTGCTGCCAAACGCTAGACTGAGCTATATCTGACCTATCAACAAGTTTTGTCATGAGTCAAATTTGTTGCTGATTCCGAAGGTAGAACAACGATTGAGAACCAAAAATTCTCGATTGCTCCAACGATATCGCGGAAAGATTCGAGACTCGGAGGTTTCACCATATAGCAATTGGCATGCAATCCATATGAAACTGCAACGTCGTTCTCAGCCTTCGAGCTTGTCAAAATGACGATCGGAATGCGGCGCAGGTGCTGGTCTTGCTTGATCTCTTCCAAAACCTCGCGGCCATCTTTTTTGGGAATATTTAGGTCTAGTAGAATAATGTCTGGTGTTTTGGCCTCGGCATAGCTTCCGCGTTTATGTAGGTAATCCAGAGCCTGCTCACCGTCGACCACCACTTCAATATTGTTGCCAATATTGGCGCTCTTAAAGGCCTCTTGAGTCAGGATTACGTCCCCTGGATTGTCCTCGATCAGTAAAATTTCAATTAATCTGGCGCCTGATTCCGTCATGCTGCTTGTTCTTTCTCAATTTCCTCCGCGAACGGAATTCTAGGAATGGTAAAATGAAATGAGCTTCCTTCGCCGATTTTTGAAGTGGCCCAAATTTTGCCGCCAGCACTTTCAATTAATTTGCGGCAAATCGCGAGGCCCATTCCCGACCCCGGATATCCCGACCGACCGTGAAGCCGCTTGAATGGCAGAAAGATTTGCTCGCAATATTCCTGCTTCATGCCAATGCCATTGTCTTTGACCGAGACGACCCAAGCATCATCAAGCTCTTTCACTGCGACCTGAATCGCCGGTGCGGTGTCGTGGTCGCAGTATTTGATGCTGTTACCAATTAAGTTCTGCAGCACTCTGGAAAACCGAACCGGATTAGCGAAAACTGTCGAAACTCTGCTTTCGAATGAAATATTTGCATTACGGCTTGAAATTTGTTCTCGGAGATTATCCTGGATATAAACTAGGGTGTTTTTGCAGTCCAAATGGTCCAACTTCTCATCAATATCGCCTATTCGTGAATATTCGAGCAAATCGTCAACCAGCTCCTGCATGCGATGCGCAGCATCGCTCGCGAAATTTATGTATTTGATGCCATCTTCGTCCAACTTGTCTTCGTATCGCGCTTTCAACAGTTGCGTAAAATTTGACACCATTCGCAATGGTTCCTGAAGATCGTGTGACGCTACATAAGCAAATCGTTCGAGCTCCTCATTGGAACTGGCCAAATTATCAATCACATTCTCGAGCTAATCGGATTTTTCGTCATAATTTTCAGACATTTTGTCAGAAAATTTTACGGCGCGACGACTTGATCGAGTCAAAAAGACGAACAATGCGAGCAACATGCAGTCTATTAAAATACCGCCAACCAGGACCACCAAAGGTTGATTATTTGTAGATGCGTCGCGAAATGCCATGTTGCTGGCAATGTCAAAGGTCCATGTACGACCGTATAGTTCTGTACTCATAGTCTTTGTGAATACCGGGTTCGGGTCTAACTCGACCGTTTTTGTGGCATTGTCGTCGTAAAGCACGTCGGAATTGCCGCGAATGCTTAGGGATACAAAGCGGTTTTCTTTGCTTAGTGTGCCATCTAAAAGCTTACTCATAACTAACGGTACATAAACCATACCGACGAAGTTTTTCCGGCGTGATTGCACACCGCCCTGATGGCCGCCCGCATAAAAGGGTGCATAGAACAAAAGTCCGGGTGTCTTCGCCGCGTCCTGCACAAATGTGATGGGTCCCGTGATTTGCGCCTTGCCGGTATCTCGGGCCTTTTGGCCTGCCGATTGCCGGTTGATTTCATGTGCCATATCCAGGCCGACAGCACCGGCGTTCGGTGCCACGGGGACAATGTAGCTAATGGGCCAAAATTCCGCGTTTTCATGAGGAGGATGAAGTTTATAGGTTGGGCGCGTCTTTCTCTGATAGGACAGATAATCTTGCAGATTGTCTGGGGTCACATAGTGAACAACGCCGATCCCGTTAATGCCCGGATATTTTTCATCAATTCGAAGGCTTTCAGCAAAAACCCTCCAGTCTTCAAATGAAATATCCCCGCCCTTCGATTGTATTGCGGCGACCCCTCCCCAAAGGCCATCTTCATATCTTTGCAAGCGCTCAAAAAGCAATTCGACAACCTGCGTCGCAGACCGGTCGAACCGGAATTGGTTTTTTTGTATCGATTTGACTTTTCGAAAAATACCACGCTCCAAATGTGAGCAATAGTGAAGCTATAACGACCGTCCAGTGAATCCAATGAAGTTTCGTACCCTGAAGGATTTTGTCGCGCTTGGCCTGCAAGTTCTGATCTATCGTAACAGCTTGTTCTGACATTGTTGTCTCTCTAAATGTTCTAACGCTAACGACGTCGAATCGAGTTCGTAATTTATGGACCCGCATACTAAGACGGACCTAGCAATTTGTGCCGGCGGCCGATTAGTAATGAAAGGTATTCGAAGGCGATTACATTCCAAATGAATTGAAATTTTCTGACATAATCAATTTCGTATTATTAGGCACAATTCTTAACAATTTGAATATTTTCCCAACGGCGTCGTCGAGATGGCTATTCGCCGCTTCATGACGTCTGAGAAATACCGGCCGCACGGAAAATCAGAGAACAAACCGGGCGATTTGTATGGCGCTATGGCGCAGGTCGATACTGAGAGTCCTGCACAATCCTCGGTTGAATGCCTCGTATTTTTTAATAAGTCAGTGATTTTCGCACCTATATCCAACCTGTCTTAAGACTTGATTAGGCGTTGGCCTATAGAGTTCGAATTCACCATTTTCATAATGTAGGCGCAAAGGTAGGGTATTATGGCGGAGAATTCTAATAATACTCATGTTCTTCTCATTGAAGACAATGAAGGTGACTACATTATTACTAAAGAATTATTGTCGCAGAGCCCTGATCAAAGTTTCGAATTGGATTGGATCTCCTCGCCAAAGCAAGGGCTGGCCACTCTTATCAAAAACTCACACGACATATGCCTCATTGATTATCAGTTGGGCGCTGTAAGCGGCATCGACATCGTGCAAGAAGCGC
>Ga0114999_10007077_pt1 | contig 12792 bp, 10 predicted proteins | sample ArcticOcean_MG_C_3_FD_89820 | JGI IMG/M metagenome (GOLD analysis project Ga0114999, IMG submission 89820) | Marine microbial communities from western Arctic Ocean - ArcticOcean_MG_CB8_126 | ecosystem: Environmental > Aquatic > Marine > Oceanic | place: Arctic Ocean: Canada Basin | collected...
AAATAATTGTACCATTAAAAATCTCCTTTTATTTAAACCTATCAGAGCAAATTTAAGATTTATTTAACCTTATTTTAAAACAAAAAGTTTATTTGGTTAATTCTTTAGCTAAATCAAAATTTTCTAATGCAGACTGAAAAGGGTTATCAATACCCAATTTGACATAATACCCATAATCCTTTCCCCATAAACTAGAAGCCAGCTCAGAATTTATTTTATTATTAATTATATCCCAGTTTAGGAAAATACTGTCTTTATCATATTCTAATTTTATCTCTTCATTATTCTGAATTGTCCGTTCAAGCCATCCTATAAACATTTTCTTATCTTCAGAGTTATCCTCTGTTATATTTTTTTTAAGAAACTGATAAAATTCCCCGAAAGAATCATATTTGTTATAATTGTTTTTTATATCATTAGCATATTTAAATATTAGCCTATTAGAATTATATAATATATTTTGTGTACTTTTTGTTAAATAACGATTATCCTCAATAAAAATATCTGGAGTAATACCACCTCCGCCATAAACGGTTCTTCCCATCCGGGTAGTGTATTTAACGGATAACGAATCGAGAGAATCAGACATCTCTCTATTATTTTTTGCTAAATCTAGATAGTAGTCATCTAAAGCATCAAATGAACGTTGTATCAATCTACCTGATGGAGTATAATACCTAGCTATGGTAATACGTGTAGCTGACCCATCTTCTAGCATATATTGTCTTTGAACTAACCCCTTACCAAAACTTGTTTCTCCAATGACTATCCCTCTATCTAAATCCTGTAATCCGCCTGCTATGATTTCGCTGGCACTGGCAGAGGCCCTATTAATAAGCACAATAATAGGAATTGTTCTATCGTATGGATTTTTTGTAGCCCTATAAACATAATTTGCTGAGCTAATACGTCCTGTTGTATATAATAAAGTATCAGTTGAATTAATAAAAGAATCTAATAAATCTAAAGCTTGATCCATCAAACCACCACCATTATTTCTTAAATCTAATACCAGTTGATTCATACCTATGTTTTCTAGAGAGTCAATAGCATTATCAATTTCTAAAAATGTTTTTTCTCCAAATCTATTAACATTGATATACCCTGTATTAGCATCATATAAAAATGCTGCTAATACGCTATTAATAGGAATTTTATCTCTTATCAATGTCACATCAAAATTTTCACTTCCTAATCTTTTAATTGTTACAATAACAGATGTTCCTTTTTGTCCCCTTAATTTTTTAACAATTTCATCTTGTTTGATTTTGTATGCAGACTTTCCATTGATTTTTACAATTTTATCACCACTAAGTAAACCCGCTTTATCAGAAGGCGTTCCAGCTATTGGTGATATTACAGTAATATAGCCATCTAATATTGAAAATTCAATTCCAATACCTTCAAATTCCCCCTTCATAGTTTCATTAATTTTTTCAAATTCTTCAGCTGTAATGTATGCTGAGTGAGGATCTAGTGTTTCTAATAATCCACGTATTGCCCCATTAATTAATTCATCCATTTCCACTTCTTCTACATAATATCGATCTACAAGTCTAATCACATTTGATAAAATGGAAATTTTAGATAAAAAATTTGAGGTAGAATTATTTGCAGCTATAAAGAGTAGCAAACACAGGGAAATTAATATGGAATATTTAAATTTGTTTATCATTTGAATTTAACAGTCTTACTTCTAGTAATATTAATACAAATATTATTTTAAGTACAATATTATTTCCGTATCTTTGGAGTTAGTCCTTTTTATTAAATAGATGACAAAGAATACGAAATATTACTCGAAGAGCATCAACATATATGGTGCTAGAGAACATAATTTAAAAAATATAAATGTGAAATTGCCTCGTAATCAGCTAGTTGTCATTACAGGACTATCTGGTTCAGGAAAATCCTCCTTAGCCTTTGATACCCTATATGCAGAAGGTCAGCGAAGATATGTGGAATCTTTATCTACCTATGCGCGACAATTTTTAGGAATGATGTCTAAGCCTGATATTGATAATATTGAGGGTTTATCACCCGCAATTTCTATTGAGCAGAAAACAAAAAGTAAAAACCCGAGATCTACGGTTGGAACAGTTACTGAAATTTATGATTATTTACGTTTATTATATGCGCGTATAGGGGAACAAAAATGTTATAGATGTTCATCTCAAATCTCTAAACAATCATCCCAAAACATAATTGATCAAATTTTAAAATTTCCAAATCTATCAAAAATTATAATTCTTGCTCCAATTATTAAATCACAAAAAGGGGAATTTAAAACAGTTATTCAAAATTTACTTTCCCAGGGATTTATACGCGCAAGAATTGATGATAAAATTGTAAGACTCAATGATTCAATTGAGTTAAATAAATATTCGAAGCACTCCATTGATATTATTGTTGATAGATTAGTTATTAAATCAAATATTAAAGATAGGCTCACATCATCTGTTAATACAGCATTACAATTAGGGAAAGGATTAATTTATATTAATATAGATTCAACTAAAGATTATTTATATAATCAGAATTTATCCTGTATAAAATGTAATATTTCATATCAAGAATTAGAGCCACGATTTTTTTCATTTAATTCACCACAAGGAGCATGTAAATCATGTAGCGGATTAGGAGCAGAAATGAAAATTGATGCGGATTTACTTGTACCAAATAAGAAAAAAAGTTTATTATCAGGTTGTCTGTTACCAGTAGGAGAACAGCCTAAGTCTAATTGGCTAGGACAAATTATAACTAGTCTTTTGAAAGAATATAATATTTCTTATTCAATGCCATGGTATCAATTACCGAATGATTTTAAACGTATTTTATTATATGGTACAAGCAAAAAAGATAGTGTTAAAATTAAAGTAAAATCTAAAAATTTTGAAGGTGCATACTCTGGAGCCTTTGAAGGGATTATTAAAAACCTAGAACGTCGATATATTCAAACAAAATCTAATTATTCTAGGGAATGGATAGAGAAATTTATGGCTATTCAGCCCTGTTCTATATGCAAGGGAGGAAGATTACAAAAAAAACATTTATCAGTTTATATTAATAATTTAGATATTCATACCCTTGGCCAGTTATCTATAACGGAGAGTATTATATTTCTTAATAATTTAACTTTAACCAAACAACAATCTTTAATAGCCAATAGTATTATTAAAGAAATTACTAATCGATTAGTTTTTTTAGAAAATGTGGGGTTAGAATATTTAAATCTTAATCGAAGCGCAGCAACATTATCCGGAGGAGAATCGCAGAGGATTAAGTTAGCCGCCCAAATTGGATTGAATTTAGTTGGAGTAATGTATATTTTAGATGAGCCTTCAATAGGCTTACATCAAAGGGATAATCATCGTTTAATTACAACACTGAAAAATTTAAGAGATATAGGAAATACTGTAATTGTAATTGAGCATGATGAAGAAACTATGATGGCTGCAGATTGGATTATAGATATAGGTCCTGGAGCTGGAATACATGGAGGAAAAATTATAGCAGAAGGTTCTCCTTCATCAATTAAGAAAAACTCTAAATCTATTACGGGGCTATACTTATCAAAAAAAAGAATAATCCCTTATTCATCTAAAAGGAGGATTGGGAATAAGAAAGAGCTAATTCTACATGGCGCTTCAGGAAATAATTTAAAAAATATTACACTGAAAATTCCTCTTAATAAGTTTATTTGTATTACAGGAGTATCAGGTTCAGGAAAATCTACCTTAATTAATCAAACATTATTCCCATATTTAGCTAATAAATATTATGGCAGTGCAGTTAAACCCTTAGCTAATGAAGGAATTGATGGTTTATTATATATAGATAAAGTAATAGCCATTACACAATCTCCTATTGGAAAAACGCCTCGTTCAAATCCCGCAACATATACGGGTTTATTATCTGATATAAGAGACTTATTTACTAAAGTTCAGGAATCCCAAATCAGAGGCTATAAGCCAGGTCGTTTTTCATTTAATGTTAAAGGAGGAAGATGTGAAGTATGCCAAGGGATGGGATTAGTAAAGGTAGAAATGCATTTTTTAGCTGATATGTTTATTACATGTGATGATTGTAATGGTAAAAGGTTTAATCGTGAAACTTTAGAAATATACTATAATAAAAAAAATATTCACCATGTCTTAGATATGTCCGTAGAAGAAGCGCATACTTTTTTTATAAATCATCCAAGTATTGAGAGAAAACTAGACACCTTATTAAAGGTTGGCTTAGGATATATTAAATTAGGGCAACAGGCAAATACATTATCTGGAGGAGAGTCACAAAGAATCAAATTGGCAAAAGAATTAGGAAAATATCATAAGGGACGAACTCTATATTTATTGGATGAACCCACTACAGGATTACATTTTCAAGACATTAAATTATTATTAAAAGTACTGCATGATTTAACAGATCAAGGAAATACTATTATTGTTATTGAACATAACTTAGATGTTATCAAAACAGCTGACTGGATTATAGACATTGGTCCTAATGGGGGAGATAAAGGAGGGGAAATTATCGCTGAAGGAACTCCTGAGAATTTGATTAAGGTAAGCCAATCTTATACAGGCAAATATTTGAAGAAGATTCTTAAATAATATTATGATTACTTGGAAAAATAAAACATTAACTCAACAGCCACAGTGGCCAAATACTAAACAATTCACAGATATTATAGGTACTATAAAAAATTACCCTAATTTAGTTTCTGTAAAAGAAATTACTACTTTAAAAAATCAGCTTACCAATGCTTCTCAGGGGCATGGGTTTATTCTTCAAGGAGGAGATTGCGCAGAAACCTTTTCTGAATTTAGTAATAATATGATTAAAAATAAATTAAAAGTTCTATTACAAATGTCTGCCATTATTCAATATATAACAAAAACAAATGTAACAAAAATAGGTAGAATTGCAGGTCAATTCTTTAAACCCAGAAGTTCAGATTTTGAAGTAAGAGATGACAAAAAATTACCTGTATATAGGGGTGACGCAATTAATAGTATTATATTTTCTAAATCAGCGCGCAAGCCAAATCCAAAAAGATTATTGCAGGTTTATCATCAGTCATCAGCTATTATGAATCTAATACGCAATTTAACCATGGAAGGTTTTACTAATTTCAATAATATTAATTCATGGAATCTATCATTGCAGGAAAAATCTAAGTATGTTAAAAAATATAATGTGATTGCTAAGCAAATTAATGAAATGATTACTTTTGCTAATGCCTCTACAGACTTTTTTTCATCTAATATTCACCATAATACAGTTTATACATCACATGAAGCATTAATATTAGATTATGAACTAGCTTTTACAAAATTTAATACAAAAAAAAATTATATTTGTTCAGCACATATGTTATGGGTTGGTAATAGAACTCGTTTTTTAGATTCTGCTCACATTCATTTTGTATCGCAGATTGCTAATCCCGTAGGAATTAAAATAGGACCTGATATTGATATAAAGGACATTGTTCCTTTATGTAAAAAAATTAATCCTAATAATGAACATGGAAAAATTTCATTAATTATTCGTTTAGGTATAAATTATATATCTGAAATTTTACCTGCATTGATTGAAGAGGTAGCTAAGAATAATATTAATGTATTATGGCTTTGTGATCCAATGCATGGTAATACGATTCAAACAAAAACTGGATTAAAGACAAGAAATTTTGATACAATTAAACAAGAACTAGAGTATTTTTTTAATATTCATAATGAGTATCAAACAATCCCGGGGGGTGTACATTTTGAATTAACAGGAGATAATGTTACAGAGTGTATTGGAGGAATTAATAATATCCAAGATATTAATTTAACTGAGCATTATCAAACAGCGTGCGACCCACGACTTAATAATGAACAAAGCCTAGAAATGGGATTTTTAATTGCTGAATTATTACAGAAAAGGAGAATTAAAAAGTGAATGAATTAAAAATTAGTGGATATGGAGATAATATAAAAATTAATGATATAAGATTAGGAGATTTATCTCCTAAGGATCATGAAAAAATCGAATTATTAAAAGGAGGACAAAATTATAGTCCTCTAGAAAATGTAGTAGTATCCCATGTTAAAGATTCTTCTACTTTAATATGTAGGAAACCATCTAATGATAACATTTCAAATTATGTTGAGGAGGAATTATTAGATGGGTTATGTTGCTATTCCGCAGTTAATCAAGGCCAATTGAATAAGACGATAGTAGATGCTGTTGTACATCATTTACAAGAAGAAAAAATTCCAACAGTCCCACGTTCTATACGTCATAAGTATATGAGTGGTTTTTTATTAGCAGCTTCAGCATTTACGGAAATGGATAGAATAGTCCCAAAGGTAGCAGGCGTAGAATCTTGGGAATTAACATTTAAAATATGTAGACGATGGGGATATGAAATTAAAAAAATACCACATAATAAATGTATTATAGTAGGAGCTACAGGGAATTTTCATGGTCGATCAATGGCAGCTACTTCTATGTCTGATGATCCTGATACTCGGAATAATTTTGGTCCGTTCTTACCGGGAATAGAGCTGGTTCCATTTAATGATTTTGATGCTTTAAAATTATTATTTGAAAAAAAAGGAGAATACATTGCTGCTTACTCAGTAGAACCTATTCAAGGAGAAGCAGGGGTTATAATACCAGATGCTGATTATTGGCCCAGAGTTGAAAAATTATGCAAGAAGCATAATATACTTTTAGCTTTTGATGAGGTGCAAACAGGATTTGGTCGTACCGGTAAAAACTTTGCTCATCAATTATATGATGTTAAACCAGATATTATGGGGTGTGGCAAGGCCGCAGGAGGAGGTATTCTTCCCGTCTCATTTGTTGCAGGAAGGGATGATGTTATCGGTGTACTTACACCTGGGTCTGAAGGGTCAACATTTGGAGGTTATCCTTTGGCATCTGTAGTAGGAATTTATGCTATCAAAACTTTAATTGATGAAAATTTATCACAGAATGCAGAAATCAGAGGAAGCCAACTCATTGATGGTCTTAATCAAATCAAAAATAATTTTCCTGATAAAATTAAGGAAGTGAGGGGGAAAGGTTTATTAACGGCATTTGAAATGCATAATGAAAAATATCTAGATGGGCATAAAGTGTCTGTAAGTTTGCTTGATAAGGGCATTTATGCAAAAGAGACCCATCGTAGTACAGTAAGGCTCGCTCCTGCGCTGACGATTACTGAAGATCAAATTAATATATTATTAAATGCCATAGAGGAAGTAATAAAAGAGCTGTAATAGTTCATTGATTTTTATTAAACTATAATGATTAAAATTTAATTTTTTATTATGTATAAATTACTTTATTTATTAATACCATTATTATTTATGAGTTGTAAATCTGACGCTGAAATGGCTATGGAGCGGGGAATTCAATTATATGATTGGAATAAATTAGAGGATGCAATAGTAGAGTTTAATAAAGTACAATATTTATTAGCAGAACAGAATAATAGATCACTAGAATCCATAGAGCTCTTAGCTCAAGCTCAATTTAATTTGGGAATTACATATGCAAAAATGACTTTTTATAATCAAGCTGAGCAAGAAATTTTAAATGCACTATCATTAATTCCTAACCCAGAATATAGAGAAGTTTTAGCACTGGTTCGTAAAAAAATGGAAACAAAATAATAAAGTATATTTTGGAAAGAACAAGAAAATAAGCAATTAGCCTGTAATATCTTCTCCACCATCAACTCTAAGAACATTTCCTGTCATCCAACTCGATTCATAAGATGATAATAATTGTACTATTTCTCCAATATCTTCAGGCGTAGTTAATCTTTCATGTGGATTATTTTTTAATGCTGTTTCAATCATTATATCTGAACCTGGAATTTTTCTTAAAGCTGGCGTATCTGTAACTCCTGCTTGAATTGCATTAACAGCAATTCCCTTATGAGCAAGCTCAATACTTAGCTGTCTGCATACAGATTCTATGCCCGCTTTAGCTAAGCTTACGGCTCCATAGCTATTCCAATTTTTTCTTCCACCAGAACTTGTCATAGCTAATATATGACTACCAGATTTCAATAAATTTTCTTTATAGAGTCCTTGTGACCAGTATATCAAATTATTACACATTACATCAAGAGTCATATCAATATTTTTTTTATTAAGCCCACTTCCATCATTAGTAATCATATTTTTTAGTGTACCAAATGCAATAGAATGTATTAACATTTTGACCCTAATATTATCCTGTGTTTTAAGGTCACTAATGATATCATTAATGTTATTTTCATTAGCGACATTGGCTTTTTTATAAATGATTTTTACCCCATATTTAGATAAATCGTTAACTAGTTCATCTATATATGACTGCTTTTTTCTTAAATATATCCCATAAATATTAATTCCTTTTTCTGCTAATGCTTTAGCACAAGCTGCCCCAATGCCACTGGAAGCACCTAATATTAATGCCCAATCATTCATATTATAATCCTTTTATAATTAAAAATATAATTCTTATTATAAAATACTGATTATTAATGATATAATTCAAAGATTAGTAACTAATGAAAGAAATAATATGAAAGTTGGAATTATCGGTCTTCCTAATGTTGGTAAATCAACCATTTTCAATGCTTTGACATCATCAGATATACCTGCAAACAATTATCCGTTTTGTACTATTGAGCCTAATGTTGGAATAGTTTCTGTCCCAGATGTCAGATTATTAGAAATTAACAGATATATTAAATCGGATAGCATTATTCCAACTGTAATTGAATTTGTTGATATTGCAGGTTTAGTTAAAGGAGCGAGCAAAGGTGAAGGGTTAGGAAATAAATTTCTATCCCACATTAGAAATGTAGATGCCATTATTCATGTAGTGAGAGGTTTTGATAATGAAGACATTACTCATGTGGAAGGGGATATTAATCCTTTGAGAGATGTCCAAATTATTGAAACCGAATTATTGCTTAAAGATTTAGAAAAATTAAATAATAGATTAATTAAGATTCAAAAGCTGAGTAAATCTGGAGATAAATTAGCAATACAAGAGGTAGTATTATTAGAAGAAGCTATTGAGAAATTAAATAATGGAGAACTCTTAAATAAGTTTACGGGAAGTGAATCTGATAATAAAATTATTAAATCATGGTTTCTCTTAACAGGCAAGCCTATAATCTATTTATGTAATATTGATGAAGACAGTTTAGCTGGTATTAAGGATTCAGAATACTATAGTCGTTTGCAAGCCTATGCAGAAAAAAATAAAATTACCTGTTTGCAATTATGCGGGAGCATAGAGATGGAGATTTCTAAAATACAAGATCAAAATGACAAGAATGATTTTTTAGAGATATATAATTTAGCTGAGCCAGGGTTAAATAAGCTTATTGCTTTAGCATATAGTCATTTAGGTTTAATTACATTTTTTACTGCTGGAGTTCAAGAAGTTAGAGCTTGGACCACTATTAAAAATTCCCTAGCTCCGAAAGCAGCGGGAGTCATTCATACAGATTTTGAGAAAGGTTTTATAAAAGCAGAAATTTATCACATAGATGATTTAAAAAAATATGAAACTGAATTAGTATTAAAGGATAATGGAAAAATTCGTCAAGAAGGGAAAGATTATATAGTTCAAGATGGAGATGTTATTTTCTTTAAGTTTAATGTTTAAGAATTATTTGAAAATAAGAGTTTATTATTTTCATCCTTTCTCCTGTATGTTATTTTTTATAAACTCTTTAGATGTTGAAACAATTAATTTAAGATCTGGATTCTTATCAAATAGATTATGATGGGCATTCTCAACTTCTAAAATATTTTTATCCTTAGATTGTATTGAATTATAGACAATCTCAACATTTTCTCTAATAGAAACTTGGTCATTTTGAGAATGAATTATTAAAATGGGACATTTTATTTTTTTCAATTCTTTTTTAATAAAGCCATTCATTTTTCTAAATTCATTCAATGCTATCAATGGATATGATTGGTACCCATAAAAATTGATTGTATCACTCATTGATTTTGGAAAGGCTATCTTCTTATCTCTAGTTTTGATGATTTTACATAATAATCGATTAAGATAATTGGTACTAAAGTTTAATTTGAATTTTAAGACTATCCCGCCTACGATGACACCTGTTACAGGGAATAATGTAGCTAAATAAAGAGCAATGACACCACCCATACTACACCCTAAGACAAAGACATCATCTGATACTGAACATAATTTAGCAAATTCAATTTTTGAATAATTTAACCAATCTTGATATCTAGTTTGATTACAGTTTTCCAATGTTGTTCCATGGCCAGGAAGATTGTTTAATACAACATGATAATCCATGCCTTCAAATTTTTTTGCTATTTCTTTTAATTCATATGTTGTACTAGAGAAGCCGTGTATTAAATAAATTCCAATTTTACTATTGGGATTTAATTCATAATTATTAGCATCAAATTGTTTGCATTGTTTCATATTGCTAACCTGTTAGACTTTAAATATTTAAGATCGATAATATGGAATGATATAAAATATAAAAGATATTTATTAATACTGTCTAGGATTTTATCATTTGTGTCCCAAAATTGTTTAATCTTATCAAGGTGAGTATTAGATAAATTTCTCAGCATATTAAAATGTTGTTCGTTAAATTGAATATCAGCATGTTTATTGCTATTACAACCTATGCAAACCAACTGTCCTATGCTCCAATTATATGTAGCATTATTTAATTCTTGATTGCACGTATTACAAAAATCAATCATTGGTTGATAACCAATATATTTTAATAATTGTAATTTAAAAAAAATGCTGTATAAATTAATATGATTATGATTACAATCATTTATTTTAATCATGATACATTTAATTAATCTGAAAATAATTGTATTTGGGCTTTCAATTTTACATATTTGATTAGTAATATCTAATACATGATAACTAGAAATTATTTTTTTATAATCATTATGTGTAGAAAAGAAATGAGTATTAATAGTTGCTTCTTTTAAAAGCTGTATATTGCGCTTTGGTTTATAATAGTAATGTAAATCTATAAATTGTAAGGGTTGGAGAACAGCACTATTTAAATTTTTGGGTTTTCTTGCCCCTTTGGCAATCACGCTTACTCGCCCATATTTTTTGGTAAATAAATTACAAATAAGGCTGGTATCTCCATAAGAATGGCGACTAAGAATCAGGGCTTCTGTTCCATAAATCATTAATATGCTTTAGCAAATATTACTTGATATTTTGCCTGTTTAGAAGAGAATATACAATTTAAATTTTTAATATTTTGTTTTATAGGTATACATCGAATAGTAGCTTTGGTATCTGACTTAATTTTCGATTCTGTTTCAGGAGTTCCATCCCATCCACAATCAATAAAAGCTCCTTTAGTAATAAGCTCTTTAAATTGTTCATAATTATTTGTTTTATGTGTATTGGATTTCTGAAAATCTAACGCTGATTCAAATAGAGAATTTTGTATTTGTTGAAGTATGCTGCTAATTTTAGGAGTAATATTTTCAATCTGATCAATTATTTTTTCAGATGTATCTCGTCTTACTAAGGTTATATTCTTTTTATCTAAATCACGTTTTCCTACTTCAATTCTAATAGGCACTCCCTTCATTTCCCACTCATTAAATTTATACCCAGGAGACAACTTCTCTCTATCATCTAATTTATATCTAATTTGGTTTTGTGTACAGTATTCAAAAATGGAAGATAAATAATTTTTAATTGCAATAAATTCATCCATAGTTTTATAAATTGGTACAAATACAACTTGTATAGGGGCAATATTAGGAGGTAGTCTTAACCCTTTATCATCACCATGCACCATAATAAGTGCACCAATTAATCTAGTACTTACACCCCAACTTGTAGCGTATACATATTTTTCAGTATTATCTACATCTTGAAATTTTACATCAAATGCTTTTGCAAAATTCTGTCCTAAATAATGAGATGTTCCTGCTTGTAAGGCACGCCTATCTCCCATCATAGCTTCAATGCAGTAAGTAGTCTCAGCTCCTGCAAACTTCTCGGCTTCTGTTTTCATCCCACAGATAACAGGAATTCCTAAAATATTTTCTACCACATCTTTGTAGATATCAAGAATTTTAAGGGTCTCGTCTTTAGCTTCTTTAGCGCTACTATGTGCAGTATGTCCTTCTTGCCATAAAAACTCACTAGTTCGCAAGAATAGTCGTGTACGCATTTCCCACCTAACAACATTGGCCCATTGATTAATTAAAATTGGAAGATCTCTATGAGAATTAATCCATTTTTTATACATTGACCAAATCACTGTTTCGCTTGTTGGACGTACAATAATTTCTTCTTCTAATTTAGAATCAGGATCAGGAATTAAATCTGTTTTATCTGCATTATTAGTCAACCGCGTATGTGTTACAATTGCACATTCTTTAGCAAATCCTTCTACATGTTTTGCTTCTTTAGCCAAAAATGATTTAGGAATAAATAGAGGAAAATATGCATTGGTATGTCCTGTTTTTTTAAATTCTGAATCTAGATTATCTTTTAGATTTTCCCAAATTTGATAACCATATGGCCTGATAACCATGGTCCCTTTGACAGGGCCATAATCTGCTAATTCAGCTTTTGCTATTACATCTGTATACCATCTAGAATAATTTTCACTTTTTGGTGTAACGCCTTTTGACATTTAAACCTCTATTTTGTTAAAATTAATTTAAAAGTTTTTATAACTTTTTCAATATCATTATTTGTAAATCCAAAATGGGTGACCATTCTGAATTGCCTATT
>Ga0114999_10007078_pt1 | contig 12791 bp, 16 predicted proteins | sample ArcticOcean_MG_C_3_FD_89820 | JGI IMG/M metagenome (GOLD analysis project Ga0114999, IMG submission 89820) | Marine microbial communities from western Arctic Ocean - ArcticOcean_MG_CB8_126 | ecosystem: Environmental > Aquatic > Marine > Oceanic | place: Arctic Ocean: Canada Basin | collected...
ATAGTGCCAGATCGGGTCTCGGCTGGGTCGTTACTGTAGAAATGGATCGCATGATTTGATCCCTGTATCTGGGCCCGTTCGCCTGAAGCCGCAGATCGCAAACCAGCAGTGCCGCTAGTTGTAAGCCACCCAGTCACTGTGTTCGCTGCAATAGTGGCCGCTGAAACCGTGCCAGAAAACGTGCCCGACGTAAACTCAGCAATTCCCGTCTCTGCATCCAAACTGTATCCAGTGCTACCAGAGACAAAGTTCGACGAAGCCAACGTGCCACGAGACTGCCGGATATTGCCATTGACTGTCAGCCCAGTACGCACCTCCAGCGAAGACGAAGCCAAAAAGTCAAAAGTGCTCGGAGGAGCACCGGACCCTCTTGACTCCTCACGAGAAACACCCTTTGCCATGTACGGGAACTCGTTATCATAATCTCCACGAGACGGCATTAGCTAGCTCCTTGAGAGGTGAGAGGATCCTGTGACTGGACACGCATCTCGACACTGATATTGACAAACGCAACAGACTTGATGCCCTTAATTTTGATAAGAATCGAACTTGCCGCAGGGATCGCAGCAGGATTCAACACCACACGAGTTCGCTCGGGTGTATAGGTCAATGTTGCATCTAGCGTTGCCGCATTCAGCGATCCGATCGCCTGATCCAGATACTCGGTGCCGCCAGACTCATAGTCAGCAGTCACCGTAAATGCTGGAGTCTGAAACCCCGAAGCTTTCCAATAGTCGATATCGAAAATCACAGACTCCACAATCCCTGAGTCGCCTTCGGGAGAACGCCAACGAGCCAATGTGAGCTCGCCCGAGAAACGATCGGCTGAGCTTGAGGAATGAATCGCTACTTCGCTGCCGCTGGAGTACGTGTCATTATCGTTACTTGGTCGGTTGAGGGTAACGGGTCTGACGTAGTTGCCCCATTGGTCTCCACCCAAGGTGTCATTGACTGCAATGAGTCCGATCTCGGAGCTAGACGCTCTGAACGTGTCAATGACACTGGGTACGAAATCAGCAGCCGCTACACCCCAGTAGAGAGATCGGACCCAGACCCCATTAACAAGATCGAAGCTTTGATCTCCAATGTGAGAAAAGTCTGGAGAGTTAGCGGCAATAGCCTTGACGGCGTAAGGCAAGCAGACAGAGTTCTGCTCCTGGTTCTCTATCGCTCGGAGAAAGAACAGATCACCTACGCTCACCCCCGTAGGTTTGACGTAATCAAGAGTTACGTCATCAATGGAATCAGGTGTAACTACGACAATGCCTGAGGCTTTGGTCAAGAAGAGAAGTGAGTCCCCTGGCTGAGCTGCCTGAACCGAGAAGTCAGGGATACGTTTTGTGCCTATGTATCGGATCTCACCAAACTGTGGATCATCAGTGAATCGGAAAATGTACCAACGAAGATTGGACATTGCGATGAGGAGGGAGTCGTACATTGGCCAAACGCCAATGATGGGGAGGAGCGGAGTTGCCCCCACATCCAAGTATCCGGCTAGGTCAGCATCAGTCCAATTGGTTTGGCTACCTGGAATTGAGTAGTGGATACGGTTTGCATTTGAAGCATCACCCCAGGACCAGTATCGGTCACGGTGGGAGATGATGGTGTGAGGCGACCAGTCTGTGGGTTGAGTAATGTTTGTAGCGCTGGATCCGATGGCATCAATGTAAGAAAGCCCGCCATAGATCAATCCACCTGTCGCTATAGGTACATGGCTAAGTGTCCCAATCTTTGTTTGGGGTGAGGCCGAGTACCGAGGATGCTTGGCCTGCGTGTTAATCGCCCCGGCAGTACTAATTTCGACATTGGCGTTCGAATCATCAGCAATATCGACGTTTCGTACCGTGGTTGCGCCGTCAAAGATCAGCAGGTTCTTGTTGCTATATGCAAGGTCATAAATGAAATCTTGGTGAAAATGGACAGCCCCGTCGAAATTAGCCAACGTCTCGGTGAACCCAGTGCCACCGTTCTCCAAAAGGCAAGGACGTGGCCCCAAGCTTCCGTTCTGATAGACCTGCATGTTGATGCAGTCGTAACGTCGCCCTTTGGCTGGGCCTTTGTCGGGTCCGAGGCTATGCCAAGGACCAGCTTTCCAGTCTGAGAAGTTGGATCCAACAATTTCGTCTGAGGGCATTAGAGCACCCAGTCGTCACGCACATTGATGCCAATCGCAGCACGACTGTTCGTCGCCATGCTCTTGGCTTCCCTCATCTCGTCCCTAAACGTCGTATCAAACCTTTGAGCAAGTTCGGAATCACGGATCTTTTCAGCGACATAGATGCAAGTCTTTAACACGATTAAGTCATCAAACATGTTAGGAGAATCAACTGCATCACTCCCCGTTGTCGTTGCATCAGCAAATGCGTAGTAGTGGTGAGTCATCGACCAGACCTGGCTCGGCTTCGGGTACAAGGTAATGGTGTTGTACTCCAAGACGTAAGAGTGCGGGACACCAGAAGCAGCCGAAGAGTTTGCTATCGCCCGACGAAGCGTGATCTCCTCAAGAACAAGATCCAAGCTCGGAATCGTAATCGACCTGTGCACCCGACCACTCAACCCGTAAGCGGCTTGATCTACAACCGTGTTGAACGAAGCGCTAGCTCGATGCCAAGGCCAATCTTCACGGGTGCCGCAATGCTGAATTGCAGAGTTGAGGAAGATCCGAAGCTCAGCATCAGTAAGCCGGCCATCGGTGGCAGCAAGGTTGCAACGTGCTCTAACTGCTGCAAAGAGAAGCGTCTCAGTAGTCATTCCAACCCAGCCCCTCGACGCAACTGCCTTTTCTGAATAGCCATGAGGCGTTGCAGCCTAGACATGACTGTTGCGAACTCGCCCACAGCCCCAGCCAAGATCTCATTCTTGTTGGAAGCACTAGAGGAACTTGGTCTAGCTGTGGGCGGCGATGAAGAAAGCCCTCCAGGAGAAGGAGGTTGTTGCCTCATCACATCTAAACGTTGCATCAAAGACTCAGTGTTAGGGCTAATCTCCAAGTCCCCACCCGATTCGGGTGAAGCCGCCTTCGGAGGACCAGCAACAGTCGGAATCGGATTAGGGCTTGGGGCTTCTGCTCTGACATGGCCGTTGTTACGGCGAGCGTTCCGGACGGATGGATTCCGACCAGTTCTCATTGCTTGCAAACGTCTATTGCCCTGGATCATTTAGCCAACCTTAGTAGAGGCGTCCCCTGAAGCCCTGAATGTCTTTGATGACTGCAAGCTCCATGCGATCACCAGCTTCTTCGTATTGGTCATCAATAACCTTCTGCCTGTCATCAAATATTTTGTCGTTGTGTTTGTCCATTGCTGCCATCCGGGTTTCGATGGGTGTGCGGCGTGAATCTCCCCACTCCATGAGTCCGACCAGCATTTGTCCGATGTCAGGAGACGGATCAAGCGGCGCATGGCCGACCATCTGCTCCTCTCCTGGCTTGTCGTACCAAATCTCAATACGGTCTAAAACCCGGTGCTTTACAACAGTAAAGTACGGGTTTCCCTCCCACCCAATAGTTGGATCAGGGAGACGAACACGTTCTTGGATGTGTTCTCCAAGAGCTTCGTGCTCGATGCGCTGTTTAAGTAAGCGCTGCTTCTCTCTCCGATGCTCAAGTGATTGAGTGTATGTAGGCATGAGTCAATGGTAGACGAAGAGGGGCAGGCGCAGGCGGCCTACCCCTCTCCGACATTCTGACTTGGGGTGGTCAGATCACTTACCGATAACCAACACTTCGACGGTTCGACCGTCGATGTCATGGGTATTGGCGACTTGAGCCCCATCTTGCTCTACAGCAATGATTTTGCTCGTTGATCCCACCCAGTACATGCCGGCCATTGTGTCGCCGACATCGGGCATTCCAACGATCATGTTTTTGATCTCCGACAAGTTAAAGTCAGCCGCCGTAACAGCTTCTCCACCTGTTGGATACGAGGCATCAAAGGTCACAGTGGCCCAACGGACCTGATGTGACCCCCAAACATCTCGATCGTTAACGGTTACGGAGACAGCCATGGATCAGGCCTTCCCATACACAATGAATGGAGTGATGTTGGCGTCGTTGTCCAACGTCTCAATTTGGATACCACCGGCATCTTCCAAGAAGTACTGAATTTTCTTGGTTGCGTCGAGCCAAACAGCGTGGACATCAATCACTGGAATGGGACCAAGCTGGAGATGACTGAACGAGGTCAAACCGAAGTTTGACGCTGCGATCGTGTCTCCACCGGCATCAGTAGAAGCAGCACCCAAGAGGGTACCGATCACTATGACTCCGTTGAGCGTGTCGATGGTGTCTGCGATGGTTACCGAAGATGGAACAGACATAATCAGCTTCCTTCCGTGAGGTCTGAAATGATTCCGTGCACGTTCCGTTGGTTCGTGCAGAGCTGGTGGTACTTGAACATGGTTGCCTCGTACTCATCCTTGCCAGAGACACGGTTGAGGATGGCACCATCTTCGTTCATCCACTCCCAATCACTCATCTCGTGCTGTGTAAGAGCACCAAGATTGAGGAGGAAAGCGGTGTTGTTGGGACAGTCACGCTCGCCAATGATCGGCAACGTCACGTCGCCGCAGTCAATGGTGAGAGCCTTGAAGCCACCCTTAAGGGTGAGGCTTGCGCTGTCGTTGAAGCGCTTCTGAGCTTTCAACTGTGCGGCGTAGTTCCGTCGCACACCCTTCGAGGTCACACAGAAGTTGGGTGACTCGTCGGAATCCAGGTCGATCGTGTCGATGACAGTCTCGAAGAGATTGTCAGTCGCTGCACGGTTCGTACCGGAGTTGGAATTAGAAGTGGACTTCCAGATTTCGTAGGTGGCCGGGTTCACGTTGTGCAACGTGCCCGAGTTCGCCACAATCTCTCGAAGACCGATGAGTTCATTGCTCTGGTTACCAGTCCGAGTCACGAAGTGCGAAGACGATGTAGTCACCGCTGTACCAATCGTGATGGATTCCGAACCAACAGCTCGGTTGACTGCACTGATCTCCGTACCCGCAATGACCACCGAGTAATCGGCAGCGGTGCCGATATCGACAAGCATCCCAACCTCAAACTGACGCATGGCAGTGTTGCCAGTCGTCGAAGCGAGAATCACTTCTGTCGCACCCGAGGTTGTACCACAAGTAGCGATCGTCTGAGCCGTGTTGTTAAAGACCTGACGGTTTACATCTCGACGAAGATCCTTAACGCCGTACTGCATCTCTGAATCGAGAGAGCGGACGAAAGAGCCGGCATCGGATGCGGTCATCTTCATGACCTGGCCAGAGAGCTGGAGACGGAGGTAGTTGTGAGCCATGCCCACACGTTCCTCGGCCCATCCCTGGTTCTGGGCAGTTGGGAGAGTTCCACCTTCTGCCCGAGCGCCAACACCATGGTTGCGTTCGACGTGGAGAGAGAGGACCGCACGGCGACCCTCGATGTGTCGGCTGTTGCGCTCAATCTGGGAGAGCATCATCGACTTGTTATTAAGCTGTTCTACAGCCGGGGGGAGGTAGTACTCCTTGAGAGCTGAATCAATGTTTGTCGTGTTTTGAGCCATTGGGGCTTCCTTTCAGGATCGACAAATTAGAACCCACCATGATTGGTGAGTTTTGACTTCTGTCGCTCGACTGAAGGGTCCTGCCCTATGTCTTGCTCGGGGGGCCTGCCCCCGTAACACCACTATAGACAAAAAAGTTGGGATGCCACAAGCACCCCAACTAATCTCCTACTCCCCGCCAACAATGCTCGTAAGTAATTCCAACGTCGCATCCGACGCCATCCCAAAATCTATGATCTCTTCCGAAGGCGTCTCGGGAATGCCAGTACCACCAACCTGCCCGCCAGTCGGAGGAACAGAAGCAGGTTCAACAACGGGTGGAATAGGGATGACTGGGGTGGGCGGTGCACCTGCGGGGACGACAGGAGTCTCCTCTGCGACAGGATCTGAGGGTTGAATGCCCCGCTCCTGAAGAATGGCGTGAGCAGCCTGGACATCTGCGCCTGTCTCATCTGCTGCGGTTTGAAGGAGCATCTTGCCCTGCCACGAATCTGGGTTGTACCCGAGTCCTCGGATTTCTCCCAGAATGGCATTGAATCGCTCCCTCTGATCACTCGTACTGGCTTGTTCATTGAAGCGACTATCAACTGCTGAAACGATGTTCCTTTGGAACTCAGCCAGCATTGTCTTTAGTTGTTCCTCTTCCATTTCGGCTCCTGCCTGCGGTTCAGGAGCATCAAGTGACACTCCTGTTAGCTGTTCAACCCATGGGACAAAACTCTCCCCCATCCAGTTGACGGTGAGACTGCCGAGGCGATCTGCCGCTTCAGCCTGATCTTGCTGATTCTCCGATCCCATCTTGGCCAGAGTCTCCAGCATCCATGCCGTGTTTTCTGGATCAAGATGAGCGAATGCTTTCTTGAATGGTGCAAGCTCTACTCGACTTGCCGCTGCTTGCTCTCGTGCACGAGATAGCTCTGCCTGCCGTGCAACTTCATCCACTTTATGCTCCTGCGTCATTCATGGTCATCAGACCTGTGAGCTGGTCTTGGACATCAAGCTCGTCATAATCAAGGAAATCTGCTGGATCCGCTCCCATCTCTTCTAGAGGTGGTGCGCCCCCTGGGGGCAGTGCCCCTCCAGGTCCGGCCCCAGGGGGCATCATCATTGATGGATCTTGTGGAGCCAGCGCTGCTTCAGCGCCAGCTTCCAGACTTGCCATCTTAACTTCGGCAGCTCGTGCTTCGCCTTGATACTGCTTGTGCATCTTGATGTGGTTGTCGAAGTCAGTCCGAACCAGATCCTCAAGCATCTCCCAACGCTTTGTTTTCATAAAGCGTTCGTGCTCACGAATGTGGATGTCATGGTTGTCAATCAGGTGCCATTTGGGATCACCAATCTCACCACGAACCAACTCGAAGTTCTCACGACGAGCCTTGGCTGTGTCTGGGTCAATGGCAGAGATAAGAGTTTCAGCGCCAGGCATCTCAGCCACCTCGATGTATTGAGCTGGCTCAGAGATCAGACCCTGTTGCCACATCTTGTCGGCAATAGCAACCATCGCTGCTCTGGATCGAGGGACGATGGCATCAGTCGGAACTGTAACTTCGAATTGGCTGTTCAGATCCGAACCCTTGTGCTTGAACCGCTCAACTCCGATGTCGCCCTGAACGACAACTTCACGTTCTTCAGTAACTTCAGTCTGATAGATCTGGAGGCACATGCGAGCGGTTTCGCTCCAGCAACGTGCCGTCTCTTTAATCAATCTTGCCGTGGGGGAGTTGTCGTTATCGCTGAGGATAGAGATACCCAGGCCAGATTCGATGTTTGGGGGAGCTTGCCCACGGGACACGTCGTGCACACCCATGATGTCGTCAATAGCCATAGCGCATCGGTCAATGATGTTTTCGTAGGAGGCATCAATTTTGGGTGGGTCAAAACCTTGAGGCATTTCGACTCCCTCGGGCCACGGCACCCAACCTGGCTGGTCATCCATTTCCTCCACGAACGAACGAGCGGCGGAAGGGTAAACGACCTTCTTGGTCGCTAGTTCCTTGGCGTGCTCGGCTATCCCACTCCAGATGTGGTTCATGAGGATCTGGACTTTGCGAACGTCGTTCATGTAGGTAGTCCCGTACCACTGATTCTCCTCAATGGATTCTCGGGCGACGGCAATGGGTAGACGATCATCGAATGGGAAAGGCCACTTGCCTTGATCGACAATTTTGCCGTCAACCTCAACCATCCACTTGCCCTTGGTCTTCTGCTTCCCACCCATCGGGCGTTCGTAATAGGTAAGCACCCGAGTGAGCTCAGGTGTGGGGTTGTTCGATCCGAAATCTTGGTTCAGGAACTGGTTCTGGAATGGACCCAAACCTGACTTTGCGTCAGCAGGCGGCGTGACCTTCAGCCCGAAGAGTGCCTTGACGACCTTTGGGGGTAGAGCTTCAACTTTGATAACCCACCGAGCAAACTCCGCTCGACGTGAACCCGGCTCAACCACGAACTCGGCAATCGACAATGCTTTGACTGTCGGTAGCCGTGTCTCAGGGTCGATTTCGGTCATCAAAGCGCCAGTACCACCTTTAGTGGTTCCGGCCATGTGTTCTTCTCTGACCACTTCCCATCCTTGAGAGGTTCCAAGATCACGAAGGATTGCTTCACCAAGTCTCGCAGATCTAATTGAAGCATCGTCTGCCATTGATGGCATCGACTGGAACGTCAACTGACGTTGCGTCAGGTTGCCCATAATGGTGCGCTGGTTTGCACGTATCCGGTTGACGATCATCCGGATGCGTTCGTCTTTGCGAGATTGATCTACGAGATGGCCGACGGTCTCACCCCAACCCAGCCACTGGAGTCCACGCACAAAGCTGTGGTTCATCCAGTAGTTCCGAAGCTCCCCATAAATATGGGTGTAGCTCTCAGAATAGATCTCGGTGATCTTGCCCTTATCGTCAGCCATAACTTATCCCAGTGGTTCTTCGTTTAGAGCCGGCGTTCTCTCTGCCCCTTGATCGTAGGTCATAGCAGCCCGTGAACCGTGCGTCACCTGCAAAGCGACTCGGGTCAACTTCTCTCTTACCTCTTGATGAGACTCATGAATCCCTATGAGCGCTATTGCCAAAATAATACACAGGATCACCAGCAAAACAGAGAGTCCCACCAAAACCCAGATCACCGAACACTGACTTTCTTATTAGTAGCTGCTGCTGGGAGGTTCAAGCGTTCACGGGCAGTCTTTGTAGCTCTGTGTGCGATAATCAACTTTTCTTGTTCCTCATTGATCTGATGAAGCACATTGATTTGATTTTCATGCTCATTGATCAGATTCTCCAGTTCTTCAGCTTTGGCAATACCAATCATGCCTAAGTCTTGAGCTGCGGTGACAATGCAGCGTTGACAGATGTCAAGGATGCCTTCGGAGTCAATAGCGACACCTCGGAAGATTCCAAGGTCGCCAGGCTGTTTCCTACAGTTGCAGACGTAGCACAATCCACCGTTTGCAGAGGTGACCACATTGAACTCGCCATCACGAACCAGTGAGAATGTCATGAAATTAGACTACATGCTCAACTGGTGAGCTAGGGAATGGATCCCTTTCCCACTTGTTTCGAGTTGCTTGTAGCACTTCTCCTCAAAGGTGTCCTCTTTTATACTGATCCGATGGGTAGCAGGCATTGAGCGAGACAAATGCCAGGCATATGACCCGACATCAACCATGTCGTCATGGGTGGAATTGGGGAAGTTGCGGTGTTCCAACTCCCAGACGTGGAGCCATGGGGCACCCTTTGGGAACCAGACTCTAGACTGAGTGATCCCTGCGCCATAGGGGATGGCTCGACTGATCTTGTCGGTGCCGTCAACCTTGAGAGGCCAGACATGTAGCCCGCCTCGGCGAATCATGTATTGAATCAGGGTCTTCCCGTAGGTGGCATCCTCGATGCCGACCGTTTCGACGCTCCAGGTTCGGCAATTGTCGAGTAGCCATGTTTCATGCTCGGCTGATTCGATCCGTGTGCGCTCCATGCTGACGAGAATGAGTTGTTGCATGTCTTTATGAAAGTCCCACACGCCGAACACTGAAAAGTCTGACCATGTGTTTTTTGTAGCGGCAAGATCAACCGTCGCAAAGCGCACGCAGTCCCGTTTCGGCACCAGTAGGCCGGATATGTCATCGGTGTGTAGCCGGTAGTGCGTCCCTGAGTCTGACCAGTGATGATACGGGGGAGAGAGAATGCCTCCGGCGTCAAGTGTCGGAGAACCCTGGTACATAGCCTCGAAGAAAAGAGGGTCTTCGTCACGGATCGTTTCCAATTCCGTTCTGGTCTTTCTCGCAGGACAGAGCGCAGCACCAGGCGAACGACCGATCGGATCCACATAATCTTCCTCACCAACTTCTGCAGGGTCAAGAGCCAAGGCGGGGAGATTGAGATAGACCCAATCCTTGCGAACGACAGAAGACTCAGGCTCGAACACTCGACGGCCAGAGATGTCATCTTCATGCCAACGAGTAAACATAAGGATCTCGACAGCCCTTGGTTCCTTACGAGTAAGGAAAGTTGAGCCATACCAGCGATCTTTCGAGTTTCTGATTGCTACCGAGTTCGCTTCCTCGTCGTTCTTGAATGGATCATCAACTAGACCTAAGTGATATCCGGTGCCTGTGATTCTTCCACCCATCCCGGCAAACCGCATCTCACCTTTGAACTCGGTTTCTCGAATGAGGGTTCGGTTGCCTTTCGTTTGGACAAACTCGTTGTCATCTCGAAGTTGGTTGTTGATGAGATCACCCCACTCCCAAGAGAAATCATCGGAGTAAGTCAGAACAGCAATCTTGCGATCAGGCCATCGAGACAGATACCACCCAGGAGTGTGGAGAGTCGTCAACCAAGATTTGCCATGCCGGGGTGGCATGGCAAGAGCAAGACGCATCTTGACCCGCATCTCAGGACGGTGCGGATGCTGTCCCCACCATTCCTCAATCGGGTTCTCGTCGTCATAATCCTCATCTTCAGGATTGATGGGAAGAGACCAAACGTCATCAATTGACCGGACCTGACCATCAGAGGTTCGATAAAACCAGATGGGGGGAGGGCCAGGCCCGTCCTCATACAACCTGAACTCACATAGCGCAGCAATGTAATCGTTGAGCAACAAAACATGCTTGTACCGGATCGTCTCTGGAGACACGTAACACGCATAATCCAGAGGACTCTCAAGAGCTACCTCAGTCGCAAGGTACTTCCGGATCGCTTCGGCTTCCTCTTCAGTCGCAACCTCAAGTAAAGCCTCAAGCTCCCCAAGCTCATCAGAAGAAAGCCTCTGATCTATCGCCACCGATGCTGTGGAATACCAAGAGCCACAGCCTGTCGCTCAGTAATCTCGATCTCCTCAGTCTTATCAGTGCTGTACATGCGAATAATCGCAGGATCAACACGACAAGTAGGCAAAGTGACAGCCGCCTGCGAGGGAACAGCAGCAGGCTTAGCTGCGGCTTTCTTCTTCGCCGGCTTCTTGGTGGCTTTAGCTTTCTTGATCATCAGGACTCCTTGAGTGATCTGACCTGGGTGCCAAACACGACGGACCAGGTACCGATGATGACGAGGTTAACGGCTGCAAGCTGATCTTGGGACCAGTCGATCCAGTCGAACACCGCACCGAGGTCGATGACAGCAGCGCTCAATGCGATGCTGCCTTGAGCAAAGCGATTGTAAAAGTCTTTCATAAATATCTCCTTGCTTATGCTTCAACCAGTTCGAAACAGGCGCTTATGCCGCCAACTCTAGTGCGCTGAGGCGGGCCGTCAGATTGGCACCCGAACCTGGAGTTCGCTTTCACGAACGTCAACTTCAACATCAGGCTCTGGTAGCGAAAACCTGCACCGTAAGGAGTAATGCCTTGGATGGAGTCCATGCCGTTCGGGGTCCACACCTCGCCGATTACACCCTGTTCACAAGGATCTGAACCGTAGGAGTACCCGACGCCGCAATCGCATACAGCACATCGCCGTAATACAACGGCACCGTGACCGCTTTCGGAGCCGAAGACCCATCAGGCAAAACAACACCATTCGACGCATTCGCCACATCAGCACCACCAACAGTCACAACAATCGACTGACTCGACTGCACCGTCACTGACTGCGGCTGATTCGCATCACCATTATTCGCAGTCCAAACAGCAACCGCCGAAGTGGACAACGCAACATCATCACCATGAATAGCCATAACAAGAGCGTAACACGGCCAGCTACCTACGGGAGAACAACACCCCCAGGAACCCAAGACACCTCATACACATCCAAACTCGGAACACGATCCAAAACAAGCTCAGATTCCGGAACCTCAAAAAGCACAGACGCAGCCTTCTCCGAAGACGCAAGACACCGAACCCGCCCCTCATCAGTCACCCGAACCTCCGTCAACATCGCCCGAACCTCCGTCAGATACTGACCAGTCACCCGAACCCGACCAGGCCCAATGAACTCGATCGGACCCTTCTCAAACATCTTCCGGCTTCAAATCAGGCAACCAATCCTCACCAAACAACCACTGAATCACCTCAGGAGCCACAGACAACAACTTCGCCAACGCCACAAACTCAAAAGACTCCTCAGCCGCAGCCAAAGAAACAAGAATCTCAAGCTCATGCAAATGACCCCCCACAAACACCATGTGATCAGGAAACTTATTAATCGTCTCAACCACAGCCTCCCCCAAAGTCTTACGCCACCACAACTCCAACTCAAACCCAGTCATCAACCCAACCTCGGATCAAACGGCTCAGTCTCCCGAAGGTAAGCAGCCGCAGCCTCCAACCGATCCGGATTATCCCTCATATTCCCCAAAGCGTTATTACACGACTTACACAACAAACCACGAACCAAACCCGTGTCATGCAAATGATCCACATGATGCTGCGACGTAGGCAACTTCCGCAAATCCACCCGACAAATCTTGCACCGACCCTTCTGCTTCTTCAACAACCCCGGCTTCCACTTCTTCACATGATGCTGAATCCGCTGATAATTCCGAAAACACACCTTGCAATACGGATGCGACTTCGAATAAAACACCTGCCCCTTCTTCCCACACTTCGGACAATCCTTCCGCACCACCTCCCCCAACTTCGCAAGACGATCCTTCTTTGAATCCGATTTAACCATAAACACAATCTAAATATATAAAAAACGAAACGTCAAGTCCCAAAGCCAATCGTTAGGGGGAGACAGCAAGAGAGTGCTGCACCCCCCCCACCACCACCCCCACCCCCACCCCCCACCACCCCCCCCCCCTCCCCACCCCGCCCTCCACCGCG
>Ga0114999_10007080_pt1 | contig 12789 bp, 14 predicted proteins | sample ArcticOcean_MG_C_3_FD_89820 | JGI IMG/M metagenome (GOLD analysis project Ga0114999, IMG submission 89820) | Marine microbial communities from western Arctic Ocean - ArcticOcean_MG_CB8_126 | ecosystem: Environmental > Aquatic > Marine > Oceanic | place: Arctic Ocean: Canada Basin | collected...
AATTATTGTGGCGGCTTTATATTTTGGAAATGGGGTTATAACAGGAAATGCAACCTATGGTAGTTCATTAACTGCTGATGAACTTTCACGAGGAATTAGTATTGATAATCGATGGAATACAGTGACTTGGCCTAGCGAAATAGGTCAGAATTTGCCTGTTAATGTTACTTTTGCAAGTATACAGAATAAGATTTTATATGTTTATGATTATAATGCAAGAAAATACTGGTTTAATCCTGAGGGAAGATATTCTAGATATAATCAGTATTTTAAAAATAGATTATTTGAAAATGTTGTTCCGGGAAGTAGGTATGGGATATATATGAGTGAGAGTGGCACTTTAACTTATTCTTCTGGACCTAGACCTGTAAGGATAATATTACCTAATGGAACTGAAATTACTGTTTTAGATAATCAGATTTATCATGTTAATTCTACAGGATTATTTGATTTTGAATGTACTGAAGCTAGTGATGAGGAAAAAATAACTATTCAGCCAGATGGAGATGATAGTATTCAATTAAGTGTTCCACTTAAAGATGGAAATGTCACTTTTAATATTGCATTTAGAACTAATGGCGATAGATTATTTAATGGTACTGGGAAGGCGAGTGATGAAAGATTAGCTATAGGTAATAAAGATATTACTTTTGTTGAGAAAGATTATAGAGGCAATGATCATCATAGTTATTTTGTGGCAAGTTATCCTCTAAATAATGAATCTTACTTACTAAGGGCTAGGGTGAGTGAAGATCGGGTTAATGCTAGAAATGAGACTGATATTGAAAAGAATGTTGGAGGGAGTTGGGTGACTGTCTGTGAAGAAAAGACTGAAGGAGATAATTGTTATATAGGTGATGTTAGTCTTGAGATTGGGAGTATCAGGAAGACCTCTGGCGGGGAAGAGTCTGTTGAAATTCATGGTGGGAACAGAACTAATCTTGATAGACTATATACTAAAGGAGGATTAATTCTAGTTCTTCCAGCCTATGGTTTTCCTCCTTCTGGAGATGAATATAAGTTGACTTTTTACGAACAGGGAGGAGGTAGAAGCCCATTTAAGATCTTTAGTATCTCTATGGGATTTAATGTAGCTAATAAGATGCATGTTTCTCAGATACTTGCTGCAGGGGTTGGTGAAGAAATTGGAGATACAACTTCTTTTGAATATTTCACTCCATCACCAGTTAAGACGAGGATAGTTCATTACAAAGCAGGCGATGAAGATTACGCTGAGATTTATTATCCTATTTGAATTCCTTTTCCTCCTCTTTAAAAAGTGTAAAAAAGAATTGTAGGTCTATAATAAATCTTTAATTTACTGGCTCCCCAATTCTTTAGAATATATAAAAAAGAATTGTAGGTAGTAATAAGCACCCCATTAGGTGCATTCTTTTTATGTTTTTACTGATTGTAAAAATTCCTAGGGAGGTTGAAGTGATGAAGGTTAAAATTGCTAAGGATCTTCCTAGAAATGTATTGTCGGAGAAAATTAGTATGATTATTATTAGGATTGATAGAATTATTAGAGATAGTTTGTTGTAGGATACTTTGTGGATGTTCTTTGCAGCTAGTTTTGCTAGGTTTATTGTTAAGATGAATGATAATAGGCCTGAGATTATAATCGTCATAATAATTATTGAGAGGTTTGTTAGAGTTAGATCACTTATTAGCTGAGAAATTGCTGCTGCAGCTCCGGTTCTTGTTTTGTTTATTGAATAGAGTGCTATGAAAGAAAGTCCCATTACTATTGTGTTAATGGCCCCTAAAAGGAATAAAAATTCTCTTTGATCTTTTATATTTAGGAAAGAACGCCCTATTAGTGCAGCTTGAGAGGCCCCTAGGCCTGGTAGGAATGCAGTGAATGGTGCTGCTAGAATAGATGCTAATGAAGCTCTTTGTATTGAATCTTTTGAAAGCCTTATGTTTTTTAGGGGGAATATTCTTTGTTTTGGTATTTTTGTTTTTTGACCTATACTAATTATTAGGTTACTAGCACCAAATAATCCTGTTAGTAGTGGGAGCAGTGGTTCTTTGACATTAATATTTAGAACTGCTATTCCTAAGAATCCTGCAATTAGAAAAATGAAAAGTGCCCATAGTTTATTGTTTTTCTCTGAATTGATAAGAAATAATGAAACTGCTATTAATACTATTGGCATTATCTTTTGGATGAATGGATAGATAGTTGGCAGAAGATATAGAAATATTGGTGTGAAGAGTATTATAATTAATAATGCAGCTAAGGAACCATATAATGTGAAGATTATTGCAAAGTAGCCTCTTCCTCTTAGTAGTAATTTATGTCCTGGTAAAACTGAAAGAAAAGAGTCTTCATCTGGAGCCCCTAGGAAAATAGATGGGATGAAATCCATGAATGTATGGGTTATTGCCATAGATGTAATAAATATTGCAAGAGTTAGTGGAGATGTAATTGTTAGAAGGAATGTTGAGAAACTAATAGTTATTATTGCTACTAGATTAATATGAATTCCTGGAATTAGGCCTGTTAAGGTGCCAGCCAGGAGGCCTAGAAGGATAGCTATTATAATTTCTAATATCATTTATTATAAATTAAATATAGTTTAAATTTTTTAGGTTAGAAATATTTTTATACTGGACTAGGCTTTAATTTTCATGGAAGAAAATGATTTTAATAATGAAGGAAATATCCCAGAGGTCAAGATAAATTTAGTTCCGGATACCAAGACAAAAATAGAATTATATAATAATGCCTTGAATGAAATAAGAGATAGGGTTGAGGATGTAGATAGTTTGGTCTCAAGAATGGCCACTGTTGCATCTGTTTTGAGAACTCATCTTCCTTATTATTTTTGGTGTGGGTTTTATTTTGCTGAAGAGGGAGAAATGGTTGTTGGACCTTATCAGGGATCTACTGCTTGTGCAAATATAGGTTATGAGGGGTGCTGTGGTACTGCTGCTAAAGATAAGAAAACCCTTCTTATTCCTAATGTTCACGAATTTCCAGGGCATATTGCTTGTGACGAAAGATCTAATTCAGAAATTGTTGTCCCTTTAATTGACGAACACGACATTGTTATTGCAGTATTGGATGTAGATTCTACTGAGTTGAATGCTTTTGATGGGGTAGATAAGGAATTTTTGGAAGATCAAATTATGCCTATTTTATTAAATAGTGAATAGGTAAGATGGATGGTGAAAATTATTATATAAATTCTGATGGATTGATGGTTATGACTGAGAAGTTTTTGAAAGAAAGAGGATATTGTTGTGAAAATGGGTGTAATCATTGCCCCTATGGGTTTAGTGAAAAACAATAATGTTTAAATAAGTAAATTTGAGTAATTATTTAGGTGATTGGAATGATAAATGGATCTAAGAGTAAGAAAATTAGCACAGCAAACGGTAAGGTATTCTTTAGAAGTTAAGCCAGGAACAAATGTTATGATTAGTGGAGGAGAGGAGGCTAAAGAATTTATTTTAGAGTTATATAAGGAAGTTATTTTGCAGGGTGCTCATCCAATTATTAACTTTAGACTTGATGGTATGAACGATTTTTTCTATAATCATGCTAATAAAGACCAGTTGGAGAAGTTTCCGGACCTACATATGCATCAGATTGAAAATTGCCAGTATTATATTGGGATTAATACAAGTTCAAATACTCGAGAATTGAGTAATATAGATCCTAAGAAGATAATGGCTAGAAAAAAGGTTACTCGCCCTATAGTTAATCACATTGTTAATTCTGCAGATAAGAAAGAGGGTTGGATGAAGAGAGTTACTATTGGGTTTCCTTGTGTGGCTTTAGCTCAGGAGGCTGGAATGAGTTTGAATGATTATGAGAATTTTGTTTTTAATGCATGTTTAATTGATTGGAAGAAATTTGGCACTCGGATGGATAAACTTTGTAAGGTATTTGAGAAAGGAAAGGAAGTTCATTTGATTGGAGATGGTGTTGATTTGAAGTTTAGTATAAATAGCAAGAATTGTGTTCCAGATAAGGGAGAAGAGAATATGCCTGGAGGAGAAGTTTTTATGGCTCCAGTAAGAGAATCAATGAAGGGTTGGATAAAATTTGATTATCCCAGAGTTGTTAATGGTAATTTAATAAGTGGAGTTAAACTTAAGTTTGAGAAAGGAAAAGTAGTTGAGTATGATGCTGAAGAGGGTAAGGAATTTTTAAAAGAGTTACTTAGTACTGATGAGAATGCTAACTTTGTTGGAGAGTTTGGGGTGGGATGTAATCCCGGCATAAAACAATATACTAATGATTTGTTGTTTGATGAGAAATTAGATTGTACTATTCATCTGGCATTAGGTATGGCCTATAAACAAAATGGTGGCGGAAATGATAGCACTATTCATGTAGATATTGTTAAAGATATGAAGAAGGCTAAGATGATTTTAGATGGTAAGGTTATTCAAGAAAATGGGGAGTGGAAAATATAGTTTCTGCCCTTATTTGTATTTGACTCTTATATTTTTCTAATTTTCCAGTGACTTTGATGTTTTGATTCTTAGTTAGGTTTGTTTTTTGGTCTAAAAGAATGTCTATTGAGAAAGATTCTTTTGATATTGAGATTATTTGGAATTCTTGGAAGTTGTTTATGTGAGTTATTGTTCCCTCTGTTGTTATTTTTTTATTTATATGAATTGTAGTTATTTGTTTTATTTCTAAATTTTTTGGAGGTAATGTGTTTGCTAGAATTAATAGAATTATTATTCCTAGTAATGAAATTGAAAGTGTTAATTTGATTATTAGCGTCATATGGGTATGTGTAGAAAGATTTATTAAAGATTTTCTGTTTTTTAGTATATGGATAAGTTTGAACTGGTAAGTAGAAATACTTCTGAAATTATTGGTGAAGATGACTTGAAGAAGTTACTCAAATCTGGGAAGAAGCCTAGTGTGTATATTGGGACTGCTCCAACAGGGCGCCCCCATGTAGGTTATTTTATTTGGCTGCTGAAGTTATCTGATTTACTTGAGGCTGGATTTAAGGTTAAGGTATTGTTAGCTGATTTGCATGCGCTTTTAGATGGAACTCCTTATGAGGTTTTAGAAGATCGATATAAATATTATTCTGCAATAATCCCTGAGGTGATTAAGGCTATGGGGGGGGATCCCAAGAATATGGAATTTGTTAAGGGGAGTGATTTTGAATTGAAAGGAGATTATATGAAAGATTTACTTAGGATGGCAACTAATGTTTCAGTTAAAGATAGTTTAAAGGCTGCAAGTGATGTTGTAAAGTTAGGAGATAATCCTAAATTATCAGGTTTGATTTATCCATTAATGCAGGTCCTGGATGAAGAATATTTGAAGGTAGATATGCAGTTAGGTGGAAATGATCAGAGGAAGATTTTTGTACTTGCTCGTGAACAACATCCTAAGATTGGATATAAACCTAGGATTGAAATGATGACTCCTATTTTGAGGGGCCTTGTTGGGAAGAAGATGAGCGCAAGTGACCCCAATACAAAGATTGATTTTTTGGATGATGAAGAAACAGTTAGAAAGAAAATAAATAAAGCAGATTGTGTTGAGGGAGATTTAGATAACGGGGTTATGGAATTTATGAAATATATTATTATGGTGATTAAGGGAGATAATAAGAAAAGTTTTAAGATTGAACGGCCTGAGAAATTTGGTGGAAATGTAGGGTATGGTAATTATGAGGACTTAGAAAAGGATTTTGTCGCTAAAAAATTACATCCAATGGATTTGAAAATTGCACTTGCTCGTGAAATTAATGAAATTTTGGGTAAGATTGATCATAGTAAGATGAGTAAGTTGGCTAAGAAGGCTTACACTTAGTTACTCAGTAAAAAATTCTACTACATCGCGATCCTTTACTCTATGTTTTAGGCCGACCTTTTGACCTTTGAATTTGCTTGAAGGTCCTGTTATTTTGGCGTAAGTTACATTTTTACTAAGCCCATGGAGGACTTTTTCTGCTACTTGCTTTAGTGTTGAATTTGGGCGCATTACTACAGGTACACTGTCTTGCCTTGTTCCTGGTTGTCTTGTATATACTCTAATTACGTTGAAAGACTTTAGTATCTTTTCTTTTAACTCATCAATTCCCTCATCGGTTTTTACGGAAGTTAATATGAAGTTATATTTCTTGGTTTTCAGTGTAGCAGTGATCTTTCTTCTAGTTTCTGCATCATGTTGATCTATTTTGGTAAAAACTATTATTATCTTTGCTTTTTCTTTTATATTTTTTATAGATTCCTGAATTGATTTTATTTCATGGATCTTTTCAATAACAATTAATATTGTATCTGCTGAATTTAGTAGGCTTTTATCAAAATTATCACTAGCAATTGGAGGCATATCTATGATTTGTATTGTGCATCCTTTGAAACTTAATGTCCCTTGAAGGGGGCATGTTGTTGTGAATCCATAACTTGCTATTCTTGGATCTGCATTTGTGATTGCCTTTAAGATTGAAGACTTTCCGGAATTTGTTAATCCTAAGAGAATTGCCTGCATATCTCCTTTCTTTATCCCCTTTTTACCTGCCTTTTTTGATTTCTTTGCAGTTTCAGCCTTTAATTTCTTATACCTAGTACGTATATTTTTTCGAAGATTCTCAGCACCTTTGTGTCCTGGCAAGTGTTTTATCATTTCTTCTAAGGCTAAGATGCGTTCATCATCAGTGCTAGCACTATGAAATTTGCTTTCTGCTTCTATATATTCTGGATGCGCATTTATTGGCATAGATATATTAATTGAGTTTGTTTTAAAAAATTATGGTAAGGAGATTAGGGATCTTATTCTCTGGAGGAAAGGATAGCATGTTTGCAGCTTGGCTCGCAAAGAAAAGTGGTTATGAAATTACATGTTTGATTAGTATTGTGAGTGAGAATGAGGAAAGTTATATGTTTCATACCCCTTCAATAAGAAAGGTTGAAGAACAAGCTAAAGTTATGGGCATTCCATTAGTAATTGTTAAAACTAAGGGAAAAAAAGAAGAGGAATTAAAGGATTTAGAGAAGGCCATTAAGAACGCTGTTAAAGATTTTGGTGTTGAAGGTATTGTTACTGGGGCTGTTGAGAGTGTATATCAGGCAAGTCGAGTGGAAAAAATATGTAATAAACTAAACGTTGAATGTTTTAATCCTCTTTGGCAAAAGGATCAATTAGAATTGTTAGAGGATTTAATTAAGAATAAGTTTGAAGTGATAATTGTAGGAGTTTTTGCAGAAGGTTTGGATAAAAGCTGGTTAGGAAGAAAATTGGACAAGAAATTTATTAATGAAATTAAAAAAATAAGTGAGAAAAATGGACTTAATGTTGCAGGAGAGGGCGGAGAGTTTGAGAGTTTTGTTACTAACTGTAGTTTATTTAAGAGAAAATTGAATGTAATTGGTGGGGAAATTTCTGGAGAGAGAAATAGTCTTCGAATGGAGGTTGAATTAAAATGAAAATAATTTCTTGGAACACCAATGGAATAAGGGCTTCAATAAAGAATAATGCCTTAGACTTTGTTAGTAAGGAGAACCCAGATATATTTTGTTTACAGGAAACAAAGGCCAATGAAGATCAAGTTGAAGCGATTTTGGAAAATTATCCCCATCAATTTTGGAATTCTGCAGAGAAGAAAGGGTATTCGGGAGTTTTAGTGTTCTCAAAAATAAAACCTATTTCAGTATCCAGAGAGATTGGACATTCTTTAGATAGTGAGGGGAGAGTTTTGGCTTTGGAATTTAAGGATTTTTATCTGGTGAACGTTTATACCCCTAATTCTGGAAGGGTTTTGGCAAGATTGCCTTTAAGGATGGAGTGGGATGCAGCTTTTTTTAAATTTATAAAATCATTGAATAAAAAAAAGCAAGTGATTGTTTGTGGGGATTTGAATGTTGCTCATAAACCTATAGACCTTGCAAACCCTGATTCAAATTATAATAAAACTGCAGGTTACACTCAAAAAGAAATTGATGGATTTCAGAGATATATTGATAATGGATTTGTGGATTCATTTAGAGAATTTAATAATAATGCGGATCAGTATACTTTTTGGAGTAGTTGGCATAACCTTAGGGCGAGAAATATTGGATGGAGAATAGATTATTTTATGGTTTCTTCCGACTTTATGAAGAATGTTAAGAATTCTTTTATTTTGAAAGACTTGATGGGGTCAGATCACTGCCCTATAGGGATAGAAATAAAATGATTTTGTTAATTGATATTTGTAATGAAAAATTAGGATTTTATGAGTTTGTGAAACCAGTTGGAGATATATTAATAAAAAATAAAATTAAGAGATTTATTAGACACTATACTTGCTTGACAAAAAATGATCTAGAGAGGGCTAGTAGTGTAATTATTTGTGGAACAACCCTTTATGACTGTAGCTTTATAGAGGCTGTTGATAAATTTAAATGGCTTTTGGAATATGATAAACCTGTATTAGGCATCTGTGGGGGAATGCAAGTTATGGGGTTAATTTTTGGTGGAAAATTAAAAAAGAAAATTGAGATTGGCTACTTTACAGAAGTTTTTCCAAAAACTTCTGTCTCCCCAACTTCAAAAAATCAAAAAGCTGGAGATGATGAAAAATTTGATGGAGATTTCTTAGGATTGAAGGGAAAACAAGAAGTTTATCATTTACATAATAATTATGTTGACTTTAGTGGGTTGGAATTTAATATTCTTGCAGGAAATAAAATAAGTCAGGCAGTAAAGCATAAGAAAAAGGAGATTTATGGGGTGTTGTTTCATCCTGAAGTTAGAAATAAGGAGATGATTGAGAAATTTGTTGATTTGTAAGATAGATTTATTAAGTTATTCTTCTTTTTTTGGAGATGGTAAAAGGAGTTGAATTTCATCGAAGGGTTCTTGATAATGGTTTAACTGTTATTCATGAACAGAGAAAAGTTCCAGTAGTTGCTGTTGCATCAAGTGTTAAATTTGGAGCGCAGTATGAATCTGAAGAAATAAAGGGGATCAGTCACTTTATTGAACATCTAGTGTTTAAAGGTACTAAGAAAAGAAAGGTTGATGAGATCCCTCGTGAAGTTGAAAGTCGAGGAGGAGTTTTAAATGCATTTACGGGGGAAGAGATTACTTGCTTTTGGAATAAAATGCCCAGTAGGCATTTTAACTTAAGTGCAGACATTGGACGTGACCTAGTTACAAATCCATTATTTCAGAAAATTCCTTTGGAAAGGGAGAGAAAGGTTATTTTGGAAGAAATCAAGATGTATCATGATAATCCTAGCACTTTTGTTCTTGAAAAGATAAAGGAAATGTTATATCAGGGTCCATTTAATATGTCTATTGCAGGAACTCATAAGACTGTTAAGAGCTTATCTAGGGAAAGGGTTGTTGATTTGCATAAGAATATTTATGCAAGTAATAATATGATCTTTAGTGTGGTAGGAGATGTAAGCTGGCAAGAAGTTTTAAGTGAAGCTAAAAAGTTTCCTAAAACAAATAAAAAAATTAAGAATGTGGATATTACTTTGAAAAATGGGCAAGAAATTCATAAAAGAAAGGGAATTGACCAAGCTCATGAAGTTATTGGGTTTCATGCACCTAAACTTAATGATAAAAATAGATATGCTGCAGAATTGTTTGATGGCATTCTTGGTGGGGGGATGTCAAGCCGCTTATTTCAAGAGATTAGGGAGAAAAGGGGACTTTGTTATGCAGTTAAGAGTAATTTGGAACAATCAAAAGATTATTCTTATCAGTTAATTTATGTCGGTACCACTAAAGATAAAATTCAAGAGATTAGAAAAATGGTTTTGAAAGAAGTTGTTAAGATGAAAGATCTGAAGTTAGGAGATTTGAATGAGGCTAAAGAGAGATTGATCGGATTGAGAGAAATTAGTAAGGAAAAGTCAGATAGTACCATGTTTGATTTGTTACAAGAAGAACTTGGAGGAGATGCAAGTAGATATTATGATTATGAGGAGAACATTAGTAAGGTTAAACTAAAAGACGTTCAAGAATTAAGTAGGTTAAAGGGAAGTAGTTTTGTGGCCTTAGTGCCTGCCTAAGATTCTATTATGTTTGTCAATTAAATAAACTCCTAGTAGTGTAGGTATTATTCCTAGTAAGGAGAATTTTAAGTTAATATCTTTGGTGTGGTTATCAGGGATTTCTATGTGCGAAGAGCTATCTGAATGGATAAGATGTCCAGAATGTAGCCACATTAATCCTAAAAGCAATAATGCTATTCCTAAAAAATAAATTGATTTTTGTTTAAACATACTTATAAGGCCCATTATTAGATTAAAAATGTATCGGCTTTCTTTGCCTGTATAAAACCCTATTATTAATGGGCTTATATATAAATAAAAAAAGTAAAAAAAAAGTAAAAAAAAAGTAATTAAGTTTACCTACTACCTTTGTGATAAACTAGAAGTGCAACAATACCGATTACTGCGTGAAGGTATGCTATGTTCATATCAGCTCCAAGGTATGTCATGAATGTCTCCTTTAAGATAAATCCTAGAACCGCTAATAGAATTGCGATCCAACCAATTACTTTATTGTAACCGAATCCCATTCCTTTAGTTCCTATCCAAATACCCCATAGTCCTGCAATAATATGAAGGACATCATGTAATGTGTTGGTTCCAAAGAATCCATCATCACCTACAATTCCTAATCCTCCTGCTAGTCCAGCTAGTCCTACTACTAATAAGACAATTCCTAAGACTGTTGCAAATGTTTTTTGTGTGTTTGCCATTTTACCTCCTTTTCCTCTCTTCTTATTACTCAGAAAATAAATTTTCTGGGTATCCTAAAAACTAATTTATGTTTAGTTTTTACTATATCATATGAGAGGTAATGTTATTTATATAGATTTTGGTATAGGATAAATATTAAATAATAGGTTATTTTATTTTATTAATGCAAGTTGTTAGAATTCGACTGACTGAGAAGGGAAATGAGGGCTGTGAGCTGGCCCCTATTGAGATTGTGAAAGCTCTTAGGCAGGTTAGAGGTCTAGATGTAGATAAGATAAATTTAGAAGAGATTCATGTTAATTTAGATAAAAAAGAAGAGGCAAATCATTTGATTCTAGAAAATTCTAAAGAAATGTTTGAGATGAATGATAAAAGTTTTTTTATTGGAGGAGATAATAGTATTAATTATTCATTATTTAGAGGATTTGACAAGGTGATTGGAGGAATATGCGTTGTATTTGATGCATATACTAATTGCGAAGAAGGAGGATGGGTTAGAAAGCTGGTTGAGAATGGGTTTAATGGTAGGAGAATTATCTTGGTAGGGTGTAGGAATTATTCTATTGAAGAATTAGAATTCATTAAGCAGGAGGAGATTAGTCTGATTAAGATGGATGTTTTGAATGAAGACTTGAATGGAGTTTGTGATATGATTATGGAGAGATTAAGGGATAGTAGAGGGGTTTATGTTAATATTAGTTTGAATGTTGTTGATCCTGGTTCTGCGCCTGGAGTTTGCAGGCTGGAGAGTGCAGGGATTAGTGGAAGAGATATGTTATATTTTACTAAAAGATTAAAATTATTGAAAAATTTTAAGGGTGCAGGAGTTGTAAATGTTAATCCTATTAAGGATTTTAATGAAATTACTGTAAATTTAGCTTCAAGATTGTTGGGCGAACTAATTTCTTGATAATTTTTCTAAAAAACTTTGAAAAATAAGGATTTCTTAAAAATTTTTATTTGGAAAGATTAAAATTAGTATTTTTTGTAGTGTAACACTAGTTTTTGGGTAGTTTTGAAGTAGGTTAATCTAGTGATTAAGTGGTTTTATCCTCGAGGATTAGATTAATATTTATGTAGGGCAATTTTTATTCTTGGATTTAGAAAAATTGTTTTAAATTTTTTTAGACTAGAAATTTTTGGATTTTTGAATGGGTTTTTTTCTTAAAATTATCTAACAAAGGTTTATTAAGATAAATTTTTTTAAATTACTAAATGGATAGTTCAAAAAACCTGGCGCGAAATAATTCCGAATTTATAAATAGTTTAATCTTTAATTTTTCTAGTAAATTTTATTTGAGTTTGTCGTCAGTAAAGCTTTAAATAGGTAATTCTATAGTATACCGTATGGTATACCATACCTTAAAGAAAGGGGTAGTTGATATTCTTAAAAAAGAGGGTGCTTGTAGTAGGCAGGAGATTGTTAGTAAGCTAAAAGATAACCCTAATAGGGCTATTTTGATGGGGTATCTTAGATGTTTGGTTGATCTTGGACTTATTTGTAGTAAGGATGTTGGAAGGGCTAAGATATACTTCTTAAGGGGTGGTGGAAAATGAAATTAGATAATAGGGAGGTTTTAGGCATATTTTTATTAATGATAATATTAATTTTAGGCATAACCTTTATGATTGATAGAGGAATTACAGGTAATGTTGTTCAATCTATTAGTAAATCTGTTTATTCTAATGATTTTTCTTTAACTGGTTTGGTTGTAGATAGTGTTGCCGAAGAAGAAGTAGTTGAACAGAGTTTTGATAATGAGGTTAATTTACAGATTAAGGGGCCTAGAAAAATTGGAAATTCCATAGTAAGTAAGAATAAAAATGAAAGGATGGATTTTGTTTATGGAGAAAGTAATATTAGGCTGTATTTTGAGTTGTTAGATTATAATAGATTTGTTGAAGAAGTTGCGGATATTGTGGTTGAAGAAGAAGTTTTGCCAGGAGTAAATAATGAAATTAATGTATTGGATGAAGAAGAGAATGAAGAAGAGAATGAAGAAGAGAATGAAGAAGAGAATGAAGAAGAGAATGAAGAAGAGAATGAAGAAGAGAATGAAGAAGAGAATGAAGAAGAGAATGAAGAAGAGAATG
>Ga0114999_10007085_pt1 | contig 12783 bp, 12 predicted proteins | sample ArcticOcean_MG_C_3_FD_89820 | JGI IMG/M metagenome (GOLD analysis project Ga0114999, IMG submission 89820) | Marine microbial communities from western Arctic Ocean - ArcticOcean_MG_CB8_126 | ecosystem: Environmental > Aquatic > Marine > Oceanic | place: Arctic Ocean: Canada Basin | collected...
TTAATCCTGTAGAAGGTGAAACGACGGCCTTTGTCTGTGAAAATTACACATGCGATTTACCAACAACTGAGTTGGCAACATTGACTCGTTTATTAAAAAGATCGCGATAAGATAGAAACACTATTTCTCGCCAAATCCTATTAAAGATTTACGAAGCGAGGGCACCATATCTTTAAGCATCGTCCCCAGCGATCTGACGCGTGATAATCCCGTTCGGTAACGTCGTGACTTTAAAAAAGAGCAACGAATATTTTTAAATTCTCCAGCTTTCAATAATATCTTCAACTCTTTTATCGTGAACTCCCTGTTATGCCTATCGGGGTAAAATGCCCGGTTCTTATATAAAATGGGGTCAGCATGTAAATAATGTGCTTCGTAGTCATAAGTAATATTTTTTCCCCTGAGTATACGGGATCTATTTCTAAAGCTAACCACATTAGGCACATCCAATTCAATAATACCTCCTGGCTTTAAGACCCGGTGCATCTCCTTTATCGCGTCTAGGTGTGAATGGGAAAAATGTTCAAGGACCTGACAGCACACTACGCCATCAAAATAATTTTCGGGGTAAGGGATCGGATCCACCTCAACATTACACTGTTGGAATGAAATATCTTTATTCAAAAATATGCCTGGAAATTTCTCCCTGTTGTCGACGATATCGATCGCGAAACACTTGTGACCAAGTTCATGTAACAGTGATAGGAGCAATCCGGGTCCGGGTCCTACATCCAAAATTTTTTCCTGGTTCCTGAATTCAAAAGCTATCGAACTAAAGCGGTCAATACTGCCACGGAAATTGCCTTCCTGATCTGTATTATTCAGATCATAAAGGGCGCCACTTTCTCTTATTTTTAAAGCAAGTTGAAAAATTCCTCGTCTATCTAAGCTTTGTGAATCACGTAATTTCATATTACTTAGATAAGTAACAAATACCTAAGCTGTATTTATGCTATGCGTCTTATTCCGCAACTCAGTTCTTGGCGGGACGATATATTGCGGCTAGAATAACACCCGCTAATATTAATTCAAGTACGCCGCCCACTAACCAGGAGACAAGGAGATTCGTGGGCAGGGGTTGAACTGCAAACTGAATAAATACGGGAGCAGTCATTAATAGACCTATTAAAAAACCATAACGTGCACCCTCTCCCAACCCCTTCTTTTCATAGCCGTGAAGAAAGATTAAGCAAAAAAATACGGCCAAAATGAGCTGTCCAAATACACGCCAAAATAAAAAAAACAAAATCTCTTCATCATCCCTCCATAAAGATGAAGTATCTTCATAGAGGTTTTTAATAACAAAATCATGCATAACCCAATCAAATAGGAAAATAAATGCGAATACACTTACACATGACAAAATAAATTTTTCTTTATTCATGATATTTATCCTTTCTTAATTTCTACAATAAATTAATTAGAAGAGCTCTAAATCTAGAGCTAAAGTATGATTTGTCACCAAAAATTATTCCTTCTGAATTAATTAGACTAATTACTGAATTCTATAGTATCTTTGTCAAAGAGGGGTAAGAACTTGAACTTATGAGGAGCAGGAATTATTCATCTTTTTTACCTCGTAAAATATAATTGTCTCCCCGAAGGCTTGGGATCCACCTGCCCTTTTCGATAAGCGATATGACCTGAGACAATAGTGGTATCAATTGATGATTTGAATTTAAAACCGGAAAACGGGGACCACCCGCATTTGTAGAGAATATTTTCATCACTAACGGTATATGTTTTATTCATATCAATCAGTACTAAATCGGCCCAATACCCTTCGCGAATAAATCCTCTATCTTCCAGTTGAAAAAGTCTCGCTACCGCATGACTCGCTTTCTCCACGATCAGCTCGAGGGGAAAAAGCCCCGCGTGATAGTGTTCAAGTAAAGAGATCAGTGCATGCTGACCTAATGGCATGCCGGAAGGCGCATTAAAATAAGAACGCTTTTTTTCTTCAAGCGCGTGGGGAGCGTGATCCGTGGCAATAACATCAATCTTGTTATCAATGACCGCCTGGCGTATGGCATCCCGATCACTTCGAGTTTTAATTGCGGGATTACATTTTATAAGTGACCCCTTTTTTTCATAGTCGGAATCGTCAAAGAATAAATGATGGACACAAGCTTCAGCAGTAATATTTTTTTCTTCAAGTTGATGATCAGAAAACAAGGCAAGCTCATCTGCCGTAGTAATATGCAATACATGTAACTTCGTGCCGTGCCGACGTGCCAGTTCAATGGCAAAAGAGGATGAATTAAAGCAGGCCTCGACATTTCGAATTAAAGGATGACAAAAAAATGGAATATCTTCGCCATATTTCTGGAGATAGATTTTTTCGTTATCTTTGATCATGGAATTATCTTCACAATGGGTAGCAATTATAATCGGTGCATGGGCAAAGATCCTGTCCAGAGATTCGGGATTATCGACAAGTAAGCTCCCGGTCGAAGATCCCATAAAGATTTTTATACCGCAGGTTTCTCGTGAATTTACGTTTTTTATTTCTTCAAGATTATCGTCGGTCGCGCCCAGGTAGAATGCATAGTTAGCGAATGAATGCTGAGACGCTATTTTAAGTTTTTCGACAATACGCTCACGGTCCACGGTTGGCGGATTCGTATTTGGCATTTCCATGTAGCTCGTAATCCCACCCGCGACAACCGCACGTGATTCCGAATATATATTACCTATATGAGGGGATCCGGGTTCGCGGAAATGTACTTGGTCGTCAATCATGCCTGGTAAAAGGAATCGTCCTTCGGCATCAATAATTTGATCCGCTGATTGAGATGCCAAGTCCGTCCCCACCCGTGCGATACGCCCTTCTTTTATAAAAATATCCCTATATTGAATCGTCCCTTCATTAACACAATTAGCATTTAATATTAAAATGCTTTTCATCAACTCCCCCCGATTAGTTTTGATAGATAATCACGTGAATGTATCACTTCCTCGGGCGCAAGGCGCGGACTTAATTCAATGACCAAAACATGTTCTGGTCTAAAATATTTTTTCACCATTTCAAAATCAACGGTGCCTGTACCCAATGCCTGATTGTCCCAGCCTTTCGCAGTGACATCTTTCAGATGGAAGCCGAGCAGATGTTGGTGAGTCTGTTCCAGAAATTGGGCATGATCGATGATTCCCATCTGCTCTTTAAGCTTGGCGTGCCCAGTGTCATGCCATGTACCAATCGCACCACTATCGATAAAACTCTCAACAAAATTCATGTTATCTTCGTCGAGTGGTGTTTCCATAAAACCTTCCCGATTTTCAACTCCAAAACTGATTCCTTTTTCTTTTGCCAATGGAATCACTTCTGCCAGGCATTGACGGACACGATCCATGACAACAACAGCTTTTCGCCGAGCTTTAACGAGGTATTTCTCCACTAGACGACGATAGCGTTCATCACTGTTTATGGTTATGGAATCTCTACCAGCTCGCAGACGGTTGATCGTCCTTTCCGGATCGGTCCAAAAAAAAGAGATACTGCCAAAATGGGCAACGATACGGTCGGCGCCGACACGTGAAGTAAAATCAATGGTTCGTGAAGTTTGGCGCACCCACAATTGCCTCTCTTTACGTTCAGGAGATGAAGGTTGATATAGATTGGGTGCGGCGTGACTGATACCGGTAGGCAGGGGGCAGAAGTTATGGACGTAAGAAACTTTCATTAATTTTTCGTCGAGCGCGCGCAGCAATCCGGGAATAAGAGAAATACGCACCCCGTGACTTAAATCGACATATTCGAATCCGAGGTCGACCATTGCCTTTATCATCTCATAGCCGTCGATGTGACGCTGTGAACACCAACAGGTGGAGAGAGCTATCTTGGGCTTTAACATATTCCCATAAGTAAAGAACTAGAGAGTAAGGACATCACCTAAGAAAAGTTTTTCCACATCATGGATTCTACAGGGTGAGAAGATCTAACGGCGTACTTTGATGAAGCTTTGGAATTGTACGGAATCTCTACTTTTCCTTTGATCTCGAAATATATAAGTTGTCCAACCGGCATTCCAAAATAGATTTTTACTGGTTGGTGGACGGATATTTCCAAAGTCCAGTGATTGCAAAAACCGACATCGCCTTTACCCGCGGTGGCATGAATATCCATTCCAAGCCTACCAATACTGGATTTACCCTCCAAAAACGGGACACAGTTATGAGTTTCAGTGTATTCAGCTGTAACCCCAAGATAAGTACGATTCGGCTCAAGAATAATTCCCTCCTGAGGAATAACAATTTGATTCACCTTATTATGCTTTTTCGCATCGAGCACATCATCTTCATAAACGGCCAGGATATTTCCTAAATGCACATCATAACTGTTGGTTCCAAGGTTAACGCGGTCGAAAGGTTCAATAACAATTTCCCCCTTTTCTAATGCTCTAAGAATTTCACTATCCGTTAATATCATAATTATAAATTAGAACCATTCTGTAATGTAGATCGGTGATTCATCGAACGAATCATCTAATGGTATTATTTTAAAAATGAACACTATTAATTTCGAACCGATGAGTAATAGTTTTTAATAACCGACCTTAATATTTTAATGATAACTGATCAATTTTTTTAATATAAGTCTGCTGTGAAAGCGTTCATGTCCTTCAGGCTTCTCTTACTACCTTTTTACCCACGACCCTTAGGAAAAGAAAAGCTGTGATTGGAAATAGTATAAAAAAAGTCCAATTGGAAGCACCAAGGCCTACAAATATATACCCGAGAATAGAGGCGATAATCATCGTCGTTAAAGCATAGGGGAGTTGGGTTGCCACATGGTCGAGGTGATCGCACGCTGATGAAAATGAAGAGAGGATCGTGGTATCACTAATTGGGCTACAATGATCGCCAAAAATGGCCCCATCGAGAACAGCAGCGGCAGCGAGAAAAAATAAAACATTGCCACTATGAGCAGAAGATTCCATCGAATACATCAAGGGCAAGATTACTGGGATGAGGATACCCATTGTCGCCCAGCTAGAGCCCGTGGAAAATGAAATGACTCCGGCGAGAACGAAAGTGCATAGCGGAAGTAACCATAGTGGTAATCGGTCATCTAATAGCGAAATAAGGTAAGTATCCGTACCGAGAGTCTGACCAATTGTTTTCATCGCCCAAGCCATAACGATTATAAATATTGCCAACCGCAAAGTTTTAATGGACTTGAAAAACGCCTGTAAAGATTCCTTAATCGTGAGAATGTTTTGACACCGAGCAAGAGCAATTGCGATAACGCCTCCGGCAGCGGATGACCAGAAGAGTACGCTTATCGTTCCCTCACCTGATTGCGCAGCCGCAGCAATAAATCGATCCCACTCACTTAATAAAAAAAGGGAATAATTCTCCCCCGTGGCGAGTAATTGGTTACGCCCCACAACCAAGACGCCAATAAAGATGCCACCTATGACTACAAACAGCGGTAGAGCAGCATTAATCCAACGACGGGGGACTTCAGGAGCCGGTTCATTATCAAATCCGTCACGTGTTAAAAGATGTGCATCATCGTCCAGTAACTTGCCTTCAACTGCCGCTCTATTTTCAGCTCGATACATGGGACCATAATCACGCTCCATAAGCGAATTTAGTAAAATAAAAATTAAAGTTCCCCAACAATAGAACCGCAAAGGGATGAGTTTGAGAAAAATTGTATAGCCACCAACGTCCATTCCAAGATCACGCGCAGTTTCTCCCAACAGCCAAACTTCAAAGCCAATCCATGTAGATATGAGCGCTAATCCTGCTACCGGAGCAGTAGTAGAGTCCACTATATAGGCGAGTTTTTCACGAGATATTCTCCATTTATCGGTCAACTTACGCATCGTTGAACCGACGACGATAGTGTTTGAGTAATCGTCAAAAAAAATAACTAGGCCGGCCAGCATCGTCGTTATCTTAGTCGAACGCCTGCTTTTTGCGAAACGTGAAAATATCGCAACCAGGCCATCGATACCGCCGCTTTTATAGGTAACATGAATCAAACCGACAAGAGCGAAGAGGAAGCCGAAAATATAAATGTTAAACTGCGTTGTAAGATTAGTCCATATGAACTGGTCCACCGCTGAAGGAATAGCCACCCATGGTAACGGCCCAAAGGCCAGAAAAGCTCCAATTAAAAAAGCGCTCGTCAAAGCCCAAACCAAGGTCCGAAAAAAAATGGCCACACTAACAGCGAGCAGAGGAGGTAAAATAGATGTCCAGTGCCCGACAATCTTATCCTCGAGCGACGCGGGCGAATTTGTCGGTAAATTGGCAAATACTCCACATATGATAATACCACTTAATGCAAAGTATACCCAGTGCTTAAGCTTTCGCCAGTAGGGCTCTGATTCTTTCATACAGAATGGTAGCCACACATTTTAATTAAATCTGAGAAGTAAAAAGATAACCTATACTTAAGTAATAAAAAAAAGCATCTCATTTTTTAATATACTTCTTATTAAATTTTAAACATGCAAATTAATCATCCTTATTTAACCCGGTAATTATTCGAGCGCCTCGTTTATAATTAATGTAGGAATAAAACCACTGTAATAAAACAGCCAATTTATTGCGAAATCCGATCAAAAAAATCAGATGGATAAATAACCAGGATAGCCATGCGAACAGACCACTGATCTCTAAGCGGCCAATCTTTGCCACAGCAGCTGAACGTCCTATCGTTGCCATTGAACCTTTATCCCAATAGACAAAAGGTACGCGTGGGGGTTACCTGCCGGCGCTTTCAGTTCACGTTTCAGCACCCTTTGCCACGTAGTTGCCCATTTGCATCGCTGCGGGGGAAACTCCCGGGACCGACCTCCCCTTAGCATCGACCAATGCCGCAATGTCCCCCACCGCAAAGACATTAGGGCACCCAGGCAGAGTCAAATCAACACATACCTTTATTCGCCCGGATTTATCCTTATCAACATTAAGTTCTCGCGAAATTCGATTGGCACAAACACCCGCACTCCAGATTATATTCTCAGCCTCAATAATTTCATTTTCCAGTATCACTTTTCCCTTCTTAATATCATTTACTTCAGCTCCCGTCCGAATCTCAACACCAAGTTTTTCAAGCTGTTCTCTCCCTCTCGCTGCAAGTCTTTCAGGGAAACTTAATAAAATACGGGGCGCGGCTTCGATAAGAATGATTCTTGCCTTCGATGGATCGATATGACGAAAGTCTTTTTTGAAAACATGGCGTACGAGTTCCGCAAACGCACCCGCTAACTCCACGCCCGTCGGGCCTCCGCCAATGACTACAATCGTCATTAGGCGTTCTCGGATAGCTGCATTGCCTGCGTATTCTGCTTTCTCAAATGCAAGAAGTACGCGATGACGAATGCGCGTTGCATCATCAAGGGTCTTCAGTCCATGTGAATATACAGACCAGCGGTCGTTCCCAAAGTAATTCGTCTGTGCGCCAAGCGCAATAATGAGATAATCATATATGAGCTCGGTATCGCTCTCTCGCAGTCGAACCTTCCTCTTATTTAAGTCAATTGCCAGAACTTCATCTAAAATTATCGATATGTCCTTTCTTCCCGAAAGGATCTGCCGAACGGGTTGTGCAATTTCAGGGGCAGACAATCCTGCAGATGCTACCTGATAAAGGAGCGGTTGAAAAAGGTGATGATTTTGACGATCGATGACAATGATCTCAGCTTCTTCATAAGAAAATTTTTTGCAGAATTCTAGACCGCCAAATCCGGCACCTAAAACAATCACCCGCCTCCCCTTTTTCGGCCCTGCTTTATCCTTCATCTCTGATCAATTTATTACCGACCTAATATGAAAAACGCATTCAATTTCCTAGACAGGTCTCACCTCTACCTAAGCACATATAAAAAAACAGGGGCATTGTTTTCCAACAATGCCCCTGTTTAGGTTTAATTAAATCTACAAACTATTGGTTAGAAGCCAATTCTTACACCACCTTTAAAGGTACGGGCCTCAAGAAATGACTGATTTCTTTCTACTGCATCGACGTCAAACAAGTTATGTATGTTGAACATCAGAGTGAGGTCGTAGTCCTTATAGTCGATGTTATAGCGCGCGAACATATTGGTTACATACATTTCATCGGAGAAACGACCCCGTGGTACGTCCGGCAGATTCGTGAATCCGCTACGGTCTACCTCTGCCATATATGTAACACCCATTCCAACGGCGAATCCATCCAAGGGACCTTCATTGAAGCTGTATCGTGAGAGAAAGCTCAACTGAGTTCCTGGGGCACCACCTAATTGGCCACCTTCACGAGCAGGATTGGTCTCGTCACTGACGAGTTCTGTTGAGAGGAATGAGAAGGAGAAGAAGTTCTGCCAGTTATCCCATGGCGAATAAATAATATCTCCGTCAAACCCACTCGAGTTTTCAATCCCGGAAAGGAAGGTACGCTCACCTGCACGATTACCGGTAATAGGATCAAAGATCGTTACCTGACGTGGAATATTCGACCGGTCAATATCAAAGTATGACATCGAACCAGAGAGTCTTCCATCCCAGATATCGAACTTTATACCAAACTCAGTTCCACTACCAATCTGTGGATCAAGAGCATTGGCATCCTGTCCAGTACCATTATCAGCGAGAGATTCACTCCAGCTAAAGAAGATACCAAATCCGGGCCATACGTCATAGACTGCACCAGCTTGGAAAGTTTCATCCTGTACTTCAGGATTTTGAATCTTGTCCGTACGGGCACCCCAGAGCGCATGTAATCTACCGTCCAAAGCAGTAATCTGATCAGTGAAGAACCAAGCATCGAAACCAAAACCACCGCCTACATTATGTAGTCGGTCAATCGTGGCTGCTTTTGCAGGAGCATCACCTTTCTGCCATCCAATGCGTCTTTCCTCAGTTCCGTCTGCACCAGCATCATTAAGAAACGGGTTCGCGGGATCGTAAGGAATTACGTTATCGGTAAGATATCCGAACTGCGATACAAACTTCGACGTTCTACGTCTGGAGTCAAAACCGATCACAATGTTGTGATCCATATTCCCGAAATTCGTTTTGAATTGCAGGTCATGACGATGATGGGTGTGGTCTTCTTCCTCAACCGTGAAACGAGTTCCAATTTCCTGGAAACCATCGAATTCACCACCGCGTATAAGACCGCGAGGCTGTCTTATGAATACATCTCTTTCGCGCTGTCTGTTCATGACAACATAGCGATAGTTGATATTTTCACTGAAGGAGTAGTCGAACTTTATGACGTTGAAGTCATGAGTATTGTCAAACCAGTCATCCGGACCTCTCCAGGCAACATTTTCTCTTCCACCACCATATTCACGCCATGGGTACTGATTGCCGAATTCGTCGGATACCCAGAAGGGTAATCCCTGACTAGGAGTCCAGTCACGGTCATGGCGTTCCCATTCGAACTGAATCGTAGCTTTATCGGTCAATCTCCATTGGATTGCACCATAGGTGAATACAATTTCGAGTTGTTCAAACAGCTCGTCGGAATGACTGTAGGTGAAAGCGCCCGTAAAACGATACGCAATTCTATCACCGATGGCATCCAGGGGGCCGGTCACATCAAGAACCGCACGACGGTAGGAAAAGTTACCGATAATGCCGGTAAAAGATCCTGATCTTGTCCATTGTGGTTGCTTGGTGATTAAGTTGATCGAACCACCAGGTGTCATTGATCCATAAGTCACAGACCTCGGCCCTTTAATAATTTCTACACGGGAGAGATTCGCAGCTTCGTGATATCCCGAGATCGTCACACCATTGCGGTAGATCTGATCAGTTGGGAAACCTCGAATGTTGTACCATCCTTGGTCACGTTCTGCATACTCTACCCTGACATTAGCGGCATACTCTATGATGTCATCCAAATCGGCTGACAGAGTATCGTTAATAAGGTCCTCGGTTATGGCTTGAATCGGAATGGCTATGTCCGTCAATGCGACAGCAGTTCTTGAACCACTGATAACATCGATAGCTTTATAGCCAACGTCTTTGGAGGTGTCCACCTCGTACTCAGACAAGGTATAAACTTCCTCCTCGTCTTGCGCGGATAATTGCGTTGGAGCAACTATGGCAAGACTAAGTACTGCTGCTGTGCCAAAGAGAAAAATTCTTTTGGCAAAGCAAGATAATACGTCATTCATGTTTTTCCTGTTTTGGGTTGGGGTTTGTTTGTAGTCTAGTTTGGTACTAGTCTAGTTTGGTCCTCGACTCCCGCTAAGCGAGGCCGAGTTATATAAGCGGTAAATGTCGTATCTGATCCGTCCACTGTCAACTTTTTTATGATTTTTTTTACAAACGATTGTGCGGGGGAGAATTTAACCGTAGTTGAGGGAATTCCATCAGAGATTGTACGGGCGGTAAAAATAGTATAAGTATCTGTATATAAGTTACTTATTTATTTATCTTAAGCCTTATAAAGAAAACGTGGTGCCCTTGTTATGTCAGGACCAAAAATTTGGTTAAAAAAGGTATATACTCAGCGTTTTTCCAGCTTGGTAATACACAGGTTTTTGAAAGGCTATTGCCCACTCTCAGGCCGGCCATAGCAGGCCGGTCATCAGTCATAAATTTAATCGTTCAAGTGAAAAAATTGCCGCGTATTAAGAGTAGTTTGACGGGCACAATCTGGTGCTGATTTCTCAAAAAGTTGCGCAAAAATCTGCGCCGTGTGAAGAAGGTATGACGGCTCATTCTGCCTCCCGCGAAAAGGTTCTGGGGATAGGTAGGGGGCATCCGTTTCGATCATCGCGACGTCTAAGCCCTGCATCTGGGCTGCCTCACGTACCGATTCAGCATTTTTATAGGTGATTATACCCGTAAATGACCCCCGTCCACCCCTTTCCATCAGTATTCTCATTTCTGCTGGTCCATGGGTAAAGCAATGAAAAACCACTTTTCTCCAATCGATACCTGCTTCATCGATGAATTTCACACACTCATGAAAAGTATCGCGCGTATGCACGACAATGGGACAATTGAGCTCCAAGGCCAACAGGAGTTGGTGCTTGAAAGCCGCTTCCTGGCGTTTTTTAACTGCTGCCGCTTCGTCGGTACTTTTAGGTAAGCGAAAAAAATCTAACCCAATCTCCCCCAAGGCTACAGGGCTGGGGTCATCTTTAAAAAAATAGGGTAATTGGCTGATTTGCTCTTCCCAGTCCTCACCCACATACGAGGGATGTAATCCCACTGTGTAATGGATAGTCCCACGATGCTGGCCAGTTAATTCCCGATAAAGCGCCCAATCCTGCGCTTGCGTCCCGACCGTAATAACCTGCGTAATCCCGTCTCTTTTAGCGTTTTCAAGAATCTCGTCCAGAATTCCCTTTTCATGGAATCGCTCGAGGTGACAATGACTATCAATCAGATTCATATACTGCCTATTCAGTGCCTCTCTAGGCGGTCTTTCAATCAATTATCGTGAATTTTTATCTGATAGCGCTTGTTTAACCTTATTTTTCTTCTGCTTTCCGGCGCTCTAATTTAATTACGGTGTACATTCATATCTTTCATATTCAATAACTAATGATAATAGAGCCAGAAATTGGGTCGATTGACTATTAATTTTACTTTTTAAACTAATAATGAGTATAAGTCTCAATTAATAATGATATTAAATCTCATTTGCATTTGATTATTAGAATCATTCCGATTACCTTATTTTCCCTTCCCCCCATTTTTACTAATAAAACAATGAAACTCAGCACCGAATCTAGAGTAACACTCAATCAAGCACTCAGTCGATATGGTGTCCGATCAACCCGGCAGCGCGAGCAAGTTTATAGTACTTTGTTGAGCAAACATGACCATCCAACTGCGGACGAGATACACAACCGCACGAAGGAAGAGATGCCAACGATTTCATTAGCAACCATTTACAACTGCCTGGACACATTCGTTCATTGTGGATTAGCCCGCCAGGTTAATTTCGAGCGTGAATCGACACGCTATTGCCCGATGGAAGCGAAGAACGTACACTATGCCCACTTTCACTGCAAGCATACGGGAAAAGTGCACGACATACATATTCCCGCGCCGGTAATAACGATGCTGCAAAAAATTATGCCCGAGGGCTTTAATGCGGAAAAAGTAGAGCTGTGTTTCCGTGGAACTGCTCCCAATGAAAATGAATCGTCTGGGGAATGATTACGCCCATCACCTAAATAAAGAATTAAACTGAACATAAGCATGGATTCACTTGAAATTAATAACTTGAGTATAGCCATTGAGGGCAAAAAAATTCTCGATGATTTTTCACTGACCGTACCTAAAGGTGAAGTGCACGCCCTGATGGGACCTAACGGTTCAGGAAAGAGCACCCTCGCAAAGGCTTTGGCCGGACACCCGGACTACACCGTGATAGCGGGCGAGTCGCTTGTCGACGGCAAAAACGTCATTGGCTTGAGCCCCGACGAAATTGCACGCAGCGGAATGTTTATGGCTTTCCAGTATCCCAGCGAAATTTCAGGAGTAAGCATTGCAAACTTCATCCGCGCGGCGATAACGGCCCGCCTTGAAGAGGATGAAGAACTTCAGGCTACACAGTATTACAAACATCTGTATGAAAAAATGGACCTCCTGAAAATCGATCGTAAATTTACTTCCCGATCGATAAATGCCGGGTTTTCGGGAGGTGAGAAAAAGCGTTGCGAAGTCTTGCAAATGATGATGCTCGAACCCAAATACGCTGTCCTGGACGAAACCGACAGCGGCCTCGACATCGATGCGCTAAGGATAGTCGCCGACGGTGTAAACAGTATGCGCGGTCCAGATATCGGTATACTCGTAATCACCCATTACCAA
>Ga0114999_10007086_pt1 | contig 12782 bp, 12 predicted proteins | sample ArcticOcean_MG_C_3_FD_89820 | JGI IMG/M metagenome (GOLD analysis project Ga0114999, IMG submission 89820) | Marine microbial communities from western Arctic Ocean - ArcticOcean_MG_CB8_126 | ecosystem: Environmental > Aquatic > Marine > Oceanic | place: Arctic Ocean: Canada Basin | collected...
TCGGTGCGGACAACCCTGACGCGTCGAAAGGGCGGCGCAGGGCGACGAGTAGGGGTCTGTGTCACCGTAGCGATGCTAGCCGCGTTGCTGACAGGGCCACCATGGGCAGAAGGAACTGGCGTGGGGTTTGATCCCTCAGATGACCTTGTCGTCCTGGCTGGGCTGATTCAGAAAGAGTGGCCCTCCTAAGTAGGTCCTTACCGTCGGGTAAGCGAGGCTTAACGAGCTGTCATCGCTGAAACGAGTGAGTATTGCCTCCCAGACTTCTTCCTCCGAGCCCCTGCGAAGCCGGGCGGAGACCAGTAGCGACCGGTGAGCAGTACTCCTGACTCTTGAACTGTGAGGTACGCGATGGGGGTGAGCGTGCCGAGCTTCACCTGGTACTCATGAGCCATTGCTCGAAGGCTGGCGGCGGCCGCTTAGGCGGTGGTAGCTGCGATGGCTTGTATCTCCTCAAGGATGATGGCTTTGGCGGCCTCCCAGTCGGATTCGAAGGTCACCAACACAAGGATTTCGTGCCAGATGAAGTCTGAACCTTCGGTGTAGTTAGCTACAGGCTCTGTGAACATCACAGCGTTAGGGACGTAGAACAATCGGCCGGTGTATTGGTCAGCGTGTAGCGTGGAGCCCTGAGCTTGTAGCGTCGAATGCGATGCGACAAGCATTTGCGGGGTTGTTGGAGGAATTGAGCCGCGGGCGGTTTGGGTTGTCTGCGCTAACCTTGGCCGTGATGCAGTCCTTTGAGTTTCTCTTCATGGCCGATTGTCAGCTCGGCGCCTACGCCACACTTTCTGGGATGGACGATGATGACATTGAGGGCTTCGCCGCCCGCGGAATGGTGGTCCGTAAAGCGGCAAAAACCGACGGAATTGAGTGGGACGTCGGACGATACGAAGACGCTATCGCGACGGCTAACCAGCTTCGACCATCGTTCGTCATCATGGGTGGAGACATGCTGGACGACCTTACAGATCGAGAACAACTCCTCGCCCTTCGTAACGTGACAGCAAAGCTGGACTCCGGTATCAGCATGTATTGGGCTCCGGGGAATCATGATGTTGCCTATGACGCAGTGGAGCCAACCTACGAGAGTGTCCAAGAGTATCGGGCTATCTTTGGTCAGGATCACTACCGCTTTGTGCATGAGGACACCTCTTTGGTGGTGTTGAACACGACGGTTTTGGGACAGCCCGATCAGCTCCCAGAGGAAGCTGATCGTCAGACGGAAGCGCTCGAAGAGCACTTGCGGTCCGCGGCGAACGAGTCGGAGCACACCATCTTGATCGGCCACCATCCTCTTTTTGTGGAGCAGCCCGATGAAGAGGACACCTACTGGAACATCCCCAAAGCAGTACGGCTGCCGGTGATCGACCTCGCCCGAGCCTACGGGGTGAAGACGATGTTTGCCGGGCATCTGCACCGCAACAATCGGGCTACCGACGCTGGACTGGAAGTAATGGCGTCAGGACCGGTGGGATATCCGTTGGGCCATGATCCGTCGGGGTATCGCGTCGTGACCGTGTCAGAGGATGGTGTAAGCCATCGGTATGCCTCGCTGGAAGAAGGCGATTCTTAGGATTCTTGAGAATCTTATGGACCGCCCAATGCCACAGGTTTGTGGGCGACTACGCTCGTTAATCACCGAAGCCCCCCAGAAGGTATCCACCAAGACAGTGGACCCAACAGTCTCCGGCTAACCTCCAACAGAGTTGGGAAGGCCGTTTCCGTAGAGAAAAATCCCACAGTGTGGGTCTAGTTCCGTCATTCTTGTGTCGATGAAGATGGGTATGTTCCGAAGACTCAATCTTGCTGCCGCCCTGTTGTTGGTAATTGTTCTTCTTATCCCGGCGTTACCGACTCCTGCCGCCGAGGATGACGTTGTCTTTACCGGTGGCGGGTGGGGTCACGGTGTGGGGATGAGTCAGTGGGGCGCCTACGGGATGGCGGAGTCGGGGTCGACGAGCAATGACATCCTTAGTCATTACTACTCGGGTAGTTCCATCGGTACCATTTCGAGCTCCACGGTCAAGTCCTGGCTGATCTCTGAGACCAAGCCTCTCTGGGTGGGAATCATGCAGAACCAGACGACGGTGACCTTCAAGCCCATTGGAGGGACCGCGTCGCTTTGTTTCGAAAGTGGTGGATCTCAATCGTGCCTAAGCGAGACTGCGGCAGATGGTGAAACTTGGAGATTCCGAGCTGGTGGCGGAGCCTGTGTCTTCGAGAAGTACTCAGGTGGCTCCTGGGCTGCAGTTGGTTCTTCTGGCACATGCTCGGGCTCTGCGATTCCAGATTCTGACTCAACGATCCTGAACTTTCCAGGGATTGGCACGTCGTATCGATGGGGCATCCTTCGTCTTCGTCAGCCTTCCAACGAGGTGAATACGAAGATCCATGCCATATGGCAGATCGAGATTGAGGACTACGTGCGGGGGATCAACGAGGTACCTGATTCTTGGCCGACTGAAGCGCTGAGAGCACAGGTGATGGCTTCTCGTTCCTACGCACTGGCGAGGGCCGGTTGGCGTGGATCCGCCTCCTCGTTGTCTGACCCTCGCAAGGACTCCTGCTGGTGCAACCTATATTCATCCACCAACGATCAAGTCTTTAAAGGTTGGACAGCTGAGTCCGTGAACACGAACTTCGTTGCGCTCGCAAACGCGACAGCTGGTTCGATCGTGGTCTCAGGTGGCAAGGTGGCTGAAGCTGTGTACTCCTCCTCGTCGGGCGGACGTTCAGAGACGAATCACGACTACTGGGGGGGAGTTCAGCTTCCCTTCTTAGTATCGGTAGACGACTCGGCGTCCCAGATTCCGGCTAACCCCTACGCGTCTTGGACCGTGGTGAAAACGAGGAGTCAGGTGGCGGCCAAGCTTGGATTCGATACGGTCACAGCAGCGGTCGTGACAGAACGGCACGTCTCGGGAAGCGCCAAGACCGTCCAGTTCTCTGGGACACTTGATGGTCAGGCTGTTACTACCTTTGTGACGAGTAACTGGGTCAAGGTCAAGTTCGGTCTTAGGTCGTGGTATTTCGACATCTCGTTCGGTTCGCCTCCAACTACAACCACTACAACGGCAACCACGACCACGCCAGCTACTACGACTACGACAGTGGGTGGTGGTACCACCACCACGACAACTGTTCCACCGACTACGACTACCACCGCTCCTTCAGCGACTACAACAGTTGCTCCAAGCACCACCACCGCTTCAACAACGACCACCGAGGATCAGGTGGTGGTAGTAGTTGCTCCGCCTGACGAGCCGTCAACTCAGGGGGGTGTGGTCACCAACGCACCGCCCCCAAGCGTAGGTGCAGCCGAGCCCCTTCCCTCCACCGAAGCAAGCAGTGGCCAAGTGGTCGAGGTGGACTGGCAGTTGAGGTTGCAGTCAGAATCACCAACACCGGCCTTCATCGTGGACTGGCAGTTGAGGTTGCAGTCAGAATCACCAACACCGGCCTTCATCGCGGGGATCGACTTTGTCCCACCGGCCACTGCGCAAGAGCAGCCTGAAGTAGTTGAGAAGGAGCCCTTGGCTGTTGTTGAACTCGCAGAAGCGGTGCCTGCCCAACCTCCACCGGCAGCTGCTGTGCCTGCGCTGGAACTTCTTGAACGCCCTCCCAGCTCACTCCCGAACGCAGCTGGGAATGTTGCGCACGTCATTGGGTACACCTTGGACGCGTTCAGCTCAGGTGGCGATCTCCCAACCGCCTTGTCCTTCGCGCTTCCGAGCCTTCTGCTCTGGATGGGGTGGCGTCGGTTCGGCCGATTCACTAAGGCCAGACGTGGGATGAGCCTTTCAAGGCGTTAGGTCGGTAAGAGTCCCGCGTCTCTTGCTGTGGAGACCGCCTTATCTCGAGCAGTGGCATCCAGCTTGGAGAGCACGGACGTGACGTGGTGTTCCACGGTTCGAGGTGACAGAAAGAGGCGATCCGCAATCTGATTGTTAGTAAGACCTTCAGCAAGGAGAACGAGGACCTCTGCCTGTCGGGCTGTGAGACCGGCAACGTTCGATCGGGTTGACTTGCTCTTGCCCCGTGGGACCGTCATCCCTTGATCCCTCATCGCCTTTCGATGTTTGGCAGCGACGGCGGTCGCCCCCAGGCTCTCCAGCATTTCCAGCGCCTTGAGTTGGTTGGCCTGATCAAGGTGGGTTCTCGCGATCGCCTCCTCGTACGGGCTTCCAATTGCCGCCCAGCCTTCGGCGGCTGCGAGATGGTCGCCTTTGAGGCTTTGTTGATAGGGGCCGATGACCGACTCTGGAATGATGGGGAGTTCTCCCAGCTTCCACATCCAGAAGCTGAGTGCACCGCTGGGCCAGGGGCTCCCTTCCGCTATTCCCTGGGCGACTATCTCGCGGAGCCGAGTTAGCTGTTCGGAATCGGTGTTCCCGGTTATCCAGAAGCGCTCAGCGAGAGCGGCCGCCGCCGAGTCGAAGGTCATACGCTCTCCGGATTCCTCACTTAGCTCCCACATACGTTTGAGTACTGAAGTTGCGGCTCGTCCTTGTCTCGCATACAACACTCCGAGGACCCTTTGTGCAATGTACTCCGAAGAGGGGGATGTTTCGACCACCTCAAGCGCCGTATCTTCAGCGGTTGTCCAATCGCCTAACCAGAGGTAGAGCTCACTCTGCATCGCTTTTAGGTGTATTTCGAGGTGTGTCTGCTGATGGCTGGCCGCAGCGTGGAGGGCCTTGCGCGTTAGCTCCATTGCCTCGGGCAGTCGACGGAAGTCGGCGTCGATTGAGGCTAGGGACATGAGAAGGCTGACCTCAAGGGCTCTGTCATTTAGTGCGCGAGCGTGATCGAGAGCTTGTTCTAGTAAGAGTCGCCCCTCAGGGTGGCCGCGCGATGCAAGGATGATTCCCTTTGCCTGTTTTGCGATGGTTAGTCCCAAAATGTTGCCCGAGGTTCCGACCAGCCCGATGGTTCTATCAGCGATCCTGACCGTTTCGTTTTCCGAATTCCCTCGGAAAAGGCTTAGGTTGGCAGCAGAGGCAAGCGCATCTACCAGTTCGTCGATCGATCCGGACTGCTCGCTGATCTGGATGGCTTCTTCCGAGGCGTCTAGAGCTTGCTGAGGCTGCCCATAGGCTTGATAGGGCTTCACGATGCCGGTGAGCGATGCTCCGAGGGCTGCTTTGTCGGGCAGGGTTCTCCGAATCACGATAGCTCGCTCAAGGAGTGGCACCGAGTCGGGCTCACCGAGTGTGTACTGATTGCGACCCCATGCATGTAGCAAGTCTGCTTGCTGGAGGGGAGCGAGTCGCTCCATGAGCCCTCCCAGCGTCTCGAAGTGAGCTGCTGCTTCGCGGTGGCTACCAATAGCGACTGCGGCTTTTGCCGCCATGGGTGCGTACTTAAGGATGGCGTCGGCGTCGCCTGCCCCTCGGGCGTGGTGCACGTGCAAGGCGGGGTCAGACTGCGGAGACAGCGATGCCAGGACCGTTTGGTTGGCCGTTACCTGTTCTCTTATCTTGAGGGATGCCTCGATGGACCTGCGAATCAGTTCGTGTCGAAAGGAAACGAAATCCGAGCCCAGCCGGAGAAGTCCGAGTCGTTCGCAGTCCTCAAGGTCGGCCGGAGCCGAGGACGTCAGTTCTAGGGCGGCGGATCGGAGAATCCGCTCTGGGACTACCGAGAGTGTCCGTATGCAGCGCTGGGCTGCCTGGGGCAGCCTCCCGACTCTGGCCATAACGGATTCTCGGACAGAGTTGGGTACCTCGTCGCCGGTGCCCGAGGCCATCTCAGTCACGAAGAACGGATTTCCGTTCGTCGCTGCCCAGACTTTCTCTGGGTCTAGGCCTGAGTCAGAGAGGATTTGAGTGACGGCAGCCATTGAGAGGCCGGTAAGTCGAATGCGCTCAAGGCTCCGCGGAGGTAGATCAGCAAATACCGAACGCAAAGGGTGGTTCACGTCGACTACGTTCTCGCGAAAGGTCAACACGATGAGAGAGTTGGTCCTAGCGATCCTTCTCCCCAGAAACTTGATTGAGTCGAGGGTCGCCTCGTCGGCCCAGTGAGTGTCCTCGATCACCAGAATGGTGGGTCTGAGAGAACGAGAGAGCAGATCGAGTACGGCGTGCAGCACACCTGAGCGGTCGCCAGCCTTCAGGTAGTCGATGAGGGAGGGTTCGTCCCTAGCGATGTCACGAAACGGACCCAAAGCCTGAGGGGTTAGCAGGTCATCACACGCGCCCCAGAGAATGGGTGCTTCTGTGCTCTTCGAACGAGAACAAGGGCACTCTTCCCGATTCCAGCCTCTCCTCGGACGAGCACAACCTTCCCGCCAGCCACATCTAGGTCCGCGAGGAGGTCATCAAGAAGGCTTAGCTCTGGTTCTCGTTCGAAGAGCACAGAAGCACCCTACAGAACAGGGTCTGGCAGTGCCCGAGGAAACGGGAGGTGGGGTAACTCGGCTGCTAGCTAGTAGGGTTCAAGAATGGCCGATACTCAGAAGATTCAGCTGGGGCTTCGTGCCAATCTTGCTCAGTTCTCGCTGTTGGTGGTGGTCAACGCGCTTGTTGGTGGAATGTTGGGTCAGGAGCGAACGGTGCTCCCGCTACTGGCCCGAGAGGAGTTCGGACTCACCGGTATCACCGTGGCGCTCACGTTCATTGTTGCGTTTGGTCTCACCAAGGCCGCGACGAACTTTGTGGCAGGAGCGCTGTCAGATAAGTACGGGAGAAGGCCGGTGCTTCTCGCTGGCTGGCTCATCGGAATCCCGGTTCCGCTACTGCTCATTTGGGCGCCAGTGTGGGGGTGGATAATCGCTGCCAACGTGCTCCTCGGGGTCAATCAAGGATTGACTTGGTCGACAACGGTGATCATGAAAATCGATTTGGCTGGGCCCAAACAACGGGGCCTGGCGATGGGGTTGAATGAGGCGTCGGGCTATCTTGCCGTCTCAGCCACGGCGCTGCTGACAGGGTTCATCGCTGCTAAATACGGACTCCGCCCAGAACCGTTCTACATTGGTATCGCATACGCGGCATTGGGTCTGGGGTTGTCGACGCTTGCCGTACGGGAAACCAAAGGGCACGCTCAACAAGAAGCGAAAGAGAGCGTAAAGGTCGCTTCGGTCTCCACCGGCGAGGTGTTTATCAACACCAGTTTCAAGGAGCCATCGCTCTCAGCAGCCAGTCAGGCTGGCCTGGTAAACAACCTCAATGACGGAATGGCCTGGGGCCTCCTTCCGTTGGTCTTCGCAGCAGATGGCTTGTCGATTTCACGGATTGGCATCCTTGCGGCCATCTATCCCGCGGTTTGGGGACTGGGCCAATTGTTCACCGGAGCCTGGTCAGACAGGGTTGGACGCAAATGGCTGATCGTGGCCGGCATGTGGGTGCAGGCTGCGGCCATAGGGATTCTCGCGGGAGGCGACGGGTTCGCCATCTGGGCAGGAGCGATGGTGCTCCTTGGAGCGGGCACCGCGCTCGTCTACCCAACTCTCCTTGCCGCCATCGCCGACGTCGCCCACCCGCTTTGGCGCGCCACGTCGGTAGGCGTGTACCGCCTTTGGCGTGATGCCGGCTTTGCTGTGGGCGCCCTACTTACCGGAGCGATTGCTGACCTCGTCAACCCCCAGGCAGCGATCTGGACTGTAGCTTTCTTGACCCTAGCTTCGGGACTCGTAGTAGCCGTGCGGATGCGGGAAACGCGCAACTCTTAGACGCCAGCAACAACGACAATCAACCGCTGAGGTTGTGCTCCCTAGTCCTCGTGGTGGATCGGGCAGATCTGATATGGCTAGGGGGAGAGCTTGGCTAGTCCGTCGCTAAGGAACGATAGGACTTGGGATCTTGGGTCTTCGCTCTCGAGGAGCTCTGAGTAGCGGAGCGCCACGCCGAAGGACTCCGTTGGGGGAAGTCGGTCCCTAGTCTCATCCTTCCGCCAAGGTGCAACGTAGGCGTATGGCTCACCAATGGCAGAGTCACCCGCAGAGAACCCAACAGAAGCACGAGACTTGGTATTTTCGCTCCCTAACTCGATGGCAAGATCGAAGTGCTCCGCCCAAAGGCGTGGAGCAGTGTCATCTCCGTCCGGCGCGTCAGCGGTCAAGCCTTTGAGGATTGGCAGACCGAACGCGAAGTAGTCCCCGAGCAAGGCGACATCCGACGCTTCAACTTCAAGAACTTCATCTAGGTTGTCCGGCACCTCGATGTCATTACGCTCGCCGCGTGGGCGATCGAACTCAACGCCAGAGAAGATCAGAGCGGCTCGAAGAGTCGAAATGGGCTCGCTGCTCGTGACTCCGTCCGCCTCCGAGATAAGGTCGGCTCCCTCGAATCGCAGCATTTGTCCATCAAACTGGGGAGTGCCGAGTCCTCCTTGGGTTGGGATCAGCCACACCTCACCGTCGGCTCGTTGCCGAGCCAATTAAAACGCGTAGAAGGAGATCAGATGGAGAGACCGTCGGGTCGTTACAAACGACTCTGAGAGTTTGCGGAGTGGGAACATCGTCGAAGGCTAGTAGGAACTCACTGGACGGAGTCCTAGGGAGGAGGGGCCAGAGATGGCGCCCACCTTTTCGTGGTGCAAAGCGAGGTGTTGGCGATGTTCTGTCTGGTATCAGGGTTGGGGTGGCAGAACACTATCGCTGGGATCGTGGTGCCGTTTTTGGGGTCGGCCACGGGTGCGTTCTTATTCCGTCAACACTTTGTGAAGCTGCCGGCGGAGCTGCTTGAGGCTGCCCAAATTGATGGGCGACGCCGCTGAAGTTCCTCGCGTGGAACGTGTATCTCTGGCCGCGACTGATCATCCCCGACCCCGAATGCCGCCAAAAGAACGTGTCAGTGCAAAACTTTAGGATGTCCCGACTTCCAAACCCCGAGAACCACCAGTCTCGAGTGTGCGAGGGGTTGGCTGATGCTGATGCTGATGCTGATGCTGATGCTGATGCTGATGCTGATGCTGATGCTGATGCAGCCCGGGCTCTGGCTTCGGTCGTTGTGGTGAATGGGCTAAAGGTCGAGCCGTCATTTGCCGATAGGCGCAGTGTGTAGTTTTATCCCGGCTCGATAGGGGCTCTCATGTTCAAACGCATACTTCCCATGCTGACTGCGGCTCTGATGATCCCGGCCGTGCTCTCGACTGTCGCCTTCGCGAACGGAACCCTTCCTGACGGCAATTACACGCTCAGCCTTCCTGGCGAGTCCGATTTCACCTTTGAGGTCAAGACGAACGAGTTCGGGACTGATGTCGAGGCCGTTGCCACTCCTGATGGCTACAAAATAAGAGAAGCCTATATGTCGAAGGTTGCGTGGAGCGAGACCGGTGATGATGAGAGTCAGATCAAAGCCAAGGGAAGCAAGATCAAAGCCGATGTCGACTGGTCGAAAGGTGACACAGTTGTTCTGAGCGTCGAAGATGGACTGTCCATTACCGTTGTTCGGACGGCCTTCGAGATGTATGACCTCAGCGTTTCGTCTGGGTGGACCGCGCTCGGCCCCAACGGCGATTGGCGGGTCGTAAGCGATGAAGATCCGGACATGGTCTTCAAGGTCAAAGCTGACGAGGAAGGCATCGAAATCAAGGCGATTGATCCTGAGGGTGACCGTTCCCACAAGGACGACGATAAGGGCGATAAGGGTGACGACGACGAGGGAAAGCCTGGTAAAGGCCGCCCATAAATCTGAATCGTCAAGCCCTCCGGCTCAGGACCGTAGTACGTCCACCTGACGCCCCAAAGCGAGCGCTAACCGGCTGCTACCAGAGCAGCCACCTGGGTACCAAGTAATTCGATGGTTCGCAGCACTTTGTCGTGGGGGAGTGTGCCCACGCTGATATGGAGCATGAACCGACTCACCCCGAGGACTTCTCTTGTGTGAAGGATCTTGTCGGCCACGGTTCGAGGGTCACCGATCACGAGGGACCCTCCCGGCGAGCGCATCATGTCGTACTGCTGCCTCGTCATGGCCGCCCATCCCCGCTCGCTTCCCAGTTTCGTCATGGGAACCTCGTAGGACGGGTAATACTCGTCAGCAGCCTGTGACGTGTCCTCTCCTATGTATCCGTGCATGTGCACCGCAAGGGGAACGGAACGGGGATCGAAGCCAGAGTCTTCCAGCGTTCGTCGATGCAGTTTCGAGAAAACCGCGAACCGGTCGGGGCTTCCGCCGATGATGGCAAGCGCCACAGGGAGTCCTCGCTGACCCGCTCTGACGATTGATTGGTGGGTGCCGCCAACGGCGACCCACACAGGGAGCGGCTCCTGCTGGGCCCGTGGGTAGATGGGCTGATCAACCAATGGTGCCCTGAACTTGCCGGTCCAGGTCACCCGTTCGTTGTCGCGAATGGCCAGGAGGAGGTCAAGCTTTTCGGCGAAGAGTTCGTCGTAGTCAGCCATCGAGTACCCGAAGAGGGGAAATGACTCAACGAATGACCCTCGGCCAACCATGAGTTCAGCTCGTCCTTCCGAGATGAGGTCAAGGGTCGCGAACTGTTGGTACACGCGCCCTGGATCGTCAGAGCTGAGGATGGTGACGGCGGGCGAGAGCCGAATGATGGTGGTGCGGGCGGCGATGGCGGCCAGCAGGGTTGCTGGGGTCGAGGCAGCGAAGTCGGGGCGGTGGTGTTCTCCCACCGCGAACACCTGCAACCCGACCTTCTCTGCCATTTCAGCCTCAGCTATGACTTGGCGGAGACGCTCACCGTGGCTGATGGTTTTACCCGTAAGCGGGTCCGGATAGGTTTCTGCGAATGTGGTGACACCTAGTTCCATGCACAAGACATTATCGAGTTCAGATGGCAACAAGCGCGAACGTAACCGTGTCGGCCGCCGCGTCGATAGGCCGCCAACCGATTTCAACATCAGCCACGTAGAGGAGTCAACTATGCCTTTTTACCAACAACCGGGAGACATCTCCCGTAAACGACATACCCAGTTTCGCCAGCCGGATGGATCGCTTTATCACGAAGAGTTGATGGGGGAGAAGGGCTTCAATCGCGGTTCGGTGGTCGTCGTTGGGTTGAAGATGTAGTCTTTAGGGATGAGCGAGGGACATCCGGCAGACAGTGAAGCGAAGAAGGCGTGGCGGACAGCCTTCGAGAAGGCATCCCTGCGAGACGCCCCTTTTGAAACCATGTCAGGGGTCCCAGTTGAACCGGTCTACGGCGAAGAGCCGTTCCCCGGTCAGTACCCGTATACGCGCGGCATCTACGCGTCGATGTACCGGTCTCGGTTATGGACAATGCGAATGTTTGCTGGCTTCGGAACAGCCGAGGACACCAACCTGCGCTTCAAAGACATCCTCAACAACGGGGGCTCCGGACTCTCGACAGCGTTCGACATGCCAACGCTCATGGGGCGAGACTCGGACAGTGAGTGGGGCCTTGGTGAGGTGGGCCGCGCAGGGGTAGCTATCGATACCCTCGCGGACATGGAACAGCTCTTCGCTGACATCGACCTGTCGGTGGTGTCAACCTCGATGACGATTAACGGTCCCGCAGCGATCATCTTGGCGATGTATATCGCCGTTGCCGAAGGTCGCGGTATCACACCCGATCAGCTTTCTGGGACTATCCAGAACGATATTCTCAAGGAGTATCAGGCGCAGAAGGAATACATCTACCCACCCCGTCCGTCCGTTCGCATTATCACGGACATGGTCAAGTACACGACGGCCGAAATGCCTCGCTTCCACCCGATCTCCATCTCCGGATATCACATACGAGAGGCCGGATCGAACGCCGCTCAAGAGCTAGCGTTCACCTTGGCAAACGGGTTTGCCTACGTCGAGGCAGCGATTGCCGCTGGCCTCGACGTGAACGAATTCGGACGGCGCTTGAGTTTCTTCTTCAACAGTCATATCGACTTCTTCGAGGAGGTGGGCAAGCTAAGAGCTGCTCGCCGTATCTGGGCGAGATGGATGAAGGAGCGATATGGGGTCACCGACGAGCGCGCCATGATGTGTCGGTTCCATACTCAGACTGCTGGGGTTTCCCTCACCGCCCAGCAACCTGAGATCAACATCGCTCGGGTAGCGATGCAAGGTCTGGCGGCTGCCATGGCTGGGACCCAGAGCCTCCACACTGACAGCTTTGACGAAGCGCTTGCATTGCCCACGGAGAAGGCCGCGCGCATCGCCCTGCGTACGCAGCAGATCATCGCTTTCGAGACCGGCGTTGCGAACGTGGCTGACCCCTTGGGTGGAGCTCGCTACGTGGAGTGGATGACCGACGAGATGGAACGACAGGCCGAAGAGATCTTCACCCATCTTGACGAACTTGGATCGGGATCGATGCTCGAAGGTGTCTACGCAGGCATTGACGACGGGTATTTCGTTGGTCAGATTGCCGATGCTGCGTACCGCTACCAGCGTGAGTTGAACGCCGAGCGACAAATAGTCGTCGGTGTGAACGCGTTTACCGATGGCGACGAGGAGACGGAGGTCAACCTCCTGCGGATCAGTGCCGAGGTAGAGGCGAAGCAGTTGGAACGACTTGCTGAGGTCAAAAAGACGAGAGATTCAGCGTCGGTCGCTGCCGCGCTTGCTGCCGTGGGCAAGGTCGCCGGAGAATCAGACCAGAACCTCATGCCCGTGATCATTGATGCCGTCAAGGCGTACGCTACGTTGGAAGAAATCTCGGGAGCTATGGAGACTGTGTTTGGAACCTACGTTGAACAATCGATTGTGTAGGTGAATGGTGGCGGATGAACAGATACGAGTCGTATTGGCCAAGCTTGGTCTCGATGGTCACGATCGGGGCATCAAGATTGTTGCCCGGACCCTTCGAGACGCAGGCATGGAAGTCATCTACCTCGGCCTACGACA
>Ga0114999_10007087_pt1 | contig 12782 bp, 12 predicted proteins | sample ArcticOcean_MG_C_3_FD_89820 | JGI IMG/M metagenome (GOLD analysis project Ga0114999, IMG submission 89820) | Marine microbial communities from western Arctic Ocean - ArcticOcean_MG_CB8_126 | ecosystem: Environmental > Aquatic > Marine > Oceanic | place: Arctic Ocean: Canada Basin | collected...
ATCCAAGCCGATTACTGTTACATTACCCATGGACGGTCTCCTTTGTTTGGAAATCTCAACGACATCCATTCTGGCACACTTGATGCCGCGCGGGGGCCGTCCACCCCATCAGTATACCTAATTTAATTATAATATTTCTCGCCTCACCCCCTTGCGCCGAGCCCGCAGCAGGCTACATAGGTATTAGCGCATGCGCGCGCTCGTGCTCTTGGACATTGTGAATAGGTCTATTTGAAAACACGCCGGGCTTTGCCCTCGGATCGTGGCGGTTGCCGGTGCGCGCCCGATGGATGAAAACCGTCATAAACCGTAATAAACCGTTAGGAAAGCTCATGAACCGGTATGGTCGATTTATCGGAAATATGTCGCACCCATGTGTCCCATGAAGGGGCGGAATACCAGGGGTGGTATGGTGGGCCGATGGTGCTCCGAGCACAAAGCGGTGCCAAGTTCGACGCCCACATGGCCGACCGGGCCATCCCCATGTGGGCTGGGCCGGTGCGTTAGGAAAGCTCGTGAACCGGTATGGTCGATTTCGGCGAAATATGTCGCACCCATGTGTCCCATGAAGGGGCGGCATACAAGGGGTGGTACGGTGGTGCGATGGTGCTTCGAGCATAATGCGGTGCCAAGTTCGACGCCCACATGGCCGACCCCGCTTCGCCGAAGGGGCTACGCCGGGCAGGCCCGATGATCCCCCGGCTGGGCCGTTTATTCTTCGACCACAAACGCGCCGACGGTGCCGATGCGGCGGCCCTTGGACCAGGGCGAAACCGCCAAGCCGGTCAAGAACACGCCGGGGCCCTTGCCGTCTTCGAAATCGTACCAGCCGTCGCGTACCGGAACGAAATGCACTTCTTTCACCTCGCCGGGGCGCAGCATAAGGCCCATCAGATTGACACCGGTGATTTCTTCGTCGTCGGTGACCAGCTTGCGGATGGCGACGGTGCGAAAAAATTCGGGCGCGAAAAAGAAATGATTGGTCTCGTCGCGGTTCTCCACCACCATGATATAGGGCTCGCCCTGGAACAAATGGATGATGGCAGGGCGAAACTCGTTCTGGCGGATATCGATCAGGAATACCTCGGCGTCTTCCCATTCCACGGCGGCGACAATCTCGGCCTGATCCGGGCTGTAATTGCGATCGCTCAGGCGCGCGAAAAGATCGCCCCGCGCACAGCCCGCGAGCAAGCTTGCGGCGACAAACAACGTCAATAGCAGCCGCATTCGCGCAAACCCGGGGGCGCGCTTTGTGGTTGGTGCCAATCGGCAGTTTGCAGCCTGTGTCATGAAAATTTAAGAGCCGTTCCGCAAAAATTTTGGCGATCGTTCCTTATAGCGTCGAAGCGGAATTTCCGGCAACAGTTTATTGATCCAACGGCTTATTAATCCAACTGTTTATTGATCCAGGTTTACCGGCTGCATGGTTGCCTATCGGGCCCGATCCAGGCATCCTTGCCGCCATCATGGTCAGCCGCTTTTATTACGACGCCATCAGCCTCGATCGGGCGCCCCATTTGCGCCGCCATCCGGAATGGTCGGTGGGAGCTCCCGAAGTCGGCGATGCCAGGGTGCTGCCCATCTGGCGCGACCAGAACATGGTCATGCCGGGCGAGCCGCCGTCGCCGGTATTCATGAACCGGGCCGACGGCGCCGCCGTGATCGAGGCCGCCTCGACGGTGATATTTCTGGGGCTCGAAGACGGGCTTTCATATTATGCGGCGGACCTGACCAAGCACGAGGATACCAGCGGCCTGGCGCTCCCCGACGGCGCCGTGTTCGAGGATCTGCGCCGCCTGGCCACCAATATCGATCCGGTGGCGGCCGGCTATATGGCCTATGCAAGGGCCCTCGGCCATTGGCATCACAACCACGAATTTTGCGGCGCTTGCGGCGCCGAGACCCGCTCTTCCAAGGGCGGGCACGAGCGCACCTGCAGCAACGAGGATTGCGCCCGGTCGCACTTTCCGCGTACCGATCCCGCCGTCATCATGCTGGTCACCCATCCAACCGAAGACAAATGCCTGATGGGTCATAACAAGCGCTTCAAGGGTTTGCGCTTTTCCACCCTCGCCGGATTTGTCGAGCCGGGCGAGACGCTGGAGCAGGCGGTGGCGCGCGAGGTCAAGGAAGAAGCCGGCGTGCGCGTCGACAACGTTCAATATATGGCGTCCCAGCCGTGGCCGTTTCCGGCCTCGATCATGCTCGGTTTCCGGGCTCAAGCCTATACCACCGAAATCAACTGCGAGGATGACGAGCTGGTCGAGGCGCGCTGGTTCTCCCGCGCCGAAGTGCGCGAGATGGGCGAAACCGGCATGGTCCTGCCGCCGTCGCAATTTTCCATATCGCGCTGGCTGATCGATACTTGGCTCGACGAAGACGCCTGATCATAAATTCAGCGAACGAAGCGCATGATTTTCAGGGCACCGCTTTCGAGGCCGTAGAGAATTTCCGCTTGGCCGTCGCCGTCCAGGTCGGCGGCGATGATCGCTGTCGCCAGCCTGCCGCCCACCGGCACCGCGGCCAGCTCCTTGAAGCCGCCGGCAAAGCTGACGGCGCGTAAACTACGCCGGCTGGCATTGGGCAATACCATGTCCGGGATGCCGTCGCCATTGACGTCGAGGATCGCCGACCAGCCCAACTGCCTTGATCCGATGACGTGGTTGGAAAAGCCGAAGGCGTCGCCGTCCTTGGCAAGGCGGCTGCCTTGGGCCTCGTACAGGGCCAGTGTGCCGCCGATATGGGGGGTGATCACGGCGGCGATTTCCATTTTGCCGTCGCCGTCGAAATCGGCGGCGCCGACGATATTCAGCCAACGGTTGGCGCGCCCGATGGGCGCCGATTGGGCGATCCGCGCCAAGCCGTCATGGGTGCTTTTGAACAAGGCCATGGACGCGCCCCGGTCCAGGTAGGATTGGATCACCAGAATCTCATCGCTACCGTCGCCGTCCATATCCACAAGCCGCGCCAGGCGGTCTTCGAACACGGCGCCTTTCGCCAGCTTGAAGTTCTGGATGACGCCGCGGCTGGTTTCGGCGGCCAGTCCGCCGGCTTCGATGGCATCGCCAATGACGCCGTGCCGGTAGCGCCGGGTGGGATCGGTCAGCCAGACGGCGGTTATGTTTTTGGCGCCCACGGAAATGGCGCCGTCGGGCAGCATATTGGGCCGCCTTGGTTGGGTTGGCGGCGCATCGGTTTCGCCGAATTCGGCGGCGCCGGCTGCCAAGGTGACGGTGTAATATTGCCGGTGATTGTTGCGAAGGGTGGCGCGCCCGCCGGTCAGCATCAATTGGGTTATGCCGCCGGGCGGCTTGGCGGCGATGACCTCGGTCCGGATTTGGGCGTTGGCGGCCTGGCTAAGCAGCAACAGCGCCAAAATCGAGACCGCCAATCGGCGCATGGCTATCGGCCTCCTTAAAACAGGTTGACCCAGATGTGGGAGCGCAAGGCCGGGAACAGATGGCCGATCAGCGATTGCGGCCAGGGCACCACCAGCAGCTTGTGGAACAAGGCGTAGGAGCCGATCCACATGGGCACCGCGATGCCGAGGGTCATTTTCCAGCTTTCCTTGCCCTCGAAGCGCATATAGCCGACCAGGAACAGGAACATGGCCGGCAGCAAGCCGACCACATTGGCGATCCCAAAGAAGAACAGCAGCCAGGCGAAATAAACGCCGGCGCGGGTAAAGATGGTCTTGGTGTCGAGATCGCCGTAATCGGCCTGGATATCGAAATGCACCTCTTCGCTCTTCACGTTGAAGGCATCGCCGGCGGTGGCCGCCTGGGCTTCGTCGAAGCCGCCGTCACTATCCAGATTACGATCGCCGCCGCCCGCGCCGGCACCAGCCGCAGCCATGGCTGGGGCGGCCACCGGCGCCACGAACAAGCGTAAAACTAGGATGCCGCCGGTGAACAATATGCCGGCGATGGCGATGATAGTCGGCACCAGCCGGGCGCCGAATTCCCAGCCGGCGGCGACGCCGATAATGACCACGAACATGGCCATCAGGGCGATCGTGAAATAGGTGTCCGGGTTGAGGTTTTGCGCTTGGAAGCCGATCCGCGTGGGGCGCAATTCGCCGGCCCGCTTGCGCGCCATGCGCGAGCGGATGATGGGCCCAAGAACGCCGTACAGGGTCATCGCGAAAATGATCATCACCCAGGGGCGGAAATCGCCTTCGCGGATAATCCACAGCCATTCCCAGCTATAGCGTTCGACCGAAATGAACATATAACGCTCGACCAGAGCGCCGAGCACGAAGCCCAAAATCAACGGCGGGCGCGGCCAATGCAGCCGCTTCATGCCCCAGCCGATAAGGCCGAAGATCAAGAGCGCAATGATATCGCCCCACGCCTTGCCACCCTGGAAGGCGCCGATATAGGTGATGGCAAGGACCACCGGCGCCAGGATGCCGATGCGCACCAGGGCGATCTTGGCTAGCTGGTTGGCGAAAGCGAAACAGATGCCGGCGCCGAGGATGTTGGCAATGGCCACCGACCAGACCAGCGTATAGGTGATGTCGAGCCGGGTGGTCAACATTTCCGGGCCGGGCACCAGCCCGTGGATCAGGAAGGCGCCCAAAATCAAGGCCATGGAGGCCGAGCCGGGCACACCGAATGCAATGGTCGGTAAGAGCGCGCCGCCTTCCTTGGCGTTGTTGGAGGACTCGGACGCGATGACGCCGCGCACGTCGCCCTTGCCGAAGGTCTTGCCGGAATCCTTGATGGAGCGCACCGCGTGGCCGTAGGCGATCCAATCGATGACCGATGCGCCGATGCCGGGAATGGCGCCGAGGCCGGAGCCGATGGTGGCGCACCGGAACAACAAAAACTTGTTGCGGAACACGTCTTTGACGCCTTCCCATTGGGACCAGCGCGAACTGGCGGCAACGCCGCCGGATATGGACTGGCGGGTGATCACCATGTCGGCAATCTCGGGAACCGCGAATAATCCCAGCGCCAACGGCACCACCGGCAATCCATCCCAGAGATAGAGCGAATCGAACGTCCAGCGGAGGGTGCCGGTCTGCGGATCGTCGCCGGCGGTCGCCACCATCAGCCCGATGCAGGCGGCGGCCAGGCCCTTCAAGGGCGTGCCGCCGCTCAACACGGCGACCAGCGAGAGCCCGAATATACAGATGGCGAACAGTTCCGGAGAGCCGATCTGCAGGATGATCGGGCGGATGACCGGCACCATGAGCGCCAGCAATATCGCCCCATAGACGCCGCCGATTACCGATGCCGTGAACGCCGCCCCGAAGGCACGCCCCGATTCCCCCCTTTTCGCCATCGGGTAACCGTCCAGGATGGTCGCCGCCGAGCCCACCGTGCCCGGCACGCCGAAAAGGACAGCGGGGATGGTGTCCGAGGTAACCACCACCGCGCTCAATCCCATCATGAAGGCGAGCGCCGTGAACGGATCCATATGGAAGGTGAAGGGCAGCAACAGCGACAAGCCCACCAGACCGCCCAGTCCGGGAATGACGCCAAGCACCAATCCGAAGAGCACGCCCAGCGCCAAAAAGGACAATCGCATCGGATCGGACAAGGTTACGGCGGTCGAGATCGCCATATCCAGCATACTGGATTCCATGTGTGCTTATGCTCCCCTAAGGCTCTTCGAATTGGCCGTCTGGCTCAATTAGACCGTTATTTTCAAGAAAATCAATTGCCGGCAAGGTATTAAGGAATTCCGTGTGCCAGCAAATATGGCCCGGTTTAATACGGACAACCCTACCAATCGAATAAAGTATTTGTTACTATCGTAGTGAGCGCGGTTGCGCTAGTCTAAAAAACCTAATTATTATAAACCATTAGCGGGTAATTTTTGCAAAGGGAGATAGCATGTTTAAAAAATTGAGTGTCGGCGCGCTGGCCGCACTGGGCGTCGCGATAATCGCGGCTTCACCGGTCAAGGCGCAAAGTGTCGAGGATTTCTACAAGGGCCGCACCATCACCTTGGTCTATGGCTTTGGCGCCGGTGGGACCTACGGCAGGTATTCGCTCACGCTGGCGGATTTTCTGTCCAGATACATCCCCGGCCATCCCAAAATCGTCGCCCAGTCGATGCCCGGCGCGGGTGGGCTGAAGGCCGCAAACTTTGCCTATAACGTGATGGCCAAGGACGGCTCGGGCCTCTATATGCCGGTCGATTCGATGATCATCTCGCAGCTTTTGCGGCCCAAAAAGGTGAAATTCCAGGCCGACAAGTTCACCTGGCTGGGCACCGTGGTCCAGTCCAACGCGGTCATCGTCGTCCGCTCCGACGCCGGTATCAACACGCTGAGCGATTTGAAAAACAAGCAGGTGGTCATGGCCTCCAGCGGCAAGGGCTCACAGACGTTCCTGATGCCGCAGCTTCTGAACGCTCTTTATGGCGCCAAGTTCAAGATCGTCGCCGGCTACCGGGGCAGCCGCAAAATGCAGCTCTCCATGGAACAGGGTGAAAGCCAAGGCGTGTCGCTTACCTGGCTGGCCTGGTCTTCGGCCAAACCGCAATGGTTCAAGCCCGGCGGCTTCGCCAAGCCTTTGGTTCAGATCGGCGTCACGAAGGATCCGGCACTGCCCAACGTGCCCATGTTCTCGGACGTGGTGAAAAGCGCTGACGACAAGGCCATCGTCAACTTCATGGCGTCCATGAGCCCGATCGGGCGCGGCCTCGCGGTGCCACCGGGGGTGCCGGCGGACCGGACCAAGGCTTTACAGGCGGCCTTCGCCAAGGTGATTGCCGATCCGGCCTTCGCCGTGGCGGCGAAAAAACGCAGGCTCGAGGTCAACGGCCTGAGCGCCGCCCAGATACAGAAGATCGTCAACGATGCGCTGAAAATCTCGCCGGCGATCGTCAAGCGCGCGCAAAAGCTGATCATGGGCGCCAAGTAAAGGCTGTTCTCTGATCGAATGGTTTTAAGCTTAGGCGGCGGATGCGTTTGAATGGCGCGTCCGCCGCCCTTGTTTTGGGCCGGCCATAGAGTCCATAATCCTCCATGAGCCAACGCAACGCACCACCATACCGGGCCGATCATGTGGGCAGCCTGTTGCGCCCCCAGCGTCTTGCCGAAGCGCGCCTCGCGTTCCAAGCCGGCAATATGGATGACGCCGAGTTGCGCCAAGTGGAGGACGACTGCATTCGGGATGCAATCCGCATGCAGGAGGCGGCCGGGCTTAAAAGCATTACCGACGGCGAATTTCGGCGCACCGCCTGGCAGTGGGATTTTCTGTCCGGGTTCGAGGGCATGGAGTTCCGCGAGCAATCCTTTGGGCCTGGGTTCTCTTCGGGCCGTGCGCCCGGCACCACGTTCGTCACCGCACCTGTGTCGAACCCGTCCGGCGTCATGCTCGATGATTTCCGCTTTTTGCAGGAGACCACAACGCAAACGGCAAAATTCTGCATCCCGGCGCCCAGTCTGGCCTATCACCGGGGCGGCCGGGGCGCCATCGAAGAGCCGGCCTATGACGATCTTGATCTGTTTTGGGACGATGTTATGGCCGCCTACGAAGCGGAAATTGCCTTTCTCTCGGAATTGGGATGCACGTATTTACAGCTCGACGACACCACCTTCGCCATGCTGTGCGATGCCAAGGTGCGCGGCGCAATGACCGACCGGGGTGACGACGTCGATGATCTGATCCATCGCTACGCCACCAATATCCAAAGGCTGGTTGCCGCCAAGCCTGACGACATGGCGCTCACCGTCCATATGTGCCGGGGCAATTCCCAGTCGAGCTGGATCGCCGAAGGCGGTTATGAGGCGGTGGCCGAAGCCTTGTTCTCAGGCGTGCGCGTCGACGGTCTGTTCATGGAATGGGATTCCGATCGGGCCGGCGATTTCGAGCCCTTGCGTTTCGTGCCCAAGGGTCAGGTGGTCGTGCTCGGCCTGATCACCTCCAAATTCCCCGAATTGGAAGACACCGATGTGATCAAACGCCGTCTCGACGAAGCCGCCCGCTATGTGGATATGGACTATCTTTGCCTGTCGCCCCAATGCGGGTTTGCCAGCACCCATCACGGCAACAAGCTGACCGAGGACGAGCAGCGCCGCAAACTGGATCTGGTGGTCGAACTGGCCGATGACATATGGGGCCGGGGGGACTAATTCGTGGCCGGTTACACGCACCAATTACGCTTCTTCGAAGATCGGATCGACGGCGGCGCGGCCAGCCTCGAGCCCGCCATCCGCGTCATCTATGTGATAACGGGGGGCGCCAATATAAATGGCGAGGCTTGTGAAGCCGGCGCCGGAATGTTGGTCGAGGGCACCGCCGAGATTGAAGCCGAGGCCGGCGCGGCACTGGCGCGCTGGGAGCTGGCGCCGCTCACCGCAACCTTTTCCAATCCGATGGCGGCCATTGGCGAAAGCCGCAACAAGCGCACCGATTTCATCCATGTGCCCGGCCCCGATACCGGTATTCGCCTGGATACGGTCACCTTTCCGCCCGGCACCCGCGCCTATCGCCATAGGCACGTATCTTGCGGCATCCGCTATATTTTGCGGGGCACGCTGGAGATCAATTCCGATCACGGCATCGATCTGATGGAACTAGGCCACGCCTGGTTCGAGGCGGTGGACGAGGCGGTGTTGTCCATCGCATCCGAGGCCACCGAGACCCAGTTCGTGCGCATGATGGTGTTGCCCGCCGACTATCACGGCAAACTGACGATCACCTATATGGACCCGGCCGACGATGACAAGCCGCGCGAACAGATCAACAATCGATTGCTGGATGAAATTGTCCAGATCGGCTGACATCACTATGCGGGAGAAACGACCATGCTTGAGCCTAAGAATTTCAAACCCATCGCTGATGCCAGCCGGGTAACCAGCTTAGAGCGGCTCAAAGAATTATACGGCGAGCCAAATCCCAACTCCCTGCTTATCGAAATGCCGGTCCTGGATGAGATCACCAGGGCGTTTATTGCGTTGTCGCCGATGGTCATGGTTGGCACCGAGGGTGATGTGTCGTCCAAGGGTGATGCTCCGGGCTTCGTGGTCGTTCTCGACGACAAGACCTTGCTGATACCCGACCGGAATGGCAACAACCGCGCCGACACGCTGCACAACATTTTGCAAAATCCTTCCGTCGGATTGCTGTTTCTCATACCCGGCGTTGCCGAATGCCTGCGCATCGGCGGCCAGGCCGAGATTACCGACGATGCCCAATTGCTGGCGCCCATGGAAATCAACGGCAAGCCGCCCAAATGCGGCATTATCATCCATATCGAACAGGTGTATTACGTTTGCGCCCGCTCCCTAATGCGCTCGAAATTGTGGGACCCGGAGGCGCAACAGGACCGCCGGGCGGTGCCGTCTCCGGCTCAGGTCATCGCGCTTCGCCACGATCGGGATGCCGCCGCCATGAACGAAAAATATGAGCAGCGGATAAAAGAATTGTATTAGGCGCGCCGGCCATCGGAGAATTTAAAAATGCTCGATCTCTACACCTGGAATACCCCCAACGGCCACAAGGGCCGCATCGCGGTGGAGGAAATGGGGCTCCCCTATAATCTGCACGCCGTCAATCTGCAGGCCAAGGAAAACGTCAGCGATGAATACAGCGCCATCAGCGCCAGCCGGCGCATCCCCACATTGGTGGACAGCAATGGTCCCGGCGGGCAGCCGGTTACGCTGATCGAATCCGGTGTCATATTGGTGTATCTCGCGCAAAAGACCGCCAATGCCATGTACCCAGAAGACGCCAAAGACCGCCTGGAAGTGGATCAATGGGCGCTGCATGGCCAGGCCACCTTCGGGCCCGGATTGACGCCCCTCGGCCATCTCGAAAATATCATCGATGGCGATAATGCCGGCGCCCTCGATTTTTTTAAGGCACGCGGCGAGCGTTTGTACGAAACCCTGGATCGGCGCCTGGAAGGCCGGACCTATATTGCCTTGGACACCTACACGGTTTGCGACGTGGCCCATTTCACGGCGGTGAACCTGCACCAATATCAGCGCATCGATCTGGCAAACTATGCCAACGTCAAGCGCTGGTACGAGACCATCCTCGCCCGCCCCGCAGTGCAAAGGGGCCTCGCGGTGGTGGCTGGTTAGGGTTAGGCTGGGCGCCTGCGAAGCCTAATGTAATTCTTTCAAGGGAGTTCCCATCATGCCAGCGCCATATGCGGGCGGCTGCCAGTGCGGCGCCTTTCGCTTCGAGATTACTGCCGAGCCGGTGACCGCCTATGTCTGCCACTGCGTCGCCTGCCAGAAACAATCGGGCAGCGCTTTCGGTATGGCCATCATGGTGCCCTCCGAGGCGATCACGGTGCTCAAGGGCGAGGCCAGAACCTACACCAAAACCGCCCAATCGGGACGCGAATCCGATTGCAGTTTTTGCCCCGAATGCGGCAACCGGATTTTCCACCGGGGCAAGGATGCGCCGATGATTTCGGTCAAGACCGGCCTCCTGGACGACGCCAGCGGTATCGAGCCGGCGGCCCATCTCTGGGTCAGCGAGGCCGTGGACTGGGTCACGATCCCGGGTGATGTTCTGCAATTCGACACCCAGCCCGCCGACGGCATGGGAGCGGTGATCGAAGCTTATAAAGGGTAGCGCGCGGCGCATACAATTCGGGCGCCCATGGCATTGCACGGGCGCCCGATTGCTATGCGGTAATCGAGATCAGTTCCATTCGAAATTGCCGATCCAGACATCGCCGGTGCTCATGGAATCGGTCACCAGTTTCACGTCCTTGGAATGGGCGTAGACACTGGGGATCGAGGTGATCGGGAAGACGTAATGCATCTCGTTCACCCGGTCGAAGACCTTCTGGTAGTGTTCGGCCCGCTTGGCCACCGTAAACTCCGCCGCGGCGTCGCGGATACCCTGGCGCAACAAGGGATCACCGTAATACTGGTTGCCCCCTCCGTTGAAATAAACACCGAGAATGGAAGCCGCATCGGGATGGCTGCCGGTGGGAAAGAGGATCGACCAGGCCTGTAACTTGCCCTGGCCCTGTTTGCGCCGGTAAAGGCCGATGGTCGCCGGCGTGATCTTGGCGCGGACGCCGATCTTGCGCAATTCGCCGGCCACCGCCTCGCCCAACTGCACCATCGGCGTATAGACTAGGTAATCCAGATCGAAACCGTTCGGATAGCCGGCCTCGATCATCAGCTTCTTGGCGCCTTCCAAATCATATTCCGGCGCCTTCACCGTATATTTGCAGGCAATGGTCGTTTCCTTGAAGCATAAGGCTTCCAGCTTGGTCGCCACTTCGCCGCCGGGGACCAGATGCTTGATCAGTTTATCCCGGTCGATGGCCTGTGGATGGCCAGGCGGACGCGCGGATCGCTGATCGCCTTGTTGCCCGACTTGTTCACCGAATCCAGCGCGATATAGAAGATCGACGGCGCCGGAACGGCGGTGACCCGAAGGGCTGGGTTGGTTTTCAGATCCTTGGCCGTATCGGGCTGCACGTTGCGGATCAAATCGACGCCGCCAACCATCAATTGCGCCACCTGGGTCTGCCGGTCGGGCATGGAAATGGCGTGGATGCGCTTGATGCCGGCCCGGTTATATTCTTTGTTGGAATTGTAACCTTCGTAGCGCTCGACGATGGTGCCCTTGTTCTTGTCCACCTGCAGGACGCGGTATGATCCGGTGCCGACTGGTGACAGCCGCCCGTAATCGGAAACCTTGTCCAATTTGGCCATCGTCTCGGCGTCCCACATGACGATGCGGTAGGCCATGTTGCCGAGATCGACGGAGTTCACCTTTTTGGAGACGATGCGCACCTTGAATTGGCCCAACTTCTCCACCCGCTTGACCCAACTGTAGCGGCGCTTGAAAGTCAGCTTGACCTTGGGGTCCCGGACGTAGTTGACGGTGGCGACCACGTCGTCGGCATCGAAGGCATTGCCGTTATGGAACTTGATATCATCGCGGAGATCGAACTCCAGCGTATCGGGGGCAACCCGGCGCCACGCCTTGGCCAGCATGGGGATATATTTCTTTTTGTGTTCGTCGTAGGCGATCAGCCCTTCATAGACATCCCGGTAAATGGCGCCGGCGTCATCGACCGGCAGGTGATAGCCGGACAGGACCGCAAACGGATTGTTGACGGCAATGCGCAAGGTGTCTTTCGATTTTTGTGCGAGCGCCGGGCTCGACAGAAGCGCGGCGGCGCTGGCCAATAGGGCCAATTTGGTGAGCTTCATTTGTATCCTCCCATGGGTGCAGTTACGTCTTGGCGGCGTATTTAAGCCCGCTTCATTTGCATTGTGGGCTAAGGGAACGGTACTCCGGGCAGGATTTTTGATCAACCATGGACCCTGGATTTTAGAAATCGCCTCAGCCAACCCGGGTCGCCCGCTCCCACACCGGGATATCCTGGCCCGCCGGGACAACCGGCACCTGGCCGAACATGTCGCCGATGAACCCCCGGTGAAAGCCGCCATGCACCGCCAGATGGGTGATGATCATATAGCGCGGCAGACTGCCTCTATTGCCGCCGATGAGCTCGTAGTCGATGACCTCTTCCAGCGCGTCTCCATCCAGCCCCGCCACGTAGTCCCGGATATCCCGGTCCATATCCCGTTTTGCGGCGAACAACGCATCGAGGTTTTCGTGGAGGATGGTTTGCAGGCCGCCGAATGCGTGGCTTTCGCCCTTCATATGAGCCAGCCACACCTTGTCGATCACCAGAAGATGGTTCACCGAAATCAACAGATTGTTCCTTGCCTATCCGGTTAACGCACTCACCCGCAACATGTAGGGTGCTCCCATTCCCCCGAATAGAGTTCATCGAAGGTCGGTGCGCTGACATCGCCAGCGATGTCGAGCAGG
>Ga0114999_10007088_pt1 | contig 12781 bp, 12 predicted proteins | sample ArcticOcean_MG_C_3_FD_89820 | JGI IMG/M metagenome (GOLD analysis project Ga0114999, IMG submission 89820) | Marine microbial communities from western Arctic Ocean - ArcticOcean_MG_CB8_126 | ecosystem: Environmental > Aquatic > Marine > Oceanic | place: Arctic Ocean: Canada Basin | collected...
CAACAGATTCAGGATATTCAATTCCGGATGTAATTCAAACAGATGCAGCTATAAATCCAGGTAATTCAGGCGGCCCATTGTTAAACATGATGGGAGGAGTTGTCGGAATCAATACAGCAATTCAATCAACAACTGGAGAATTTACAGGAGTTGGATTTGCCATTCCCTCACAAACTATTGTCAAAATTGTTCCAACATTAATTGAAAAAGGAGAATATCAACATCCATGGATTGGGGTTTCAGGCAGAGATATTGATCTAGATATGGCAAAAATTATGGAACTTGAAGATACAATTGGATTTTTGATAATTACAGTTGTGAAAGATAGTCCAGCTTCAAAAGCAGGGTTAATTGGATCTGAAAAAACAATACAAGTGGACGGAATAGACTATTCTGTAGGAGGGGACATCATTTTATCAGTAGACGGAGTAGATGTTAGAAAAATTGATGATATTTTGATACATCTTCAGAGAGCAAAAACAGTAGGAGATGAAATGATTTTAGATATTTTAAGAGATAACAAAATGATAGAAGTAACGATTACTCTTCAAGAAAGACCAAATAGAAATTAAAAAATACAAGCATAAATACTTCTACTCAAGAATTCATTCTGATGAATAATCTCATGTTAAACTCTGAAAGTTTAAACAATGTTTTAGAAAATAAAACAGTTTCACATCACGATATAATTGAAATTTATCAACAAGCAGTAAAAGACCCAACAGAACTTTTTTTGACGGCACAAAACATAAGAAAAAAATTTAAAAATCAAACAGTTACATTTTCAAAAAAGGCATTTTTCAACATCATTAATCTCTGTAAAGATACTTGTTCTTATTGCACATACAAAGCAGAACCAGGAGAAGAAAAATTATCATTAATGTCAAAACAGCAAATTACAGAATTGTTACAGCTTGCAAAAAAATACAAATGTGTTGAAGCATTATTTGTTACAGGGGAGCAACCAGAAAAAAAATACCCTGAAGCAAGAAGATGGTTAAAAAAAAATGGATTTAATTCAACATCAGAATATCTTATTCATGCATCAGAATTAGCATTAGAAGTGGGATTATTTCCACATACAAATGCAGGAAATCTAAATTTTGAAGAAATGAAAGAATTGAAAAAAACAAATGTGTCAATGGGTATTATGTTAGAAAATGTCAGTGAAAGGTTAACAGAAAAAGGAATGCCACATTATTTGGCAGCAAGTAAAAGACCAAAGACAAGATTAGGGATTTTAGAAAATTCAGGAAAATTGAAAATTCCAATGACTACAGGAATACTAGTAGGAATAGGAGAAACAATTGAGGAGATAATTGATTCCATATTTGCCATAAAACAATTACATCAAAAATATGGCAACATTCAAGAAGTAATTTTACAAAATTTTCAACCAAAATCAGATACAATAATGAAAAATTCACCATCAGTTAATGAGAATTATTTTAAAACAGTTGTAGCATTATCACGAATTATTATACCAAAGATGAATATACAAATTCCACCAAACCTATCCCCAAAATCATATCAAAGTTTCTTATCAGTGGGGATAAATGATTGGGGGGGAATTTCACCATTAACACCAGATTTTGTAAATCCAGAATTCTCATGGCCGGAAATTAACAAAGTTGAAGAAAATTCAAAAAATGCAGGATTTGAATTAAAATGTAGATTTCCAGTATATCCAGAATTTTTTTCTTTCATTAGTAAAGAGTTAAGAGACAAGATGGGAGAAATAGAAAATAAGGAAGGGTTAGTAAAGGAGCAATATTGGAGATGACAATTAACTTAGATGCACTTTTTAAAAATGCAGATCCCATAATATCAGAAATTTTAAACAATGCATTATCGGATAAAGAAATTTCAGTAAAAGAAGGAATTGAATTGTATAATGTTGATGGGATAGATTTTCATCTAGTAGGACTTGTTGCAGATGAAATTAGAAGAAGACGGGTTGGAGATATTGTTTCATACGTAGTAAATAGAAATATCAATTTTACAAATGTCTGTATTAAACAATGTGGGTTTTGTGCATTTAGTAGAGATTTCAGGGAAGAGGAAGGGTATTTCCTACCTATAGAGGAAATCGTAAGAAGAGCAAAAGAAGCACATCAAGTAGGAGCAACTGAAGTCTGTATCCAAGCAGGATTACCACCAGATATGGAAGGAGATTTGTATGAAAATATTTGTAAAGAAATCAAAAAAGAAATACCGGATATTCATATTCATGGATTTTCACCTGAAGAGATTCTTTATGGTGCAACAAGGTCAGAAACAACAATTGAGGAATTTCTAAAGAGAATGAAGGAAGCAGGGGTAGATACACTTCCAGGAACATCAGCTGAAATTCTTGATCAAGAATTAAGAGATAAAATATCCCCAGGAAGAATTAGCGTAAAAAATTGGGAAAAAGTTATCAAAACTGCTCACAAAATGGGCATCACCACAACATCAACTATGATGTTTGGGCATTTAGAAACTCTTGAAGACAGAGTAAAACATATTGTAAAATTAAGAGAAATACAAAAAGAAACAGGAGGATTTACAGAATTTGTTCCACTTGATTTTGTACATTCAGAAGCTCCAATGTACAAACATCAATTACATGAAGGAATTAGACAAGGAGGGAGTGGAAAAGATGTTTTGCTTACACATGCAATTTCAAGAATTATGCTAAATAATTCCATAGATAATTTACAAATGTCATGGGTAAAAGAAGGACAAAAAATGTCTCAATTATTACTAATGTGGGGAGTAAATGATTTTGGAGGCACTTTAATCAATGAAAGTATTTCAACTTCTGCAGGTTCAGGATATGGTCAATTGATAAGACCAAAAGAAATCAGAAGAATCGTAAAAGAAATTAAAAGAATTCCAGCAGAAAGAGATACACGATATAATATTCTAAAAAAGTTTGAAGATGAAAATGATGAAGAAGATAAACTAGATAAAATTTCAAATGATTCTCAATTTGGATCATATATGGAATTGATTAAAATTAATAAATTTAATTACCAAAATCCAAGAATAAAGTAATTGTCAATCATAGAAAATACATTTAGGCACTCAAAAAAATTAAAGATTGATGAATGTGAAGTAGAAGTCAAAAAAACAACTGTGCAAATAACGGATTCAGAAATTAAACAAAACTTTGATGAAAACTATGGTGTAAAATTAGTACAAGATAAAAAAATTGCACCAATTCAAATAACTGATAAAAAATATTGAAAAATCAATCGATGATTGTCTTACAACAATAAAAAATTTAAAATCAAGAAAATTTCGGAAAGGACTACCAGATAAAGTTACTACTAAAAAACATCTCAAAGATTGAAAATAATTAAAGAAAGGTAATTCAGTGAATATCACTCCCATCAATTAAAGTAGAAAATATCAAAATAAATTCAATTGAATACTAAATCAGGCACAAATTACTTCAAAAATGTCACTGCCAAATAGATAACATACCCAATACTCAAACAGACACCCATTAATCGAGTGATTATTCCAGTTTTGAGTGCAATTAGTAATGAAAGACTGAAAATTATCATTATTGCGTAATCGATGTAAACATCAGATGAAATTATCACACCACCAATGGTTGCACCTACACCCATTATCATCAAAATATTGAAAATATTGCTTCCAATAATATTTCCAATACCAATATCAGTATGACCTTTTCTGATTGCAATTATAGAGGTAATTAATTCTGGAAGAGATGTGCCAATTGCAATTACAGTCAAACCAATAATTTTTTCAGATAGACCAAATTCTTTTGCTAAAATAACAGCATTGTCAACAGTTAAGATTGCACCAACATACAAAAGTACAACACCTAATCCGATTAAACCAATTGATTTTAGAGAAATGTTTTTTGTATTTTTTTTAGATTCATCTTTATTTTCAGATCTCTGTTTCATTACATCTTTTAACGTATAAACTACAAATACACCTAATCCTCCAAGTAACAAGATCCCATCATATTGAGAAATTTCACCATCAATTGAAATCAAAATAAGTAAAACAGAAACACCAAGCATTATTGGAATTTCTTTTTTTAATACAGATTTTTTCACTGCAAGAGGTACAATGATTGCAGCAATTGCAATAACCATTCCAACGTTTGCAATATTACTTCCAACAATATTTCCCAAAATAATTGCGCTGTGTTCTCCAGCTGCTGCAACACTTGCAGCAAGTTCAGGAGTAGAAGTACCAAATGCTACAATAGTCATACCAATTATCAAATTGCTTATACGAAATTTTTTTGCAATTGCAATTCCACCTGTAACTAACCAATTACCACCAAAACACAGTAAAAGTAATCCAACTACAGTAAGAATTGCACTTAGTATTACTTCCACAATGAATGAACAGAAAGATGTTGTTTAAAGTAGAGGACGTACTATAATTTTACAATTATAACAATTCATATTAATTTCATTCATCATGTTTTTAATAAATAGAAATAAAGTACAACTTTTCATCCATCAAATTGAAAATAGGCACAAAAACAAGTGTAAAAAAACAACCCAGAATGATCAAGAAAACTCAAGTCAAAGACTAATAAGGTAATGTACCGTACTATACAGTATGATACGAGCAAGATTAACATATGTACCACTAGAAGTAGCAGATCAATTTGATGATTTCATCATAAAGCGAGGTGAACAAGTTCTGGATGCAGTAAAAGCACGAACAAAGGATTACAGTACACTGTCTCTGTTGAAGTTATTGTATCAGCTTCGAGGAAACTCCATGACATTTTCAGAACTGTATTCAAAATCAAAAATTAGAATGAAAAGATCATTTCTAAATTATTTGCACTTATGTGTAGACTACAACTTTATCAAAAAAGAAGCTGCAGGATCAAATATGATCTATTCAATAACAGACAAAGGGCACACCATGCTAAATCTCTTTATGCAGAAAGGTAATTAGATAGATACACGATACGCTTTTTTGTAAGACTACATACAAATGGAAAAAAATTGTTAAAATCTTCACATATAAGAAAAGTAATTAGATAGAATGAATCGACGTATACAGTGCAAAACGAATACCCCGAAGCTGAAGTGTTTGAAATTAAAAAAATAAAACTCAAAAACCCAATAATTTTTGCAGGGTTTGTAGGTGCAGGATTAGTAGGACCTGTAGCAATTAATCACATTATTGAAAAATTAGAAATGGAGGAAATAGGAGTAATGAGATCAAAGTATCTTCCACCATCAACAGTTTTTATGAAAGGTAGATTACGTCATCCATTTAGATTCTATGCAAACAAAAAAGGAACAATTTGTGCAATAATTTGTGAAATTACATTAAAGATGGAAGGATTGTATTCATTAATAGATACAATTCTAGATTGGGCAGAACAAAAAGGTTCAAAAGAAATTGTAATTTTAGATGGAGTTGCAGGAAAGGAACACGACAATAAAGCATATTGTGCAGCTGAAGATGATCTAGTAAGAACAATGGCAGAGAAAGATATCAGTATGATTCCACAAGGTTTCATCACAGGCATATCAGGAGGCATATTAAACGAATGTCTAGTAAGAAAAATTCAAGGGTTAACCCTATTAGCAAAAGCAGACAAAACTGCACCAGATTCAATAGCTGCGGCAACTCTAATAGAGGCATTAAATCGATTCTATGAAATGAACATAGATACAAAAAGTCTTCAAGAAGATAAAGAAAGAATAAATTCAGAATTCAGTGAAATGTCTCAAAAATATACTGAACATAGAGAAGTCACATCTGGAATGTATATGTGATAGAAATTATAAGCAAATTCTTTTATTCACAATATTAGCGCATCAAACCATGGTCTTAACCTACAAAAAAGCAGGAGTAGACATTTCTAAAATTAAACAAAGCCAAAGGGCAATAGGCAAATTAATTGCATCAACTCACAAACTTCAGAAAAAAGTAAAGATAACTCATGGGTTTGGGCATTATGCAGGTATTGTAGAAATCCCAGGTGGGAAACTTTTAGCAACACACACAGACGGTGTTGGAACAAAAGTAATAATTGCAAATATGATGAAAAAATACAACACCATAGGAATTGATTGTGTTGCAATGAACGTAAATGATGTTATTTGTATTGGAGCAACACCAATATCATTTGTAGATTACATAGCTGCAAATAAAAATGATGTAAATATTTTCAAAAAAATTGTAGAAGGATTGGTAACAGGTGCAAAAAAATCATCAATGCCAATTGTTGGTGGAGAAACTGCAATAATGCCAGATGTAATTGAAGGTAAAGGTTTTGCATTTGATTTGGCAGGGATGGTAGTTGGATTAGTAGAGAAAAAAGATCTTGTGTTAGGAAATAAAATAAAAACAGGAGATGTAATTATTGGTGCAAACAGTACAGGATTCCATTCAAATGGATATTCACTTGCAAGAAAAGCATTATTAAAAAAATATTCAATCAAAGATAAAGTCAAAGGTGTAGGAGTAGTAGGAGAGGCATTACTCAAGCCTACTGAAATTTATACAAATCCAGTTCTCGAAATGGTCCAAAAATGTAAAATCAACGGTCTTGCACATATTACAGGCGGGGCATTCACTAAATTATTACGTCTAAAAAACACAGGATATGAGATAGAATCTTTGCCAAAAATTCCTCCAATAATTGGATTAGTGCAAGAACAAGGAGTAGATCCTATAGAGATGTACAAGACTTTCAATATGGGAGTAGGGTTTTGTGTGATTGCTCCAAAAACACAAGCAACAAAAATTATATCAATATTCAAAAAACATAAGATCACAAGTCAAGAAATAGGAAGGATTATTTCTAAAAAAGGGGTCACAGTAAACTCTAAAAAAATTGCTTAATTTACCTATTTGAACGATTTATTTAATCAACATTTTCGAAGTTATAATTAACAATAATAAAATAATTTTCAACCTAATATCACCTTATATGACACATTTCTAGGATTTATCATAGAGAAATGAGTGAAGCCCACTTTATTGAAACAATTATCGGAGTAGGGATACTTCTTTTTGCAGCTAAATTAATGGCAGAGCTGTTCCTTAGACTAAAACTTCCAATCGTATTGGGAGAATTATTAGCAGGAATGATTGTAGGTCCATTTGCCCTAGGGGCATTTTTTGTAATTGATGGAAAACAATTACTGCAAATAAATGATGAAATAAGAATTCTTGGAGAAATGGGTGCAATCGTAATTCTGTTCATGGCAGGGTTAGAAATGACTCCAAAAGAATTTCTCAAGGGAGGTAAAGCATCCTTGACGGTAGGAACATTAGGAGTAGTTGTACCGTTTTTCGCAGGCCTTGCAGTTTTCCAATTATTTGGATTTGATGCATTGCAATCAATGTTAATTGCAACTGCACTAACTGCAACAAGTATCGCAATTTCAATTCAAGTTCTTAGTGAATTTGGAAAAATTAAAACCCCAGAAGCTAGACTAATCATAGGAGCTGCAATTGTAGACGACATACTAGCAATTGCAGTATTATCAGTAGTAACATCCATGGCAGGATCAGAAGGAGGCGTAGACAACATAGACATTACAGAAATTACAATTACCATTTTGAAAGTACTAGGATTCTTTGCAATAATGCTCATTGTAGCAGTGGTAGTCATTCCAAAAATAATCACACCAAGGTTATGGAAAGCAAAAGGAAGTGTTGAAGGAATAGCTACTGCGGCGTTCTTTGGTGCAGCAGCTCTTGCAGGTTCCATAGGATTATCACCAATTGTAGGTGCATTTGCGGTAGGTATGGCATTATCAACAACCAAAGTATTTGATAAAATAGAAAACTATATTGGAAAAGTTGGATTGATTTTTGCACCGTTATTTTTTGCAATCATCGGAGCACAAGTTGACCTTAGGGCAGTAAATTTAGAAATTCTGATGCTAAGTGCAGTGATAATTGTAGTAGCAGTTGTTACAAAATTATTTGGATGTGGATTACCTGCAATGTTCTTTTTGAAAAACAAGAAACAAGGAATGAGAGTAGGAATTGGAATGATTTCAAGAGGAGAAGTAGGACTAATAGTAGCAGGAGTAGGGATAACTGCAGGAATTCTTACTTCAGAAGTATATTCTACAATTGTAATAATGGTTGCAGTAACAACAATCATCACACCGATTTGGCTGAAAATGGAATATAGGAAAGAGCAAAAAATGGGTGACAATCCATCAGAGATAAAATCTGAGCAAAAATTAGAATGAAATTTCAATAAAGCATAGAGACATGGAAAACAAGGTTATTCAACGAATTTATGTCCAAACAGGTCTAAATATTCATGAATAAGTTAGATTCCACACTTGCCAAAGCATGTGGCGAAATCACCCAGAATCTCCTTATGATTAATGAACCTAATAAAAAACAGGTTAAAGAAGAAATTATAAAAATATGTACAAAATATGCATTAGAAAGAATTCCCAGAAATTATGAAATACTATCAACTGTAAAAGAATCAGATTTTGAAAAGTTAAAAAAAGTATTACTAAGGAAGCCTACAAAAACAGCATCAGGAGTAGCAGTTGTTGCATTAATGCCAAAACCATTTGCATGCCCACATGGAAGATGCACATATTGTCCAGGAGGAATTGAATTTAATTCACCAAATAGTTACACAGGAAAAGAACCGTCATCACTTAATGCAATTGAAAACGAATTTGATCCTAAATTACAAATCACATCAAAAATTGAGAAACTAATATCATTTGGACATGAACCAACAAAAATGGAAATTGTAATTGTTGGAGGTACGTTTCCATTTATGCCAATGGATTACCAAACTAATTTTATCAAGTCATGTTATGATGCATTAAACGGAACAGACTCAAAAAATTTGGAAGAAGCAAAAACAAACAATGAACATGCATCAATAAGAAATGTAGGATTCACTATTGAAACAAAACCAGATTATTGTAAAAAAGAACATGTAGATGTAATGCTAAATCAAGGAATTACACGAATCGAAATAGGGGTCCAATCATTACAAGAACGAGTGTATGAAAGAGTTAACAGAGGACACAACTACAATGATGTAGTAGAATCATTTCAAATTTCAAAAGACGCAGGATACAAAATTGTAGCTCATATGATGCCAGGATTACCAACAATGACACCAAAAGAGGACATTCAAGATTTTAAAAAATTATTTTCAGATTCACAATTACGTCCAGATATGTTGAAAATTTATCCATCTTTAGTAATTGAAAACACACCACTCTATGAAGAATACAAACAGGGAAAATATACACCATATTCAGATGAAGATATGATCAATGTTCTGACCGAAGTAAAAAGAAATATTCCAAAATGGGTCAGAATCATGAGAATACAAAGGGAGATTTCTCCAAAAGAGATTATTGCAGGACCAAAATCAGGAAATCTGAGACAAATTGTACATCAAAATCTAGCTAAACAAGGACTTACGTGCAAATGTATCAGATGTAGAGAAGTAGGTCTTTCAAATAAAAAATCAGAATTAAAAGATATCAAACTAAATAGAATAGACTATGATTCTTCAGAAGGAAAAGAAGTTTTCTTATCTTTTGAAGACAAGGATGAATCAATTTATGGATTTTTAAGATTAAGAAAACCAAGTGATAAAGCACACAGAGATGAAGTTGGAAAAAATAGTTGTATTGTAAGAGAAATTCACGTATATGGTAAATCATTAAAGTTGGGAGAAAAAGGGGATGATAAAATACAACATTCAGGGTTAGGCAAAAACTTGATGAAAGAAGCTGAAAAAATTTCAAAGGAAGAATTTGATGCAAAGAAGATTTTAGTAATCAGTGCAATAGGTACAAGAGAATATTATCAAAAATTAGGGTATTCATTATATGGGCCATACATGTCCAAAAAATTCAACTAGTGAAAAGAAATGTCAGAACATGAAATTATTGGAAAAGGAACTTGGATAGACAAGTTAGCATCAGAATTACTAGAACGTGAAAAAACTCTTGGAAGAAATTTAGACGTACTTAAAGTTGAAAGTGGTCTAGGAGCATCAGGAGTTCCACATATTGGAAGTTTAGGAGATGCCGTAAGAGCTTATGGGGTCAAATTAGCATTAGAGAATTTAGGATACAAGTCTGAATTAATTGCATATTCAGATGATCTAGACGGATTAAGAAAAATTCCAGCAGGATTTCCAGATTCATTAGAAGAACATTTAGCAAAACCAGTATCATTAATTCCAGATCCATATGGGTGTCATGATTCGTATGGTATGCATATGAGTAGTATTCTTTTAGATGGATTAGACAAGGTTGGAATAAAATATGAATTTAAACGAGCAATTGATACTTACAAACAAGGACTACTAAAAGATCAGATACATACAATTTTACAAAACAGTACTAAGATTGGTGATAAAATATCAGAATTAGTAGGACAAGAAAAATATCAAAAGTATCTTCCATATTTTCCAGTGTGTGCAAACTGTAATCGCCTCTATACTGCAGAATCTACGGAATATATCATAGATGAGAAAAAAGTGAAGTATAGATGTCATGATACAGAAATCGGTTCAAAAATGATCAAAGGATGTGGTCATGAAGGAGAAGCAGACATCACAAAAGATCTTGGTAAATTAGCATGGAAAGTGGAATTTGCTGCAAGATGGACAGCATTTGACATTAGATTTGAGGCATATGGGAAAGACATCATGGATTCTGTTAAAGTAAATGATTGGGTTGCAGACGAAATATTAGAATGCCCACACCCTCATCATGTAAAATATGAAATGTTCTTAGATAAAGGTGGAAAAAAGATTTCAAAATCATTAGGAAATGTGATTACTACCCAAAAATGGCTGGAATTTGGAACTCCAAAATCAATTCTATTATTATTATACAAAAGAATTACAGGCGCACGAGAGTTGGGATTTGAAGACATACCATCTCTAATGAGTGAATACAATGAACTTGAAGACATTTACTTTGGAAGAATCAAAATGGACAATCAAGCAAAAGTTACAAAATTAAAGGGACTTTATGAATATGTAAATCTCTTAAACCCTCCAAAACAATCAAGCACACATATCAATTATAGATTATTAATTGAATTAACAAAAATATTCAAAGAAAACAGAGAGGAAAGAGTAATGAAAAAACTCCTAGATTATGGGGTAATTAAAGAAGAAAATATTGAAATTGAAAATCTCATTAAGCTTGCAGGAAATTATTCTGATGAATTTGATCAGCAAGAAAAAATAGAGATTGAATTAGATGATTCTACAAAAAAAGCATTAAGAATTCTAGTTGAAACACTTGGGGCAGATAAAGAACCAGAAGATATTCAAAATACCATATACCAAATTGCAAAATCAAATAATGTTCAACCAAAAGATTTCTTTAAAATATTATATCAAATAATTTTGGGAACATCCAGAGGTCCAAAAATTGGGCCATTCATATCAGACATCGGAAGAAAACAAGTTGCCAAAACACTTTCAGAGTATCTATAACATGGTTCACAAAGATCATAATCAAAGTAAAAAAAGTGGAGGATTTGCACTAATAATTTTGGGAGCATTATTACTAATCATAGGACCACAAGAAGCGATTGTTCCAAAAAGCTTGAGCATCATTACATGGGTCGGAGGAATAATCATTGGTAGTATTGGATTTTATCTAAAGTTTATCCGAGGTAGAAAAAAGTCATAAGCAAAGGTTCATCTTTTAGAAAAATAGATGGAAACCATGAGATTGTTTGGAAGAAAGGAAAATAAAATTTCCAAAGATAATGAAAAAGGGATTCAAAAAGAAGAATTAGATAATGAAACTAAAAAATTAGAAGAAGATTCCAGAACGAAACAAGGCACAGATAAAATAAAACAAGAAGAACTAGACAACATCTTAGAGAAAATTCAGACAGTGAAAGAAGAGTACAGCATTACAGTCAATAACATAATGGCAATAAAAAAAGAACTTAATCAAAAAAAGATGGAATTAGATGTAATTAAAAGAGAACATTCAGGAATTTTAGTAAAAATCAAAAATTCAGACCAAATTAAAGATGAAAAATCAATTGATGAATTCAACAAAACAAAAGAAAATATGATAAAAATGAGTAAAGAATTTTCAGAGTTACAAGATCAACATAAAAAAATTAATGAACAAATGAAAAAAGACCAAGCAGAACTTCATGGAATTAAAAAACAACAAATAGAATCTCAAGAGCAGTTAGAAGTAACAAATTCAAGATTATACAATGCGAGTAAAGAATTACAGAAAAAAAATAAATTTCAAGATACAGATATCCTAACTCCAAAAGAAAGGGAATTCATTCAAGGTGAACAAAAATCTAAAAACACCTCAGGTATAATTGAGGCTGCAAGTGCAGTAGTAGGATCATTAAAATCAAAACTCAATACAACACAAAAAGAATTAGAAGCAGTTCAATTACAATTAGAAAAAGAAAGAGAGTTACATGCCAAAGTAAAAAAAGAAATAGATCAACTCAAAGAATCAATGAAGAAATCATAGAATCTCAAAATGTGTTTTCCATTTTAATTTCATCTCAGCTTCAGAAATTCCCACATCATAAAGTGGAGAAGTAACAGGAGATATTTTTGACAATTTCACAAGTACAATAGAATGAATCATACTAGTTACACCATAATTTCTATAGTAAGAAAATATATCATCAAAGAGATTGCCATCAGTTAGTATTGTACAGACTCCAGAAAATAGATATCCTTTTCGCAAAATAGGATCAATTACATTAATTTCAGCATTAGGATTATTTTTTAAATTATCAATAGTATCAG
>Ga0114999_10007090_pt1 | contig 12780 bp, 14 predicted proteins | sample ArcticOcean_MG_C_3_FD_89820 | JGI IMG/M metagenome (GOLD analysis project Ga0114999, IMG submission 89820) | Marine microbial communities from western Arctic Ocean - ArcticOcean_MG_CB8_126 | ecosystem: Environmental > Aquatic > Marine > Oceanic | place: Arctic Ocean: Canada Basin | collected...
CTGCATGGTCAATGGATAAAATGACTGAAGAAGGAAAACTCAAAATTAAAGAAATGGGTGCTAATGGTTTGAATACCCCTGCACCAATTAATTATGAAACTGCGTTACCTCAAGGTGTTGGAAGATTTGCACCACAAGACGATGGTTCTTTAGTTTTAGCAAATGAACATGACCAAATGATTATGGTAAATCAAGCAATTGTAGACTTTTGGAAATCTTGTAATGGAGAACGTAAAGTAACTGAATTAGTTGCAGAATTTGCACAACAGACAGGATTGCAAAGATCTCAAGTTGAAAAAGAAGTAATTTCTTTAATTGAACAATTACGGGGAAATGGATTACTTGTAATTCCAGGTCATCCAGACACACCAAATGTTGAATTTAAAAAATAATTTTAAAAAATATAATTAGAGTTTGCACCATCAAAGTTTATTGTAACACCTGATAGATATTTAATATTATTTTCAACTATTGCTTTAACAAAATTTCCAATCTCTTCTGGCTCTCCTAATCTTTTCATAGGTAATGTTTTTTCAAATTCTTTAATATTTTGTATTAATTCTTGTGTTCTATCTGTATTGATGTAACCTGGTGCAATGTTAATACAACTTATGTTTTTTTCAGCATATTCTTTACTTAAAACTTTGAAAACTTCCGTAAATGCAGTACGATATGATGACGAAATGATTAATTTTGCATTTGGTTCTTTAATTACACTAGAACTTATTAAAAAAATATATCCATCATTATTTATTTTGATTTTTTGTAGTATAGTAACAAATCCCAAAAACAATTGATTGTGATATTTTCCCCAATCTTCTTCTGTAATTGTTGAAAATGATTTTGGTTCAGGACCTCCTGTGTTTAGAATTAAAATATCTGTTTCATTATGTATATCTAAAAATTTTTTTACACTATCCAAATTTGATGTATCAATATCTTTTTTGGAAGCAGCAAAAACCTCAATTTTTATTGATTTTAATGAATCTGAAATTGCTTTACCTATTCCACGTGATCCACCTAAAACAATTGCTTTAGTCATATTATTATAAAAAATCAGTAATAATTAAATTTCTTTATTTGAAATTATATTCTTTAAATTCAAAAAATTAAAAATATTGTAATTTATTTTATTAAATTACATTTTTCCTTGTTGCCATGCTTGATTGAATTTTTTGATGGCTTCTTGATATGCTGTAATTGACTCATCACCTGATACTGTAAGAAATTTTTCCCACTGGTCGTTAAATTTTTTAATTGATTCAATATTGGTTTCTTTGAAAATACTTTCAATCATTTTTGTTTGCTGTTTGATATATTCTGGACCAATTTCTTCCCAAGTACTTTCCCAACTCAAACTAACTTTTTTTAATAATTCTGCATCTGATTCTATTGCTTTTTGACATGCGTCATGATATGTCATCAACGTTTCATTTGTAGCTTTTTGCCACTGTGCTAAAGATTCTTTCCACCCACTTAACGCAGAATTATATTCTTTCCATGCTTTTTCAAATTCTAGTTTTTTTGTAGATGTTTTCCTCTGTTTTTTTGGTTGGGGAGTTGATTTTTTGACTACTTTCTTTTTAGTATTAGATTTTTTTTTGACAATCATATTGTTGGTTTGTGATAATAGAAGTTAAATCTTTCAAGTATTTTGAGGTTTAAAATATCTTAAATTAATCTTAAAATTTTGATGCTTTAGAAAAAGTTGGGATGTAAATTTTATCCTTATTTTTAAATAATTTGTAATGGGTTTTACATAAATTTCTGGTTTCTTTAAAACTAATTTTTACAGTTTGTATGGATTTTTCTTTACATTCTGAAATACTACATTGCAATATATTGAATAATTAGTATTTGTTAATAAGATTTTGAAATAATATAATTACCTTTACTAACTTTTTTATGATTGTACTTTATTGCACAATTATGAATGATGATGAAAAAGGGAAAGACTTTTTAAAATTAATTGATGATCAAAATACTGTTCAATGGAATATTGTTGCAAAATTATCTTCTTTAATTAAAGAAGAATGGAATTCTACTGAATTAAAAACTGAACTTGAAACTTTGGTTAAGGATCATTATAGAATAACTAAAGATCTTAATAGTCTAGATGATAATAATCGTATTTTATAATCCTGAATCTACCATCAATGCAATAAATAATACTGCCAAATAAGGACTAGAAAATTTAAACAAGGTCCATGCAGCTTTTTCCATTGGTTTTATTGTAACCCAAATTGATAGTCCTAGCATTAATGCGCCTGATGCAATTGCGGTCCATAAATATACATCGCCTACCATATTTTCACCGTCTTCAGTAGTTATGAAAAATGGTGCAATTGAAAATAATACCATTACAACAGTTGATAATGCAATAGCTCTTGCTGATGTTTTTTCAGATTGTACTGCAGTTAACATTGGAACATTCACTTTATTATAATCTTCTTTGAAATGTAATGTTAAAGCCCAAATGTGCATTGGAATCCAAATAAACACTAACCCTGCCATTGCAAGCCCCATTGTCCATAAATCTGACATACTTACAGCTACCCAACCAATCATAGGTGGTGAACCTCCACATAATCCTCCTAAAATTATATTAGTTCTTGAATTTCGTTTTAGTATATATGAATAAACAATAATGTTGTTTACTAATGCAAATGCAATGAATATTGTTGCCCAAGCACCTTGTTCTGGTGTTGTGGTAAATGAAATTGCATAAGCCAACACTAATGATGTTCCTGCTAAAACTAATCCAAAATTTCTTGCTTTAACTGCAGGATAAATTCTCTTTGAAGGGAGAGGTCTGTCTTTTGTTCTTTCCATAACTGCATCAATATCCCTATCATGATAGTTTGTCAAAGTATTAGCTGCTGCAGAACCTGATGCTACTGAAAATAACATTAGAGCCCAAGTTTCTATTGAAATTGGAATATTGTAGATGTTTGATGCTGTTAATGCTGCTCCAAATGCAGTAAATACAAGTAAATACCATATTTTTGGCTTTGTTAGTTCATAGTAAACAGCTACCCTTGAAGCGGTTGTTTGCTTTTGCAATACTAGTCACCAGTATTTGATGGCATATATGGCATTGCTTTCGTTCGTGATTTCATTTCAATAAATGATTCTGATGACTGAATTCCTTCCACTCTTCCTATTTTTTCTGAAACCATTTTGTGCATTTGATCCAGTGACTTTGAATACATTGTAACTAGTATGTCGAATCTACCTGTAACTTCTGCAACTTCTCTAACTCCATCAATATTGAATAATTGTTCAATCACATTATCACGTTGTTTTGTATCAATGTTAATTCCTGTTAATGCTTTAACTTCATAACCAAGTTCAGCATCATTGACAACTATGGTAAAACGTTCAATTAATTTTCTTTTAACTAATCTCTTAATTCTTGAATAAACTACTGAAGAATTTACATTTATTTTTTTTGATAATCTTGGCACTGAAATTGAAGCATCGTTAGATAATTCTGATAAAATTTGTAAATCTAGATTATCTACTTTCGTCTAAAACACCCAAATCGATGAAGATTTCTGGTTCTTATAAAGTTATTATTATAAAAATTACAAATAATTAACTAAATCTTATCTTTTTTGTATAACATTTCTGCTAACAAGACTGCACCTTTTGCTGAACCCATTTTTTTATTGTGTGAGAATAACATGTATTTCAATCCATGATCAAACAATTCTTCTTTTTCTACTCTTCCAATTGTTGTAGTCATTCCATCACCTACAGTTCTTTCCATTCTTGGTTGTGGTCTAGTTGGATCTTTGTGGAATGCATAGTAATCTTTTGGAGCCGATGGTAATCCTAATACTGAAATATCTTTGTTACTTTGATTGTAAGTTTCCTTTGCTTTTTCTGGATCAATTTCTTTTGTAGTTTCCACAAAAACTGATTCAGTATGGCCATCTATTACTGGAACTCTTGTACATGTACAACTAATTTTGATATCTGCATCTATAATTTTTCCATCTATTAGTTTTCCCAAAATTTTTCGTGTTTCTAATTTCACTTTTCCTTCTTCTTTTGGTATATATGGAATGATGTTATCTGTGATTCCCATTGCAGATACACCTGATTTTCCTCCACCTGATATTGCTTGCATTGAAGTCATCATAACTTTTTTTAGTCCATATTGGTCAAGTAGTGGTTTTAATGTAATTGCTAAACCTGTAGTAGTACAATTTGGTAAAGGAGCTACCCATCCTTTCCAGTTTCGATTTTTCTTTTGAGTTTCTAACAATTCTATTTGTTCATCATTAATTCCTGGAATTAATATTGGGACATCTTCTTCATATCTATAAGCAGAACTAGTTGAAATAACTGGTAAATCTGCAGCCATTTTAGTTTCTATGTCTCTTGCAGCTTCCGATTCAACTGCAGAAAATACTAAATCTAATTGAGAAATATCTAATTCATCTACTGATTTAACTGTCATTTCTTTGATATATTCTGGAATCTCTCCAGCTACATCCCATGCTATTATTCCACTAGCATCTTTGATCGCATCAAGATACTTTTTTCCTGCAGAACGTTCTGATGCTGCTATCTGAGTTACTTCAAACCAGGGATGATTATTCAATGATAGTACAAATTCCTGTCCTACAGAACCTGTAACTCCAATTATTGCAACTTTTTTCTTTCCCATAATGTGAATATTGATCGGTCTCAATTAATAATCGTTTTCTGCTTACCAAAACATACTAAATTAGCCAATTCTATTTGGAACTGTGAAAATAAGAATAAAATCCTCTATTCGGAGACATATTCCTGTTATTCACGGCGGAAAAATTCCTGTAAAAAATAGCGATCACAATATAATTGATTTTAGTTCTAATATTACTCCTCTTGGAATTCCTAATTCTGCCAAATTAATAATTAAAAAAAATCTAGATAAAGTTCAATTTTATCCTGATCCAAAATCTGAAAATGTAATTTCAAGTTTAGAAAAATATACTCATTTATCAAAATCAAATATTATTGTTGGAAACGGTGCAGTTGAAATTCTTTATAATTTTTGTTTTGCATTTTTATCTAAAACAACTAAAGTATTAATTCACATACCAACATTTCAAGAATATGAAACTGCAATAAAATTAAGTAATTGTAAAATTTCATATTTTAAATCATTAAATTTATCCACAAATATTGATTCATTTATTTCACAAATTCCAAAACATGGGTGTATTTTTCTTTGTAATCCTAATAATCCTACAGGAGAATTATTATCAAAAAAAGAACTATTATCTATAATTATTGTAGCAAAAAAATTAGAAACTATCGTCTTCATTGATGAATGTTTTATTGAATTAGTTCCAGAATCTAATGAGTCTGTTATATCTTATGTAAAAAAATATGACAATCTTTTTATTTTAAGATCTTTAACAAAATCATTTGGCTTACCTGGATTAAGAATTGGATATGCTTGTGGTTCACAACAAATAATTCAAATTTTACAAAAAATAAAAATTCCATGGAGTGTAAATTCGTTAGCACAAGATGCAGCAATTGCTGTGATTAAAAATATTTCTCATCTTAAAAAATCTAATATAATAATTAAAAAAGAATTAAAATATTTAGAAGATAATATTTCTATTTTAGATGGATTTGAATGTATTTCTTCATCTACTAATTTTATTTTAATTAAAACAAAATACGATTCTACAAAATTACAAATGAAATTATTAAAAAATAAAATCTTAATTCGTGATTGTAAAAATTTTCGAGGTTTAGATAACCACCACATTAGAATTGCAGTAAAATCTCATAAGAATAATATAAAATTAGTAAATGCATTGGAGAAAATTAAATGAAATCATTAATGATTCAGGGAACTTCTTCTGGTGCTGGTAAAACAACAATAGTTGCCGCCTTGTGTCGAATTTTTTCAGATAAGGGTTACAGTGTTGCTCCGTTTAAATCCCAAAACATGTCTAATTTTGCTTATATTACACCTGATTTTGAAATTTCTCGTGCTCAGGCAATTCAAGCTTTTGGCGCACGTTGCAATATTACACCTGATTTGAATCCTATTTTATTAAAACCTGTTGGAAATTATTCTAGTATTGTATACTTGAATGGTAAGCGTTTCAAAAAAATGCATGCTAAAGAATATTATGAAAAATTTGTGAATGTTAGAGGAATGAAAATAGCCTCAAAATCCTTAAAAACTTTACAAAAAAAATTTGATTTAGTTATTATGGAAGGTGCAGGATCCCCTGCAGAAATTAATTTACAAAAATATGATATTGCAAATATGAAAATTGCTAAAAAAGCAAATGCAGATGTACTATTAATTACTGATATTGACAAGGGAGGATCTTTTGCAAGTTTAGTTGGAACTATGAATCTAATTGATGAAAAATATCAAAAACTTGTCAAGGGATTTATTTTCAATAAATTTCGTGGTGATATCAATGTATTAAAACCTGGATTTAAAAAGTTAAAAAATATTACAAAAATTCCTGTTATGGGAACTATACCACTAATCTCATTGAATTTACCTGAAGAAGATTCTCTTAATGTACAACCTAAAGACTTTATTTGGACTAAAAAAAACATTTCAAAAATTGATGATGAATTAAATAAATTATCAAAAATTGTTAAATTAAATATTAATATTAATTCAATTGAGAAAATGTTACAATGATTTTTGAATCTATATCTGTTATTGGATTTGCAATTTTAATTGATTTATTATTTGGTGATCCAAAAAATCGTTATCATCCAACAGCTTGGATAGGAATATTGATTGCAAAATTTACACCTATCACAAAAAATCAAAATCCTATATTTGAAAAAATTGGGGGCGTGTTAATTATTATTATTATTTCAACTATTGTTATTTTATTATTATTGAGTCTTGATATTGGTATTTCTTTAATCTTTACTGATTATATTTCATTAATTGTATCTGTGATAATTGGAGCAATATTGCTAAAAACTACTATTGCTATTCGTGGAATGGAGAAACATGCAATTAGTGTTTTAGAATCACTTGAAAATAATAATCTGGATATGGCTAGAAATTATCTATCTATGATTGTTAAAAGAAATACTACAAATTTGGATAAAAATCATGTACTTTCAGGCGTACTTGAAAGTATTAGTGAAAATACTGTTGATGGGGTAACTGGTCCAATGTTTTATTATGCCTTTTTTGGATTACCTGGAGCATTTTTCTATAGAATTGTTAATACTGCAGATTCAATGATTGGATACAAAAATGATCTTTTTAAAAATTTAGGATGGTTTACTGCCATATGTGATACAATCTTAAATTATATTCCATCTAGACTTACAGCATTAATGATGATTATTTCAGCAGCTATTTTACAAAAAAATTGGAAACATTCTTACAAAGTAATGAAGAGAGATGGTAAGAAAACTGAAAGTCATAATGCTGGATACCCTATGGCCGCATTGGCAGGTGCTCTTGAAACAAAATTTGAAAAATTAAATCATTACAAATTAGGTGATGGTGAAATTGTACTTACAAAACAGCATGTAATTTCTGCAATTAAGATTATGAAATTAACATCAATTCTTTTCTTTGGAATTATCAGTATTCCAATAATTTTGATTTTATCTTTTATTGGATGGTGGCTTAATGTTTAAAGAGATTGGATCTATTTTTTCTTTTTTAACAATTTTCCCATCCTCCAATTCTACTTTAGAAAATATTGCAAAATACATGTACCTTTTCCCTATAGTTGGAATTATAATTGGAATTTTAGTTGGTGGTTTTGGTTTTGGTTTATCTTTCTTTTTAGATCCAATTATCGTTAGTTTTCTTGTAGTAACATCAATTGTAATTATAACTGGAATTCATCATGCAGATGGTTTGGCAGATTTTGCTGATGGTCTTATGGTAAAAGGTACTAAAGAGAAAAAACTTAATGCAATGAAGGATCTTTCTACGGGCTCTGCAGGAATAGTTGCCATTGTGTTGTATCTAATTGGATTAGTTGTTACTATTTCGCTTACAACTGGGTTTGATTTGTTTAAGGCAATTTTAATTAGTGAAATTTTAGCAAAATTTTCAATGGTAATGTTAGCCAGTTTAGGAAATTCAGCATCATTAGGCTCAAATTCTCCTTTTATCAAAATTATGAAAGATAAGAAAAAATTAATGGCTGCATTTATAATTATGATTGTTCCTATTGCGTTACTTGGTGAAACTACTGGATTTGTAATGCTTGGTGTGACTGTAATTGTAACATTGTTAATTTTAGCAATTTCTACTCGTAGTTTTGGTGGAGTAACTGGTGATGTTCTTGGCTCAACTAATGAATTAACTCGTTTAGCATCATTGATGGTGTTTGTATCAATATGATTGGCTTTGTAATGGCAGGTGGTAAAGGTACTCGTATGAATTTAGATGAGGAAAAATTATTACTCAAATATAAAAAACCAATTATACTTCATGTAATTGATTCTTTAAAAGATTCCAATTGTTTTTCAAAAATTTTAGCAATCACTAGTTCTAATTCTCCAAAAACAAAAATATTATTACAAGAAAATCATACTGATACATTTGATACTTCTGGAATTGGATATGTTGAAGATTTAACTTTAGTACTTCAATCTACCAATGATTCAGTTTTAGTTACTTCAGGTGATTTACCACTATTAGATAAAGAAATAATACAAAAAATTGTTTCTCATTATGATCCTGAAAAATTTTGGACAAGTATCCTTGTTACTAACAAATTTTTAGCAGCACTTGGATTAGAGTCTGATTATTCTATAAATTATAGTGATCAAAAATGTAACTATACTGGAATTTCTTTAATTAATTCAAGTAAAATTAATTTATCTAAAATTATAAATGAAAATTATATTATAATTGATGACAAGCGTATTGCATTTAATTTAAACACAAAGCAGGATTATGAATTACTCGGCACTACCTAAAACTTTGCCATTTATTTTGGCTTTAGAACCTGTTGGTTCTGAAATTGTATTTCCACAAGAATTACATGCAATAACTGTAGATGCGTGAGAATATACTATTTGTAATTCACCACATTCTTCACAATTAACATTTTGAAACTTACTTGACGGTTTTGGAATTTCGATGTGTTCTTTCTTCATGCTGCAATCAACTCAAATTTCTTAATTCTAACACCTTTTTTATTGTATTTCTTGTTACATACAGTACAGGTCATAATAGGCGTAACTTTCTTTGTAACTTTGGCTGGTTTTGCAAGTTTGGGGAATTTTTGTCCACCATAACCCTTTTTACGTTCTGCGTGTCTACGTTCACCTGCTGCAGAACCACGTCTTTTTCCAGCCTTGTAAATGGAGACCTTTTGTTCAGTATGTGCATTACATTTTGCACAATACTTTCTAATCACCTTTGGAATGTTCATATCAACAAAACCTCTTCAACCGTAATTTAAGCATTGAATCTATAATAGTCATAAAACTCAATTATTCATTATGAGTTCAAGCCTAGCACATTCAATCAACAACCTAAATTCGGTAGCACTTGGTGAAAAAAAGTCTGATCTTGTATTAACAAATTGTAATTTACTGTCAGTTTACACTAGAGAAATTATTCCAAAAATTCAGATCGCAATAATTAATGATCGTATTGCATATGTTGGTCATGATGCTACTCATACGATAGGACCAAAAACAAAAGTTATTGATATTCATGATAAATTTGTCAGTCCTGGATTTGCAGATCCTCACTTACACATTGATCAATTTGTGTTACCCTCTGAATTTGCAAAACAAGCTCTTCTTTGTGGTGTAACTTCTCTTTTTTCAGATCCAATTGATATTGTTAGTGTTGCAGGCTACAAGGGTTTTCAAGAATTTCTTAAACTAGGAGAAAATTTACCAATTAGAATATTTCAAGCAGTTCCTGGAGGACTTCCAGTAGATGTAAAATTTAGTAATAGTAAATCTTTAACATTATCTCAAGAAAAATCTGCAATAAAACATCCACATGTAATTGGAATGGGAGAAGTTTTTTCATGGACTAAAGTAATTTTACGTGAACCTAAAACAATGAAATCACTTTCAACGATGTTGGAATGTGATTGTATAATTAATGGACATACTGCAGGTGCAAGTGGAAAAAAACTTAATGCCTATGTTTCTTCTGGCATTCTTTCTTGTCATGAACCAATTAATTTTGATCAAGTGTTAGAACGATTACGTCTTGGAATGTGGATAATGATTAGAGAGGGTTCCATACGTCGTGATTTAAAAGAAATTATTCCACGTGTATTATCCCATGGAACATATCTTAATAGATTGATGTTTTGTTCTGATGGTCTTGACCCATTGGATATTTCTAAATTTGGTCATATTGATTATTGTATTCGTGAATCTATTAAACTTGGTTTAGAACCAATAGATGCCGTTACTATGGCGTCAAAAAATAATTTTGATTATTATAATATGGGAAAAGATCTTGGTGGGATTGCACCTGGAAAATTAGCTGATATCTTAGTTTTTGATAATTTAAAATCCTTTAAACCAAAGCATGTTTTTGTTGGAGGTAAACTTGTAGTCTCCAATGGAAATTTTATTGCTCATATGAGGAAAAATATTATTTCTTCATGGATTAAAAAAACTGTTAAATTAAAAAAATTCTCTAAAAATGATTTTCTTATTAAATCCAAAAAAAATCAAGTAGTTGTAAATACAATTTTTATGCAAAATGAAATAATTACTAAACTGGGAACATCTGAACTTCATTCAAAAGATGGCCATGTCTCTGCATCTTTAGATTCTGATATTTGGAAAGTTGCAGCATTTGATAGAATTCATGGGACAAATAAGCATTCTATTGGATTTCTTGAAAATTTTGGTGCTGATATAGGTGCATTTGCTTCAACATGGAGTTTTCATGAAAATGATTTGATTGTACTTGGTTCAAATGATTCTGATATGGCAATAGCATCTAATCATTTAATTAAAAATCAAGGTGGATTGGTTGTAGTTAAATCTGGGAAAATTCTTGCTTCACTTCCTTTACAATTTGGGGGAATTATTTCTACCGACTCTTTTGAAACTGTTTCATCTAATTTTGAAAAGATCAATAATTCTATTGTAGATTTGGGATGTAAATTTACTCGACCTCATTTGATTCCTCTATTCTTGCCATTTTTAGCTCTACCATCTGTTAGAATTCTTGCAAGTGGTATTATTGATATCAAAAAACGATCTTACATACAAACTATCAATTAGGCAATGTTAAAAAGGGGGATTTTAAGAATTGTTAATGAATCTAAATGGCATCAATTCAACAAGGACCAAATGGACCCGTACTAGTTCTTAAAGAAAGTGCATTACAACAAAAAGGTAAGGATGCACAACAAAACAATATTGCAGCAGCAAAATTAGTTGCAGAATTGGTTAAAAGTAGTCTTGGACCTCGTGGTCTGGATAAAATGCTAGTTGATTCCTTAGGTGATGTTACAATTACAAATGATGGTGCTACTATTCTTAAAGAAATTGATGTTCAACATCCAGCAGCAAAAATGATTGTTGAGATCGCTAAAACTGTAGATAATGAAGTAGGTGATGGAACAACTTCTTCTGTAGTTTTTGGTGGTGCATTATTAGCTAGAGCAGAAGATCTCTTGAAAAAAGATGTTCATTCTTCAACTATTATTGAAGGTTATCAAGCAGCAGCTGAAAAAACTCTTGAAATTTATTCCCAATTATCTAAAAAAATTCAACCTGATGATAGAGCATCCCTTCTTAAAATTGCTTCAACAAGTATGCAATCAAAATTAATTTCTGAAGATAGTTCTAGTTTGTCAAAAGTTGTAGTTGATGCAATTCTTAGTATTGCAGTAAAAAAAGGCGATACCTATTCTGTTGATCTTGAAAATATTAAAGTTGAAAAGAAACCAGGTGGTTCAATTGATGATACACAAATTATACGAGGTATTGTTTTAGATAAAGAAATTGTTCATAGTGGAATGCCTACTAAAATAGAAAAAGCAAAAATTGCATTAATTAATTCTGCATTAGAAATTGAAAAAACTGAAATGAGTGCAGAAATCAGGATTACTGATCCAACTCAAATGCAGATGTTTTTAGAAGAAGAAAATAGAATGCTAAAGATAATGGTTGATAAATTACATGATGTTGGTGCTAATGTTTTGATTTGCCAAAAAGGAATTGATGATATTGCACAACACTATCTTGCAAAACATGGTATTATGGCAGTTCGTCGTGTAAAAGAAAGTGATATGATTAAACTTGCTAAAGCTACAGAGGGACGTGTAATTAGTAACTTGGATGATTTATCTGAAAATGATCTTGGTAATGCTGATTTAGCTCATCAAAAGAAAGTAGAATCTGATAAATGGGTATTCATTGAAGGTTGCAAACATCCACAATCTGTCACAATGTTAATTCGTGGAGGCACTCAAAGGGTAATTGATGAGGTTGATCGTTCTATTCATGATTCACTAATGGTAGTAAAAGATGTAATTGAAAAACCTGAAATTGTTGCAGGTGGTGGTGCTCCTGAATCATTTGCAGCATCTCAACTCAAAGAATGGGCAGATAATTTTAGTGGAAGAGAACAACTTGCAATTAAAAAATATGCTGAAGCATTAGAGATTATACCATTAACTATTGCAGAAAATGCAGGTATGGATCCAATTGATACAATGGCTACTTTAAGATCAAAACAAAATCAAGGTCAAAAATGGACTGGAATTGATGCTAAAAATACAAAAATTGCTGATATGATGGCAATTAATGTTTTAGAAC
>Ga0114999_10007092_pt1 | contig 12779 bp, 9 predicted proteins | sample ArcticOcean_MG_C_3_FD_89820 | JGI IMG/M metagenome (GOLD analysis project Ga0114999, IMG submission 89820) | Marine microbial communities from western Arctic Ocean - ArcticOcean_MG_CB8_126 | ecosystem: Environmental > Aquatic > Marine > Oceanic | place: Arctic Ocean: Canada Basin | collected...
ACCCTTGGGATACCTCGCCTACCGATCCGCGTCTACGGTTTCATCCGCCCTATTTCCCGCGATGTCTGAACGCCGAACTAGGTGCCTTTATGGCAACGGTCCCAATTCAGCTTGCCAAGGGGTCTGCCTCGAAACCCTTGCTGTCGTGCTTCATCTTGTTGATAACGTTTTGGAGTTCGAACGACCGTTTGTCGTGCAACCCATACCAAATAATGATTTGGATCATGAGCCGCGGGATTTCGGGCATCGTGAGTACCGACAGGTACGTTCATCTCCTCTTCGGCCGCGCCGATAACCTGATGTACTCGGCTAAACAAATGGACCGCGACATCGTGAACGCGACAGGGTAAGGCCCTACGCAAAAAGCCCCGCGAGCTCTTCACGCAAGGAGTCTTTGATGACCTTGCCCATGCTGTTGCGCGGCAACGCCTTTCTCATCTCGTAGCGTTTGGGACGTTTGGCGGGTGCCAGCCCTGAGCGGGCATGGGCGTCGAGTGGCTTGGCAATATCAGTGCCGGCCTCTTCTGGAACAACCACCGCGACCACGGCTTCACCCCAATGCGGGTGCGGTACGCCAATGACCGCAACCTCGCGTACCGTACGATCGGCCAAGAGGTAGGTCTCGACTTCTGCGGCGTAGACGTTTTCGCCACCAGTTATGACTACATCTTTCAGGCGGCCGGCGAGCGTTAGAAATCCCTCCGCATCGAATGACCCAAGATCACCCGAATGAACCCAACCGTTGCGGATGGTTTGCGCCGTGAGGTGCGAGTCGTGCCAATAGCCCGACATGGATTCGGGCGAACGACATACGATTTCACCAACCTCACCCAGCGCCGTATCGTTCCCATCAGTATCTACAACACGCAACGCCATCCCGGGGCCTGGTAAGCCGACACAGTGGCCCGGTCGCGTGGCGATAGCATCGTCGCGCATGTATGTGAGCGTGCCGCCTTCGGTGAGGCCATAGCAATTCCACAGACGCACCGCGGGTGCGGCCTTGAGGACGGCGTCGCGCACCCAATCAGGCAATGGGGACGCTGCGGACATCCACAGTTTGACGCTAGGCCAGGTCGTTCCGGCAGCGGCGAGGGATTCGGCGATCGCCGCCGACATGGTGGGAACAAAAAAAACGTGTGTGGCGCCGTAGTGGTCGACGTCGGCGACAATACTGGTGGGATCAAACGCACGGCGCGACACTACCGTGCCGCCGGCGCCGAGAGTTTGCAGCAACATGAACTCGTGCCCTGCCGCGTGGAACATCGGGGTTGAGGCAAGCAAAACAGTTTCGGGCCCGATGAACATGGCCGACTGACGCAGCGCTACAATCATCGATCCTGCGAACTGGCTGCGCACCACGCCCTTAGGTATGCCCGTGGTACCTGAGGTGTAGAGAATGGCGACCGGCGCATCGATATTGACAATCGGACGTGGCGGCTTTGTTTCGAAACCGGCTTGTACTGTGGCTTCGTAATCGGTGCCATTAGGCATCTCCACACCCTCCGTCAGGAGGCGCGAAGTCCTGATAAGTTTGGCGCCCCGCAAAGTCGGCGCCGCCACAGCGTCGGCGATCAACACGCGGGGTTCGGCGTTGAGCAGAACGTGGTCGTGTTCGCGCTCGGATTGCCGAGGGTTGAGTGGTACCGCGATAGCACCGAGTTGGGCCGTGGCGATGTAGCCTTCAACAAAGACGGGACCATTGCTCAGTGCGAGGCCGACGCGATCCCCTTCCCGCACGCCCATTTCGCGTAATTGTCCGGCGAGTGCATCGATGCGAGAGAGCAATTCAGTATAAGTGCGGGTGCCGTCTTCCCAAATTATCGCTGCCTTATGCGGATAGGCTTGGCCGGCGCGGCGCACGAGGGCGGCGACATCGATGGCATTATGGGCCGAAGGGCACATGGGTACGCCTGCAGCTAGTAGTGTGCCCGGTCTCCCTGTAACGGATCGTCGGGCATGTTGACGCCAAGCTCTGCGCAATCGCGAATCTGATCTTTGAGCCAGCGCCTGCGCAGTTCCTTGTTGCTGCGTACCTTGATGCCAAGATCGATGAACGCGTTTTCCGGATTCTCCGAACCGAAATAGTCGATGACGGAGGGGTAACGCTTGTTAAACAGGCGCTGGATTTCCGCTGCACGCCCGTCGTCGATCGCACGTTGCGCAATGACCTTGCCAACGCCGGCATGAGCCATGCCCTCGTCCATGTAATTGCGGGCCGACCAAATCGCGTAGGGCAGATAGTTCGACCCTAATGAGGCGAGCGATTGGTAACCTGCGGCGCGCTCGCTGAGCCACCGCATGATTCCGATTTCATCCCACGACTCGATTTCAATTTTGAAAAAATCGAGCAGGTAAGCGCCCTCACCATAACGCATGTCGTCGATCACCGCTTGGGCGTCTTCACCTAGGTTACGCAACAGATCGACCATACCTTCGCCGTGCTCACCTTCTTCCTGGATGGTATGCGACCACTCGGCGATATCTTCGGCGGTAGGTGGATCGAGCGCCTCTAGGTAGGTCGTTGTGTATTCTGAGCTGAGATGCATCTTGAGAAGCTTAACCAGCTTAGCACGGTAAGCGTCCGAGAAATCGGCCCGACCATCTAGGTAGAGCGTATCGATGTCGCGACCGACGAAGCGCTCGGCGCTGTCGGACACGGTGAGACCAAATACGCCCATCTCTTCGATGACCTTCTCGACGAAGACCTTTTCGCCAACGATAGCGGCGCGGCCGCGGATGCCCTGTTCTAGTTCGATCGCTTCGTCGGTGGTGTCGGCAACAAATGCCAGCGCCAGCGGATACCACTTGTCGAGCGCGGCCTGCATGTCATTCTTGAGGCTGGCATCAAAGCGTTCGCGTATGCGCCGGAGTTGATGATCGGTCCAGTCGCAATATTCGGTAGGGCGCTGGGTTCCTAGCGCGGCGTGCATGTAGAGCCGCGAAACCGTCACCGCGAACGGCACGTAGTCGGTGCCCAAAAAGCCGATGGCCCACGATGCCTGCGCACGGTCACGCAAATAGCGAAACATGAGGAACTCGTTCCAATCCGCGACCTCGGTCTTGAACATCGCTGGACGGTACGCGGTGCCGTCGAGCGACTTCAAACCTGCTGCAATGCCTGGGTTGGGGTCGGTGCCGAGCGCGTTGAGAGTAGCCGCGACCTCTTCGATCCGGCGGCCCTGAAGACCCCGTTCGCGCGCTGCTTCTTTATTTTCCTCGGGCGTCGGGAAGTGGACGTAGACCTCTTTGACCTGCTGCTTGTTGCATTCGATCTGCAACATGGTTTGCAGCACGTTGGCCAGCGTATCGCGTGCTTCGGGTGCCAACTCTTCGGGGCGCATTTTGACGCGCGGCGCCTCGACGTATGTGATGCCCTCAGCCAATGCCATAACGACCTCCTACTTCGGTGACAGCGAACAGCCAAGGCCCAGGAGAGTCAAGCGACGCGCCGCTTTAGACGTAGTCCAGCGGGAGCGACGTGGTGGATTTGATTTGCTCCATAGCAAAGCTGGAGGTTACGTCTGAGAGCGGCACCCACGCGATGGACTTCTTATAGACCGCATTAAGCCCCGCGATATCCATCGTGACCACGGCAGCGAGCCTGCGTTCGACTTGTTGTCTATTTGCCACGCATACGCCTCATGGGGCGACCTGGACAGGCGTCTAGGCGCGCCGCCAATCGCGAAATAGGCACATAACGCTAGAATACACATTCGACCCCGATCACCGCCTCAATCCGGGCAACCTCGGTTGGCGCTAGAAGAAAAATGCCCACCCCGTGTAAGTGGGCCAAGCTAACGTGCCTTTCGAGTCGGTTTGAAGCGCGGGTGTATTTGAGACTCCGGGTCGAACAAAGCCGAAACCAATCTCGAAGCCCACTGGCAGCCGCCGCGGTCGGTCGCCATAGACATTTACAACAAGTTCAAGAGTCACGCCGCGGCCCGAGGCTTTAATCCTCCGATGTACCTTGAATTAAGGCTTGCGCCGGACATGTTTGATTCCGCAACGCAGGTCCGCGTCCTGACGAACCTCGCCAAAGGGTCCGTAGCACGACTCAGAGCATAAGTTATCTCGGTCTTCGCCGACGATGAGGCACATTGGCCGGTTTTCAGCTTAAGGCTTAATGAGAGGTTCCCAATTGACCCAAGGTAACCACAACCTCATGATCCACCTTCGTCCATTAAGGAAACCGCGAATGCTTATTGCGCAAATTACTGACATGCACGTAGTGCCTAGTGGCGAGTTGATGGGCCAGGTGGTGCCGACCAACGAGATGCTGGCCGCGGCAATTGCCCGCATCAATGCACTAGTCCCAGCAGTCGACGTGATCTTGGCGACCGGTGACCTTACAGAGGCCGGGTCACCCGAGAGCTATGCAGCCCTGCGTGATATTCTAGCGACGGCAATCGCGCCAGTGTTTCTCATTCCCGGCAACCACGACAAGCCTGAGGCAATGCGCGCTGCGTTTCCTGAGCACGCCTATTTAGGCAGTAGTGCTTTCATGCACTACACGGTCGAGGAGTGGCCGTTGCGGCTTATCGGTTTGGATACACGGGTCGACCAGCATGCGTGCGGAGAAATCTGCAGCGCGCGACTCGCGTGGATCAAAGACCAACTCAATGCGCAGCCCGAAAGACCTACACTTATCTTTATGCACCACCCGCCGTTTCGCACCGGGATTTGGTGGATGGATGCGATTGGCTTGCGCGGTGCACGCGGCCTTGAAGACTTAGTACGACGCTATGACAACATCGAGGCGGTTGTGTGCGGTCATATCCACCGGCCCGTTACGCGGCGCTGGGGGGGCACCATTGCAACGATCGCCCCGAGTACCGCACATCATATGATTCTCGACCTAGAAGGTGATAATTTTTTGGTTTCGACCAAAGAGCCGCCGGCGCTCTTGTTGCACCACTGGTCGGTTGAAACCGGGTTAGCCACTCACACGGTTTATGTGGATGAACACGGACGTTACGATATGGCTATTCACCATGACAAAGAAATGATGGCGCAGGTGCGCACTTTCTTCGACAAGTCGCGCGACGAGATGGGCGTTTAGTCCTTTGTCCTTCCCTTGTGCCCCTATTCTTTTTCGAAGTACGCCACGGTGGTGTGGGTGAGGCCGAGAGCTGCGTAGAAGGCTTTGGCTTGATCGTTGTTAGTCTCTGCTGCGACCCACACGGTGGTTGCACCGCGCTCTTTGGCCCAGGCACGCAGCGCCGCAACTAGGCGCGTGGCGATGCTGCGGCGCTGGTTTGCCGGCGCGACACCGAGATTGTCAATATAGAGCACCGGTGCAGTGTCGGGTTGGTGCTGGATCACACCCCGTGCCTGACCGACAACGCTGCCACCATCGATCGCGATGAACATGGCGTGACCGGGGGCGTTGACGAAGGCGATAAGCGCATCAGGGACGATGGGTTCATCGAAAACATCGGGTGTGACGGTCTCGAGCAAGCTCGTGTTAGCGAGCGTGATGTGATGGATTTCGACAGAGTCTGTCATGGGGGTCCTTCGGGACGGCGCCGCTTTTGCGCCGCGCTTTGAGCATAGGGCAATCGTAGAAGTCGCGCCCTGCCCTTCGAGACCCTACTCCGCTGCGCGGCTCCTCAGGTTGACAGCACTAGTGCACCATAACGAGGCCTACTCGCCAGACCCTAGACGCAGCGGCCGCCGTCTACTTCGAGGCAGACGCCGGTGAGGAAGTTGGCATCGTCTGATGCGAGAAACAGGGCGGCGTTAGCGATATCCAATGGGGTGGAGAAGCGGCCCATGGGGATGCCGGCCAGGAACGATTTGCGATTTTCTGGCGTGTCGGGAACGCCCATGAATGTTTCGGTGAGTGCGGTTTCACCGATTACCGGGTTGATCGCACAAACCCTGATGCCGGGCGCGAGTTCGAGCGACAGCGACTTGGTGATGTTGACGGCGGCGCCCTTGGTGGCGTTGTACCAGGTGAGGTTAGGGCGCGGCCGCACTGCGGCAGTGGAGGCCACGTTGATAATGACGCCCTGCCCTTTTGCCTGCCGCAGTACCGGGACGGCGTGGATGGTGGCGTGGTAGAGGCTTTTGACGTTGATCGCAAAGACCTTGTCGAACTCGTCTTCGGTGACGTCAAGGCTGGAGCGGTTCGAGTACGCCCAGCCAGCATTGTTGACCATGATGTCGAGGCCGCCGTAGGTGCTGACGGCGTGGGCGACCGCCGCCTTGACCGCCTCACCATTCGAGACATCGGCATAGACGTAGGTTGCCGCGCCACCGACTTTTTCGATTTCGCTGACGACCCGTGCGCTGGCGTCATCGTTGAGGTCGGCGACGACGACCTTGGCACCCTCTTCGGCGTAACGTTTGGCGATTCCTTCACCAAAGCCTGAGGCTGCGCCAGTTACGATGGCGACTTTGTTGTTGAGTTTCATGACACGGTTCCTCGTTAGTCGTGTTTGACGATGACGGTTTTGCAGACCGTGAGGTCGTGCAGGGCTTCCATGCCTTTTTCGCGGCCAAAGCCAGAGCGTTTCATACCGCCGAACGGGAGTTCGACGCCGCCGCCAGCGCCGTAGCAATTGACGAAGACTTGGCCGCATTTGAGGGCCTTACCCATGCGGAACTGACGGCCACCGTTTTCGGTCCACACGCCTGCGGTTAGGCCGTACTCGGTATCGTTGGCAATGCGGATGGCGTCGGCTTCGTCATCGAATGGGATGGCCGACAGTACGGGGCCGAAAACTTCCTCCTTGGCGAGTTGATTGCCGCGCGGCACCGGGCCGTAAAGCGTGGGGGTAACGTAGTAGCCCTCTTTGGGCGCAGACAAATCGATTTGTGCCTGGGCGAGGATGGGGATGCCATCAGCGGCGGCGGTACCCAGGAAACTTATGACGCGACTGCGCTGGGTTTCGTTGATCAGGGGGCCGCAATCGAGATCGGACTCCCAGGCACCGACCTTGCTCTTCGCGAAGCGCGATGCCGCTTCGGCAACAAAGTCGTCGTAAATACTGCGATCAACCAATAAGCGGCTACCGGCCGAGCAGGTTTGGCCCGCGTTCTGCACGATCGCGCCTAGGACGGTAGGGAGCGCCTTATCCCAGTCAGCATCGGCAAAGACGATCTGCGGCGACTTGCCGCCCAACTCCATCGTGCAACTGCGGTTGTAATCGGCTGAGGCCTTTTGCACTAAAGCGCCGACAGCAGGCGAACCTGTAAAACAAATGTGGTCGATGCCGGGGTGCGCAGATAGAGCGGCGCCCGCCTCTGTACCCAAGCCCGTGACAATGTTGATGACATCGGGTGGGATGCCGGCCTCGAGGGCCAGTTCGGCCAAGCGAATGACGGCAAGGCAGGCTTCTTCGGCGGGCTTGACGACAATCGTGTTACCGGCAGCCAAGGCCGCGGCAATGGTGCGCGCACCCATCTGCAAGGGGTAGTTCCAAGGAATGATGTGGCCGGTGACCCCGTGCGGCTCACGAATGGTGAAGGCCTGATGGCCAGGCAGAAATGGGATGGTGTTGCCTTGGAGTTTGTCGGCCGCACCTGCATAGAACTCGAAATAACGGGCGGCCACGGTGGCATCGAGGCGAGACTGTTTGAGGGGCTTGCCGGTATCGCGAGATTCGATGCGCGCAAGTTCATCCGCCGAGGCTGTCATCAAGACCGCCATACGGCTGAGATGACGCCCGCGCTCGACCGCTGGGGTCTTTTCCCAATGGCTCTCAAACGCAGTGCGCGCGGCAGTTACCGCTACGTCAATGTCGGCCACGCCGCCACGGGCGATGGTGGCGAACGCGGCACCTACACTGGGGTCGAAAAGCTCTAACGTTTGGCCGTCTTGCGCGGCCTGCCACCGCCCAGCGGTAAGAATTTTCACCTGCTGCATGGGTCCTCGCCATAAAAGAGGACAAAACCTAGCCCCTCACAAACTTCTAATCCATGCACTTCTTACAGGTTTGGACACGCCAACCTGATGGTATAGTTCGGCAATTGATCCGGCCTGTAAACTAGCCGGACCCGATCAGAACAAGCCCGCCACGTAGGGCCCTTTTTTAGGGAGAATATTCATGAAGAAGTTTCTCATTGCTGTAGCTTTGGTGACAACGGCACTGGTGCCGTTTGCTAGCCAGGCGCAGGCGAAAGATTCGGTTACTATTGGCATGCGCCTCGAACCGACTCCAGGTCTCGACCCGTCACAGGGCGCGGCGGCTGCGATCAGCCAGGTCACCTGGTACAACATTTTTGAAGGTTTGGTTCGGATCAACGAAAAAGGTGTGATCCAGCCGATGTTGGCCGAGAGCTGGAAGATTTCCGACGATGGTCTTAACTACACTTTCAACCTCGAGCGCGGTGTCAAATTCCACGACGGCGCGGCCTTCACCGCCTCGGACGTCAAATACACAATCGAAAGAGCGGCAGCCGAAGAAAGCTCGAACAAGAACAAAGGCATGTATCGGTCGGTGACGTCGGTTAAGACACCCGATGATCACACCGTCGTGATCAGCCTCAAAGCACCGAACGCGTTGTTCTTGTTCAAATCGGCACAGTCCACCGGGGCCATCATTGATCCGGCCTCCGCCGAGAACAACATGACCAATCCGGTCGGCACTGGCCCGTATAAGTTTGTGCGCTGGACTAAGGGCGATTCGGTCGACATAGAGTTGTTCGCTGATCATCGCAACGCCAGCAAGATCAAAATCAAGACGGCCAAGTTCCGGTTCATCAACGATGCAAATGCGCAAGTAAATGCATTGTTAACTAACGGCCTGGACTACATGCCCAACCTGTCGGCCCCGGAGATGTTCAAGCAGTTCCAAAGCGACCCGAAGTTTACGGCACTGCAGGGCACGACCGAAGGTGAGACTATTCTCACCATCAACAACAAGGCCGGCCCCCTCGCCGACGTGCGCGTCCGCCGAGCCATCCAGCATGCTATTGATCGGCAGGCTCTAGTTGATGCCGCTGTCGGAGGCTACGGCACGCCGATTGGGTCACACTTTGCGCCGCATAATGCGGCGTATGTCGATCTGACTGGCATGTATCCGTACGACCCGGCAAAGGCACGCGCATTGCTTAAGGAAGCCGGCGCAGAAAATCTTGAACTGACCTTGCGCTTGCCGCCGCCGACCTACGCCCGTCGTGGCGGTGAAGTCATCGCCGGTATGCTCAGCGAAGTGGGCATCACTGCCAAGATCGAGAATGTTGAGTGGCCGATTTGGATCGGACAAGTATACAAAGAAAAACAATTCGACTTGACGGTCATATCGCATGTTGAGCCGATGGATATGAATAACTACGCTAAATCTGACTACTACTGGCAGTACGACTCGGCGGACTTCCGCGAAATTTATGGCAAGTTCGAACGCTCGACCACGCCAGAAGATCAAACCAAGTGGTTGCAGGCAGCTCAGCGCAAAATCGCTGAGGATGCCGTCAACGCTTTCTTGTTTGAGGGTGCCAAACTGGGCGTCGCACAAAAAGGTCTTAACGGAATGTGGGCAAGCTGGCCTTCGTTCATCAATGAGGTCGCGGCACTGAGTTGGGAGGGCTAACCCTCCACTTATTAAGAAACAACGAACTGTCTCCTCCCCTTGCTTGCAGGGGGAGGATTTTTTTGCCTGCAGCGCCTCTACGCCGAGCCGTTGGCGGCGTATGATCGAGCGTTCGCGCACCACATTGGAGATCCCGTCATGCGCATTCTGATCGCAATGATGAAGCACGAGACCAATACCTTTTCGCCCGTCGTCACCGACTGGGCACGGTTTGAGGATTGGGGCGCATTCTTGGGCGCTGACGTGGTCAAGACTTATAAAAACACCGCGATGCCGATTGCGGCGTACATGAAGATTGCCGACGAGTTGGGTGCGGAGATCGTCACGCCACTCGCCACCGAAGCGATGCCGTCGGGCAAAGTGACCAGAGGCGCCTACGAACATATGGCAGGAATGATCACCGAGGCCGCCAGGGATGTTGATCTCGCGCTGTTGGATTTGCACGGAGCCATGGTGGCCGAGCATGTGTTTGACGGAGAAGGCACGTTGCTGGCGCGTATCCGTAACCTGCGGCCCGACTTGCCGATTGCGGTAACGCTCGACCTGCACTGCAACCTAACGCAAACCATGGTCGACAATTGCACTGCGCTAATCGGGTACAAGACCTATCCACATGTCGATATGTACGATGTGGCCGAGCAAGTTGGCCGCATCGTCGTGGGGACCGTACAGGGCAAGGTGACACCGGTGATGGCATGGGGGCATCCGCCGCTGCTCTCGCAAACTCTAATGCAAGGCACTGACGACGAGCCGATGAAGACCCTGATTGCCATGGCGCGTGATGCAGAGGTCAAGTCCGGTGTGTTGGCAGCAACGGTGTTCGGTGGCTTCCCGATGGCAGATATGCCGGATGCCGGGACATCATCAATTATTGTGACAGACGGCGATGCGGGCCTCGCCGAGCGGACGCGTGACGGTATCTTGGATGAGGCGTGGAAGCGCCGCCAGGAGTTCGTCTACCAACCCGAAGTATTGGAAGAAGCCGTCGGCCGCGCCAAGGCGATGACCGATGGCCCCATCATGTTGTTGGACCATGCCGACAATTGTGGTTCGGGCGCGAACCAAGACGTGATGACGGTGATTGCGGAAGTGCTGCGCCAAGAATTGAATGATGTGGTCGTTGGAGGTCTGTGGGACCCCGCTGCGGTGCAGGAAATGCAAGGCGCGGGCGTCGGCAATACGATTACGCTGCAGCTGGGTGGCAAAACCGACATGCCGGCGATCGGCCTGAAGGGCAAACCTTTGGAGATTACCGGGACGGTCAAGGCGTTGACCGATGGGCGGTGGGTCGTCCGCGGGCCGATGTATACCGGGGTGCCGGTGAGTATGGGGCCGACGGCGGTACTGGATACCGGGCGGATGCAGATCGTGATTGTCTCGCGCCATCACGAGCCATGGGATCTGGGGGTGTTTACCTCGGTTGGGATCCAGCCCGAGTACCACCGCTATATCTTGCTGAAGTCACGGATTCACTATCGTGCGGGCTTTGGTGATTTACCAAAAGTGACCGTTACGCTGGACGGCGACGGGGTGACCACATCGGACAACAGCAAGCTAACGTTCGAGAATGTTCGGCGCCCAATCTTCCCGTTGGACCGCATTAACGAACCCTGATGTTACACGACGCTTATGGCAATGAGGTAGACACTGGCCGCACGGAGACCATCGTCGCGATCGACCGGTTTGCGCATAGCTTTATTGCCTATGGCACCGATTTCGGGGTGATCTTCAAGGCCGTGGAGGCCGACCCTGAGTGTGTGATGGCGCGTGGCCATGCAGCGTTGCTGGGATTGTTAATGGAAAACAATGACGGTACGGCGCGCGCGACCGACCACCTCACCGCAGGGCGCGCATTGATCGCCGGTGGCAAGGGCACGGCACGCGAGCGTATGTATTTTTGCGCGGTTGACGCCTCCGCTGGGCACGACAAGGCGACCACTACACGCCTGCATGAGGAGATTGTCGATCAATGGCCGCGCGATTTGTTCTCGGCCAAGTTGGGACAGATTCACTATTTCAATTCCGGCGATTCAGGTGGCATGCGGCGCATCGCCGAAAAGATAATTACCGTACATGACAAGACTGCGTATGCCTGGGGGCTGCTCGCGTTTGGTACTGAAGAATGTAACGAGCTTGACGCTGCCGAGGCGGCGGGGCGCAAGGCAGCCGACATGGCCGTGGTCGAGCCCTGGGCACATCACGCAGTGGCGCATGTTTATGAGACGCGCGGACAGCTTGATCAAGGCATCACGTGGATGGAAGGCCACGCCCATTCTTGGCAGAGCTGCAACTCCTTCATGTTCACCCACAATTGGTGGCACATCGCGCTGTTCTATCTTGATAAGGGCGATACGGACCAAGTGTTGGCAATCTACGACACCTATTTATGGGGCGCGCCACAGGGCGATCCTAACTATTCGCAAGACCAAGCTGGTGCCCTGTCGATGCTGATCCGATTAAGTTTGCGCGGAGTCGACTTGTATCAGCGGTGGGGCGACGTTACTGACGCTATTCTGGAGCGCGAAGTGATGTACGACCAACCGTTCCTCACAGCGCACTTCTCTTATGCTTTGGCACGCTCGGAGTACCGCACTGCCTATGAGGGGTTCCTGCGCGAGCTTGAAGGGCATGCTAGTGAACGTAACGCCACAACGCGTCACCTATGGCTCGCCTATGCGCTGCCGTTGTGCCGCGGCATGGGCGCACATGCTGATAACGACTTCTATTTGGCCGCACGGTTATTGGGCGAAACCCGAATCCATTGGCAAGCGTTGGGCGGCAGCCATGCGCAGCGGGATCTGTTCGAGCAGGTCTATATCGACGCGCTGATCCGATCCGGGCATACAAGCGATGCCCTGCCGCTACTGGAAGCACGGGCAGCGGCACGGCCAGGGGTTCGGGTGCATAAGCTACAATTGTGGGCCGCCCTTCGAGAGAGTCGCTAACCAGAATGATTACGGTCACGGTGTCTTGGGTCGCGCGTATCCCTCGTAGCCGTGGTACGTTGGCCCTTCGTCATAGAGGAAAACGGGATGACAAAGGTTTCAATGACCGCACAGATCGCTGCGGATCCGGCAAAGGTTTGGACACTGTTGGGCCGTTTTGACGGCTTGGATGCGTGGATGCCTTCGATCGCAAGTTGTGAAGGCATGGGCAGCGGACCGGGCGCAACAAGGACGTTGACCTTGGGTGACGGCGGCACCGTAATCGAGGAACTAGTCTCAGTTGACGAAAGCGCACGAC
>Ga0114999_10007094_pt1 | contig 12778 bp, 25 predicted proteins | sample ArcticOcean_MG_C_3_FD_89820 | JGI IMG/M metagenome (GOLD analysis project Ga0114999, IMG submission 89820) | Marine microbial communities from western Arctic Ocean - ArcticOcean_MG_CB8_126 | ecosystem: Environmental > Aquatic > Marine > Oceanic | place: Arctic Ocean: Canada Basin | collected...
ATTTGATTTGATTTGATTTATTAAAAATTATACATCTATTACTTGATAAAGTGCTGTGATTTTTAAATTTACATCTGCCCCACCCGGATCGGTGATCGTTCCTCCACTCCCGGCTACTATGGTAACGGCAGTATTTTCTAAAATAGAAGTTGATGCTGCTCCGGGTTGAAGATGTGTGGTGTTATAAAACATTTTAGGTACGGTAGAATTAAAGAGTTGTAAGGTTTGGAGAATGGGTACGCTTCCTCCCGTAAAATAATCTAATCCCGTAGTAGTGCCTCCATATATTACTGTACCAAATACTTCGATAAATATCCCAGTTACTGCAATAGCCAAATTTGGCCCCGGAGCTGGTACTATTTCAATTGCCGGACCACCACTTCCTATTGATAGAATCTGTATTTTGTTTATAGCAGTCGTAAGCCTCAAGTCAGTATAGCCCTCATTGGTAACAGTTACTGCGTTGCCTACTGCCGTGGCTCTAGTATTTGGCCCCGTCCAATTTATAGATACGCAATCTGTAGTTACTGCTCCTCCCTCATCGGTAATGGTTGGCCCCAATGCCGTAATGGTAGCCGCTGCTCCTACTGCCGTAGCAGTAATTTTATTTCCCACTATATCGATAGAAGTACAATTAGTAGATACATTAACTCCCTCATCCTTAATGGTAAGAGCATATGTAGGTACTAATCCTATAATATCGGAAATAAGAAAATTTTTAGTTGCGTTCGCACTTGCAACATCGGTCCCAATTAATAGATCCGTTCCTAATGGAGGACTAATTGTGGGATATGTACTTATCTTTGCCATTATTGTGATTTTGGTTGATCTCCACTTGTAGATATTTCTTTAATGCTAAATGAGGCAATGTGTCCGGCTATTACGCCTAGAGTCACTAGCCCCAGTCCCACATATAGGACTTTATCGTTTTGGGATTCAATGCCTGTATCGATAATCGTTAATCCTATAGTTATTAATGATCCTCCTCCCAGTACACTAAATACTCTCTTGGAAGATACTTTTCCTTTATGGTCTTTTAATACTCCGGCAATGGCTTGTGCCACACTTGGTATTGCTTCGACAAATAGTTTTTTAAACATAATTATTTATTTTGTTCATTTTCACAATAGTGCCATAACGCAAACAAGATGAAAATAAAAATCATATAGGCACTTACCTCTGCGAAATAATCCATCTTTTACACAAAGATATGAAAAATTATTGTTCTATCTGCTTTATGCTTTTCATATGACAGTTGACAATCCTATCTTGAAACTCCTCTTCAAGAAGTAATCGGCACTCTCGCATATTAGTCATAAAAAAGTTTTCTATTAAGATTGCCGGACAGCTAGTATTTCGTAGGACATAAAATTGTGCCTCCTTGTCCCTATCTCCATCACTCTTATCCATGCGTAATGTGTGATCCATAAACTCATTTGTCATAGACTCTATAAATATCTCGGCAATGGGATCGCTTAAAGTCTCTCCTGGAGAGGTGTATACCGAATATCCATTAGCCGACTCCTTATTAAAGGCATCGCTATGTATAGATACATAAATGCAATTCTTGTGGAGGCGATGAAGAATGTTCGCTTTCTCCACTCGCTCACTCAAGGGCATATCTTCTTCAGTATCTACGACATCAATTGCCAAGATTCCTGCCTCTTTACATTTCGCTAATAATTTTTTTACTATCTCTCGGTTCCCAACTCCCTCAAAATATTGACCCCACAAGAAGTCTGGACTACGCTTACCCTTTGTTTGGTATTCTCCATCTATCATTCCTCCATGACCTGGGTCTAGTATCCAAGTGTATTTGCTAGTCATTTTTTTTTTTTGGTTAAGAGATTCCAATCTGCTAATGTATTGCCTTGAAGTATTTAAAAATACTCGCATACAAGCTTTAAGATTTTCTTTTAGTAGCCTCATCTTTGTCTCGTATTTTGATTTGCATCTCGCATATCTTAATATTTATCGCTACGTTTTTTTTATCGTCACGCCCAAAACAAGGAGCCATCTTTAGTTTATGTATTAGTTTCTCTAAATACATTTCTCATACTGCTCTACCAAGAGTTGTTTGGTAAGCTTGAATAGCTGTATATAAGTTAAGATTCTGAGTGACATTAAGGCGAGACCCTAAAACCCCAAATGCCAATTCCCTATCACTAAATAAATCTGCTGCTCCCCCATTATTCCTTGCTCCTAAATACAAAGCATCAGAGACAGGTGCGAGGACCATAGCAGCAGGATTCGCTCCTACATTAAGCCCATTACGATATCCATTCCACACTGTACTAGTTCCTCGAACATTGGCAATAAAGCCATCGGTAGGAATAACAACTCCGATTGCATTAGTAGGTGGTCTACCATAAAGAAATGTTAGTGTAGCACTAGCAGGGCGTATATATATATTGCCAACAGTCGTGGTGGCTCCCAAATCTACCCCATCTGTAGCGTTGGCGGTTCTAGAATAAAATCCCATTGTACCCGAAGTATAACTAACTAAATCGCTATTAGGATCAAAATGGGTATTGGCAAAAGATGATGTTCCATTAGGAGTCATGCCTGTGGTCCCATGTGTCCACCCCAAGGCAAATGTAAGCCTAAAGGCTCCATCAGTATCAAGGGGATTTTTTAAATTGAATTTGTGAGTAGCGGCAGTTCCTCCCACTATGGGATAGATGGCTTGGAGTAATGTCCATAATCCGGCTGCTTTCAAATCTTCAACTAAAGTATTTATTGCACTTATCTCTGTGGGATCCGTGATTCCGGCAGCTATAATGAAAGCATCGGCATCGGGATCAAGTGGCACAATGGCAGGAGCATCCGTAGATAAACCTATTCCAATTGATATGGCTATTCCAACACTCATTTACCACAATGCATTGATTGTATTAGCGGCTACCGTTGTGTTAGTGGTTAGAACCTTTAATACTTGAACCGGGAAATACGTTCCTGCCAATACTCCTGTAAAGACTAGTTCATCATGCCCAGCAGTAAGGACATTGATGTTTCCTGCTCCACCAATATATAAAACACATCCTTGATTGTTGTCAGGGAAGATGGAATAATTGTTGGGTTGGGCTAAAAAGATATCGGCACTTAATGAGAGTACGGTTGCACTATCACGTTCGGTAACTACCGCAATGGTGTTGGTGGTAGTGTTCATTACTATATCTCCTTTTTTTACATTGTCAGTTATAAAATTGGCAGTAGTATCTTCCAATTTACTTGCAGTAATGGTATCGTTAGCACCACCAGATATTAATGTCATTATGTTTGGTATGTTGATCGTGTCACTATATATTACTGGTAACGCCCGATACGTTTGGAGTTTTTGATACGCCATGATATGTTATTTTGTTTTTGTTTGTATATGGAAACATATTGTTTAATTTCTCTTTTCTCTTGGCACATCCACAATCGCCATCACTAACTTTATCTACAATTTGATGGATGCCCGTAGCTTTAGTGAATTTCTCTATGCTATCGCCAAGACCTTTCATTTAACAAATATAGTATTATTTTCTGTATTTTTGTTTTAGATGAAGTTCCAAAAGAAAACAATTAGACTCTATAGTCGCACCGAAGTACCCCAGAATTTTATGAAATTTTATAAGGTAATAAGATATTGGGCCAAGGCGAAGTATAAGTTAACATCTAGCGATCTGGACTTATTGTTTTTCATTTACTCCGAGGGCTTGTTCTCAAAAACGGATTTTGATTTCTTTACTCGCATTTATGCCTGGGATACCAATCGTTTTAAGAAACTCCTAAAGGAGGGATGGATCAGAGTCTGGAGGAAACCGAATAAACAAAAAAGGGAAAAGGCATTATACGATATGTCATATAAAGGGAAAAAGGTTATAGCCTCGATATATGATAAGATGCTCGGAACCGAGACATCAGATCAAAAGCCTAACAATCCTATGTTCTATGCTAAAGCATCTTCCTATAGCAATAAAGTGCATAGAGATGCTCTTATCGCTATGAATAAAGAGTACCGAGAAACAAATCCTAAATTGAAGAATGGCAGACCTGCCAATATTCCATTCTAGTAATCTACTTCCGTATTAACGCCCGGATATGATCTCCAGCTCCGTGGTACTTCATACCTTGATCACCACCATAGGCATGACCATCATCTTTTTTCGACATCGCTTTACTTTCGTTTCTGCGACTTTTTAAACTTTGCTTGTGTTTGCCTCTGTGCTTTGCACCTAGGGAATCATCAAGTCTTGAGTTGTATCCTTGTTTGTCCATGATTATTACTTTTTTTGTCTTTGTCGTTGTGCTAATTGTGTTCGGGTTCCTCCAATATGACTATTCATATCTTTGCCATAGGTTAATCCATAGGAAAGTCCTGGGGGAGCATTCATGCTCTTCTCCGCATTACTTCTGGCTTTCACCTTTCTATTTTTTCTAAGTCGGCTTTTAGGCATTATCTCATTGATTTTCTAGTGACTTTTGCGCTTGCCTTACCCACTTTTGTTGTCTTTTTAGCGTCATCTTTATAGCTTTTTCTTATTTTCTTTACTGCACTCTTTGCGGTTTTCTTAGTATGAATTTCAGGTTTGTCAAACTTAGGCTTTCCCACCCAATCCTTATGGACTCGTTTTCCTACTTGGGCTTTTGCTAAGGATTTTCTTTCTTGCTTGTATTTCCTCTGAACTAAGCGAGAAGAACCTAATTTCTTAACTACCGGATTATTTCTATCATATTTATGTTGTCTCCCTACTTCATCTTGAACCTTGGCTCTAACCGTAGCATGGCCCCGTACGTTTTTCCCTTTTCTAATCAGCTTCTTAGCCGCTCTTACTTTTTTATTTACTGTTTTCTTATCATCCTTTTTAGGAGGCGTTATCTTCCGCGACCTTACGGGCATCGGCTTTAATCGTGTTCGTATGGGTTTAATACGAGGTCTACTTACTCGCTTAATAGTCTTTTTCTTTTTTGGTGGTTCAGGCATAATTATTTATTTTATTTCCAAGTTACTGTTCTTCTCCTTTCTCCATATGGATTAGGGTTGCCCGGAGTACTGCGATAATCATCAGTTACCACTTTAGTCCCTTTCCGTTTTTTCTTTACTTTAGTTTTTGTGGTACGCTTACCCAGATCGTGATAATGTTGTTCTTGTCCTTTGGGGCCTTTAACCGAGTCCCCCCCATACTCGGACTTACCTTTATGGTATCCACCTATACGAGTAGTGGTTCTAGTTTTTTTAGTGTTAGGTTTTGTTTTGGTAACAACCTTTCCAGACTTTCTTCCCCCCATTGAGCCGACCTCTGCTTTTCCCTTTACAAACTGGGAGTACTCTTGCTTTTTCTTCATCTCGGAGTACACCTCATCTGGAGAAAGCTTTTTATCAAAGGTCTTAAACTGCTTAGTGCGTTTACGATCTTTTCTGTTATCTCCTGACATCTTGTTTCTCATAGCTACTTCGCTTTGTTGTGCCTTTTAGTTAATGAAGTCGGTGCTTTTGAGCCTTTAACATCTTCTTCCCTTTGAGATTTTTGCATTCCACCACCATAGGCCCACTTGTAATCTTTCTTTAGGTTATCCATCGTGAACTGCTTAAAGAATCCTTTCTGTCCGGGTGCCCGCCAATGACCATGCAACTTCTCCTTTGTTGTCATAATCCTTTTAGCCTGTTTCTTCTTTGACCTACCGGGGCCATCCATCTTGTTTCTCATGGCTACTATTCTTTTCCTAATACTTTTCTTCTTCCACGGGCAATTCCTCTAGCACCTCTGTACTTATCCTTTGTAGTATGTTGTGGGGCCATCTTTCCCTTTTTCCTAACAGAAGTTTTCTTTTTAATATGACCTTGACCAAATTGATCCCTGGTGACCTTGCTCTTCTTTACAACATGGCGTTTCGGAAATTCATAGTTTCTATACTCCGCTCCATCTTTAGCGGCATTGATAACCCTTTCTTTCGTCTTAGTGATTCTTCGTTTTGACCCTGCTTTCCTATTGATCTGTTTAGTGCGAGTCTCAACCGAGCCTCTCAAAGGGGGACTAAAACTTTTATCTACTAAAACTTGTTTCTTTTTAGTAACGGTTTTTCTTTTTGGTTTGCCACCCTCGGTGGGATGTAGTGGTTGTGAAGTTCTATAAGTCATTGTTTAATAATTTGTCCATCTTTATTATACGTAGGTGGAGGGTCAGGATAATAGCATCCATCTTTAACACCACCACACGAGCCTAATAAGAATAGAGTTAATAAAATATAATATGTTTTCATAAAGCTTTTTCATACTCCGTATTCTTCAGCAGTTTTTCCCATCATCGCCAAACCGGTCCGAGCCTGTTTCTCACCCTTTTTGCCATACTTCCCTGCAAGGGCCGCTCTCCATTTAGATTTTGGAATCTTATCGCCGGGGGGTGTTCCAGTTGTTTCGTGGAACCCACCTTTTTTAATTTTAAACTTATCGCCACCTAAGTCGACAGTCTCCATCTTAGTCTTATAATGATCTTTAAATGCTTTTCCGCTTGTTCTTGCCATCTTTTTTTAATTTACGTAAATGTTGTTTATGTTTCTTCAACAATATTTTAATGCTATCCAAACGTGCATCGACCCCATCTAACTTTTGTTGACATTCTTTTTTTTTTCCTCCTCCTCTAAATAAGTACGAGCATCTACGCTATCGACTTTTACGGAGTCAACATCATCGATCCGCTCATTACTATGACTAGTCTCGCAACTAATCGTTAGCAGAAGAACGAACAATATCCCTAAGAAGTTCATATATCTCATTCGTTTGGTTTTGTATAGATTTTACCCTCTCCTCTAAACGTATGATGGTCTTGCTGTCCTCTTCTAATATCTCCATGCGCTGCTCCATCCGTTCCAACTTGTAGGAGGTGTTATAATAAAACCCTCCTATGCCGCCTATAAATATAGCAATAGTTAGCAGAAATTTCAAATCAAATTTTTCTGGGTTCATCTATTCCTTTTGTACAAAGGTAATAAATTTTATAGACATATTACGATGTCCCTCTCTTGGATAATGGTATAAATAGTGTCACCATTAAGTCTGGCTTTGTGTCCGGCAGCCTTGTCATAATACACAATGCTCTCATTGTCAATGTGATTGCACTCAGTTCCCGAACTTATTACTTTACCTTTTTTATAGCGCATCTCATCCATCTCATCGCCAGACATAATAAGCCCGCTCTGAGTAGTTGTCTCCTCATTGATGGGCATGATGACTATGTGTTTACCTATTGCTTTCATAATCTTACATTTGTGATGATTGCATTAGTGCTTAATATTGTGGTCGCTACCGAAACAGCATTCTCAATAGCACACGCAGTAACCTTGGCAGGATCAATGATGCCAAGTTTATACATATCTCCTACCTCCTTGGTGCGAACATCGACCCCTATGCCGTTGGCATCGAATTTTTTTGATATCTCATTGGGATCAATTCCCGCATTGCGACAGATAATGGCGAACGGCTGTGATAATGATTTCATTAAAATCACTTGCCCTAATGTCTCCGACTTGGTACTGCCATTGGTCTTATAATTATTGGCGATATTTTTTAAGGCTATCCCTCCACCAGGAAGAATGCCATTCTCAAGGGCGGCACGGGTCGCACAGATGGCATCATCTACACGATCCCTTTTTTCCTTTAACTCAATATCGGAATTGGCCCCCACATAAACCACGCCAATGCCTCCGGTTAAAGTGGCTATGCGTTCTTTGATGAACGCCTTTTCGTGGTTTAATTTTGTTTCATCGTGAAGTTCCCATAGCGATTTGATGTGGTCTTCAATGAGAGGAGCATTCTCCGTTAAGGTCAACACCGTTGTCTCTGCCGTAATGATGGCTTTCTTAGCTTCACCTAAATCATCAAACTCAATGAGACTCAAGTCATCACCCATGCTCTCGGAGAAAAATTTCGCTCCCGTAGCTTGGGCTATATCCTGGCACAACTCGTGAGACTTATATCCAAACTGAGGAGGGATGATATTGCATACGTTGATGATGCCTTTCATGTGATTCACGGCTAATGTCTTAATGGCGTTCTCACCAACATTGCCGATGATAAGAACAGAGCGACCCTTTTTTAATACCGGAGTCAATGCCTTGTCAATAGCACTAATGCTATTAATCTCCTGATCGGTAACTAAAATGTACGGCTTGTCTAATACGCACATCTCCTTGCGAATGTCGTTGATGAAATGCTTGGAGGTGAATCCCCGGTGTATCTTAACACCCTCAATGATGTCGCAGTAGGTATCAGAATTTTTTGAGTCCTCCAATGTGACTACGCCACCACGACCTACTTTAGTGTATGCCTCCGCAATGATCGAGCCTAACTTATCATCATTATTAGAACTTATCGTGGCAACATTTAAGATGCCCTTGGTGGTAATTTTTTTTGCCGACTTTAATAATACCTTAACAATCTTATCGCTCATCTGTCGAATAGCACCTATCATCTCCATCTTGTTAATATCCTCTGGCTTACTCTTCGCAATATAATCTAATGCCGTGTTGATTATAGATTGTGTTAACACGATTGCCGTAGTCGTTCCATCACCAGCAGTGATGGCAGTATTTTCAGCGGCCTCTTTCATCATCGTTACCGCCAGGTTCTCAATAGGATCCATTAAGGTTATGCTCTTGGCAACGGTCACCCCGTCTTTTGTAATCGTTAGTCCACCCGTGTGTTGCTCCGATTCTATCAGAACGGTTTCGCCTCCAGCTCCGAGGGTGCTTTTAACTGCATCGGCTAATTTGTTGATGCCGGAAAGTAACTTGTCTCGACCGTCAGAGTCGAAACTGATGTCTTTAACTATCATTTAATTTGATTTGATTTTATACAAAGTTAAATTTTTTGTCGAACTTTAATAGCTTATCCCGGATATACATATAAACATTATGAAAATCTATAGAGCATTGATACAAACTAAAGGCGATATACAAGTGGTCTATGTCGCTACCAATCCCCCTCATACCGTTATCGATGAATATGCTATCGACTTCCTTTTTAATAATAAACAAATCTTCTTCTACTTTTATGACGAGCAGGAAATGGAAGACTTTATGGACGAGGGATCAGGACGAGATTGGGAACTAATAGACTGTAAATACCTAACAGAAAAACTCTCTATTGAGTTTGAAGTCTTCTCCAAAAATTGAATGTCGAAGTGTCAACTTAACACCGGTCCAACTCCCTTTTACTTTTTATTATAATATAATATGGTTTTTTTAAATCTCTATAGTACGTACTAAAGTCGACATTCCGACATTGAACTATATTAATATATTATAAATCAATAACTTATAGTTTTCTAAACCGACATAAAGTCGACATTAAACCGACATTAAAAAGAATAAACCGACACTAATTGTTAAGAAATGTAATCAAAAGTTAACTCCTCAAAAGAAAAAGTGAAACTGCTGTAGTAATCTAATACGAAAAAAGTTTGGTCGTGAACGTAATCCATCTTGAATATAAAGATAATAAAAAGGGGCTAGACCCCCAAATGTCTTTGCCCCTTTTGTAACTAATGGAAAACTAGTTATTGCTTATAAACTACCCTCGTCCTTGTCTATCATCTTGGCTATCCGGATAGCATCAACGCCCTGCATGATCTTCTTCATGTTCTTCGCAGAATTCTTTATCTGTCCCGCCCTGAAGATGCCCGTCTCTGTGTCCGGTGCGTTGTTTACTAACCTACCATTCTTGATAGTGTAGTCGTTGTCGTAGAAATGATTCTTATGCTCTAAAGTTTTATACTCGTCATCACCTTTGTGTTTCGGAGTTCCTTTCTTTGGATAGCTACTCTTGATAGCCTTGTAGATCCCTGGTGTGTTTTTTGACTTTGCCATTTAACAAAGATAGTAAAAATTTTTATTACACATACCGAAGTCGAGGGTTATTATATAGCACACAAGCGGCCCGGCTCTGGGGAAACGGATTGAAAATCGAGGGGGGGGGTGGGTCTTTTTCCAGAAATATCTGGACTTTTTGGCTCGTTCGTTCTGGGTCAAATCGACCTCCCTACTTAACATAATAATAATTATAGGACAAGCTCCCCATCTAGTGGGCCATTGCAATATGCTAAAAATCTCGGAAAGTCGCACCAGTTCGCACCAGTTTAAAAGAGTCATTAGGATATGGATAGGAGCCTACTAGGTTAAAGAGGTCTTTAAGACTGGCTTAAAGAAATTAAACCGAATAGAGAACTATCGGTTTATAACTGGTCAATACCCAGTAAGCCTAAAAAAAATTAGAACAAAATGCACCTAAAAAATGCATCATAAGCCGCTGATCAGCAATAGATTACATACATTTTGACCTTTCAATTTAGGTATAATTAAATCATGCCATTGTTTACTAACTAGTTTTACACTGTATTTACACTAGTTTTTAACTATTAATTAACTAAACTAAACAATATGAATAACGCACCCGCAATGAATAAAAAGGCTTTAATGCTCCTAGTGAATACCTACCGACATAAAGGCTTAATAGGATTAACTTCAGACCTACAGACCCTTGAAGACAAATTAACTCTTATACCTAGTCAACACAAATCGAATACATGGCTTTATAACATCAAGAAATTCAAAGCTTTTACATCAGATGGCATAACTTCAGACCACACCAATTTACCTTTTACTCTATTCAATAAAAACGGAAATAAAAAACTCCCTTTTTACACGTTCTCAAGCCTCCCTTTATTCACTTGTAACGGAGCGTTCGAATGTGCCAAATTTTGCTATTCATTAAAGGCATGGAGGTATCCTAGTGCATTCTTTCGCCAGTTCATGAGTTTTATCCTTATGATTGAACGTAAGGACATTATAGCCGATGCATTCCAGACCATCAAAACTGGAGCCGATTTAAGGTTATATGTAGATGGTGACTTCAGTAGTGTTGAAGACCTCCAGTTTTGGTTTGACCAGTTGAAGACTCGACCAGACATCCAGTCATATGGTTATAGCAAATCATGGAATTATTTCCTAGAGTATAAAGGTGACTTTCCAGATAACTACCGATTGAATTTAAGTTCTGGGTCAAGGTATACTCACTTAAAACCTTTAATGGAATTATTACCATGTACCAGAGGTGAATTCATAGCCGTTCCCAGTAAGGTAAAACAGACCTCAACTAACTGGAAAGAATACGCTAATGAGGTGCGACAATCGGCAAAAAATCAAGGGTATAATAAAGTATTCGTTTGTCCATCTGTTTGTGGGTCATGTACTGGCAAGGGTCATGCTTGTGGATTGATGGCATTAAAAAATGTAGCTATAGCCATCGGCATACATTAAGCCTCTTATAAGCCTCCTATAAGCCTCCTAGCGTTAGTTCGTTAGGGGGCATTGTAGGTATTACTAACTAAACTAAATTATTATGACTAACAAGATTATCGATTACATCATTTATTTTATGGCTATTTTAATGTTTGTGCTTATTGCATCTGGAATGATTTGCTTTGCGTTCTGGGGCATTGTAGAGGTGCTACAAATAGCCATATTATTCCCTTTAATATTTATGATTATTGCCGTTACATTACACGAATTTAAAAGCTAGATCAAAAAAACAGTCATCAAAAAAACTAAACTAAAACTAGAGTATTATGACAAAAACTAAAGATTTAAAATGGGTCAAATGGACAAATGAGGAACATATACTTTGCACCAATGAATATGAGCCACAGAAGACCAAAATTGCTTGTGTTATTCAAACGCATAAATATTATAATGATTGCATAGTATATCTATATGACAGAAAGTGGAATGAACAACCTCTGGGATGTGTCCAAGGCTTACGTAAAGTTAAAGAACAGACCTTTGAAGAGTTGAAGAAAAAACCACCAGTTCAAAGGTGGTAAAAACCAATAACCCCAGACCCCTCGCCTCACATCCTTAATTGGTTGTGGGGCTTTGTAGGTATTTTTAACTAAACTAAATTGAATTATTATGAAAAATTACATCGCAAATTTAATCGAGACAAGAGGCACAATCAATGCCAGTATTTACATCATTAAACAATTATCACCATTGGTATCTTTGGTGCTTTGTTATATGGGTTTAATGATAAGCTTAACGAGTCCTCATTTCAATTCACCAGAGGCATCAATCTATAGTGGATTTTTATTCTTTTTTGGATGTGTCGGATGCATCCTATTAATTGGTAAACAGAGCCGACAATAAAGCTTAAACCAATAACCCCAGACCCCTCGCCTCGTACCCTAATCGGTCGAGGCTTTGTGGGTATTATTAACTAAACTAAATTTAATATTATGACTTATCAAAAAGCACAAATTTCAATAGATGGCATAGATGCCAAATTTCCTATTTGCTACCTCGACCATCATAAGAGATGGAATGGGTGGAGTTTACCCTATCTCCCAGTTGAGGACATCGTAGAGTTCGTTAAACTCTGGAATGAAGAGGGATGCCTTAAAGAGGGTGATGAGTGGAGTTTTAAGATTCATTATAGTTCAGATTCCCTCTTGTCTATAGCTACTAAACAAATCGTAGGACTTGAGTACGTTGACCCCACATGGGAGGGTGAGCCATATATAGCCGAGATTCTAACACTACACCCCACCAATAAAATCTTTGTCGTTGACATCTCAAACGGCTTAATCTGGGAGCATAAATTAATCACCAAGAAGTACAATGCCGAGGGTGAAAGGATGACCGATTGTTGTGGTACATACTCAAGCTATTACGACATTGATTTATGTTGTAAGAAATGCAAGTATTATGTAGGCATTGGTGAGGGTGATGGAACGGAGTTCAA
>Ga0114999_10007095_pt1 | contig 12776 bp, 11 predicted proteins | sample ArcticOcean_MG_C_3_FD_89820 | JGI IMG/M metagenome (GOLD analysis project Ga0114999, IMG submission 89820) | Marine microbial communities from western Arctic Ocean - ArcticOcean_MG_CB8_126 | ecosystem: Environmental > Aquatic > Marine > Oceanic | place: Arctic Ocean: Canada Basin | collected...
GGACCGTTGCGTATCGTTACGCACCATTGGTCAGATAATCCTATGAAAGGTTACCCGGATTATCAAAAACTCGATTCACAGATTGCGACAGGTGACATTAACGATGTTGAATTTCTAGTGATTGGACGTTGGCCTGCTGACATTACCTGGCAAGCTACCGAGACCCACGGTAGTGCACACGGTAAGAAACTGGCAGATTTGTTGAGGAGTTGTCATGTTTATCTGACGGGAAGTCGCTGGGAGCCTTGCGGTATGCATCATGTAGAAGGTATCCAGTGCGGCCTTCCAGTGATCTATCATTCTGACGGGGGAGGTATTGTTGAGTTGGCGCGGCGTTATGGCATTCAGTACAGTGACGATCTGGGTGTTGCTATAGAACAGATGCGCGCCAGTTATGAAACTCATCGAAAGACGGTGCTGAGGGATCCACCCCGGTCGGGCGATGAGATGTGCTTGCGGACGATCGACATCATTCAGAAAATGCGGGTCACCTGATTTTATGGCTAGTCAGATCGTTGGCATTTCGCTAGTCCGAAACGAAGATATCTTTATCGCTCAAGCCATTACAAATGTTGCTGATTTTTGCGACAAAATCATCATTCTGGATAATCGTTCTACAGATAATACCTGGCAACAAATTCAAAGATTAAAAAGCAAGTTCTCACACATTGAAGCGCACCGGATTAACGATTATCGGGAATCGCATGGTTATATCTCTAGTTATGCCGGCAGTGATACCTGGGTTCTGGGAATAGATGGCGATGAAGTATTCGACCCTACGGGCCTCAAGCGCTTTCGTAAGCAGTTGTTGGATGGTCATTTTAATGATCACTGGGTCTTATTTGGTAACGTGGTTAATTGTATCGACTTAGACCTAAAACGACACCAAGCAAGGGGTTATCTTTCGCCACCAAGTCGTAGCATGACTAAATTATTTAATTTTTCAGCGTTGGAGTCTTGGAATGGCCCGTGTGAAAGGTTACATGGCGGTCAAAAATGTTTTCGCTCTGGATTTCATGAAACGCAAAGACTTGCGCTATATGAGCAGTATTCTTGGAATGAGTCTGCTTTTCGGTGTTTGCACGTATGCTTTATACAGCGTAGTAGTAAAGAAGTAAGAGGGGAGATGAGTCGTCTTCAGCCCGGAGAAAAGCCCGAATGGCTCAAGCGACTAGATCGAGTGGGGATAGGCTGGTTATTTTCTGGGGTGATCAAAAATGTACGCTCTCCATGGAAAGACAGTAAATATCGTCGTGGTGAGCTGCAAAGTGTTGACGTAACGATGTTTTTTCCTGAGGGTCGGAGTACGAGCTGCTCGTTTCTAGAGTGAAGACCTGCATTCTTATCCCAAGTTATGAGAAGTACCGTGTGCTGGCCGGTTTTACTGCAAGCCAGATAGATCGTCATTGGCGCGATCATCCGCCCATTTATTTCTGTGGTCTCAGTGCGCCGACGCGTAAGAATGATGCTTTTCTCCTTCTTCGGAGAGATAGCGATGATTGGCTAAGCATCCTGATTGATGCAGTGCGTGAAGTGCAAGAGAGGGGGTTCAAGGCGGTTTACCTGATACTCGATGATCATCCACCACTTGGCCCTTGTGAGGCAAATACTCTTAATCAGACTTTGCCCGCGACACTTGAGCGTCTAGAAGCTGGAACAATTTCGTTGTTTCGTCCTGAGCTAGTTGACAGTCTGGAGAAAGAACTAGTGAATGAGCCGGTTAGCAAATTGGAGCGATTACCCGAATCGTATCTTTGGCGCTACTCTTTGCATCCAGGATTGTGGTCTTTGTCAGTATTAGCGGCCTTATTGAGTCAACTTGACACAATTTTGTTGACGCCGGATACACGTAACCCATGGGCCTTCGAACGCGTTGGTGCTATTCATGTAGCGTCGACTCAATGCGTAGACATCGGGCTGAGCTACAGAATATCTCACGCACATCAAAGAACATGGAATAAAGACGGTTTGATAACTGTCTGTTACGAATCACTTGGTAATTGTGCTCGGAAGATGGCAGGGTCGTTGGGTGGCCCGGAGGCTTGGGAGCGGGTCAGTCATCGTTTTGACTTTGCCTATCATTTTTGTGGCGGTCCCTACCCGATGTTCTGGCGTGGGATTATGGAGAAAGGTCGACCGAATCAGGAATTCAGACGCTTCTGTCGGTTTTTTCTGAAATGGGATTTGATGAGACGCGTTGCTCAAGCAATTCAACAGATCGATGGGCAAACCGAGTAGCAATATGGCGTCGGGCCCAAAAAAAAAGCGAATCGGGTGGGTTATTACCGATCAACTAGTTACGATGCCGTTCTGGCCACGCGTTGACACTGGTGTGGGTGGAGTATCGTTAGCGCGACTGCATTGGATTGCGCTTCGAGTCAATAATGATCCGTTTATTCCCCTTTACTACGAAGTGTTTAAGCCATGGAGAAGTTACGATGGCTTAATATTTCTTAAGGCAATGGGAGACAAAGCGCTTAACCTTGCTAAGCGATATCTTGATGACGGTAAGCCTGTCATCTTTGATGCCAACGTCAATTACTATACGAGTCACGGCACCGAATATTTCTCGGGAATGCTGCCGACTTTAGAGCAGAGAGAAGAAGCAATCGCGATTACGCGGATCGCCAGCGCTGTAATAGCGGATTCCAACTATATCGCTAACTGTTGCAGGGACCACAATAATGATGTTACGTGGATTCCTGACAATGTGGAACTCGATCGAGTGCCGCTCGTATCACCAACGAATGTTGGACAGCGTATACGCTTGGCCTGGAGTGGTGAGGCGGTAAAGTTGTTTGAACTATTGAAAATTGAAGAGTCACTACGTTACTTTAAGAATTATATCGATCTAGTAGTTGTCACAAATGAATTGACAGCCATGTCACGTTGGAAATCTCATTACAAACAAAGAATGGAGTCTCTGTTGTCTGATCTTGGGGCGAAAATCGTTCGTTACCAAGGTGCAGAAAAGTTGTTTGAGACATACACTCAAGCGGATGTAGTTATTTCCCCTCGTTTTTTGGATAGCAGCTACAATTTAGGTCATACCGAGTGGAAGATCACTTTGGGCATGGCTTGTGGCTGCAAGGCCTTGGTTAGCTCACTCCCTAGTTATCACGATGTATGGGATCGTTCATCAGGGGGTGAAATTGTGTTGTGCGATACGCAGGATGACTGGGACAGTGCGTTCGAGACAATCCTTTCCATCGGGGTGAGTCAAGATCTGCGCGCTTGTTCCAAACGTCTTGTGGAAAAACACTATTCATCTAAGGTCATCGCTGACCAGCATAGTATTTTTCTTCAGCGTATATTTCCGGATTCGTAGTTGTGCCAGATCATTTCCGATTGTTTTTCTGGTTTAAGAAGAATGTAGTCGTGGTTATAACATGGTGGCGGCGTTATGTTTATCGGGAATTCCTGAAAAGCGAAAAGGTTGAGTTACCCAAAGACTCAATCGTGTTGTCTTACGGATCTGTTTTGGGAGAGCAACTTGATAGTGGGATAGCGCTTACGGGCGGCAGGGTGAAGCTTACTTATTTACACCAACGCTATCCTCATACAAAGAGAAATTTTAATATATTGTATTTAGTTAGCAGTGCGTTACCTAAACACTCGATCGATATCGCTCATTGGGCGAAAGCGCGGGGTATCAAGGTGGTCCTGAATCAGGATGGGGTGGCTTATCCCGCGTGGACCAACGATCACCAGCGAATTAACAGCGAATTAAAAAGCGTATTAAGACTCGCTGACTTAGTGATTTACCAAAGTGATTTTTGCAAGGAAGCAGCAAATCGCTTTCTTGGGATGGCGCCGGCAATGCAGACGGTAATGAATAATTGTGTGGATGTAGCCACGTTCCGCCAGGGAGAAAAAGTGATTAGCAGCGAAATCACACTCTTAGTTGCTGGTTCACATTACCAGCGTGAGCGGGTCACTATCCCTCTCCATGCCCTGAGAGCTCTACGAGATGAAGGTGTTCGGGTGCGTCTCATTATTGCTGGTCCATTGCGATGGCCCGGGGCTGGTGAAGAGATTAGGCAGTTTTTACAGGAGCAGGAATTATCCCAATTCGTCGAGATGTGCGGGACATTTTCTTATCACGATGCGCCTTCTATCTATGCGCAGGCTGACATACTGTAGCACCTGAAGTACAAGGATCCATGCCCTAATGTGGTTATTGAAGCAATGGCGTGTGGATTACCTACGATTGGTTCGAATAGCGGAGGATTGCCTGAACTCGTCGGTGATTGCGGGGTTCTTTTGCCAGTAGTTAGCAGTTGGGATGAAATGATGTACCCGACCGTTGACAATGTGTGCGAGGCTATTATCGAGTCGGCAGAATCCTTAATGGCTCGCCAGCTAGCTGCCCGGAATCGGGCTATTGCTAAGTTTTCCTCTGATGAGTGGTTAGCCAAGCATGACAGATTGTTTCGACGTCTTTTGGAGTTGTGAGAAATAATAAAAGCATGGATGAATTCTTCAAATTGCGTCAACCACAGTTAGATAAAAGTCCGGCATTCTTATCAGATGATAGAACAGGGATGCGTTGATGAGAGTGTTATATGTGTACTCGGGTGGCAGAGAGCTCAAAAAGGAGTTGCTTGAAAGCCACCAGGCACCCAGTGAATTTTATTATGGTTATTGGGAGCTAAAGCAAGCCGGCGTTGAGGTCGATTTCATAGATGTCCCAGAAAAGACTGTTGCCACCATTACCTCTCGTTTCCTAAATGTTTTCTATTACCGATGGCAAATGCTGCCATGCCGGGCGACGGGAGATCTTTTTGTTTTACTACATCGATTAATTTCTAGTTTGAATGTTTATGATGTTGTTGTTGCGACCACCACCGGCATCGGATTTTGTCTAGAAATATTGCGGTTTCTGCGTTTGCTAAAACGACCCGTAGTCACAATTCACTGCGGAATTTTAAATTATTCATATAACCGACCTACTGAGATAGTTACGACTTATCTTCTGCAACGAAGCCATAGTCAAGTGTTTGGCGTCGGTGAGTTTGAGGGAATGCAGCGGCGTTATGGCTTAGACGAGACGCAAATCGGTCTAAATGAGTTTGGTGTCGACACGCGTTTCTGGTGTCCTGATTCTTTGACAAAGAAGGAGAAGTATATTTTGTCTGTTGGCAACTGTGGGCGGCGAGACTACGACCTTTTGATGCGGGTTGCCCAAGAGATGGCGGCACCCTTTAAAGTGGTTACCGATACGGCGCCGCATCATGTTCCTAATAATGTCGAAATACTTCACGGTCGCTTGCACGCTGAATATGAAATACCGGATAAGGAGCTGCGCGAATTATATCGGCAAGCTACTGCTGTTATTGTGCCCTTGATGGACTCCTTGCAGCCTTCAGGGCAGAGTGTTGCACTGCAGGCAATGGCCTGCGGTACTCCTGTCGTGTTAACCGAAACAGCAGGAATATGGAATCGCAACTTATTAAGGGATGACTATAATTGTTGCTTGATCAGGCCCGGTGATGTTGGACACGCGAAGTCGAAGCTGAGTCTTTTGGTGGAAAATCCGGACATGTCACAAGCGCTCGTAGATCCTGCGCTGAAGACAGTTAGAGACCATTGGGATATTCGTTACTTTTCCAAAAAAGTGTATGAATTATGCCTCAGCGTTTCTTGAGCCTGCGTTTTTTTCGGCAACTAAAGTTGTTAGTGAGCGTTGACTTGTACTCAAAAGGCGGTCATGAATGATGAAAACATTTCTAATTAAATTTCGAACGATAATGTCACGAGACGTAATCAAGCGGTTAGTTTTGATCTGTTTTGAGTGGTTTAGTCGAAAGTCAGATCCAGATTTACGGGATGGATGGCGGTTAGCAGTGGGTAAAGTACTCGAGAATCGTTGGTTAATGGGCGGATTGTTTCTAGGTAATCTTTTAGCGGCGGTTTTTGAGGGGGGTACGATAGGGATATTGGCATTAGCTGTAACCATTTTGGTTGAGGCGCAGTCGGCAGATCTGGTGTTGCCTAAATTTGCCGGGATCAATCTGTTTGTTGATGGTGTTGTGGAGGAAATAGGGGCGAGTGGTGTTTTCCTGATTCTCGTGGTTTTAGCGATGTTGGCTCAAATCATCAAGAGTGCGATGGCGTACCTGGCTAAATACTTTTCCATTCGACTCCAATTCGTGATAAGTCGCGAAGTTCAGGATGAGGCAACTGCGCATGTGATGCGTTACAGCTATGGACAAGTTATGAAAACTTCAGGTGGAGAATTGGGGGCCATTATCGGGCAAACCTCGGCGATTGCAGGCATAGTAACGATTGTCAATCGTGGTGCTCTATCGGTAACGATGCTCGTTACCTACTTCGCTTTTATGTTTCTACTGTCTATTACTCTTTCAATCATCGCGTTGTTGCTGATTGGCATCATATTTATAGGTATGTCTCGGATAATTGGAACGATCAAGTTACTGGGTGATAAAATTGTTAATTCCACGTTAGAAATGGGCCATATTGTGGTCGAACTTCTTAATGCACCCCGTCTTCTTCGAGTGTTTGGCGTAACAGAGTATGCAAAAATAAAAATTAATAGTACTCGACGCATTGTTATCGAGGCTCAGGAAAAGTCGGCTGCGATTAAGGCAGTAGTTGATCCTGTAATTGACTCCATCACAATCATGGCCGCAGGCGCATTCTTAATTGTCGGTTACTTAAGCACAGGGGAGCGTGCGGTTGAAGTGGTTCCTAAGTTACTTCTTTTTCTGTTTATATTGAATCGGATGATGCCTCACGCTAAATCGCTCAACGAGGTCCGCATGGGATTCGCTGGGTCACTTCGCGCTTTTGCCCTAACGGGTAATTTTTTTAACCCAGGGGGTAAGGTTTTTTCTCGCGTTGACGGTCAAGTCGTTGACAGGATTAGTCAAGGGATTAATCTAGAAAATGTCTCATTCTCATACCCCAACACCGCAACACCTGCGCTGACGGGAATCACTTTTAACGTCCAACAAGGACAGACAGTCGCTTTAGTTGGAGGGTCCGGTGGTGGAAAAACAACGATCACTAGTCTCGTTCTAGGTTTATACGAGCCAGGAAGCGGAGTCATCACGGTCGATGGGGTAAATCTTCAAACCATTGATCTCAATGCCTGGACTAGGCTTATAGGTTGTGTAGAGCAGGATATCTTTCTTCTGAATGCATCTATCCGAGAGAACATTGCTTTTGCATCTGACGGGTACTCTCTGGGGGAAATCATTAATTCCGCTAAGGCTGCGCACATTCACGAATTCATCCAAGCCCTTCCGTTGGGCTACGATACAGTAATTGGAGACCGAGGTTCGCGGCTATCAGGCGGGCAACAGCAACGATTAGGTTTGGCGAGAGCTTTGCTTAGGAAGCCAGAGTTGCTGTTGTTGGATGAGGCAACAAGTGCACTAGACGGAGAGTCGGAAAGATTTATTCAAAATGCATTGTTGGAGTTACGTGAAAGGGTAACAGTGATTGTCATAGCCCATCGTCTTTCTACCATTGCCCATGCTGACAAAATTATTGTCATAGAAAATGGCACAGTTATTGAGCAGGGCAACCTAGAAGACTTATTATCTAATGAGAATAGATTTTTCCAACTATGGAAACTGCAATCATCGCAAGGCTGATGATGTGATTGTTATTTACTGAGTTTGTGGAGCAATGTCCTGCGTGTTGACCATAACAGTGTCGTGAGAAGTTTGTTGGTATCTAATTGATATTTGGAGGAGCTGGAGTGGAGGCGGTGGGATATTTCATAGTACTAGCGGGCCACAAAGCTAATTCAGGACTAACATTAGTCAGGAAACTGTTCCTTCCATGAAGTATTTGATAACTGGCTGCAATGGTTTTGTGGCTGGTCATTATCTTGAATTTCTAGCTACATCGGGTAAGTCACCTAAGGTGCTAGGAGTAGGTCGAAATCATTCGCCTGTAGTTCCCGCCGCACTAGATTTCTCATATGTTTTAGTCGATCTCGTAGATGCTGAGGCGATTGCTTCTTTGATGGCCAAAGAGAAGCCCGATTACGTCATACATTTGGCTGCGTTTTCTTCTGTTGGCGCCAGTTGGAAAGATCCAGTGGCCTGCTTCTCAAATAATACGAATATATTTTTGAACATCATTGACGCTGTTCGAAGAGTATCCTGTGAGACAAGAGTCCTATCTGTAGGCTCGTCGGAGCAGTATGGTGATCAAGGCTTAGAAATACTTCCCATTTCTGAAGATGCTGAATTGAAACCTATCAGTCCTTATGCTGCTGCACGGTGTGGGCAAGAAATCTTGTCCAAGGTTTATGCCGCTGCTTATGACGTTGACATTGTGATGACGCGTTCGTTTAACCATATTGGTCAGAGGCAAACCGCTCAATTTGTTGTTTCGTACTTCGCATCCCAATTTGCAATGGCAGAGCGCGAGGGAAAGAAGTCGTTTCGCCTGCAAACTGGCGACTGTGATGTTATTAGGGACTTTGTCGATGTGCGTGATGTAGTGTTGGCCTATGAATCCATCTTAGACAGGGCGGAGACCGGTTCGCTCTACAACGTTTGTTCTGGGGTGGGTCGAAGTTTGAGGGTGGTTATTCAGCATTTATCTGAAATCACAGGGATAAAAGCGGAGATCTGTCCAAGTAAGAACTTGTTGCGACCCGCTGAGAACCGAACTGTTGTGGGTGCGCGTGATGCCATCTTTGGTGATCTTGGTTGGGAGCCGACCATCGCATTCGATCATAGCCTCCGTGAGATCATGGAATACTGGAGAAGGAATAAAGGTTAGGGTGTGAGAGTCTTATATGATTCGCAGATTTTCTCACTTCAACGACATGGAGGAATTTCCCGTTTGTTTTCTGAGTTGTTTCGTTACTACCACCAACGTAACGCCCTTGAATGGGATATCCGACTACATTACCCTGACAATACGTACATTCGACAACTACAAGAAGACGGTATTCGGATCAGTGACTATAGCCGTTTCTTTGGAGGTGTCGCGTTTAGAGGTAAAGGCAGGATCTACTCGTTGTACCGAAAGATGTTATCACGATCAAGTGAACGAGCAGAAACATTACGATCCTTGACGAAGGGGCAATGTCAAATATTTCACCCCACCTACTTCGACGATTATTTTCTTGAGGAACTTGGTTCTACGCCGCTGGTTTTGACTGTGTATGACATGGTGCATGAATTGTTCCCGGATGCTGTAACTGGTAATCATGTATCTAAGAAAAAGCAACGGTTGGTAGAGCGTGCCAGCAAGATTATTGCTATATCGGAGTCGACAAAGAATGATTTAATTCGCCTTTTTAACATTGATGGAAATAAAATTGAGGTAATTTACCTCGGGAGTGCATTGGGTCTCAAATCCACTGCCTCAATTAGAATGAATAAGCCTGAAAAATATATGTTGTTTGTCGGGCAAAGAGAAGGTTATAAGAATTTTCTAAGAATGCTGCGTGCAGTAGCACCATTAATGTCGTCGTGGAGGTCGTTGCACCTCGTTTGTATTGGGGGAGGTGCAACCCAGAATAATTTCTCTAAGGAAGAACAACGTGTAATTTTTGACTGCAATTTGGCCGGGCGAGTTAGCTGTCAAATCGCAACTGAAGATGAGTTAGCAGAGTGGTATCGAGACGCGTTATGTCTTGTTTACCCTTCTATATATGAAGGCTTTGGGATTCCCTTGGTGGAGGCATTTGGTTGTGGGTGCCCTGTAGTTGCGTCAGATGTTGCAGCTTTGCGTGAGGTAGGAGATGAAGCAGTGGAATATTTTGATCCCCTGTCGGAGGAGAGCATTCGTGACGTTGTGGCCAACGTGCTTGCGTCGCCATCGAAGCGCGCTGATTTGGTCGCCGAGGGGCGACATCGGGGTGACTATTTCAGTTGGGAGAGAGCTGCAGTTCAGACAATTCAAGTATATAAAGCCATAGTCAGGCAATCCTAGAGGGTGAAGTATGGTGGCTGATATTTATCTGTATATGAAGACAACTGGGTTAAGCTGAATCGGGCACCCCGGGGCGTGAGCAAGAAGAAAACGACTATGTAGTAGCCGGAATATCTGGGTGGTTCCCATCGCTGGCTCTTATTTTTCAGTGTTCTTAGGGCAGCGGAGAGCGTATCCTAGTGTAGAGAGGCTGATTGTGCGCAGTCGAGATCAGTCAAAGCCATAGTTGATGCCCAACTGTTTTACCGTTTTAGTTTATTGGGGAGTGTGGTTGTTGCTCGAGGAGCTTGTCCCTTAGCGTAAGCTAGATGGAGTATTTTGTGGCGTCCACAATGGAAATTCCATTTCGCTAAGTGTGTCACCTGGGTACCATATTTATAAGCCCTCCAACTCGAACAATGTTTTAGACTATGGGAAAGTGATTCGATAAAGATTAGCAACTAGCCAACTACTTTGATGTCCTAAGCTATTTGTGGATTCTCTAAGTCGACGAAACATCGTGATGATCAATCAATGTATCAAACAGACGACAAGTGCCACGTATTGATATAAGCACCTAGCGTATTTAAGGAAGGTAATGTTTTCACGGATTTCTAACAAGATTGGTCATTTCAGGACTGTTCAACGACGTTGGGAGCGGTTTCGTAAGGATTTGGAGTTTTATGACAGAAACGTAGGTTCAGTGGAACCTACGAGTAGAACCAGGATCGATCTCAAAGCGTTCTCTAAGGTGGTGCAAATCGTTGAGATTGAACCCCACAATTTTTGCAATCGCACTTGTTCTTTTTGCGGTAATTCGATGTTAGATCGAAAATCGAAAATGATACCGATGGCGGATTCGGTTTTTAAGAGTATTTTGGCATCATTGTCATCCATAAACTACAACAAAGAGATTCGTTTCGCCCGTTATTCGGAACCGATGGCACGGGAAGAAATTTTTAAAATAATTTCAATGGCGCGCGCGAGTTGCCCGGATAGCTATCTCAAGATCATCACTAACGGAGATTATCTAAATCCCAAATCTTTTCATCGTTTGAAAGAAGCAGGTTTAAATCGAGTACATGTTAGTGTTTACTTACCAAACAAAGTCGCGTGGAGCAAGCCTGAAGCAACAAAGTATATTAATAGATTTGTTACGCGCGTTGACGGTAGTCTTAAGACAATAACAACGGGTCCTGGGGTCGTTGAGGGTGCGATGGAATTTCCTGGTATGGCAATCACATTTAACTGTGTTAATTATGGCGATCAAGGATTTGATAGAGGAGAAGAAATTGTTGACTTAATCGACCATGAGTTCATCCGTATCGATCCGTGTCAGCAGATATTTCGCAACGTTACAATTGATTTTGATGGGACTGTGATGCCTTGTTGTAATTTGCGTGGAGATGATCCAGGTCATGCAAAATATATTTTGGGAAAAATTACTGATGATCGTGATCTTTTCGATATCTGGTACGGCGATAAGGCTCATGCGTGGCGGAAGGATCTTTCAAGTTTCGGACAAAAACAATCACCTTGCCGGTCGTGTACGCAGTTGACGTTAGGCCCTGTCAATCAAGCCATTACGAGACTTAACTGGGCGCGGTACCCTCTTCGTCGTGGCGGGTGAAAAAGTTGCTTGTGCAAAGAAAAAGGGAAGTGCTGGGCTATCCGAACGTCCGATCGTGTCTGTTGTCCTGGGGACTTATAATAGAAAACCATTTCTGAAAGCCTGTATAAGTAGCGTTCGACAGGAGCTCCACCGATTAGGGCGGGCATCTGAGATTATAGTCGTCGATGGCGGTTCAAGGGATGGCACATTAAGTTGGCTTAATAACCAAAGTGACATTATTACGGTTATTCAACATAACCGACGGTCACAAAACGGAACAGAAGTGCGTCGACGAAGTTGGGGATATTTTATTAACCTTGGGTTTCGTGTTGCGGCTGGCAAGTACATTTGCATGTTAAGCGACGATGTCGTTTTAGTGCCGGGGGCAATTGATAACGGGTTATCGAAGTTTTTAGATAAACCAGACAGCTCCAATCGAAAAGGCGGTGTGGCTTTTTTTTATCGAGAGTGGCCTAGTCAGAGCTCCTATTCGATATATCAGATGTTTGGCAAAATCGTTCATATCAATCACGGCCTATTCTTAAGTAAGGCGGTTAAGGAAATCGATTACGCGGATGAGGAAGCGTTCAGTTTTTACCGTGGTGACAATGATCTATGCATCCGACTTTTCGAGGCAGGGTATGATATTGATGTCGGCGTCGACTCGTTTGTAGAGCACTATCGTGAAGCTAACAAATCGGTGAGAAAAACCAATCAAGTGTCACTAGAGAGCGACTCTGATGCCCTGCAACAGCGCTGGCATAGATATTATCGCGAGACTGATACCAAGAATCGCTTCTACGATAGAGTGAGTAGTGTGTACGAAGATAAGTCTAAATCCTATCTTCGTTTCCCTGGCAAGGCAGCGCGCCTTTGGCATGGTATTGCCCTATTTATAGTTCGTTTACTTAATCTTTGATCGAATATGAGAGAGGGTGTGGGTATTGTCCGTAAGATCGCCAGGACTGTAAACTGATCTCGGCGATAAACGAAAAAACAAGTTTCGAGTGATCTAGCTGATAGGTGGTGGGAAAGTTGACGAAGATATCGACTGAAGATATTCGAAGGCGATTGTTAATCGCTGATGAAAACGGGTGGTTAGGATATTCGGCTGGCTTTCTTCTGGCAGTAGCCGTTGGTCTTTATACGACCTGGGAACTGATAGGGTCGAATGGCCTCGACTTATTACATTTATCAAGAAAGGCCACAGATAAATGCCCAGTAACGTATTTGGAGAATGCGTAGAATGCTTCCGACA
>Ga0114999_10007097_pt1 | contig 12776 bp, 12 predicted proteins | sample ArcticOcean_MG_C_3_FD_89820 | JGI IMG/M metagenome (GOLD analysis project Ga0114999, IMG submission 89820) | Marine microbial communities from western Arctic Ocean - ArcticOcean_MG_CB8_126 | ecosystem: Environmental > Aquatic > Marine > Oceanic | place: Arctic Ocean: Canada Basin | collected...
CACGTTTTCGGCGACGGTGACGGGGTGATTTGCCGACCGTAATAAATCTGCGGCCCCATCGGCAGCCTCGCGGTTGCAGGCGACTACGATGGGACAGGACACGGCGCTTGTTGCCAGCTTGCAGGCATTTTCCAGGATCACCTCGGCATTACCGCCATCGGTACCCCCGGCGAGCAGGATGATGGCGGGGGCAAGACCTTCAATCTCGGCAATATCGCTTGTCGTAAGGCCGTGGGAAAAAGCCCCTGTCAACTTGGCTCCTGCGCCGAGGGCGGCTTGCCGGGCGGCTTCGGCGGTCAATTCCCGAACCAGTCCGACGGTTATCATTTTCAAGCCCCCGGCAGCGCTGGAGCACGCCAGGCGGTGTTCGAAATCGGGCATTGAACCGATGTCGGCCTCGAGATCGGCTAGCGCCGCCTCCATGCCCTCGGTAATATCGGTGGCGACCGTGGAAGGCCCCTGCCCGGCGCCGATAATTTTCGCACCTTCAAGATCGACGGCGCGCAGCTTGGTGAATGTGGAACCGAAATCGATGAGCAGGGCGGCGGTCATTATCCGTTTTGCCGCCGGACGGCAAAATCTTCATCCAGCACGGCGATGACCTCATCGGTGCGCGTCGCGTTGGCAAAGGCGCGGTCGAAACCCATATCCCGGTAACGTCTTTCCACGTCAGTCCAGTCCTGCTTACCGACAACCAGATTGCCGCCGATATAAAGCAGAATATCCTTCAAGCCAGCCTCGACACACATATCGCGAAAGCCCCGGCAGTCCAGTTCCCCCTGACCATACAGCGACGAAACCAAAATGCCGTCGGCCGCCACCTCGATCGCCGCCTTGATAAATTCATCAGCCGGAGTCAGCGCACCCAAGGTGACCACCTTGAAGCCCGCCTCTTCCAAAGCCAGCGACAAAATCCGGTTGCCGACGATATGGGTATCGGCGCCGATGACCCCGGTAACCAACGTGATGCCTTGTCGTTCCGGATGGGATTTTGTTTCAGTATCTTTTGCCACGGCTACGGCCTTTCCCTGATGAAATCTCCGTCATAATACCAAGGATCAATGATAATAGCCCATAGAGATCGTGGCCGCTTTTCACCGGGTAGGAAGGAGGCCGTAAGCGATGCGGGACATCGTCAAGGCTTCCTGACGCCCTCCGGCGATAAGCGGACGCGACCCGAAGGGCGGCTTCACGTGGCTTTCGGACGTCGTTGCCCCCGCCTTGCGATGCCCCGCATCGCCGCGTTGGGCGCGCCTAGCCGAAAGCCACGTGAAGCCGTCTCTATGGGCTATTATCATTGATCCTTGGTATAAGGTAGCTAACCCGAAGGCGGCTGAAAAGGACACGAAATTTCCACGCCCCCAACCCAGTCATCGATCCAGACCGAGGAGCGAAGAGCCTTCCTCAGGGGCGTCGGTGATGGGCTCAGCATGCCGTTTTTCATGATCCTGGCGTCGATGATGGGGTTCGGGTCGCTGGCCCGCGACAGCGGTCTCAGTTTCGGCGTATCTGTCGTCTCCACGGCTACCGTCTGGGGGCTGCCAGGACAAGTGGCGTTCGCCGAGCTGTTCGCCGTCGGCGCACCGGTGTTGGCGATCATGTTGGCGTCTTCCATGGCTAACCTGCGATTTTTACCGATGTCGCTGTCGATGCTGCCTCTGTTTCGGGGCGATAACCGTGCCTGGCGATGGCGTTATGTGTTGGTCTTCCTGATGTCCATCAACACCTGGGCGCTGACCCTGCGCCACGGCCCGGCGATGGCCCAGAACCTGCGATTCCCTTACTACTTAGGGCTCTGCATCATCTGTATGAGCGGCGGGCTGGCAGGCACGGCCCTGGGGTATCATCTGGCGGCGTCGTTTCCGTTTTACGTCACCGTCAGCCTGATTTATTTGAACCCGGTCTATTTCGTGTTCCTGTTTTCCGCCGTGCGCCACCGAAATTGTATAATAGCGTTGATATTCGGCGCCGTGCTCGGACCACTATTCCATTTGATTTCTCCGGAATGGGGATTGCCGTTTTGCGGTGTCATTGCCGGCAGCGCCGGATACTGGATAGACCGCCGGATGCCGCCTAGTGGGGTGCCATCATGAGCAACCTGGACCTCGTCGGTGGCCTGTGGGGATTGCTGATCCTGGTCAGCCTGTCGACCTACATTTGGCGTGCCGGCGGCGTTCTGATTGCCGCGCGCATCGACCCCACCGGGGCCCTGTCGCAATGGTTCACCTGCGTCGCCTACGGCATGCTGGCGGCGCTGATTTCGCGCATCATGCTGATGCCGATAGGCATTCTGGCGGAAACCCCGCTGGTTGACCGGCTGGCGGCGCTGGCCATCGGCTTTGCCATGTTCTTCGCGTTCAAACGCAACATGCTGCCGGGGACGCTCAGCGCCACGGCCGTTTTCCTGGTGCTGGCGACGCTGCGCGCCAAGGGAATGATCTGATGCCGTTGCGGTTGGTTGGCCCGATAATACTGGCGCTGCTGGTGCTGGCATCGCCCTTGGCGGTCGAGGGCAAGATATCTTGCCGGGCGCCTGACGCCGTCTGCGCCGCAGCGTCCCGGGTGTTTCGGATCGCTTCTTTCGACCCTCTCGCGAGCGCCGTTTTGATCGGGCCGGGCCTGTTTGTCACCAACCGTCATGCCGTCGCCGATGCAAAAGAGTTCGAGATCTTTTTCCCCAAGCACGGTCCCATGACGGCACGGATCGTGCCCACCGCCTACAAGGGAGATTTGATTTTGTTTCGCGTGACGGAGATCAAATCTCCCACCCCATTGACCACGGCCCGGGCCAACCCTGAGGGCCGCTTTTACACCATCGGCGCCGATATTCGCAGCCGCGACATCCGGGTTTACCAGCCGGGGCGTCTGTTGCTGCCACTGGCCGCAGGCAAGCCGTACGCCCGCCTGCACAACGATGCCTACAGCCAGCCGGGCAATTCCGGCGGCGCGCTGGTCGATTCCAAGGGCCGGCTGGTGGCTATCGTGACTTCGGGCGGCGATGGCCGCAACGAAGCCATTCCGGTGTCTGAAATTGAAAACCTAAAAGCCCTGTCCGGGCCGGACTTTGCATCCGATAGTCATGCCTTAGGCATAGCCTACAGAAAATGTATTGAAGCCCTGGAGGCCGTTCCTCCGTCCCGCCGCCAACCGCCGCCCGGAACCACCACCATCCTCAAGGATCAGTGCGGGCGAACCAACAACCGCCAGCTCTGGGATCTGGCCGGACAAACCTTCGGCCGAATGGGTCAAACCGAAGATGCCATAGAAATGTTTTCCCGCGCCCTGGAGCAAGACCCCAACGCCATCAATTCCATGATGTCGTTGGCCATCGTCCTTCACTTGAAAGGGCGTTACGGGGATGAGGTGCCCCTTCTCCGCCGCCTGATAGACATCCTCCCCTCGGACGCCGGAATGCTGAGGCTGGGCGTTCAGGCAGGGGCTTGGGGACACGACAAGGTGCTGATGCAAAAATCCTTAGAGCTGATGGAAACCCATTATCCGAAACTGGCACCCATGGCCCGGTCCTTCATTAAAAAAAACCCGACGCCGCCAAAACGGCGCAAAAGGCGTTAAGAACCGGGAATCAGCACCCGGCCTTCGAACAGACGGCGCTGGGTGCGAGTGACCCCGGCCCGTTCGGCCACCCACCCGGTATCGGTGTTGGTCACCGTGCAGGCAACCGGGAGTATACCAGACGGCTGCATGATACGAAGATCACTGTCGGAATCGTTGGCCGCCCGGGCGGCAGCACGTGTATGACGATGAACGACGGAGCCGTCGATGCGCGCCGCCGTGGCACAACAGAGCGCACCGGTCAGCGGTAGCGCCCGGTGGGTGTTGCCCGACGACACGATCCGCGTGGTCAGGTCGGCGTCAACGGCGCTGATATTTTCGCCGGACAGGGTTTCGGCGTCTTGAGGCGCCGCGACCATGCCGACAAACGGTGACGACGGCGAGGTTTTCGTGGCGTCTTCGGCAGTTTCGGCCAGTCCCATCAGGACCGCGCCCTGAGAGCGGATGGATTCAAGCCTGGCCATCACGTCTGCCTTGGAATCGATTTCCATAGGGGATTCCGTTCCGGTTAGCCCTAAGACAGCGGCTTCGACAAATACGCACGGGTTTGCCGCATCGACCAGTGACGATTCGACCGCGCCCAGGCCATCGACCTCGATCACGTCGATGACGTTGCCCGTCGGCAGCAAGCGTCCCGTCGCGGCGCCACCGGGGTCGAGAAAATCCAATCGCACAGGAGCCCCCGTTCCGGGAACGCCCTTGAGTTCGAAATTGCCGTCCACGGCGGCGACGTCGCCATCCACGGTGAAGCGGGAATGAATAATCTTGTCCGTGTTGGTGTTGTAGACGCGAACCAGAACCTCGTCGCCCTCCGCTGTCACCAGCCCCTCGTCCACCGCGAAAGGCCCGACGGCGGAAGACATATTGCCGCAGTTCGCGCCGTAGCCGACGTTGTCCCGGTCGACGGAAACTTGAGCGAAGGTGTAATCGATATCGACATCGTCGCGATCCGACGGACCGATGATGCAGACCTTGCTGAGCGAGGAAAGGCCGCCACCCATGCCGTTGAGCTGGCGGCCATTGGGATCGGGGCTGCCGATGGCGGCCTGAAAAATGGCGTCCCATTCGGACCGGTCGTCGGGCAGGTCACTCTCAAGGAACATCACCGCCTTGGACGTGCCGCCGCGCATGAAGACAGCCGGGATTTTGCATTGTTTCACGGCTTTATCCTTCGAATAGGGCGGCGCTGCGCCCGGCGATACGCCCGAAGGTGGCGCCCGACACCAGCCCTGAGCCTGCACCATAATTGTCATGGAACAGGCCGCCGACCATCTCGCCACAGGTATAAAGGCCGGGAATCGGCCGCCAGTCGGTGCCGATGACTTGGGCGTCGGCATCGATCTTGAGACCACCGAAGGTAAACGTAATACCGCCGGTGACGGTGTAGGCGTGGAACGGGGGCTCATCGAGGCGGGTGGCCCAGTTGGTCTTGTCGATTTCGAGACCGGACGTGGACAGTCCGTCTTTCTGGCTGGGGTCAAACGCGCCCGGGTCACAAGCGGCGTCGTTATATTGGTTAAGGGTTTCCAGGGCACGGTCCCTGTCGTCAATGTCCAGCTTTTCGACAATTTCCGTCAGGGTGTCGGCGACAATGGGCTCACTAGTGGAATAGCGGGGTTCCAGCAGATGCACGGTTTTCTGGTCGAAAATCTGGAACGCCATGCCGCCCGGCTGGGTCAGAATGATCCGTCCGTATTTGGCGTACGTCAGGAACTGCACATCCAGGCCTTCATCCAGAAAACGCCGCCCCTCGCGGTTGATCATGACCCCATAGAGGTAGCTCAGGCGGTTACTTTTATCGGTCATCTCGCGCGGCGCGAAATGGCCCCAATCGGCGCTGATCGGGGTCGAATGACAACCGCTCCACTGGCCCCACGGCATGGCACCGATATCCAGCGCCATTCTCAGCCCGTCGCCCTGGTTATGGGGCGTTCCCCGCACCTTGGCCTGATCCCAGGGCGACCCTAAGTACTGCGCCCGCATCTGGGTGTTGGCTTCAAAACCGCCGGCGGCCAGCACGACCGCGCCTCCCGCAATTTCCTCGACACCGTCCGGTCCGCGCACTTTGACGCCGGACACATTACCCTTTGCATCCAGAATTAATTCTAAAGCTGCGCTGTCATAGCGGATTTCGACGCCCATTTTCTCAGCCGTCGCGAACCAGGATTTAGACAGGCCGACGCCTTCGTGCACGGAGCGAACCACCAGCCCCCGCTGCCACTGGATGACACCGTCCTTCTCGACGCCCGACAGATTGACGGCGGGTTCCATGGGGATTTTACCGGTCTCGTGCATCCACATTACCGTTTCACCGGAATTGGAGACCAGAACATCCGACAACACCGGATCGGTCTGGCCGCCGGTCAGGCGCTGCAAATCCCCCATGAAATCATCATAGGTGTAAGGCGTGACGCCATCGTAAAAGTTCGAATATTCCTCTTCGATACCCGGCAACAGGGGTTCCAGATCGCGGGGGTCATCGAAGGCGAAACGGAACACGCCGCCGCTCCAGTGGGTGTTGCCGCCACGCATCTCAAGTGGCGCTTTTTCCAGCACCAGGACTTGGGCGCCGTGTTCGGTAGCTGATACGGCGGCGGCCAGGGCGGCATTGCCGGCGCCGACGACGATGACATCGTAATCAGCCAACTTTTTCTCTCCGATTTTCAGGGACCATGGCGGCAGTCAGGTCCGCAATGGCGGGCAGGGCTTCAAAATTTTCCAGCAAATCGAACGCCGCCACGATTTGTTCCTGCGACAGAACCCGCCCGGCGCAGTCCTCGAACTTGGCCCATAATTCATCCTTGGTCATAGGATTGGCCGGGCCGCGCCCGAGTTGATGATCTATACGGGAGGATACGGTTTCGCCGCTATGACGGGTGACGGTGACTTCGGCGCCAAACTGGTTGTCCGTCTCAGCGCCCATGTCTGGATGTTCGCCGACGGTGACACCGTCCATGATTTTTCTTACCTCCGGAGCGTTGAAGGCATCACCTTCGAAGTGATCGAGGGTCACGCTCCCGTCAACCAACGCCCGGGCGACAACGTAATGCATGGAAAACTTTGCTTCCAGCGGGCTTTGCGGGTCAGGGTTGTTGGTGTGCGGCAGCCGCCGGGGATTGGTTAGGATTTCGATTTTGCCTGCGTCTTCGGCTGTAAGCCCGTGGTTCTGCACCAGATTGAACATGCAGTTGATGGCCGGATGGATCGATCCACAACAGGGGAACTGCTTCAGGCCTAGGCCAGGGTCGATGATGTCCAAGGGATCGGCCCAGCCGTCGAAAATCCGCTCAGCGTCGAAATTCCCCGGCCCGTTGAAGACATTGAAAAATCCCTGTTTGTCCTCGAAAGCCTCCCGGTTTGCGGTAAAGCCCTGCTTGGCCAGCAATACAGCCTGAATACCGTTGCGCACAGAATGGCCGATGTGCAGCGGCTTGGTCATGGTGCCGAAATTGGCCTTAACGCCGGACGCCAACGACACCGCCAGGGCCAACGCCGTCGCCGTCTCCTGTTCACTCAAATCCAGCAAATGCGCCGACGCCGCCACGGTGCCGAAAATGCCCAACGTCGCCGTCGGGTGCCAGCCCTTTTCGTAATGGTGGTAGTTGACGCCCTTGGCGATGCGCGACTGAGTCTCATATCCGGCGATATAGGCCGTGATCACATCACGGCCGCTGGTGTCTTGGGTTTCCCCCAACGCCATCAGCGCCGGCACCAGGGGCACCGATGGATGGCCGCCGATGGTGATGGCAAAATCGTCAAAATCCAGCGCGTGGGACGCGGTTCCGTTTATCAGGGCGGCATCCAGCGGGTTGGTTCGAGCTGTACGCCCAAAGATCAGACAAGGGCCGGGCCCGGGAGCCTGCACGTGCTCGACAATGCGCACGCAGTCCTCGACTGAACCGGCCAAAGTAACGCCGACCGTATCCAGGATCGCCGTCTTGGCCCAGGCAACCGCATCGTCGGGCAGATCGTCGTAACGAAACGCTTTGATCCGGCGGGCCAATTCACGGGCGATGGACATTGATAGGACTTTCCTTCGGATGGGCTTTCCAGGATTGTATACAATCTGGCGCTACGAGGCCAGTCTTAGTCCTTAACCTCCAACACCTTCGGGTTGCTTTCGCGAACCCGGTCGAGCGCAGTCTGCCACAGGTGGTCGCGGACGCTGCCGGAATTTGGGATTTCAGGATCGAAAAGCCCTTCCCGGATACCCTCGGCCAAAGCCCAGTTAAGGTCCTCCAGCGTATCGTCCTTGTCCAGAATTTGAATAAGACTGTCGCGCTCCCGGCGTTCCGGCACGTCACCGGTGTCGCGTTGGCGCTCGGCAATAGCCCTTGCGCTGGCCATCATCAGCTCCCGGTAACGGACGTTATAGGGCACCTCGACGGACCCGTCGCCGTCTTCGATACGCTGGACGAGGTCGGCCAGTTCGGTTCCTGTGGGCCGGTCACGCATCGGGCCGCCCCCCGGTGCGCCGCAAAACCTCAAGTTCCAGTTCCGGCACCAGATGCTGGGTCAGGGCCAGTTCAAGGGACACCTGATCACCCGACACATGACGCGCCGCCTGCTGACACGCAATGACGGCCCAGCGCACATGAGCCATGGTTTCCCAATAATCGACTCGGACCCTATCGATGATGCGCCCTGATTCTTCCTCGTAAGCCCGGTAAAAGGCGTCCCGCCCGGATATGCCCCCGGCGTCCCGCTCGTTCGCGCCGAAGCGCCAGCACTTGGCGCAGAACCAACCGATGTCTTCTTCCGGCTCGCTCCAACCGGCGAATTCCCAATCCAGAATGCCGGTCAGCTTGCCGTCGTCATCGACCATATAATTTCCGGTGCGGTAATCGCGGTGACAGAGCACGATTTCGGCTTTTTCCGGCGCGTTCACTTCCAACCACCGCAACCCCCATTCGAGCGACGGGCGGGCCTGGTCAAGGCCATCCAGATATCCCCGATATAATGCCACCGCCGCCAGCGCCGGCGCGCCGCCGGGAAGAGGTAGAAAAGAAAGTGCGTCGTCCGGGATGATCGCATGGATACGTGACAATTGCGTTCCCAGTTGCCGGACAAGTTCATCGTCGGGCGGGCGTTTGACCAACACGCGCCCAACCGCCGTTCCCTCGACGCGATGCATAAGAAAGAACGGCCCGCCCAGAATGCTCTCATTCGTAGCCATTAGGCATGGCAGCGGCACGGTGACGCCTGCGCGCCGGGCCTGTTTCAACAAGGCGAATTCCTGGGCCCGGCTATGGCTGGTGGCAACGGCTGAGGGGGCGTCGCGGCGCAACACCAGTTCATGATCGCCGGCCCAGTCACCGCCTTGCCCGACGGTAATGTCCAACAACCAGTTTTCCTGAATGGCGCCGCCGGTGAGTTTTTCTAATGCCGTGATCGTGACCGGCCCTCCGGCGGCATCGGTCAGATAGCCTTCAAGCCGGTCCCGATCACCGTCGTCCATCAGCCCCATTGCCAGAAATCCAGCCCCTCCTCGCCGAAAAAACGCGCCAGCACCATCTCGTGAACTTCCGATGCGCCGTCCACCAAGCGCGCCTGGCGAGCATAGCGGTACATCCATTCCAAAAGCATATCCTTGGAATAGCCCTTGGCCCCGCACAACTGGATCGCCGAGTCGATTGCCAGATGCAGCGTATCGGCGACGGCGACCTTGGCCATGGAGACTTCCTTGCGGGCGAAATCGCCCTGATCCAGTTTCCACGCCGCGTTCATCACCAACAGCCGCCCGGTATGAATGGCCATGGCCGCCTGGCCCAGCTTCATCTGAATGCTTTCGCGCTCGATCAGCTTCTCGCCGAAGGCTTCACGTTCCGACACGTATTCTCCGGCGATTTCCAGCGCCCGCTTGGCCATGCCAAGCCAGCGCATGCAATGGGTCAGCCGCGCCGTACCGAGGCGTATCTGCACCACCTTGAGCCCGTCGCCGACCTCCAGCAGACGATTCTCATCGGGGATTTCCAGATCATAGAATTTCAACTCGCAATGCCCGCCGTGTTCCTCGGGCCCCATGATCGGGATGCGCCTGATAATTTCCCAGCCCGGCTGGTCGCGGTCGAACATAAACGCCGTCAGTCCTTTGCGCGCATCCTTGCTGGTGCGGGCAAGCAGAATGAAATGTTGCGCCACCTGGGCCCCGGTGATGAACCATTTGTGGCCTTTGACGGTCCAGGTATCGCCATCAAGGATGGCTGTCGTCTGCATCATGCCGGCCGGGTCGGACCCGGCGCCGGGATGGGGTTCGGTCATAACGATGGAGGACCGCACACGGCCGTTGATGATGGGCTGCAACCAGCGGTCCTTCTGCGCTTCTGTACCAATTTTGTTGAGCACCGACATGTTGCCGTCGTCGGGCGCGGCTGCGTTAAAAATAACCGGCCCGAAGATGGAGCGCGCCATCTCCTCGTAACACGCCGCCATGCCGACCATGTCCAGCCCCTGCCCGCCCCGGTCTTTCGGCATGGATAGCGCCCACAGGCCCTCGCCCCTGGCCTTGGCGCGGAGCGTCTGCAACAGGTCTTCGGTAATATTCTCACCCTCGTCATAAGACGCCGGGTCGGATTCCACCGGCAAAACGTGGTCCGCGATGAAGGCGCGGATGCGCTTGCGAAAATCCTCGACCTCGGGGCTAAGTGTGAAGTCCATGAACGCGTCTCCTACAACGAACTGACCAAATGGCCGCCATCGACGGTAATGACGGAGCCGGTCATGTAGCTCGACGCATCCGACGCCAGCAGCAATAGCGGCCCGTCCAGTTCCGCCATCTCCGCCGGGCGGCGTTGCGGAATGCGTTTCAGCAGCTTCTGCCCGTCCTCGGTCGCCAGATACTCACGGGTAAGGTCGGTTTCCACATACCCCGGCGCCAGCGCGTTGACGCGAATGCCATGGCGCGCCCATTCCAGAGCCAGGGCCTTGGTCATCTGAATCAGGCCCGCCTTGGACACCGCGTAGGGCAGCACCCCCTTGGATACGCCAAACCCCAGCACCGAGGCGATATTGACGATGACGCCGCCGGTCTCAAGCTCCGCCATGCGTTTGGCGGCGGCCTGTGCGACGGTCCAGGCGCCTTTTAGATTGGTGTCTATGACCTGGTCCCAGTCACTTTCCTCCAGGTCCAGAGCAAGTGCGCCACTGGCAATACCGGCATTATTAACCACCACCGTGACCGGACCGGCTTGCTCCTCAATCATCCCAAACGCGGCATCGACGCTTTCTGAATCGGTAACATCCATTTCCACGCCGAAGGCCCGGCCTCCCGAAGACTCTATCCCGGCCACGATTTCCGTGACCTTGTCCATGCGCCGGGCGGCCACACAAACCCCGGCCCCAGCGGAGGCCAGAACCTGAGCAAAATGCCGCCCCAAACCGCCGGACGCGCCAGTGACGAGGGCAATCTTGCCGTCGATTTTGAATTGTTCGTTCATGAATGCATCCTACAACTCCCGTACCTGTTCGCGCAGGACGAATTTTTGAATCTTGCCGGTGGATGTTTTAGGCAGCGGCCCGAAGACCACTTTTGTCGGGGCCTTGAAATGGGCCAGGTTATCCTTGCACCAAGCGATAATGTCATCCTCCGTCACGCTGCCCGCATCAGGTTTCAGGGTGACGAAGGCGCACGGGCTTTCGTCCCACCTTGAATGCGGCATGCCAACGACGGCGGCCTCTAAAACGCCCGGATGCCTGTAGAGCGCCTCTTCGACTTCCAGTGTGGAAATGTTCTCGGCTCCGGACAAGATGATATCCTTGGAGCGGTCCTTGATTTGCACATAGCCGTCCGGATGGACGACGCCGAGATCGCCGGTGTGAAACCAGCCGCCACGGAAAGCCTCCTTGGTGGCCTCCGGGTTTTTAAGATACCCCTTCATCACCGTTGAGCCGCGCAGCATCAACTCGCCAATGGTCTTGCCATCGGGCGGCACCGGCTCCAGGGTGTCAGGGTCCAGCACGGCTTGCTCGGACAGGGTCGGATACCGCACGCCCTGGCGCGCCATCTTGGCAACCTTGGCATCCAGATCCAACTCGGCCCATGCCGGCTGCGGTACGCAATAGGTGGACGGCCCGAAACTTTCCGTCAGCCCGTACATATGCGTAACCCGGAAGCCTAAGCTTTCCATCCCCGCAATGACCGGGCTTGGCGGCGCGGCGCCGCCGGTGGCGACCTCGATGGGGATGTCGAAGGTTTTCTTCACGTCGTCAGGGGCATTGACAAGCATATTGAGAATAATTGGCGCACCGCACAAATGGGTCACCCCGTGTTCTTCGATCAACGGGAAGATGCGCGCCGGATCGGGGCTGCGCAGGCAGACGTGTGTGCCGCCGACCGCCGTCACCCCCCAGGTGTAGCACCAGCCGTTACAATGGAACATGGGCAGCGTCCACAGATACACCGAGCGGCTGGTCAGCCCGAAAACAAGCGCGTTGCCCAAGGCGTTAAGAAACGCGCCCCGATGATGATAGACGACGCCCTTGGGGTTGCCGGTGGTACCGGATGTGTAATTCAGTGAAATCGCCTGCCATTCGTCGGCGGGCGGCTGCCATTGAAAACCCGCATCGCCTTCGGCAAGGAAGGCTTCGTACTCGATTTCACCCAGAAGCTCGCCGCCTTCCCCTAAGGGATCGTCGATGTCGATAACGGTTATTTTGACTTCAGATTGCTTGAGCGCCTGTGAAATCACGGGTGAGAACTCCCGGTCGGTGATCAGCACCTTGGCCTCTCCATGTCCGAGGATAAAAGCGATGCCTGTGGCGTCGAGCCGAAAATTCAAAGCGTTCAGCACCGCGCCGGCCATGGGAATGGCGAAATGGGCTTCCAGCATGGGTGGCGAATTGGGCGCCATCACCGCCACCGTATCACCGGGACCGACGCCACGTTTTTGCAAGGCCGAGGCCAGCCGCCGGCAACGTTCTTGGAATTGCCGATACGTATAGCGGAGATCGCCGTGAATGACGGCAATCGTGTCCGGATAGACGGACGCCGCCCAATCGAGAAATATCAGCGGCGTTTGCGGCTGAAAATTCGCCGAATTGGCGTCCAGGCCCTGATCAAATATACCGCCCGCGCCCACTTTAGCCCGCTTTCCCTGCCGTGCCTCCGGCCAGGACATTGCGCATGCGGTCTTTCAGGACAATGCCGTCGTTGGGCGGCAGGACGAAGTCCAGGGATTCGGCGCGCACCTTGATGGAGCGGAATA
>Ga0114999_10007098_pt1 | contig 12775 bp, 9 predicted proteins | sample ArcticOcean_MG_C_3_FD_89820 | JGI IMG/M metagenome (GOLD analysis project Ga0114999, IMG submission 89820) | Marine microbial communities from western Arctic Ocean - ArcticOcean_MG_CB8_126 | ecosystem: Environmental > Aquatic > Marine > Oceanic | place: Arctic Ocean: Canada Basin | collected...
CTACCGGCCACGCATGGACCGAGAGTTGCTCGAGATGCACTCCGAGGGCCTGGTGATTCTGTCCGGTTGTCTTTCTGGCGAGGTCGGCAGCCACGTCGTTAAAGGCCATATGGATAAGGCTCGTGAGACGGTCGACTGGTACCGGCAGGTGTTTGGCGACGACTACTACCTAGAAGTGATGTGGCACGAGAAGATCCCTGAGCAGCTCACGATGAACAAGGGCGTGTTCGAGCTGGCCGCAGAGACCGGGACCTCACTTGTCGCCACAAACGACAACCATTACACGAATCCGTCCGACCATGAACTCCACGACATCCTGCTGTGCATCCAGACCAACTCTAAGGTCTCGGACACCAAGCGGATGAAGATGGAGGACCCCACTTTCTACCTTCGGTCCGAGGCAGAGATGGCGGCACTGTTTCCGGAGCACCCGGAAGCGATCTCAAACAGTGGCCTGATCGCCGATAAAGTCGATCTTGAGATCGACTTCACGCAGAGTCGGTTGCCCCGATATCACACGCCCAACGGCGAGACTGCTCTTGAGTACGTTCGGACGCTTTGCGAAGAGGGACTGGGGCAGCGTTACCCGAGCGCCGACCAGAGCGTGTGGGATCGACTCAACTACGAGATGGAGGTCATCGAGAGCACCGGCTTTCCTGATTACTTCCTCGTGGTCTGGGACATCGCCAACTTCGTCCATCGTGAGGGCATCGTGTTTGGCGTACGTGGGAGCGCGGCCGCCAGCCTGGTGCTGTACTGCCTGGGCGTGACCGATATCGACCCGCTTGCCACGCGACTCGTATTTGAGCGTTTCCTGAACCTGGAACGCCGTGAGATGCCTGACATCGACATGGACTTCCAGGACGACCGACGTGAAGAGGTCATCCGATACTGCCTGGATAAGTATGGCGAAGGCCACGTGGCGCAGATCGTCACGTTTGGCACGCTGGGCGCCAAGGCAGCGATCAGGGACGTAGGCAGGGCGCTTGGCACTGAACTATCTGAAGTGGACCGTATCGCACGCCTGATCCCGACCACGCTCAAGATCACGCTCGAAACCGCTATCAGTGAGACTCCCGAGTTGCAACAGATTGCCAGGGACGGCGGCGCCGGACAGCGATTGTTGGAGCTTGCTCAGGGGATCGAGGGAACGGTCCGCCACGCCAGCACGCACGCAGCCGGTGTGATGATCACTGAAGAGCCGCTCACGGATTACGTACCGTTGGCTCGAGCAACCGGTTCTGACCCGAACGCCGTTCCGACTACGCAGTATCCACAGGGCCCGCTAGCGGACCTTGGCCTGCTCAAGATGGACTTCCTGGGGCTCACCAACCTCACCATTCTGGACCGCGCCCTCAAGCTGATCCGCGAGATCCGGGGTGAAGAGCTCACGTTGCCGGGTATCCCGTTGGACAATGCGGCAACGTTCAAGTTGCTGTCGTCCGGAGAAACCTCTGGAGTGTTCCAGCTTGAAAGCTCCGGGATGCGTCGTTACATCAAGGAGCTCAAGCCGAGCTCGGTGATGGACGTCGCCGCCATGATCGCCCTGTACCGGCCGGGCCCGATGGAGTTCATCGGCGATTTCGTCGATGCCAAGCACGGCCGAAAACAGATCACATACCCGCACGACGATCTACGAGACCTGCTTGAAGAGACGTATGGGATCGTCGTCTATCAGGACCAGGTGCTTCTGATCGCACAGCGCTTCGGCGGATACACGCTTGGAGAAGCGGACATCCTTCGTAAGGCGATGGGCAAGAAGGACGCTGCCGTGATGGCGGCGGAGAGCGAGAAGTTCATCAACGGCGGGATCGCCAACGGCTACTCGCCGGAACTCTCGCAGCAGATGTTCAACCTGATCGAGCCGTTTGCCGGTTATGCCTTCAACAAGGCGCACAGCGTCTGCTACGCCATGGTGTCGTACTGGACGGCGTATCTCAAAGCCAACTACACCGTTGAGTACATGGTGGCGTTCCTGGACGCCGCAACCGGATCACCTGACAAGCTCACCGCCGCTATAACTGAGTGCAGACGGCTTGGAATCGCCGTGCTGGCTCCAGATGTGAACCGTGGCGACGTACGTTTCTCTGTCGACAATAGTGATGACGATGACAGGGTAGCCATCCGCTTTGGCATGGCTGCCGTCAAGAACGTCAGCGTGGGCGCTGTAGAGCCGATCATCGAAGAACGAAATGCCGATGGTCCATTTGAATCGCTGGAACAGTTCTGCAAGCGTGTCGACTTCGGCATCATGAATAAGCGCGCGCTTGAGAGTCTGGTCAAAGTGGGCGGATTTGATCGCCTTGGTGATCGCGGTGCGATGATCGAGGGTCTGGATCGGATCATGTCCCTGATCAGACGTGAGACCGAGCTACGAGACTCCGGCCAGAGCACGATGTTCGACATGCTTGGCGATTCCGTGGACACGCCGCTGCCCGCGCTTGAGCTACCAGACGGTGGCGATGTCACGGACCATGAACGAACACTCTGGGAGCGTGAGCTTCTAGGGGTAGAGATCACGGAAAACCCGATCACTCGTGCGATGTATCAGTTGCAGAACGAGTCGATCGTGTTCGCAAACCAACTCAGCGCTGATATGGCGAACCAGAAGAAGTCATCGGTAGGTCAGGTCGGCACGGTGCGTGAGTTGACGACCCGCAAGGGAGATCGCTTCGTATCGCTCCAGTTCGGACTTCTTGGCGGCGACATCGAGCTCGTCGTCTGGTCCAATGTACTTGGCGTAACCGAACATCTCTGGAAGCAGGGGACCTTTGTCTCGCTAACCGGAACAGTGCGAGAGCGCGACGGACGCGTATCAATATCAGTAGACAGCGCACGGGAATATCGATTGCCCGGACATGAAGAGGTTGCCCCTTTGAACAACGGGACTGGGAACAACAACACCGCCAACGGAACCGGCGCACCCGGAATGGCGGCTCAACCGTCTATGGGTCAACCCAGTGGGGTTCCCCAGTTTGGATCTCCGAACGGCTCCAACAACCCAAACCGCCTGCGACCGGCTGCGCCGATGGGCAACGCAGCAAGTCCCAACGGCAACGGCGCAGCGCAGCAAGAGCCCCCGGCTCCGCTGGAACCGGCTCTGTCTATCCGATTGTCTGAGACCGGCGTAGTCGCTGAGGACAAGGAACGGTTTGAGGACATCATCCGGCTGCTTCTGAACTACAAAGGGAATCATCCCTTCATTCTGGAAGTGGCTACCGCTGAGCAGCGTGTTGTTACTCTGGAGATGCCGTTCTCGATCCAGCCTTGCGATGAGCTCGTATCTAACTTGAGCGAGATGGTTGGAAGTGAAAACGTTCAGGTGCCGGGGCTGGCAAGTCCCACTCCTGCGTAGACCGCTTACCGCTACTGGGATCACTGGGACTACAGGGTCGCGTGGCGTAAGCAACAAACTCCGTGATCGACTCACAGGGCAATATCCGAACAGCGGGAGGTAACCTGAAACTATGGATTTGGTTGTTTTCGCCACCGCGCCAGATCAATTAACGGCCGAGATGTGGCAGGACCTGCTGTCTCAAGCACGGATCAGGTGCCTGTTGAGGCCGGGCGACACATTTGGTTTCCTGGGCGAGTCCGCGACGCCGGTCAGGCTGGTCGCCCCATCGGAAGACGCCGATGTAGCACGCGACGCCCTTGAGACGCTCCGAGATCGGCATCGAGGGCGTGGATGAGCTCGACAGGTCTGACGATCTGGATTAGCCCTTAGGTTCTCTCGAGTCCTCTGAAATCAGGCCAACAGGCTGAGTTGCCTGCCTTCTGAAGTCTTGAGATGTCCTTCCAGTTCCAGCAGTCGTGCTTTGAGCGGCAATCCAACTCCTCCTCCGAAACCGTGCAAGTGCCCGTTGCTGCCGACCACCCGATGACACGGGACTAGCAGAGGCACCGGGTTCCTGGCCATCGCCTGCCCCGCCGCCTGTGAGGCGTTTGGGCTACCTGCTGACTCTGCCAGCCAGGCGTAGGTCCGTGTCTCGCCGGCGGGTATGCTCCGACAGGCAGCACGCGCCCGGGCAAAGAACTCGGGATCGTCCAGATCTATAGCTATCTGTGTCAGGTCTTCCGGCTCTCCAGCGAAATAGCGGTCCAACCTTGCTCGAAGGTCGTCGAAGTGCGACGAGTCCCGTTCGGCGTCCGCTTTAAGGCGACTCAGGTCAGCTTCCGCATCCTCCCGGGTTAGCTCCGGCAACGTTATCCGCTTGATGCCCTTTTCCGACGCAACTACGCCAATCCAGCCGTACGCGCTCTCAAAGATGTCGTACTTAAGCAACGGGCTGCGTTCCGGGTTCATTGCCTGGCTCGGAATCCTGTTCGTTCGCCTGTTCGTTCAAAGGAGACGCATATCCCGAGTACAGGGGCCGCTCCACCGGCATCGCCATCAGCACCCGAAGCGGCGGACGCGACTTCGCACCAATCAGACGAAGTAACGATCGCCTGATCAACGCCCATCGAACCGTTGGCCACTCTTCCTGGACCGCTTCGTGAACTGCCTCAGGAACCTCTCGACCGCTATACGCCTCAAACTCGAAAGCTCGCGCGATAGCCTGTCCGCCCTCGTCGGCATCCCTGGCCCTCTCGCCAAGCCTTAGCGCGTACTCCACGGGCGTCTCGTATCGGCGGCGGCCGGCCCCGGCGAGCCAGCCCAGGCGAGACATTCCTGCATACGCCCGTCCCGTTGGCGACATAGCCCAGAAGCGCCAGCGCCAGGCGATCACACTTCCGGCCAACGCCAGAACCAGCGCCAATCCAGCAGCGAACGGCCAGATCGGGGTCGATCTCTCGTTGCCAGTGCTACTCAGAAGATCCTCAAGTTCCGGGCCATCGCCAGTACCCAGCGGGTTCTCACCGGTCTCGGCGAACAGATCAAAGTCGTCCCCGACCGGTGCCGATCCTTCAGGCACGTTGATCTCAAGCTCCGGCAACGTGCCTCTGACCAACTGCGCCGCACCCGGAGTCGCCTCAAGATCGATCCAACCGTAATCAGGGAAGTAAGCCTGTGCCCAACCGTGGGTATCGACGTCCCGAACTACAAATCCGGCGCGCACCGGGTCGAACTCACCCGCCTTGAACCCTGAAACCATTCGGGCGGGTATGCCCTGTGTCCGCAACATGACGGCCAGGGCGGACCCGAAGTACTGGGAGTAACCCTTCGGGCTGTCGTCTTCGCACCCGTTTCCAGCGGTCAAACCCGGACAAGGCTCTGCCGCGGTGTCAAACAGGAAGTAAGACACACCGTCCTGATCCCGTCCCGGTCCTTCTATCTGTTGGCTGTAGCCAAAATCCCTGAGATGGCCTGTCAGTGCTTCGGCTACCTCGTACGGCGTAATCGCCCCGGCATCTTTGACGATCTGGTTCGCTAGATCTCTGATTTCGCCGGGAAACGTTTCCGGCAGTTGCAGATAACGGTCCGTAACCCAGAGCGGGTAGTCATCACCCGCCGCGCCAAGTTGGTCCGCCGTGGCCTGTGAAACCAACCTCCGGACGGTGACGGTCTCTCCAGGCTCTACTCGGTCGATGAATCTGGCAGCCACCTGGTCAAAGATTGGCTCCGTGACTCTCTGAACGTTGACCCACTTCAGGACACCGGTGTTCTCTTCGTAATCGAGGATTTCCAGATCAGGTGGCAGCAAGTTGTTGATCGTGTTCTCGACCGGGCCGCTTCCGAAGAAATCAGGCTCTATGAAGATGTCACGCAGTGCGTCGGCATAGGCGCGCACGTCTTCAGGGAGCGAGGGATCGAGTTCACCTTCGACCATGTTCAACCACACTTTTAACGGAGGCAGCTCTTCAGAGATATAGGGCCAATCTATATTTAGCGCGTAGTCTCCGGGGATGGCGAAGCCAAGCTTATGTTCGTCGGAAACGATGCTCTGCTCGACAAGAATTCGCTCAAGAAGTGTTCCCTCAAGCGGCAGTGAATCGGCAGGTTGGCGGTTGAACTCCGCCACAGGCCCGGCCAGCCAGCCCTGCGATGTGTACACGGAGTAGCTACGCGCCGGATTCAGGGTCTCGTACCGCGTCGAGACGAAGAAGAGAGGCTCCTCTTTGAACTTGATCTGTCCCTTGAACGCCAGCACCTGGTCGAAAGCCCTCAGGTCTCCAGAACCGATGCCTCCGACGTTAGGGAACAGTCGCAACGCGTCGTCGGTAAGTCTGTCTCGGAACGGGTCCTTCATCGCACCCCAGGCCCGGTCCATCGTCTCCGGCCTGATCTTGTACATGGGCATCAGCCCGGCAATCAGCACGACAATCGCACCGATGATGATGGGGGCGAGCATGCCGTCCACGCTCATTCCGTGGGTGTATCTGATGCCAGATTCGCCCCATCGACGGCGTGTATTAACCAGCGTGAGGTGGGCAAAGAGGGCTATGGCGATGGCGGCGAATAAGTAGAACGTGAACTCGTACTGGCCAAACCTGTAGCTGAGGTTCGTCAGGATGGCGATGCCAAAGATGAAGGACGGCGGCCACGGCGATCGCCACTTGAACAGGCTCCAACCAGCGGCGTATGCGACGACCCACGCAATCACGGACAGAAAAACGCTAAACGGCAGAGGATCAGTGCTGATGCCCCCGGCACGTGCGATGTCGATCCAGATGTCGAGGCGAGTCAATACGTCGCCGAATCTGGAGATAACGTTGGCTCCGTCTGCGCTGTACGACACCTGCCAGATAGAGAAGGGGATCCCGGCCAGGATGCCCACAAGGTGGCGAAGCGGCCACGGTCCGATCTTTCTGGAGAAGGCGACGCCGAGCGCCGTACCGGCCAGTACGGTCCAGATGAGGACCGGCGAGTCTCCCCAGCCGGCCAGTTGCACCGACAACGCCACGACCAGAGCCATGAGGCCAAGAAGGGTGTAGGTGATCAGGCCTTCAAGGCCCTTGATACCCAGCACGCGTCCGACAAACACCACACCACTTGCGATGCCGCCTGTCAGATCGATATCTGCCCTTGCCGGCAGGTTGAGCGAACGTGTGCTCAAGTGCCAACTCCTGACGCGGTCTCGGTCTCGACCGGGGCTTCGTCCACGGGTTGAGCGAGATCAGACAGGCGTATCTGGCCGGTTAGCGACGTCGCCAACGGGATCCCCTGCTTCACGAGATAGGTTCTTATGCCGGCGCTGATCAACTCTTCAAGCACGTCCGCATTGGTATCGCCATCGGAGAAGACTCGCTGGTCATCATCCAAGAACGATTCCCGGTCCAGAAGTGCCACCGAGGCGTTCACCCCTCGCCTCGCCAGTCCTTGAAGCGCCACAACCCACTCGGTCGATCGTGAAGCGGTGATAACGACTAGCGCCGTGTTTGCCCCGATCGACGGGTCGAGTTCGGCGAGGATCTCTACGAGATCTACCTCACCTTCCGGCCTACTGGTGGCGATGGTCCTCGTAGTCTCTTCAAGCTGGCCGCCACCACGGACGGGTAGCGTCATGAGTGGATGGCTGCCGTACGACACGTAGCCAACAGGGAGTTGCATACCGAGGTACTTCTCGACGGTGGAGATCGCCAGGGTCGCCCCGTACTCGTCGGCCGACTCTGCGTCACGCCCGGCGACGGTCGAACCGTGCTGATCGAAAACAACCCACACCTCGCCCGCCTCTCCCTGATCAAAGAGCTTAACCATCAGCTTGGAATGACGTGCGGTGCTGGGCCAATGAATACGACTCATGCTGTCGCCGCCGACGTATTCCCGGACAGACGACACGTGCGGCGATACGAGGTGAGTTCTCCTGTGATCGCCCGCGTCGCCACTCAGATTGAGGTGTGCCATCGCGAAGTCGGGAACAGACACAGCGCTCGGATACACCAGCAAACGGTCTGCACCCTGGTATTCACGTGCGTTTGGAAACAAGCCAAACGGATCGGCGGAACGCACGATCAACGGGCCAAGCGAGAACTCTCCTCGCTGGAGCATCGACGCTTCTATCTGAAACTTCCGATTCACCACAACGCCAGGCATGTCGATGATCCGCCCGGCATGCACTCCGGGGATGTCGGTCAGTTCCTCGATCTCGATCCACGGATTCGGCAATCCGCCCCGGTTGGCGATCTCGACCGTCTCCGAAAGCTGCTCGCCAACGCGCATCGGCCTGTTTGGGCGATGAACACGGGCGCTTATGCGCGTAAATCCGATTCGCGACCAGACAAACGCGATCGCCAGCATGATGACGAGGACGTAGCCAAGCCTGAGCGAAAGGGTGAAGCCCGTGCCCATCCCGGACATGAATGTCAGGACGGTGACGAAGGCCACGATTACTGCCCGGCGGTGGTCGTAGAGCCAGCTGGCTACACGACGCAGCCGTGACGGTCTCGAACCATCTAAACGTCGAGCCGGCCGACGGGTGCCGATCTTTGGCTGGGAATTGCGGGCGGTCAACAAGGTACGGACCTACCCGTTCGCCGGACCGCCGACCTCGGCGCCCGGAACCGGGACTGAATCCAGCACCTCTCCAACAAGGTCTTCGCCGACCACGCCACGCATTCGTGCCGCCGGGGAGATGATCAACCGGTGAGACATCACGGCGCGTGCGATGGATTTCACATCGTCCGGCGAGACAAAGTCGCGTCCGTCGATCATCGAGCGGGACTGTGCGCCACGCATGAGCGCCAACGACGCCCGGGGTGATACTCCGAGGGAGGCGTCCTGGTGATCACGCGTCGCATTTGTCAGGGCGACTATGTATTCCTTGATCAGATCGTGGACGTAGACATTTCTTGCGGCGTTTTGAAGCTGAACAATGTCGGCCGGATTCGCTACGGACGTCAGTTCGTCTATCGGCTCGGCGAGTATCTGGCTATCCAGGATGGCGATCTCCTGTTCCAGAGTTGGGTAGCCCACCCGGACACGCAGGAAGAATCGGTCCAGTTGCGCTTCCGGGAGCGGGAAAGTGCCTTCGTACTCGATGGGATTCTGTGTGGCCATCACCATGAAAGGGTCTTGAAGCCGGTGCGTTACGCCTTCAACCGTGACCTGGCGTTCCGCCATCGCCTCAAGAAGGGCTGACTGCGTCTTGGGGGTGGCCCGGTTGATCTCGTCTGCGAGGACGATCTGGGAGAGGATGGGGCCCGGCCTGAACTCAAACTCGGAGTTCTTCTGGTTGTAGAACGAGACGCCTGTGACGTCGCTCGGCAACAGGTCTGGCGTGAACTGGATACGCTGGAAATCACAACCAACGGACCGTGCAACGCTGCGGGCAAGCATCGTTTTGCCTACGCCGGGTACATCTTCAATCAGGGCGTGGCCGCGCGATATGAGCGCGATCACAACGAGTTCAACGACGTCGGTCTTGCCGACGATCACCTTCTCGACGTTTTGAACGATTTCCCGTGCCAGAAGCTCAGGACCGGTTACCGTGGCCAAATAGATCCCTATCGCTGGCGGTTGTTACGGAACAACGGGCGTCGCGGTTCTATCCGGCACAATTTCGTGCCACCAGATCCCATTAAATTCCACTTGAACGGGAAAATTAGTGGTGGGCGGTGCAGGACTCGAACCTGCGACCCCCTGCTTGTAAGGCAGGAGTACCGTGTCCGTCAGCGTGCGTCGTTGTTCGATTCTAGGTTCAAACTGCTGCCAAGTATGTCTCTACTGATCGCCACAGTCCGTAGGTGGTTGGTTTACTGGTTGGTTTACTGAACCACCGGCTGAGAGATCAAACTGCGGCGGCAATGACGCCGTCCATTACGTTCGCTACCTCTCGGCCCGAATCGGGCAATGCATAACTATAACGCTGGAGCGTCACGCTTGGATCACGGTGGCCGAGCATAGATGACACCGTAACGATGTTCATGCCATTGCCGAGAGCCAGGCTGGCGAAGATGTCCCGCATGTTATGGAGGGTCAAATGCTTGCCGATGCCGGAACGTTCAATAATTTCTTTCCAGTTGCGACGCCGAAGATTACGACGCTCAATCGGGCTACCGAACTCAGTAACAAAAACTAGGCCGAGATTGTTGCCCCAGTCAGGGCCGAGCCTCTTTTGTCCTTCTGCCATGCGGATTTTGTGCGCTCTGAGAGACGCCACCGTCGCCGGTCCGATCTCGATGTGACGGCGTGATCGACCCGTTTTCAATTCGCCGAGGAACCAGCCTTGTTTGCCGTGCTTCAGTTGATGGGTGACGTGGATGCTGCCCGATTCAAGATCAACGTGGTCCCAACGAAGGCCAAGTAATTCCGATATTCTGCCGCCAGTTGAAAGACCGAGGGTGAACAACGACTCCAAACGGTCGCCTCGCGCCGCGGTAAGCACTTGCTGGACCTCCAAAGCCGACAGATGGGGCTTCTCTTTGACTCTGTGCGCTGGCAGGTCAACGAGGGTGGAGACGTTCCGCTCCAGAACCCCCGCCTTGACGGCGCGGTTGAGACAGGCTCGCAAGACCCGGTTCACATGATGAATGAGTGCGGTCGAGTGACCACTCCGGAGCATGTCGCCATAGAAGCGTTGAACGTTTGCTGAGGTCAGAGTTGAGGCTTTGCGACGACCAAGGCCCGGTACGAGATGAACCCGAACCACGCACTCGTGATGCGCAAGCGTAGCCGCCGCCCACAACGGTTCCGAGTCCTGTAACCACTGGTTTAGAAGTTGCTGGACCGTGAGGTCCTTGCTGTCTGGATCGACGCCGAGCTTGTGCATCCGTTTGGCGGCTTCCATTTTTCGAGCGGTTTCGTCTCGGGTCTTTCCGTAGAAGGATCGACGACGCAGGTCAAGCATGATCCTGGCCATCCAAAGATTGCGGTCCGCGAGGTACGTGAAAGTGCCTTCGTGTTGACCTCGTTTTCGATTCTTTTTCTGGGTTGATGTCACTGTGACGGCTCCTGTCTTTCGGCCCATCGGTCGTGATTGCGTTTGCAATTACGGCCCTCTCGCTTGCGATCGTGATGGCAGTAATCCTGATTGATTCGCCTACGAGTGAAGTAATGCGGGCAGTTGACATAAGCGCATTTCTGCGTCGGCGTGCCATCCAAGATCAGCGCATCCAACGTCAGCCATAACGCCGCGCCTACGCTCGAAATCGTAAATCCGCGGCTGAAGCCAGAGCTTTCCCACGTGTGATATCTGAGGCTTGGTTTGACCGGGAACTCTTCAAGGCCCACGGTCACCGCGCTAGCCAGCCAGTTCGCTGTGTGAGACCCGAACTGCTCGTCATCTGTCAGATCACCGGAGTTGAGATAAACAAGCGCGTCCCCACCGGGTTGGCGATGCTGATTGAACCGAAACTCCAAAAGGAATCTGAGAGATTTCTCGCGAATCGATCTATCGGATGTTTGCATCGAGTTGTGGACTTCAAGCGCAGTCGCTAGCCGAAGGCACTCGTAACCAAACCACGCCAGATTGATTGGCGGCGCAGGGCGGCTAGCAATCTCGACGCCCGTTCGACTCATATTGAGTGTGCCGTACCGGCTGTGTAGGTCTATCGCCGTCGTCGAAATCTCCTCGTCGAACGCCCATTCAGTCCAAGAACCTAACCCTCTTAACCGAACTCCGAGTTCAGCGAAATCGGTCAACAGATCGGGTACTCGCATCGGGTCGAAGTATTGAGGCTCGAGGGACAACTCGCGCACCAACGTGTACTCGGTCATGCGATGCGGCGGGGGGGGCATCTGAAAATCGGCGACTGATTGTCTGAGAAATTCGGCGAACACACCGGTCTGCTCATCAGAAGGAGTGAAGGACGGTGCGAGTCTCCCGATAGGCCGCGCAACCCAAGAGTCGCCATATCTAAGAGTGTTGACCTCATACGTCGGTCCCGCCCCGATCAATCGGTATCGACGATCCACTTCGGAATTGAGTAGCCGTTGCAAATTCTGTCGTACTTTCTCGATGCCATGGGGTATCAATATGGTGCAGATAGCTTTCATTTGGAGCACCACTCAGAATTAAACACCAACGGAGAACAACGGTCAATTCACAGCGGGAGCGCGCGGTTATGAAATCCAGACACTCGAACGCCGCACCGAGAGCGGAGACGCACATTCACGTCAAAACCCTGTACTCGATGAGGTCTCTATCCGAGACGACCGATATCAAAAAAACAAAGTTGTATGAACTAATGGCGAAGGGCGATCTGAAGTACATATATGTAGCTTCTCGCCGATACGTGACAGCGGATGCACTCGCCGATTTTGTGCGTTCCCGGGAATGTGAAACGGAGGCGCATCCATGAACGCTGCTGAACGATTCGCCGCCATCACCGACCCTCAAAACAACGATCACCCGGTCCCAGAGGTCGCCCGCTATCTCGCTTCTATCGGTGTCTCCGTGATGCCAGTGAACACAACGACGAAAAAGCCTCGCCTTGACTCATGGAAGGCTCTTCAGACAGAAGCCGCCAGTCCGGAACAGGTCGAAGAATGGTTCCGCCAGTGGCCGAACGCGGGACTGGCAGCCGTCACGGGCGAACGGAACGGATTTTGCGTTCTAGACCTCGACGCCGAGAAGGGCGGTAATCCACCCGGTTGGGTCGGACTTGCCGAGTCCGGATTCGCTATGCCTTCGGCGGACAACCTGGTCCCTGTCGTTAAGTCACCTTCCCCTGCCTTCCATTTTTATTACCCGCATACACCGGACATACCGCAAGGAACAGCAATCTGGGGCATACCCAACCTCGACGGCCGTTCAGACGGTGGGTACGTAGTCGTACCTCCGACGCCTGGATATCGATGGCTGCGCCGATACGCGAGCCGAGCAAACGTCGCCGCCGGAAGGTGGGCTGAGAGATGACTGAGATCATTGAGTTCCCCGGTGTCCCATTACAGGAC
>Ga0114999_10007099_pt1 | contig 12773 bp, 16 predicted proteins | sample ArcticOcean_MG_C_3_FD_89820 | JGI IMG/M metagenome (GOLD analysis project Ga0114999, IMG submission 89820) | Marine microbial communities from western Arctic Ocean - ArcticOcean_MG_CB8_126 | ecosystem: Environmental > Aquatic > Marine > Oceanic | place: Arctic Ocean: Canada Basin | collected...
ACCGTAGAGGTTGTACACGTTGGTGAGCGGAACAGGAGTTGGCGTTGGCGTCGGGGACGGTGTCGCCGTTGGTTCTGCTGTAGCAACAGGCGCAGTTGTGGCCGTTGGCACGGGAACACTGGTTGGTTCAGGAACCTTAACAGGTTCCGTTTCCTTAGCCGTGTTTTCAACCTCTGGTTCTGGCGTCGCAACTGGTACTGGTGCAGATGTTGGCGCTGGCGTAGGCGCTGGTTCAGCGCTTTCCGCGGTTGGTGCCGGAACAATCTTGTCGGTAGTTGCAGGAGACGAAGTTGACCCGTCTCCCGAAGAACAGCCGACAACGACTAGCAGCAATAGTGATGCGCTAAAGCCCAAAAGTACTGATCTACGCGACGGTGTTGGAAGTAAACCATTCAACACTGCAATCCACTTCACTATGTAACTCGCAAAATGCGGTTCAGAAAAATAATAACACAGAACGGCAGCCGGAAATATTTCGACTTTCTCCCCAACTCTGAAAGTTCAAAAAACGAACAGAGGCCTCATCTCACCGTAGCGACGCAATTCGAACGGCGTAATGAGGAAATCGCCAGTGCAAATGGGCTAAATAACTGGCTGCCACTGAGCCATTTGGCTCGCCCAATATCAGATTCAACCGCAAATTCACAGTTGGTTTCAATCGCTCATTTATGACCGTTGCGAGGTTCCCAGGATCGGGTCGGACTTACCAGATAACGAGATTCACCGAGGTTAATTGAACTGCAATTGGAACAGCATCTTGCTGTGTTCGGGCTCAAGTTGGTGTCGTTCGCACCGGCGATGCTGCCCGATGACGCCATCGTCGACTGGGGTCCCGACCCTGTCCCGCCAATTCCACCAGTTCCGCCCATTCCTGATCCTCCAAGGCCGCTCATCGGGACTCCTCGCTGGAGATTTCTGGCGTACGCGTCGGTGTTGGCTGCAATTGTTGCACTCGTGATTTACCGGGATGATTTGGGGTTCGGCGGAGATGGTGGTGGCGGTGGCGAAATTGTAGAAATACCGACTCCAGGCCCGAACAACGTCATCGTTTGTCACTGGGCCACCGGCCACTTCTTCTCTAAGGCGGACTTCAGGCCATGGCCGATAAGTTCAACCTGGAGAAGCACAAAACGCCGTCCGGCAAGCAGATCTACATCAACATGTCGAACAATCCTTCGTCACTACAGGCAAGGGATCTGCTGTCACGCGCCAGAGACGGGGGGGGGAGTACCTGTGTTGCCCACATGGAGGTCCCGAACCGCACCCGAATCCGAATCCGACAATCGTCACTCCCACTTCCGCTCACTGGTTGATCAAGGTAAATGCCGAACTGCAGAAGAAGGACATACAGCCGGCCGTCGATCTGGACGCGGCCAAAAGCATCGCAGTTACTTACATCGGCATCGTTACCTACCGCGATATGGCGGGGTGTTTGGGCTGGCTTGAAAAAGATATCGGATTCGAAGAAATCATTGCGTTACGCGCCGATTCGAGAGGGTGGGAGGCCTACAACTGTGCGAGTGCCGAGTGGGGCAGCAAGCCGCTAGTTGCGTTTACCGATCCCAAGGAATCAAGCACCGGCAAAAGCGTTCTTCTGGCTTTATACGCAATTGCATCGGGTAAGAAGCCCGAGGATATGCAGGTCGCTGACATTACCGACCCCGATGTGGTTGATTACGTAAAGAATTTCCAGAGCCTGATCGACCACTGCATGGTTGGAACAAACGCCATGCTGACTAAGGTTCACCAGGGACCACGATTCGGGCATTTTTTCCTGATGCCAGAAGACAATCTGATTCACATCAAAGAGGGCTCGGTGAGAGTCTACGTGGGCGGGAAGAAAGTGCGCCCCCTCCCTTTGATGTTGAGCTTGTGATGATCTATCCGAAAGAAGGCACATTGGCACGAAATAACTGTGCGTGCCTGGTCGATGCCCTCCGGGGTGAGCGATGATGAAAAGGTTGCTGCGAACATGTGGATCGACTACCTGCGGGAAGAGCAGCAGCAGCGAGCATTTATGCGGGCTGGATTCCGAGCCGTCAGTGATTTTCCAATTGCGGCGAACGACATTGATGATCGGGTCAAACCCGAATTCGGACTCTCGAAATCATCGGTGACCAAAACTCTTGACGTATCGAAAATTGCACTCGATGTGGCGAGAGAAATAGACGCTCAGTGGGAGACCATGAAACGCCCGGGAATCCTGACCTTCGTGGTCGACACATCGGGATCGATGCTGATTGGCGGCAAGCTCGACAAAGCCAAAGATGGAATAACGCGTGGACTGACCACCATGGCAAGCAACAACCTGGTTGGGCTGGTTTCGTTCGATGACGTCGTGCGTCAGGAAAGCACTGTCGGCACTATCACAAAAGGCGAGGCTGGCGATTCGGATCATTTGAAAAGTCGTAAAAAGGCGTCAGAAAGAGAGGCCGAGGTGAAACATCTCTCTACGATGCCATCAAGCTGGGTGTAGAAATGACAGATCGGGGGGGGGGTATCGTAGAAGAGCTAATTAACCGATTCGAGCTGTTGTTGTGCTCACGGACGGTCAGTCGAATTACGGGAGCATTCGACTGGAATACCTGATCAACATTGATCGATCTGGCGGCATCAAAACCGGAGTAGATATGGCACTGGAAACCGAACATGATATTCAGATTTTCTTCATCGGAATTGGAGACGGTGCCGACCTCGATATCGGCCGATTTTTGGCAGAAGCGACGGGCGCTGAATTCCAGGGAATTGCTGAAGACGATCTTGCAAATCTGCTTGAAGAGTTAGCGGTTATTTCTAGTCGAAACTGCGGGCAGCACTAGTCCGCAACATTCTCACGCAGCCGAAGCCATCTTCACGTACAGTGCGGTTTTCAATCTTGGAAATGCTCACTCAACCTGAAAGGTTCAGCATTAGATGGCGAATATGACAGGTGCCCGGTTTGTGGCGGAAACGATCAAGTCGTACGGCGTCGATCACATCTTTTTCGTGCCTGCGGTTCTGTATCAAGTACTGGCCGAGTTCGAAAAACTGGGTGGCACGCCAGTAATGGCGCATTCAGAAAAAGCGGCTGCTTATATGGCCGATGGCTATGCACGGGCCAGAAACGCTCCGGGTGTGGCGTTCGGTCAGTCAGTTGGTGCCGTGAATCTCGCCGCAGGGCTTCAAGACGCATTCCTGGCGCTCTCACCGGTCGTAACTCTTACCGGTCGAAGGCAACCCGGCTGGCGACAGCGACATTCGTATCAGGAAATCGATCATCGAGCAGCCTACGATGCGGTCACAAAGTTCAACGCCGAGGTCGAAACACATGGCGAACTGCCCATGCTTCTGCGACAGGCATTCAGAGAGGCCGTTTCGGGAGCGCCCGCCCCTACTCATCTCGATCTTCCCGGCATCAGTGGCGCCGACCTGATGGGACCGTCGGACGAATTCGAAGTTATTCCTGAACCACGATTCGGCCAAATGCCGCCGTTCCGTGCGTATCCCGACCCAGCCGACATCGCAGACGTGGCGCGATTACTGGGTGAGGCAGAACGACCCGCCATCGTCGCTGGTGGCGGTGTGACCCTTTCAGTGGCTGCCGTCGAGCTACGCCAGCTCATTGAGAAGTTGCAAATCCCCATGGCATACGCCTTGAACGCCAAAGGGCAGGTGCCAGATACTCATCCGCTGAACATCGGGATGGTCGGCTCCTACTCTCGCTCATCGGCAAACAAGTTCATACGAGAGGCCGATTTCGTTCTCTACATTGGCAGCCGCACGGGCAGCCAGGTGACGCACGACTGGAAGATCCCAGGGCCCGGTGTGAAGGTCGCACAGATCGATATCGAAGGCGAGGAACTTGGCCGTAATTACCCCAACTCAGCAAGCGTGCTGGGTGACGCACGAGAATCGCTGAGAATGCTGATTAGCGTTGTGGAATCAGTAAGCCAGCGTGATAAGTGGCTCGGTAGGGTCGGTGAGATCGAAGCTGCGTGGTCGGCGGAACACGCGCATTTCCTGACCTCCGACGCTATTCCAATGCGACCCGAACGTGTGTGCAAGGAAATTTCTGACGCCCTGACCGACGACGGAGTTGTTGTTGTCGACACTGGTCACAACGCAATGTGGGCAGGAATGTACATCGATATCAATAAGCCGGGCCAGCGGTTCCTTCGTTGCGCGGGGTCTCTCGGCTGGGCGTTCCCAGCTGCCATTGGTGCGAAATATGCAGTTGGTGATCGACCAGTGGTTTGCTTCACTGGCGATGGCGGGCTGTGGTACCACTTCACCGAACTTGAAACTGCTGTGAGTCAGAACCTGCCGTTCGTCACCGTAGTAAACGACAATCGATCGTTCAATCAGACGCAGGGCGGTGTGAGACGTGCGTTTGCCGACAACGAGGGCGATGGATCGAACGTCTGGAAATTCACCGACGTCGATTTCGCCGCCGTGGCGCAAGAAATGGGTGCGATTGGAATGCGGGTCGATCGTCCAGACGAACTGGCAGGGGCGATAAAAGAAGCGCTGTCAGCCGATCGTCCAGTGATAATCGATGCGAAAACCGACCCCGATGCGATGGCTCCACTGCCGTGGGGTTAGTGGATCTTGATTGGACCCGTTGCTTACCGTGATATCAGTGGTTTAGTTGAATTTAGGCATGCTATATTCTGCCGATGATCACCCAAAGAACGTCTGAATATATTGATCGCGCCCAAACGCTCGCATGCAAGGTCGCCGAGCGCGCCGAAGAAATAGATGAAGAGCGACGAATACCGGCGGATCTCGCAGCCGAGCTAATCGATGCTAAATTCTTCCGGCTGCTGGTGCCGAAATCACTTGGTGGAGTCGAAATCGACCATCCGACATTCATCGATATCGTACGCATCTTCGCTGAAGTCGACGCCAGCACGGCGTGGTGCGTAAACCAGAACAACATCTTCGCCACCGACTCGGTGCGCATGCAGGTTGAAACCGCACAGGCAGTCTGGGGTGATCCTCGGGGCGTCGTCACAAACGGGCCGCCTTCCAGAGACACTGTGGCTGTGCCAACCGAGGGCGGGTACAGACTTTCGGGTCATTGGGATTTTAGTAGTGGAAGTAGCCATTCGACGTGGCTCGCTTGTCGTTCCAATGTCGAGAGCAAATCTGGTGAACCGCCGATGTTTCTCGTGCCGAAATCAGATGTGACCATGATCGACACGTGGCAGGTGAACGGACTTCGTGGCACCGCTAGTTTCAGCTTTGAGATGGACGATGTGTTTGTGGCTTCCAGTTACGTATACATGGAATCGGATGCTCCTCGTGAGAATAATCCGATCTACGCAATTCCGAAGATTCCGCTGTTTTCCATAGGCTTCGCGACGATCAACATTGCGCTGGCGAAAGCGTGTCTCGACGATGCAACAAAGCTGGCGAAGGCGAAAACTCAGCAGGGTATTTCCAAGACCATGCTCGATCTTTCAACGGTTCAGCGACAGATCGGCCAGACTGAAGCCGATCTGAGAGCCGTGGATGCCTATTTGCGGCAGAGCGCAGCAGCATTGTGGGAAGCGGCTTGCGAGCATGGTGAAGTGGATATGGATACTCGAATCGAAGTTCGAATGGCTGCTACTCATGCAATCAGGCAAGCGGTCAGTGCTGTCGATTCGGCATATGAATTGTTTGGGGCGGGTGCGATTTTCAAGAGCAACTTGATCCAACGTCGTTATCAAGATGCCCACACGATCGCCCAACAGATTCAGGGCCGAGCAACCAACTTCGAAACAGCGGGTCGCTACTTTCTTGGTATGGAACCCGCCGGGATGCTCTAGGGTTTCTTAGAGCTAAGTACCAGCTGCCATTGAACTACTGGCATCAGAGTTGGCTGGAAGCGTCACAATCACCCTAGCCCCGTGGCCCTCTTCATTTCCTGCTTCTATAGTGCCGCCGTGCGCCGCGACTATCGCAGAGACGATCGCCAGACCTAGCCCGGCTCCTCCGCTCTGGCGAGACCGTGAGCTATCGATCCGGTAGAAGCGTTCGAACAGCTTGTCGGCATCTCTTTCAGGCAAGCCGGGGCCCATCATCCACCACATCGAGAATTACGTGTGCGTTGTTTTCTCGAAGCGTCATCGTTACGGAAGTGCCCTTTGGCGTGTGAACACGGGCGTTGGCCAACAGGTTTGCAACGACCTGAGTTAGGCGTTGTTCATCACCCATAACCCGGGCCGTTTCGATTCCAGCGATCGTGATCGGATGCCCGGGATCGATCGCCTGGCTGTCGGTAGCGGCATCGCGAACAACCGCAGCAAAATTGACCGAATCAAACGACATGGCCTGTGGTTGATCGAGGCGTGCAAGTAGCAGAAGATCGGCCACAAGCCGTTCCATACGGGCAGTTTCGGTGCCAATTCGTCGCATGGCGTTATCGATATCTTCTTTGTCAATAAGCGCGCCGTTACGATACAACTCGGAATAACCTCGAACTGCAGCTATCGGAGTGCGAAGTTCGTGCGACGCGTCGGCGATAAAATTGGTCAACCGTTCCGCCGCTTCCTGTTCTTGGGTGATCGCATCTTCGATCTGCACCAACATCTCGTTCAGTGCCGCCCCAAGCCTTCCGAGCTCCGTGGAAGAATCGGCCTTCTCAACTCGAAGTGTCAGATCACCCGCGGCGATAGCAGTGGCGGTATCGACCATATGATCAACCGGCCTGAGTTCACGTCGCACCGCTCCCCAGGTGGCAATGCCCCCGAGTAGGGCTACGGAAGCGGCTACGAACAGAAATATGCGTACGAATTAATTTACTGCGGCATCGACTTCGGCGAGCGGGATGGCCCAAACACCGATCTCGTCTGCATCGGTCACCCAGCCGAACGCTCGGTAATTTAGCGATCCATCTTCGGATGGAATGGTGCCGATACCGCCGCCTACAACAAGGGCGGCGAATGATTCGATATCGGGGAGTGAGTCGGGGTCATCGGTGAATCCGGATGCCTGGGTGGTGATTGCTCTCTCTTGTACTCCGACTATCACGAGAGCCTGCGGCGATTTCACTGGCGGGCGATCCGGGTCGATCGTTAGTGTGACCCGTTTTAGCAGTTCATCCGAGTTGAGATATTTATCTCGAATACCGACTTGAATTACTTTCAAGTCTTCGTCGATTTCATCGGTGAGAACCGATCTGCTGGAAATTACCACTACAACCCCGACTACAGCGACAGCGAGCAATAGCAAGATGCTAAAAATGGCGACGAGTCGGGTTTGCAGCCTCATGTTCAGGATTCCGTGTTGCGCAGAACGTAGCCGGTACCGCGAACCGTTCTGAGCAATTCTGCAGCGTCGGGTCCAAGCTTTTTGCGCAGGTAACTTACGTAGGTTTCGACTACAGCGTCGTCACCTTCAAAATCGTACTCCCACACGTAATCGAGGATTTGGATCTTCGATAAAACATGCCCTTGATTCAGCAGCAAGTACCTGAGAAGTCTGAACTCGGTTGGCGAGAGCTCGATTTCCGTATCGTTGACGTAAACCTGGTGCGAATCATCGTCGAGTCGCAGCGTTCCACACGTGAGCTGGTTTGAACCGTCTTCGCTCTGAGTGCGACGCAATATCGCTTCGATGCGAAGTGATAACTCTTCGAGGCTGAATGGCTTGGTCAGGTAATCATCACCACCGCCGCCAAACCCCGTTCGCAAATCGTCGGTGCTATCTCGTGCAGTCAAGAAAATTACGGGGGCACCGAAACCGTCGTTACGGATGCGTCGGCACACTTCGAATCCATCAATATCGGGAAGATTGACGTCCAAAATCACTAGATCTGGCGGTGTTTTCTTGATCGCCTGCAGGGCATCAAGTCCAGTGGCTTCGCTGTCGACCGTGTACCCGGCAAAACGAAGGGCAGTCGTCAGCATGTCGGCGAGAGAGTCTTCATCGTCGACTACTAGAATTCGAGACGCGGTAATGTCGTTTACGCTGCTCATGCGATTCGTCGCCATCTTCTTCCACCACTCCTTGCCAGCGCACAGGTTATCCAAGTTGTGTCAGCCTATGCCGGCCATCTTGGCGGTTCCTGAGTATTTGCTGGGAACAAGCTGAGAGTAACACTGCCCTGCTCGCGTTGATTGAGGGCTTGCAGCCAAGCCGAAGGATTCATCGACTCACTGTGCCACCTCACGAACGCGAAAGATGCCACGGTATTTACCCGTGGCACCTTTCGTATTCGGAGGAGTCGTACTAGTTAGTCGCTGTAACGGCTGTTGCTTCAGCTGCTACTTCTTCTTCTGGCACTTCAGTTACTTCGGGTGTTGAAGTTGGGTCGGCTACTGGCTGTTCTTCGAAGAGTTCTTCTTCGGTAACGTCAGAGCCTGATTCTTCAGTTGCCGTTAGTACCGTGTCACCGGCCTGGTCGACCGTCCCCGCTGCACTTTCAAGTGCGTCAAACACCTTGTCTTCGAGTTCACGCTTCTTGTCTTCAACAAGTGACTGTGCATCCCTGAGCTGGCCTTCCAGATCGTTCTGCATGTCACGGAAAGTTCGAATTTCAATTTCCACGGCTCGCATCTGATCCTTCAAAGTGCCCATCTGTTCAGACTCGATGAGTCGAACGGCTTCGTGCGCTTCGGCCTGCCTTGCTTCGATCTCGTCGAACACAATTCGCTGTTCGTCATCGATTGCCCAGCGCAGCTCATCAAGAGCGGCCCTGCGGATCTGAAGTTCGTTTGCTTCAGCCTGGAATGCGGCTTCTTTGACTTGTTGGCCAGAGCTCTGATCTTTGTAGAACAGGCTCAGCTGATCATCAAGGTCCCAGAGTTCTTCTTCGAGGCGGTACTGCTGCTGTTCAAGTTCTTCCTGAAGGATTCGAACCTGTTTTTCCAGCGCCTGTACCTGCAGGAGAATCTGGAGTCCCTGCGCCGAATCTCGCTGCCATATGGCCTCGAGTTGACGGTTCAAATCATTGATCTGTGACTGAATTTCTTCCCACTGACCGGAGTTACCAGACTGTGCATCATCTGCCTGTCGGTAGAGCTCGTTGATAAGCGCTTCGAGGCTGGTGATCTCTACATTCAGTGCCTCTTCCATCTCAGAGATCTGAAGCCGCAAGCTGTTGATTCGATCGTCAGTTAAGTCGTTAGCAGATGCCGACCCCAGTTGATTCTGGAGAATCTGAATTTGGTTGTTCAACGGGGCAATCTGTAGGTTCCAGTTGTTTTCGACAGCCTCGATGCTTGCTCGAATAGCGTCAGCAGCCTCTTCATCGACTATCGAGGTTGTAACAACAACATCAGCGTCGGTCGTATCATCGTTAGTCTCGGTCTGTAAGGCCTCGAGTTCGAAGTTGTACACAGCAATCTGAGCATCGATCGTCTCGGTGAGACCGCTGAGAAGCAGTGCTTCTGCTGCGTCTTTCAATTCTTGTAGCTCGTCTACACCAGCATCTCGTTCGGTTTCGTACTTCTCTAATAGAACGTGCAGATCGTCTTCTTCAGCCTGTTCCGCTGCGATCATCGCATCGTATGAAGGCTGCAAAATTGCGATCTCCGCATTTGCGTCATCGCCACCAATTTCCTCGAGTTCAGCAATCTGTGCTGCGAGTGCGTCGATATCAACATACAGACTGTCTGACAGAATCTGGAATGCTGTCTGAGCGTCTTCGATCAGCTGGTTGTACGAAGCTTTCTTTTCATCGATCTGCGTTGAGAGATCGTCAATTTCTGCGTTCTTATCTTCTACTACACCTGCGGCCTCATCTTCGAGGTCGGCAATGAATTGGTTGAGTTCGTCGATACGTGCAGATGAATCACCAGCAGTGGCGTCGGTAGTGCTTTCGGTGGTTGTTACCTCAAGTGCTTCAAGTTCGGCGTTCAATACTGCAATTTCTGCGTCACGGCTTGTGACGTAAGATGCCTTCTGATTCTGAAGATTGATAATTTCCAGAGAAATAGCTCTGGTGTCACCAACAGAATTGTCGTTCGTTCGCTCTGACTCAAGACGATCGATCTCGGCATAGATTTCGTTGATCGGATCCCAGCCAAAGTTGTACAAATGGTTCAACTGGTCCTGGATACCGCTCGCCTTGTTGTAAAGCTCGTTAGCGAGATCACTATTGCCGTTCTGAAGCTCGTTCTGCAGGTCGTACAGTGCACGGAGCTGTTGATTCAGAAGCTCTGACTCGATCTGCGAGTCAGTGTTCGCCCAACCCTGAGAGGCGTTGAGTTCGTTGATTTCATCCCAGAGATCGTCGACCGGGCGGTTGCCGAATCGGTACAGACGGTCGAGTTCTCGCTGCTTTTCGTAGCGAAGATCTTCAAGAACCTGGTATTCAGGATCGACACCTGTGGATGACCAGAGAACTTGCCACCGAGCATCTAGATCGCGCTGATCAAGTTCGATGGCTTTTTGTAAAATTTCAATTTCTCGGTAGCGCAGCTCAAACTGTTCCTGCGCTTCGTTAGCCTCGCCACCGGGGGACCAGATATCGTTCTGAGCGTCCCACAACGGCTGAAGCACTTCTTCTTGAATGCGCTCCATCTCGCGTCGGAGATCTTCTAGCTGCTGTTCACGAGGCTAAATCTCGGCGACCCAGAGATCGTTCATTTCATCTTCAATAGGTCCGAGAGTTTCGTCTTCAAAGGCGCGGATTTCTCGCCCACCGGCGATAGCATCTCGGGCACCTTCGGTCGCAAGAACCTCGCAAGCCGAGAAGAATGCCATCATGAGCACCATTCCGACTGTTAGCACGATTTTCTTAGATCCGTTACGAGATCGCATTACTGACATAACAATTTCACCCAGTCCTTGATGCCGTTATCAACAACATCATGTAATTCGCTGACTATCCCCAACCATCTCGGTTCTTTATGCGTTCCAATCACACTAAAGATCGACTCTCAATAACGGCTGGGGGTTTCCTGTTAACCGGCTGGGAATTAGGTGTGCAATAGGTAGGAATACGGGCTGTAGGGCATTTTTTGGCAGGTGAATACGCCCAGTGATTTGGCCATGAAATTGGCGATTTCGTACTGAAAATACCGTGAATTAGGCAGCTTGAGGAGTTGCGGTTTCGCGAGGGTGGTTTATTTCACAGAAACAGAGGATATTTCTGTGAAAAACGCCTTTAATACCGCTGACGAATGGCTTTAAAGCGCCATGTAACGATGATCGACGCCTTCGTCTGACACCGTGACGACGCGGTAACCAGAAGGGTCGTCACCCAGTGGATATCCCAACGCTCCAGTGACAACCACATCGAGGCCGTCGTCACTCGCTACGTGGTTGCGATGCCAGTGTCCTGCAAACACAGTTTGAACGTTCGCTTCGCGTAGAAGCTTCACCACCGGCGTGCGTTGCGCCAGCGGAACTGTCCAGTAGCCGGGTGATTGATTGGGTGGGCTTGGTGACCAGTCGAAGCCCGAATCTGACTCTTGGGCGCTTTCAAGAAATAGCGGGTGGTGCATGAACGCAACAACGTGTTCGGAATCACGTGCTTCTCGTGATCGGAGCGTATCTCCAAGAAAATCCATCTGCCGTCGATGTTCATCCTGAAGATTTTCAGGCTGATCTAGCAGTACCGAATTGAGGATTATAAATTTCGACTCGCCGTGAGTGAATTCGTAGTAATCAGCACCGAATTCAGCGCGATATTCGGCCACTGAATCTTGATCGGGCGACGGATTATTCAGGTCAATATCGTGATTGCCAGCTACCCAGTGAACGGGCGTTTCTTTGCCATATTCTCCGAGGGTTTCACGAATAAGTGCTATCTGATCTTCATCGCCCCAATCGTTGACCATATCCCCACAAACCACGACGAACGCCGGGTCGATTTCCTTGAATTGCTCGATAGCCGTATTCAGGTTTCGCCGTTCAGATTCGACGCCGTAAAGTTTCGGGGCGTCTTTCACGTTCATCTTGTGCTCACGAAAATTCGCGGTTTCTTTCGGATCAAGACCCGAAAAACGGGCGAACATTCCCACTTGCGGGTCGGCCATTTGGATGAATTTGAAACTTGTCATTGGAGCCGATGTTAGCTGATTGGTACCACTAGTTCACGATTGAGGAGATCCCGGTGATTCTCGTTACGTCGACTTTCATCTGGCGTAGCAAACGCACTCAGAACCAACGGGACGGATAATCAACGACTGATCTAAAAAAATTTTAGGCCGGGGTTACCTGCTCAGAAGCGGATGGATCCTGTCGATATCGTCTCGCCGTCGGCTGCGGCTCGCCATTCGAATCGGTTTTCCAGAATACGGCGTGGTTCCAGTTTTCATCCGACATTTCGTCGAAGTCTTCACGATAGTGGCTACCTCGACTTTCCGTACGGTGAAGTGCCGTCAGCGCCATGAGATCGGCCGTGAACAGAAGGTTGTCGGTTTCCAGAATACGCAGTAGATCTTGGCGGTTGTCGACAGGTGCATCGAGAAGAGTTTCGTTTCGAAGCGACGATGTAGCAGCTCGCATCTCGGTCAGTAGCGAGTCGTTACGAACAGCAATCAGTGATTTACCAGCAACCGCTTTCAAGCTCTTTCGAACGTCGAACCACGAAGAATTGCACGAGCCGTTCCCGAACCGATTCAGTCGTTCGGTAACTGACTCCAGCGAGTTTTCGTTGAATTCTCTTAGGCCAACAGATTTAGCCCGTTCTGCAGCGCGCTCCCCTGCCCGTTTTCCGAACACGTTGTGACCTGCCCCCTCAAACGTGTCCATCTGAAAGATCAGATAATGGACAAATTGAAGGGAGTCAGAAATGCCAAGAAAAGGTCATAGCCCGGAACAAGTACTCAATAAGCTCAGACAAGTCGAAGTTGCCG
>Ga0114999_10007100_pt1 | contig 12773 bp, 6 predicted proteins | sample ArcticOcean_MG_C_3_FD_89820 | JGI IMG/M metagenome (GOLD analysis project Ga0114999, IMG submission 89820) | Marine microbial communities from western Arctic Ocean - ArcticOcean_MG_CB8_126 | ecosystem: Environmental > Aquatic > Marine > Oceanic | place: Arctic Ocean: Canada Basin | collected...
TGCTCGGGCGGTGGATCCTACGACAAACATCTTCAATAGTTCTCCTTGCTGATAACTTGCTAAACGACTACGTCTTTCATACATATTTTTGTCCTAGATTAGTTCCTTAGCTAGGACAGCCCCAAAAATAATCCAACTCAATCTAAAAAATATTATGGAAGCATCAGAATTTAAAGTAGCAGAATCACTAGCCGCAACCGGAGCCAACGAAGCACTCACCGACCGTGAGAAACATTTGATTGGTCTAAGCGTGGCTCTGACTCGAGGATGTCAATTTTGCTCGGGTGGACGTATGGAGAAAGCCCTGGAGTCAGGAATTCCTTATGAAGCCATTCAGGCAACAGTGGACCTGACGGCGGCCGTCAATGCCGGGGTTGTTTTGCGTACGGCCATTCAAGGTGCCGACATTAACAAGATCGACGAAGTTTGTGATGGGCCTGAATGCAGTATAGGTACGCCGGAATAGATGATTTGAGGAGGTTTCTTAAATCACCTCAAACCCGGCGAACTTGAATCCCGTTTTTACCACTCTTTCTGGCTGCTCTTGATTCTGGTTGGGCGTAGCCATTCAGATCAACCGCACGCGCTCTCACTTCGTAGTGATCCGGCTTGAGACCGTTGATCTCGGTAAACCAGAATCCCATACCATACTTGAGTGGCCATGTTTTGGGTTCACCTGTGTTTGAGTTGAAGCCCATGATATCTTTCTGTGAAGTGCCTTTAGGTAAGATCGATTTCCAATCCGGTTGTGGATAAATCTGGCAAGCTTTCCATGGCGCACCGAGGAGCTTGGGATCGTCATCTGCAAGCGATTTGGATTCGTCATCTACTTCTCGTAGCCAATATTCAACTCGGTTTAATCCTGATATGCCCGATATGACTTGGCCGGTTACGGTGATGCTTTGTCCTGCTTGAATTTGCTCCGGCAACTCTTCCGTGTAGGCTGTTGTTTTTAAATTGGACTCGGGGGCATTGTTCTTAAATGCGTAGGTATCGTTAGTTCTGTAGTCGTTCGTCAGATAAATGTGTTGAATCCATTTAATCGATTTGAATCCATGCGACCATGGAACGATCATTCTTACGGGTCCGCCACGGATGGGTGGTATCGGTTTGCTGTTTAGCTTATAAGCTAGAAAAACGGGCAGCTCACCCGGGGGTGTTTCCATCGCCTGAGTGTAGCTGACCGACGATTGAAAGATTAGCTTGGGATCGTTGTTGTGATACCCCCAGTAATAAATGCGGCGAACATTTAGCATCGATCCGCAAAATTCCAGGACGTCGCGCAGTGGCACTCCTTCCCAGAGCCCTTGACCCAATGGAGCAGGAATGTTCAAGCACTGCATCGCTTTGATATATTTTACACTCCGCGTCTTACCCAATTCTAGAAGCGTCGGAAGATCGAGTGCAGTGCCATCAGCCAAGGTGAGTGGCTTATCTATCTTGGCCGGCAACTTGATAATAGGATCCTCCACGTAAGGATCAGCAGTCATTTCAAGTCGCCAAGTATCAGGAGTCATGCGGGCATCTTTAAGTGCCTGTCCAGTGAGTGTATGCGGCTTGGGATTCCCACGAGCAACCGTGTAGAAATCTTCCGCCGGTGTAAGATGAGGGAAAGGACACACCGAGCCTGTTTGGCTTTTGCTCGCCGAGACATTAGATGTATCAGCGGCTTGAGACATTGATTTCCCTGCCAGGGAGGCGGCTACCAGAGCTGTCGACTTCTGCACGAATCCTCGTCGTGATATGGGGCTCTGTTTTGGTTCTTTCATGGGTAGTTTAGGGTATGAACTCCACCAGCTTTCGCCGCTCTTCCTGTTCACACCATGGCAGGCCGCACAATGAGCGGCATATACTTCCGCGACGTCAGGACGGCACGCTTCAGGGAGTTTGCGACAACGGTTGATGGGGAATTGAAAATTCAAAACGAATGGACGGGTCTAGTCGTAGGGTCCAATCTTTGAATAAAGCCAACAAGGTATCAATCAAACTCTCGTTCTGGCAAACCTGTTTCTTGCTAAACGTTGGTCTGGGTCAGTGAACTCTTGCATTTTGCAATTGAAGTTCAATAATTACCAATAGTCCGGCACTTCGTCGTGACCTATCTTCTTAACCTCTGATTTGAGTAACTATTGGCTCTTTGATATTTAGTCGAGTATTCGTTTATGGATACGTTGGTAGTAAAACCATTCCCGGGCAGCGGTTGGTATGGGATCTTTGCCGAACAATATCGCGGTGGAAATCGAAATGATCGTAGAGTTGAGATAAACTGAATTCCAGGGCGAGCTGGTCCATTTTAACCTGATGAAATTATGTTAAGTAGAAGAAAATTACTAAAACGTCTCTCTGGTCTACCATTTTTGGGAGGATTTGCTACGGGCGGTCTGTTGACTGGAAACGTTGCTCAAGCGGCCACTCCCGCTAGGGATTATTTCAAAGAACTAGGAGTGCGAACCTTTATCAATGCGGCTGGGGCGTATACGACGATGACGGGTTGTATCATGCCGCGAGAAGTGGTTGAGGCTTATACCCAGGTGTCGAAGGATTTTGTGTCCTTAAATGATTTGCACGATGCAGTGGGTAAGAAGATTGCAGGACTGGTTGGTTGCGAAGCCGCCATGGTATCTGCAGGAGCTGCTTCAGCCATGACCCTGGCAACTGCAGGGGTGTTGACTGGGACCGATGAAGATAAGGCGAAGCGAATTCCTGTTGATCTGAGTGGAATGAAAAACGAGGTGATCGTGCAAAAAGAACACATCGTCGGTTACACCCACGCTATTATCAATTGTGGCGTAAAATTGGTCGTCGTTGCTTCGCGCAACGAACTGATCGAAGCTATTAATGAAAACACGGCGATGCTCTATTTTACGGACGAGCACAATTTTGATGGATCGGTTAAAGACGAGGAGTTTGTTAGAATCGGAAAGGAGCACGGAATACCCATGCTAAATGATGCGGCCGCTTCCATTCCGCCGAGGGGTAGTTTATCAAAATACACCGACTTGGGTTTCGACTTGGTAGCTATTTCTGGAGGTAAAGCTATTCGGGGGGCTCAAAGCACGGGGTTGCTGTTGGGAAGGGCTGACCTGATAGAGGCTGCCCGCTTCAATGCACCTCCCAGCTCAGATAGGATAGGGCGGGGTATGAAGGTAAATAAGGAGGAGCTGGTTTCCATGTGGATTGCTCTGGAGCGTTTTATGGAAATGGATATGGATGCTGAATACAAGCGGTGGCAAATGCAGGTGGCCTGGCTTGATGAAACGCTTAATTCCATTGAAGGCCTTAGGACAGAATCCTATATCCCCAAGCGCCCAAATAATGTGCCTACTTTGAAACTTAGCTTTGATTCAGCAAAGATTTCTGCCACCGGATTCGAAATTCAATCCGCCCTGCTCGATGGATCTCCTTCAGTCGCAATTGCAAAGCCCAGGGAAGACGGTTTTAATATCACCACTTGGATGCTGAAAGCGGAGCAATTGGAAACCGTTGCGCTGCGGGTAAAGGAAGAGCTTCAGAAAGTGCAGGTTTGATTTCAGTTAACCCCCGATAAAATGAAAATAGCTAATTGACGATATTGAAAAGAAATTCCCATTTTAGCCCGGACCCTTTTACGAAATTTATCCGCTGTTCGATAGACTGGGTCTGTCTATCTGGTGAAGTTGAGATTTGAGCCTAGATTGTTATTTTATTCAAATCAACTCCGTCCGAGGATTTGAGTTTTACTTCTTTTACCGGTGAAATAGATTCTGGGATATCGATTCCGGAAATGTGTGATTGGGCCGCAAGATTGTCTCCTTCGGAAGGATCTGCCTTCTGTGGTCGGCGGTTGGTTTGTCTGTGTTTGCGGGCCTCCTCCGAGGTGAGCTTGCCGTTGCCATTGGCGTCCGCCGCTGGGTTTTGTTTTAGATACCTGCTCAACTGCTGATCTGATTGGGCGGATAGTTGAGATGTTAATATGAGGGATATAAGAAGAATGAGGTAGTGTTTCATAATGGGCAATTCTGTGTTCAATAAGACTATGGTAGGCACGATATCCACTAAAAGCAATGCTTTCAAATAGAGTTGATTTGAACTGATTCAGATAGATACTGTTCGAATTCTCTCTTTTAGAGAGCGACTGTCTATACCATGTAATCCCCAGTGAAACATTCCCTAAGAGTCCTTGTAATAGCTATCAGTCTGTGCGTTTGCACTTCTATGTCGGGTAAAGTCGACTTTAGCAGGGAAATTCTCCCCATTATTTCTGATAATTGCTTTAAATGTCACGGTCCGGACGCAAATACGCGCGAAACGGACATGCGGCTCGATACTCGGGAAGGTGTATTTGGGGATTTGGGAGGCGGCTATTTTCCTATTGTTCCTGGGAAACCGGACGAAAGTGAAATTATCTGGCACATCTCCACAGACGATGAGGACGACCTAATGCCACCAATTGAATCGGAGCTTTCGCTTTCCTCAGAAGAAAAATCTCTTTTTCGTCAATGGATCGAAGAGGGAGCTGAATGGAAAGGCCATTGGTCGTTTGAACCGGTTATCCGTCCAGAGTTACCTGAAGTAACTTACAAGAATTGGCCACGAAATGGGATTGATCATTTTGTTATCTCCAAATTGACCGAGCAGGGCTTTTCGCCATCGCCTGAGGCAGATAAAACGACATTGATTCGCCGGGTCACTCTCGACTTAACAGGTCTGCCACCTACGCCTGCTGAAGTGGATGCATTTTTGGCTGACAATGCGCCAGGCGCCTATGAGAGATTGGTAGACCGACTACTCGCTTCTCCGCGGTATGGGGAAGCTATGGCACTACCCTGGTTGGACGCAGCTCGCTATGCGGATACAGACGGATACCAAAACGATGGTCCGCGTGATATGTGGCGTTGGCGCGATTGGGTGATCAATGCCTACAATCAGAATATGCCGTTTGATCAATTTACGATTGAGCAGCTGGCGGGAGATCTGCTGCCGGATCCTACCATGGATCAGATTATCGCTACGGGTTTCAATAGGAACCATCGCTACAATTCAGAATCTGGGTTGGTTCCCGAGGAATTTTTGTTGGAAAATGCAGTGGATCGTGTCGACACGACCTCCACGGTTTGGATGGGTGTTACTATGGGATGTGCGCGCTGCCACGACCACAAATACGATCCGTTTTCTACTAAGGAGTATTACCAGCTGATTTCTTACTTTAATAGTATTACTGAATCGGGCAGGGCTGTTAAATTTGCTAACTCCGAGCCGTGGATTACAACACCGACGGACAAGCAACTCGAATTGTTACTTAAAAAGGATGAGCGTATCGCCTCGTCACAAGTTTTGCTTCATTCAAAGCAATCAGAAATTAAAGCTGCCCAAAAGGAGTGGGAGAAGTCTGAGGCGAAAAATACTACTGAACGCAGTTTTTTGGATGAAGGTTTGGTACGTTATTATTCTTTTGATGGGAATGATTCCGGAGTGAACGTCATGCAGGGGAACCCCTGGTTGAGTAGTGGAATGTTCGGTACGGCTGCGACATTAGACGGCGATAGTCACTTTGTAGTGGATTGTGATCCCATATTAGTGACTGAGTATCGTTGGAGTATTTCCTTCTGGATGAAGCCTGATTCAGTGGAAGATTCGGTTATCATGTCTCGACAGGAAATTAGTACTACCCGGCCAGGTATAACTGTTGAGCTGAAGGATGGGCATTTGCAGTTCTATGTGATGACTCGGTGGATTGCTGGAGTGGGTGCCGTCGAAACGCACGAGAAGCTTGTTCCGGGTGAGTGGAGGCATGTCACCCTTACGAATGATGGTTCGTATCGGGCAAAAGGGATGAAGATTTTTCTCGACGGACAAGAGGCTCAATCTCGGGTGTTACATAATACCAATAGCAATAAAGACGTGTCTGCCAAGGGAGCAAAGTTTCGCGTCGGTGGCGGCGTAGTTGGAAACAATTATCAGGGGCAGGTGGATGAACTCCGCATTTACGATCGAACCCTTTGGGATGATGAAATTGCACAGTTAGCTGTTCCAGCTCGAATTCAGGAAATAGCAGAGGCAAAGCAGAAATATCGATCAACTGCTGCTTCTGCTAAACTGCAGGCTTACTATTTAAATAACGACGCGTCGGAAGAAGATCAGGCTTTGGCCAATTCACTGTTTGATGCTCGGTTGAAGCGTTTGAAGTTTCACGACTCATTACCTAAGACGATGGTGATGGAAGAGTTGGGGATGCCCCGGGAAACCCATGTTCGACGACGTGGTGTTTATCATGACCGCGGCGAGCAGGTAGAGCGTAAGCTGCCTAAAATTCTTTCTTTATCAAACGATAGCTTTTCTCAAGACAGGCTCGGGTTGGCTCGGTGGTTGGTTAGTGGTAAACATCCATTAACAGGGCGCGTGACAGTCAATCGTTACTGGTTGAAATACTTTGGTCGAGGACTGGTTAAAACGGCTGAAGATTTTGGTATTCAGGGAGATCGTCCTAGTCACCCTGAATTGTTGGATTGGTTGGCTGATGAATTTGTACGTCTCAGGTGGGATATCAAAGCCATGCAAAAACTGATTGTGACAAGTGCCACCTACCGGCAGTCTTCACGTATATCACCCACCATGTTGGAGAAAGATCCTGAAAATGTCTTATACACTCATGGGCCTCGGCAACGTTTGTCTGCTCATATATCCCGAGATCAAGCCTTGGCTATGAGTGGATTGTTGGTCGAAGAAATTGGAGGGCCATCCGTCAGTCCCTATCAGCCAGATAGGTACTGGGAAGACCTGAGTAATATGAAGTATGATCAATCCGATGGCGATGATCTCTATCGGCGTAGTTTATACACCATATGGAAACGAACGTTGCCGCCTCCTTCCATGGCTGTGATGGATGCCGCGGATCGCGAATCCTGCATGGTTTCATCAACGCGTACTAATACACCTCTTCAAGCCCTAACCCTGTTAAATGAAAAAGCGTTCGTGGAATCCGCTCGCAATTTTGGACAACGCATTTTGTTGGAGGGGGGCAGCTCGATTCGAGATCGAGTCGTGTTTGCTTTTCGAACTGTTGCCGGCCGTTCTCCTAAAAAGACCGAACAATCCTTGCTGGAAGCGGCTTATCGTGACTATCGAGGGTTTTACGCTGAAGATGCAGAATCTGCCCGCAAGCTGATCGGGGTTGGTGAATCAAAACTCAACGAAAATTTAAATCCAAAAGAGTTAGCCGCAGCCACCACATTCGCTAATATGCTTTTTAATTTAGATGAGGTCGTAACGAAAGAGTAAGTAATGAATACGGAATCTAAAAACCATGCTGTCCCTTGCGATGGCGAATGCCATAACTACGGTCAGCTATCTGAGAATCCCTTAACGATGACTCGTCGCTTTTTTCTTGGAAAAGCAGCGAAAGGGCTTGGAGGAGTCGCATTGGCGTCTTTGCTGAACGACAATCTTTTGGCCGCATCAAACACCGCGGGAAACGGTTTGCCCGGCCTTCCACATTTCGCACCTAAGGCAAAACGGGTTATCTACCTCTTTCAGTCGGGCGGTCCCTCCCAGTTGGAATTATTTGATTACAAGCCCACCTTGAAAAAACTGCATGGTCAGGAAGTTCCTGCTTCGATTTTTAATGGTCAGCGGCTTACCGGAATGACTGCGGGGCAATCGTCTTTTCCTGTAGCCAGATCGGTCTATGACTTTGAGCAAGTAGGCAAAAACGGTCTCTGGATGAATACCGAACTGATGCCGCATTTGGCTAAAGTTGCTGATGATCTGTGTATCATTAAGTCGATGCATACCGAGGCAATAAATCATGACCCGGCCATCACCTTTTTTCAGTCTGGTTTTCAAATTGCCGGGAGACCTAGTATTGGAGCCTGGCTTTCCTATGGGCTCGGTAGTGTGAATGAAAACCTACCTGCTTTTGTGGCGATGACCTCTAATGGAACTGGTGGCGGGGGGCAGCCGCTTTATGACCGTCTCTGGGGATCTGGATTTCTGCCTTCAAAACACCAGGGAGTGAAGTTTGCCGGCGGGAAGGAGCCTGTTCTGTATTTGAATAATCCTGACGGTATGAGTAGCGAAGTGCGGAGGAAAACGCTCGATCACATCGCAGCTATGAATCAGATGAAATTCGACGATTATGGCGATCCTGAGATTGAGACCCGAATTGCTCAGTATGAGATGGCTTTCCGTATGCAGACGTCTGTGCCTGAACTTACCGATGTAGCTACTGAACCTGAAAGCACTTTTGATCTTTATGGTGAGGATGCCAAGAAGCCCGGGAGCTATGCGAACAATTGTCTTCTAGCTCGTCGTCTGGCTGAGCGTGGCGTGCGGTTTATTCAACTTTTCCATCGAGGCTGGGACGCTCACAACAATCTGCCGCGTGTTGAGAGTAGGCAGAGTAATGATACCGATCAGGCTACAGCGGGACTGATACAAGATCTTAAACAGCGCGGTATGCTGGATGATACTCTGATTGTGTGGGGCGGTGAATTTGGACGGACCGTTTATTGCCAAGGTGAACTTTCACCTGAAGCCTATGGTCGTGACCATCATCCACGTTGTTTCTCTATTTTTATGGCAGGTGGTGGAATGAAAGCCGGTATTAGTTACGGTGAGACTGACGAATTTAGCTATAATATTACAGAAAACCCGGTGAGTGTGCACGACTTACACGCCACAATCCTCCATCAACTTGGAGTGAATCACAAAAAACTCACCTACAAGTTTCAAGGGCGTCACTACCGTCTAACGGACGTGCATGGAAAAGTGGTAAAGCCGATTTTGGCCTAATAAGTTTTCGCTACAAAGTCTAACCCAGCTGTGCAATCGTACCTGTGCTGGCATGATTGAATTGATCGGATTCAATTCCGTACTTTTGAAGAAGCGTGAGGTGTAGGTTTGCCAGTGGAGTGTGTTGTTCGCATACCACATGACCTCCGGGCTTCAAGGCGCCACCTGCTCTGCCAGCGAGGATGACAGGAAGGTTCTCCTTTTTGTGGCCGTTTCCATCTTTCATGCTGGAGCCATAAAGAACTGTCGAGTTATCCAATAAGCTCCCGTTACCTTCATCTATATTGCTCATCCGTTCCAACATGTAGGCCAATTGCTCAACATACCAGCGGCTGACTCTAGTATATTCATCCACTGCCTGTTCCTGGAATTTGTGGTGAGACATACCGTGGTGGTCAGAAGTCACTCCATCGAGGAAACTAAAATTCTGACGGCTAAATCCATGGGCAGTCATTAACGTTCCCACTCGTGTTGTGTCTGTCCAAAAGGATAGCACCATCAAATCCATCATCATTCTCAGATGAGCACTTCGGTCCTGTGGGATACCTGGTTCAGGTCGAGTTAAGTCAGGTTGAGTGAGTGGTTCCCAGGAACGTTCCTGAGGATTCAATGTATTCTCGATTTGAACTTCGACTGATCGAACACTGTCAAGGTACTCACCGATTTTCTGTTGATCCTGGTGGCTGGCTTTGCGTTGTAAGCTTTTTGCGTCATCCAGTACTAGATCAACAACGCTTTTTCGGCGGGCAGCCTTTTGTTGCGCTTCTGGCCCGGATTGATTCCTAAACATTCTGTCAAATGCAACACGGGGATTTATCTCAGGTGAAACCCGAGTTGTTTCAGAGCTCCAGGAGACGGTGTTGGCGAATGAAATGGGTGGCCCTGCATGTCCTTGGCGTGGAGGTTCTGTTCCTAGGATAATAGATGGAAAAGGCGTGTCTTTACCTATCGCTTGAGCGACCATTTGATCGAGGGAAACGGCATTCTTGCTTCCCTGAATCTTGGTGCCAGTCAGGAATGCCCCTGTCATTTCAACGTGTCCTTTCCCAGTATTATCGAGGTTGGATAAAATAGTAAGCTCACGTTTCAGCCCTTGAAGTGGTTTCAGAATTGGAGACAACTGGTATTGTTTTCCGATGCCTGTTACATCCCAAGCTTCAGGAAAAACACCGTTCGGTTGAAAGATACACGCAAGGCGAGTAGGTGGTGCGGCAGCTGTCGATGAGGCAGTGCTTCCCATGATATCGAGATAGGGTAATGCCAGACTGGCGCCTATACCTCTAAGAAATGATCTTCGTGAAATATGCCAATTGTTATTCATGTTCGGGGTTGGGGTGTTGGTATTGAAAGGGATAGCTCAATACAACTTCAGTAATTAAGGATTTTGCACTGTAGTTGTTTTTCTTTAATACTTCAATGATTTTTAAGATGGCCGCTTCGTCGTAGTGTTTTAGTTCTCTACCCAGTGCAAACGCTAACATTCTTTCGGTAACGTTGCGAATAAACTGATCCTGTTTTTCTGACATCAGATAGTCTTTAAGTTCAGCCGGACCGGAAAAACTAACGCCATCTGGCATAACACCCGTACTGTCGATTGGTTCGCCATTCTCTGTATCACGGAAGCGACCAATGGCATCAAAATTTTCCAAACCGAAACCAATCGGATCAATTTTCTCATGGCAGTCCATGCAGCTGGGGTTTCTGCGGTGCATTTCAAATTCTTCGCGCAGAGTCTGTCCTTTGACCTGTCCGGCATTTTCAGGGAGAATACCCGCGTCGGCCGGTGGTTCCGGAATGCGATTTCCGAGCAACGTTTCCAACACCCATTTGCCACGGCTTACAGGATTGGTGCGATTTGGGTTTGAGGTAGCAGTGAGAATGGCGCCCATTCCCAGGAGGCCTCCGCGATTGCGATCGGACAGTTTCATCAGACGCAATTCACTTCCTTTCACCCCTTTGATTCCGTAGTGTGTAGCGAGTGTATCGTTTAAGAAGGTTTCGTCCGAATCTAAAAGCTGGAGAAGGTTTCCATTATTTTCAACTAGTGTCTCAAAGGTCAAAAAAGTCTCTTCTTTCATAGTAGCCAGTAACGCTGAATCAAAATCGCTAAAAGCACGTGGGTCGGGTCCCACGCTAGCACCCAGCGAGGCGAAGCCCAACCATTGTCCAAGAAAGGTTTCCATGGCTTGTGATGCTTTAGGATTCAGCAGCATGCGATTCACCTGCTGCCTGAGAATCTTGGGATTGTGGAGGCGATTCGTTCTGGCCAAATGAAACAGCTCTTCGTCTGGCATAGACATCCAAAGAAAATACGAAAGTCGTGAAGCTAGTTGGTAGTCATTAATCCGATACTCTTTGCTCGTTGTCGATCGGGCTAGTTCTGGTCGATAGAGAAAATGAGGAGAGACCAGAGTCGCTGTGAGTGCCAGTTTGACAGAATCCTCAAATGATTGCCCCGACTCAGCAGCTTCCTCGTAGAGCGAGGTGTAGCGCGCAACTTCTTTTTTCGAAACCTTTCTCCGGAATGCGCGTTCCGTAAATTGATCCAAAATGGCTCCTGCTGCTTTTCTGGGAGAAACTCGTTTGTCCGGCAAAGAGGTGAAAACCAAAGGATTCGGTGGAGCATTATCAGGCCGCACTGGCCCGCTTACTTTGACCCAGTCAATTGCCACGCTTTGGGGTTTATGTTGTATGACTTTTTCGACTGGTTTTATTTCTGCGGTCGCAGCGAGTATCTTATCGTTAGAGGCAATCTTTTCAACGTTTATTGACCGAAATCGTATTTCAAATTCTTCGTTCGAAAGATTTAGTTTTCTGGCAAGTTCAGCAGCAGCGTCGTCAAATCTTAGCATTCTTTGACCAATGTAGTCCTTGTATCTCAGGATTTCTTCCGGGTCGCCCTTGGTGCCGAGAAGGCGAAGATGTTCATAGTGTTCCTGCACCAAGCTCGCAATTTCGTTAAAACGAGTGATGGATTGGCGAAGTGACTCTGAATCCTCCTGCGCTGTCGGATAGCTGGGTGCGTTTTCAGCGGCTCCCTGTTTCGCAAGCTTCCCGGCGTCAACTGGCAGAGCTTTGTATTTGGGCTGTTTCGGTTGAAGTTTGGCCTTATAATTAACAGCTGGCTTTTGAATATTCCAGGCTACTTGTTGACTTCCTTTGGAAACGAAAATGGTGAGCTCATAGAGGGCAGGTTCTTCGCTGTAGATTTCTATATCGCCTTTGGTTTCATCTTTGATCCTCAGACGGGTTCCTGTGGGTCCTTCTGTACTGAGCGCTCGAATCTGAAACTTGTAAAAACCATCATACGGAAAGTCGATTGATTCGTAGAGTGTCATTTGACCGCGGTTTATAACATATCCAAGAAAATCATCTTTGAATTCTTTGGGTGTTTCCCTCGTTTCGGTCATGAACATGTCTTCAGACTCGTAATGGTATTTGATGGGGGGCTTTTTGAATGACAACAGTGAATCGATCGATCGCTCTGCAGCATCGAAGTACTTTTCCATTTGGACTGGCGTAATGAATAGGCTGTCTCGATCGTTGGTGAAGCCGCTCTGTCCTTGACCATCTTCTGAGAAAAAATTGCCGGGACTGAAATCATATCCCAGAAGATCGCGCATGGTATTGTTGTACTCCGTTTTGGTTAAACGTGGCATGGTTATGTGCCCGGGGTTCTTGACTTTCGACCAGTCAATTTCATCCAGTGTTTGTTCCAACCAATTCACCAGGACCGCTCGCTCTTGTGGAGTGGGTAGAGGTTCCTCGTCGGGCATCTCTTCGGTTTTCACTAAGTGGATTACCTCCTGCCAGAGCTTGTGGTCTTTGAGCAACATTTCCTTTGAAAGGAAACTCGAAAGCTTCACGTCTCCCTTTTGCTTTTCTTCTCCGTGACAACGAAAACAATATTCTTCTAGTAATGGTTTAATATGGTTTTCGAAAGTTACCAAGGTCTCTTCAGTCGCAGCTGTAGCCACGTTGCTGGCTTGCACAATCATCCAAAA
>Ga0114999_10007101_pt1 | contig 12772 bp, 11 predicted proteins | sample ArcticOcean_MG_C_3_FD_89820 | JGI IMG/M metagenome (GOLD analysis project Ga0114999, IMG submission 89820) | Marine microbial communities from western Arctic Ocean - ArcticOcean_MG_CB8_126 | ecosystem: Environmental > Aquatic > Marine > Oceanic | place: Arctic Ocean: Canada Basin | collected...
GCCGTGGATCCAAGAAAATCGTCTGGTCGACAAAGAGGTTAACTAGTTCGTGTCCAAAATACGCAGTGTTTTGCGGCCGAACTAACTGAGGGCAGCAGCCCGAATCAAAAACCGCAGGGGTTTGGGAGGTTTCTGAAAGAAACCGTAGGGAAGAAGATGGCCTGCGCCAATCGTAGATTGGCGGGACGGCAATTTCAGGACAGGAACTAATTAGCAGCTTGTTGAACCAGCGCAGGTCGTGGCTTTTGTAATATAATCGCAGAAATCGCACAATTTGGCCATGGCAACAGATCAAGACGATACTCAACCCCGCTTGCATACGATAAACGCTGAGTCGGGACTTGCCGACGATGACGATGCGAATGGCAAGAGAACGCGCCGCTCGCGGCGGCGGGGCATCTATTTGCTGCCCAATCTCATTACGACCGGCGCATTGTTTGCCGGCTTTTATGCAATCGTAGCCGCAATGAACGGCCGCTACATCCCAGCCGCATTTGCGATCTTTGTGGCGATGGCGCTGGATACGGCGGATGGTCGGGTCGCTCGACTGACCAATACGGAAAGCGAGTTTGGCGCCGAATACGATAGTTTGTCGGATATGGTGGCGTTTGGCGTTGCGCCGGCGCTGGTTGCATTTGCTTGGGGCTTGTCAACGTTAGGGCAGGTGGGATGGGTCGTCACATTCATCTATATGGCCTGTGCGGCGCTGCGTCTGGCACGTTTTAATTCCAAAGGCGACAATTCGAACTTTACCGGTTTGGCTAGCCCGTCGGCCGCTGCGATCATCGCTTGTAGCATTTGGGTTTGGGCCGAAAGCGGTGGTGAAATCCCGTCGGCAGTCGCGGCCGGTATCATGGCGGCGATAACGGCACTGACGGGTTTATTGATGGTGTCGAATTTTTCTTATTATTCGCCCAAACTGATCAACTTTAAAGGTAAAGTGCCGTTCGTGACCTTGGTCTTGATCGTGCTCGGGTTTGCAATTCTATTGCTCGATCCGCCTACGGTGTTGCTGGTGCTCTTTTCGACTTATGCGATATCCGGGCCGGCACAAGAAATGTGGCGCAAATTTGGGCGGAACTCATCACCGACCGACCCGTCTAACTAGCAGTTTGTAGACGGGCGATCTTTAAAATTTAGGGACAACACTCTTATGCTCATTGGCAAGTCCGACAAAATAAAGAGCTCCGAAATTACGCCGGAGACTGCATATCTAAATCGTCGTCAGTTCATGGGGCGATCGGCCACGCTGGGCGCTGGCGCGATTGCTGGCGCGACTGCGGGATTGGGGGCATCGACGGCGGCGCAGGCCGGTCTGCAATCCGACGATACGATCACGCCAGAACGCATCATCACAAGCTACAACAACTTTTACGAATTCGGCACGGATAAGGGCGATCCGGTCAAGTATGCGCACGAGCTTTCAACCGATCCGTGGTCGGTCAAAGTATCCGGCGAAGCCAAGAAGACCGGCGAATTTGCCTACGAAGACATCATCAAAGGCTTAACCGCTGAAGAGCGCGTCTATCGGTTTCGCTGTGTCGAAGCGTGGTCGATGGTCGTCCCATGGATGGGTATACCGCTGAAAGCGATATTGGATCAGTTTGAGCCGACTGGCGATGCCCGGTATGTCGAATTCAAGACCCTATATCGGCCCTCAGAGATGCGTGGCCAGAAAGCTGTGTTTTCGACGATTGATTGGCCGTATGTAGAAGGTTTGCGAATGGATGAAGCTAATCATCCCTTGGCTATTATGGCCGTAGGCTTGTACGGCAAAGAACTGCCGAATCAGAATGGTGCGCCCTGGCGTTTGATGGTGCCTTGGAAATACGGTTTCAAAACCGTCAAATCTATCGTCAGCATTCGCTTTACTGAACGCATGCCGAAAAACACATGGCATCTGCTCGCGCCCCACGAATATGGGTTCTATGCCAACGTGAATCCGACGGTTCCGCATCCGCGCTGGAGCCAGGCGAGCGAGCGACGCTTACCCAGTTCGATCTTCGAGCCCAACAGGCGCCCGACCCTGCCGTTCAATGGTTACGCCGACGAGGTGGCGCACTTGTACAGCGGTATGGATCTAAACAAGTATTACTAAGCTTCAGCTACTCAAGACCCTTCTTCACATTGGGTTAACCTTGCCACTAATGTGGTTGGGCTGGCTCGTCTACTTGGAAATTCAAGAAACCGGCTCTGGTTTAGGGGCAGACCCGCGCGAAGGCATGGTTCACTATTTGGGCGTGTGGGCCATAAGGATGCTGCTGCTCGCATTCAGTGTGACGCCTATACGAAGGCTACTTAGCCAGCCACTGCTAGCAAGGTGCCGACGGTTGGTTGGTCTGTATGCCTTTGCCTATGTCGCCTTGCACGTAACTGCCTATACGGTGCTATACATCGAATTCGATTGGGGCCTCTTGCTGGAAGACTTTGTCGAGAGGAGTTTCATCACTGCGGGTATGGCTGCGTTCACTTGTTTGTTGCTGATGGCAGCGACGTCGACCAGGGGTTGGCAACGACGGCTTCGGCATAACTGGCGGCGCTTGCATAAGTTGGTTTACTTAGCGGTACTGCTCGCGATCGTACACCTCGTTTGGCTCACCAAGGACGACTACGCTGATTCGGTCTACTATGCCGTGTGGTTCGCGGTCCTGCTTGGAGAACGTGCCTATCGACGGGTGAAGCCCGCGCGCTAGGAGCTAGCAGCCAAGCGTTAGAAAACGCGTTCTAGCGGCTCGCCCGCGAAGCCGTGGCGCGATGTAACTCAGCCAGAACGCTTTGTGTGTCTTCCCAGCCGATGCATGCGTCCGTCACACTTTGGCCGTAAGTGAGCGAGGCAGGGGCATCGCCAATGTCCTGGCGTCCTTCGGTGAGATTGCTCTCGACCATCACGCCAACAATGTCTTGATTGCCGCAGGCAAGCTGTTCGGACAGCGAGCTCGATACGACCAACTGCCTTTTATGGTCTTTTTGGCTGTTTGCGTGACTCATGTCGACCATTATCCCAGCAGGGATCGCAACGTCTGCCATGTCGGATGTGGTTTTGGCGATGCTGTCTGCAGCGTAATTGGGGCCCTTGTTACCACCCCGCAATATCACATGGCAGTCCGGGTTGCCCGACGTTGAGAATATTGCCGAATGACCTTGCTTCGTGACGGACAAGAATATGTGGGGCTTCGATGATGACCTAATCGCGTCTAGAGCAATTTGCACCGTGCCGTCCGTGCTGTTCTTGAATCCGATGGGGCAGGATAGTCCGGAAGCGAGTTGCCGATGGATTTGACTTTCGGTCGTGCGCGCACCAATCGCACCCCAACTGACGAGGTCGCCGACATACTGTGGCGAAATAGGGTCAAGGAATTCTGTGCCTGTTGCCATTCCCAGTTCGCCGATGTCGAGTAACAAGCGTCGCGCAATATGCAACCCTTCGTTGATGTCGTAGGAGTTGTTGAGATGGGGGTCATTGATCAGACCCTTCCAGCCGATAGTCGTACGCGGCTTTTCGAAGTAGACGCGCATGATAAGCAACAGGTGTTCTTGGTACTTGTGCGCCTCGTCAACCAATCTACGAGTATATTCCAACGCTGCATCGGGATCATGAATTGAGCACGGTCCTACGACGACAAGAAGGCGCGGGTCGCGGCGGTGGATGATATTAGAGATGTCCTGGCGTGTACTGAATACCAGACTCGATATCTCGTCGGAAATAGGCAAGTCCTGCATGAGCTGCTCTGGTGCGATCACTTCCTGCATGCCCGTGATGTGGACGTCGTCGGTCGTATACTGCATAGATTGCTCGAATCAAATAGGAATAGGTTAAGATTCTAGCGCACAAACGAAGCGAACCTGGGGCAAATTGATGGACGCGCGCCGCGAGCAGATCCTACGGGATATTGGCATCGATGTTTGGCGTGCCCGGCCGGTTGGATCCGGCGCAGAGGAGCAGGTTGCATTGCAGGCGCCGCGTGAAAACATGCAAGCCGATCGTCAAATTGAACCCAAGACGGCTGATGCGCCGAGTGTGCGTCTGCATTTCCACTATGTGAAGACTGAAAATGGAATCTGCCTGCATGCTGAAAAGCTAGCCCAATCGCACCACCAATTCATACGGGACCTGGTTGGCGCCTGTGCCAACTTGCATAAGCGTCGAACCGCTGATCGCCCAGCCGAGGTTTCGCAGGACCGGCTCTCGCAAGAACCGGGGGCGCAAGGACAGGGTGTACAAGGGCAGTTTTTCCAGGGGGAATTCAATTGGCCGATTCTCGACAGCGGTGGAAGCCCGGAGCGGGCGCTGGACACGTTTTTCGCGAAACACGAAATCGGCAAACCCACGGATTGGGTATTGGCGACAGATGAGGTGCTCGCGGTTGTTGAAGGCATGTTAAGACTCGATGCCGAAATTATTAGCATCCGTAAGATTGATCATCTTGCAAGCGATGCGGCGTCAAAGAGAGAATTATGGACGCGTCTGAAACGAATCTTAAGCTGACCTTCAGGGAAATGGGCCATGAAGATTTAGACGTCGTTGTCCAAAATGAAACTCGTTCTTACGCATACCCATGGTCACGAGAAATCTTCGCCGACTGCCTTAGATCGGGTTACGACTGCCGCATAGCGACCTATGAGCATAGCATCGTCGGCCATTCGGTATTGTCTGCGGCAGCGGGTGAATCGCATCTGTTGAATGTTTGCATCAAGAGAGATCAACAAGGCAAAGGTCTGGGCCGGATTCTGGTACAACACATGTTGCATCGCGCGCGCATCTTAGGGGCCGACGTATTGTTTCTCGAGGTCCGGCCTACGAATCTGGTTGCACAACGTTTGTATGCGTCGTTGGGATTTCGCGAAATAGGCGTGCATGAGAACTATTATCCAAGTTCGGCGGGTCGCGAGGATGCGCGAGTGCTTGCGCTGGATTTGGGCGATCTGGACGTGGCCGATTAGGAGGTCAGAGCTCAGCGTCTGTTCTATAACAGCCTCTGCGGGCCCATGGTCTGTGTATAATGCGCGCCGTTTTCTTAACTGCGCCATACCGCCCCAATAATGACCGAGTACGCAAGCAATCGGCGCACATTCGCCATCATTTCCCACCCCGACGCGGGTAAGACCACGATTACTGAGAAGTTGTTGCTCTTCGGCGGTGCTATTCAGCTTGCGGGTACCGTTAAGGCCCGAAAGTCCGATCGGCACGCAACGTCGGACTGGATGGCAATGGAACAGCAACGGGGGATCTCGGTCACGACTTCCGTTATGCAATTTCCGTTTCGCGATCGCGTGGTCAACCTTCTCGATACGCCCGGCCACGAGGATTTCTCCGAGGATACCTACCGCACGCTCACCGCGGTCGACTCGGCACTCATGCTGATTGATGCCGCCAAAGGCGTTGAGCCGCGCACCGTCAAGCTAATGGAAGTGTGCCGGCTGCGGGACACGCCGATCATAACATTCGTCAATAAGCTCGACCGGGAAGCGCGTGACCAGATCGAAGTCATGGATGAGATTGAGGATATTTTGCAGATCCAATGCGCGCCGATGAATTGGCCCATCGGCATGGGCCGCAGCTTCAAAGGCATCTACGATTTTGCTGGCGATCAGATCATCTGCTACAAGCAAGGCCAGGGTCACCATGCATTTGACTACGCCTTGATCGACGGTATCGATAGCGATGCGGCGCGGCAATACTTAGGTTACGACTACGAAGCCTATCGCGAAGAAATTGAGTTAGTACAAGGTGCCAGTCATCAGTTTGATGTGGATGATTTCATCAGCGCGACGATGACGCCGGTCTACTTTGGCACGGCGTTGGGCAATTTCGGGGTCCGAGAAATGTTGCGGGGATTTGCAGAGATCGCTCCGCAGCCGCAACCAAGGCTAAGCGACGTGCGTCAAGTCGAGCCAGACGAAGAAAAATTCAGTGGCTTCGTGTTCAAAATCCAAGCGAACATGGATGCCAAACACCGGGACCGAATTGCGTTTCTGCGAGTGTGTTCGGGCAAGTACCATCAAGGCATGCGGATGAAGCATGTGCGCCTTGGCAAAGACATAAAGGTAAACGATGCGGTGACTTTTATGGCCGGCGAGCGCGTTCAAGCCGATGAGGCGCATGCTGGTGATATTATCGGGCTGCACAATCACGGTACGATTCAAATCGGTGACGCCTTTACCGAAGGCGAGGTCATGCGCTTCAAGGGCGTGCCGAATTTTGCACCGGAACTGTTTCGGCGGGTGCGGGTACGAGACCCTTTGCGGTCGAAACAGTTGGAAAAAGGCGTTCAGCAACTTGCCGAGGAGGGCGCAACTCAGGTCTTCAAGCCGCTCAATAAAAATCAGATCGTGGTCGGTGCGGTCGGCGTCCTGCAGTTCGAGTTGGTCGCCTTTCGGTTAGAGGACGAATACAAGGCCGAGTGCATTTGGGAAGACGCGAGTATCCATACAGCCCGTTGGGTTCAGTGTGATGACGAAAAGAAGTTGGCTGAATTTCGGGTAAAAAATGAGGACAATCTGGCGGTTGATGGTGGCGGGTACTTGACCTACCTCGCGCCTAGCCGCGTAAATTTACAGCTTGCAGAAGAACGATGGCCAGATGTGACCTTTAGCAAGACGCGCGAGCATTGATCGAATTTTTTCGCCAACGATAGGAGCAAACCCCTGCAAACCCGATCACTAAAAGAGCGCTTTGGACAGCTCGGCAAAGCAACCGAACTAACAGTCGCGCTGCTTGCTAGTGAAGTTGTTAACTCGAGTGTCGACGTGAATGCGTTTCGCTCGAGCTTTGACGGCGAGATTGAGCGCTGGATGCAAACGGACGTTGGGCAGACGCAACAATTACTGGATCAGTTTCGTGAGGCGGGGTTCGGCGCTAGCCGAATTGAGCGCGCAGAAATGTGTCACAACGACATCACGTGGGTCTTTGAACACAAAAAAGGAATCCCGATCACCATGGGGATCCTGGTCATCGAAGCGGCGCGGCGCTTCGATTTGTTAGCCTATGGCCTCAATTTTCCGGGGCACTTTCTCGTGTCAATCGAAGACCAATTGGTCGACCCGATAGATATGCGGGTCGTTTTACCTGATGAGGTCAAAGCGGGCGCTCACAGCTTGGAAGATCTGCTAGCACCGGCAACGTCTACGATGGTGGCGCTCAGGATGTTGAATAACATCAAGGCGCTGCACGTCCAAATCGGCGACCTACACGAAGCGCTAGAAATTGTTGACTATCAAGTCGCCGTGGACCCAGACAACCGCCAATCGGTGTCGTCGCTAGATTTCGAAAGAGGTGAGCTGTGGCAGCAACTGGGCGCGTTTACAGCCGCTAAAGCTGCGTTTATCCAGTGTGCCGAAACCAGTCCAACGGCGAGACTCGCAGATCGCGCGCAACAATGTGCAGATGCGCTTACCGGCAAGGACGAAATCTGGCACTAGGTAACGACGGCATTAAAAGCTCAGTCTTGGAGCATATCCTCGTACGGCGTGTCGCTCTGCAGTCTGACCGGGTGGGCAAAGCCGGGAATGCGAATCGTTGACCTTTCAATGCCGAGATCAGGACCGTCCAATACACCTTCACCGAACTGGTAGATAGGCAATACTTCGCCGTTGTCTGCGACGTCATCGTATTGCGCTGCGGCCGCTTCGGCCTTGTCGCTGCGCTTGGCGTAGTCGCGGATCCGGTCTTTGCCCCAACGTTTGGCGAGCATGTTCATGGTTTTGTCTGGCGACAAGAATAAGCCCGTCGCGTTGTTACCACCAAACCCCTTGGAGTTGACCATAGCGCCAACCATAGTCGTTGGGTCGATCTCTACATCGGCAAAGGGCAGTTGCAGATGGCTTGAATGTACATCGTCGGCGATATGGTCGATGGTTTTGATGCCAGGCACCCATCCGTCCTGCCAAGCACCGAGGATTGCGCTCAATTGATCTCCCCCGGCCGGCGCCATAGAGTGACCGACGTAGGATTTGACCGCACCAACCAACCATGAATCAATACCGAAGGTTTTTGCCATCTCGTTGAGAATCCGCGATTCCGTTACTCGGTTCTGCGGTGTGCCAGTACCATGCGCATGGATGTACGTCCCATGCCGTAGTCCGTCTTCACCTAGTATGGCTTGGGCGGCGGCCATGGCTTTTGCCACGGTCAAGTAATTGCCAATCCCAGGGCCAGGAATCGACTTTTTGTAGCCGTCTGCATTCACATATACCTCTGGAACCGACCCAAGCACTCTTGCGCCAGATTCCAACGCGAGTTCGTCATCCATCAGAATTAGCCAGGTGGACGCTTCCGAACAGGTGAAGCCGGCATTGGATGAGAATGGTCGGCAGGCGCGTCGGTTGTCGCACGTGTCACTGCCATCCAGTGCCATCAACTCTTCGTCTTCAGCCAACGCGCCCATCACGCGGTAACCCTCAATGACGTGCGGGAGCACGGGGGCTTCGCTATTGCCGACCATGACGATACGTTTAGCGCCGGAGCGAATTTCGTCAATGCCTCTTTTGACGTTGTACAGGAAGGTTGCGCACGCGCCAATGATACCGGCAGTCTCGCCGACAGAACCCAAGACATAAGCGTTGACGAAGTCACCCGCCATCTCCGGCAAGCCCAATGCGCAGTGTTTGGACGATGGCCGTTTGCCGGTCATGGGGTTTTGTAATAGCCCACCGTAACCTTCGTCATCGAGTTGCCCCATAGCACTTCCGGAGTACACCGCGATTTGATCCGGAGGGACTAAGTCTTTGAGCGCTTGCACTTCGAACCCGGTCGATCTGAGCGCATCGGATGCGGCATAGATGGTGAGTTGCAGAGCCCGCGGATGGTTGCGGCTTGGGTACAGCGCCGATGGATCGAATCCGGTTGGGACTTGCCCGGCGCTGGTCACTCGCGCCACCCTGTTGTCTGGCAACATGACCCGTAACGAGTCGGTACATGTGACCGTAACCTCGCGGTCATTCAGATCTGCGATTTGCCACGATGGAGGAATGGTCTCAGGCAATTGGCGTTTCGACAAAACAAATGTCAGCGCTTGCGAGTCTTCCCCTTTGAGTTGAGCCAAGCTTTGCCAGGTAACGCGGTCTGGATCGTAGATTTCGATACGACGAATCAATGTATGGTCGCGTATGTAGGATCGGGTTGACGCCTCCTTTCCCGTGGCATCGTCCAGGCGCATGAGTTCAGCTAGGCTCTTATAGGTTCGATCTTGTTTTGCCTCAGGCAGGCTTTCCATGACCAGGCGCCGGTACCCATGATTGAACGATAAGCGCCCCGAGGGATTGATCCCACCGAAACCCACCATGACGGGCAGGCGCGCACCGGATTGGCGGTTGCTCAAGATCGTTCCAAAGCAATCGCGGTTGCTTCTCCGCCACCGATGCACAGGGCGGCAACGCCACGCTTTTTGTTTTGGTTCTTCATGGCGTGGGCGAGGGTGACAATCAAGCGGCTTCCCGTCGAGCCAATGGGATGACCCTGGGCGCATGCGCCGCCAAACACATTGACCTTGTCTGGGTCTAAGGAAAGCTCTTGGATCGTCAGCATGGTAACCATCGCGAAGGCTTCGTTGATCTCAAATAGATCGACATCATCGAGTGACCAGCCAACGTTAGCAACCAATTTCTCGATTGCCCCGATGGGCGCGATGGTGAAGTCGCTGGGGTGTATCGAGTGGGTGGAGTGGCCGACGATTCTTGCGAGCGGCTCGCGTCCGTCCAACCCCGACTCGCTGGTGAGAACGAGCGCGGACGCGCCGTCAGAGATGGAAGAGGCGTTGGCGGCGGTAATCGTACCGTCAGCTTTGAATACCGGACGCAATGTCGGGATTTTGTCGAGTTTTGCGCGCCCCGGCTGCTCGTCGTCTTTGATGGTTTCGCCTTTCACATCGATTGGCGAGATCTCGGTGGCGAGCGCAGCTTGCTCGATTGCGGTTCGTGCTCGGGTAACCGAGTCGGTTGCGAACGCGTCCATCGCCTCGCGGGTCAACTGGTAGGTGTCCGCAGTGTCTTGTGCGAAGGACCCCATTGATCCGCCGGTCTCAGCATCCTCCAAGCCATCCAAAAACAGTGAGTCTTTGAGGTCGCTGTGGCCCATGCGCAGCCCGGAACGCGCTTTTTGCATGAGATACGGTGCATTGCTCATGCTTTCCATACCACCCGCGACGACGCTGTCAGCGCTACCTGCTTTGATCAGGTCGGCGGCTATCATCGTTGCCTTCATGCCCGATCCACACACCTTATTGATAGTCGTCGCGCCGCAGCTATCGGGCAGCTCTGCGATGCGCATGGCTTGCCGTGCTGGCGCTTGTTTGAGCCCGGCACTGATGACATTGCCAATGATGACTTCATCTATCGCGTCGTTGGCGACGCCTGCGTTTTCGAGCGCGGCGCGGATCGCGTGAGCTCCAAGCTCGGGCGCAGTCAGTGAAGATAAGCTTCCTTGGAAACTACCGACGGGCGTGCGGGCAGCACCCAACACGTATACAGCTTGGCTCAATGGATTCCCCTTCCTATCGAATAGGACGTAATTCTAAGACGCGTGGTTTATACGAACACAGGCGCAGCAGTTTACTGACGTGGTGTCGCCAGGGCTACCCGCGTCACATTATTTTGCCAGATATCACCTAGGCCGTTACTTCTCGCCAAAACGCGGTAGCAACTCTGCAAAATTGCAGGGTTTGAAATTGATGTCGAGTTGATGCAGCAAGATCTCGTCCCAAGCGGTGCGGACAGCGTTGGAACTGCCCGGGAGGCAAAAGACCAGCGTCGAATTCGCAAGGCCGCCCGTTGCACGCGATTGAATGGTCGATGCACCGATGTCAGCGTATGAAATCTGTCTGAACAGTTCGCCAAATCCGCCTATTTCTTTGTCAAATAGCACGCTCGCCGCTTCCGGGGTGCTGTCGCGCCCGGTAAATCCTGTGCCACCCGTCGTTATGATCACATTGATGTCCGGATCGGCAATCCAATACGATAATTTGGCTCGAATTTGGTAGATATCATCGGTGACAAGCTCGCGAGCGGCATTGTGGTGGCCAGCCGCCGCGATTGACTCAACCAAGAAATCACCGGAGGTGTCGTCTGCCAGGGTTCGAGTATCGGAGACTGTGAGTACTGCGCAATTAAGACTCGTCACTAATCGCTCCCTCCTGTGGTCGAAAGTGTGGCCGAGAGTGCGGGCCGAATTCAGGTGCGCTGAGGTCGGCTCGACTCAATCGGTTGGGGTCAAATTCTGGGCGTTGCTTCATTGCGAAATTTGGGCTAAGTGGCTAGAGTAGCCGGCATTCTACACGCAGCCTGAAATCGTGGAAAAACAGCTTCTTAATGAAGGTGATCGCCTATTCTTAATCGCCGAGAGTTTGGCGCAAGACTTTTCCCTATTCCCCCGCTTCACGGATGAAGACGAGCTAGTTCCTGGCTTACTTCCCCAGCGCGATATCAATCGTGAAAACGACGTGCTCGCGAACCTTGATACCGATGCCTATATCGAAGCCGTGGTGAATCCAGCGGGAGACCAATCGCGCACGCCGGCGCCTGAGGTGATTAAACAATTGGGTCAGGTGCTCCAAGAGCACAGCTCGGGTCCATACTATGAAGCCGTGGTGCTGATGGATTTCGGCGAAGGGGTCCGACGTCAGATCGGTTTTATTGCACAAGATCGCGCGCATGAATTGGGCAGCTGGATGCCTGAGCATCATTTGTCGGCTGCGCGATTCGTAGAGCGATGTTCAACGCGAGCGGTGCCGCTTGTGACATTCATGGACACGCCAGGTGCCGATGCCAAGGACGAAGCTAACGCTAACAACCAAGCTCACAGTATCTCGCGCTTGATCGCAGAAATGAGCAACGTGGACGTGCCCAACGTAGGGTTGGTGTATGGCCTAGGGTATTCCGGGGGCGCGATCCCGCTGGCAGCGAGCAATATGATCCTGTCGTTACGCGACGGCGTATTCAGCACCATACAACCTGTGGCCTTGGCCAATATCGCACGGCGCTTGAATCTGTCCTGGCAAGAGTGCGCCAAATACGTGGGCTTGTCGCCTTATGAGCTGCATGCCCAGGGCAATATCGATGGCATTGTCGACTACTCGCCAACCGACCCGCCCGAGCAACTGGACAACTTGTGCAAAGCGATCGTCGGCAGCGTTTCGAGAATCGAATCGCGGGTGATGGAGTTTGTCGCGGACAATCCCTACATTCTCGACCACTATCGCCGTAGTTTGCAGCGGTATTTGAAGCCGTCCAAGCAACTGCAGGCCATGCAAACCAGTGCATCGCTCAAGCTCACTAAGAACCCCACGGAATATCTCAATGTGTTTGGGGTCGGTTATCGCTATTTGCGCTATTTGCAGGTGCGCAAGCGGATCAAGGCTACGAGCACGCAACAATACGGACGCTTGGCATCGCAGGAGATGCCGGCCGGGGAGTTGCACATTCGTGCAGATCGAGAGCGCCGCCAAACCTTCTTGAGCTGGATGCAGGATCCAGACAAGGTCCTCTACGACGATGCGATGTCGAAGGTTTGGAAAAACTACAACGAAAAGCGTCAGGGGTTGCATGATGAGCGTGGCCGGATAGCGCAGCTGATATTCGGTGAGCCGAAGCAAAACTACGAGGCAGCTCGCGACAACCTACTGTCGTGCGTAGGGGTATTCCTCTACAACCGGTGGAAACGTGAGGCAGTCGGCAATTTGCGGGCGCTGAAAGACTATTTGCACAATCACGAAGACACGAGACGCATCCTCAAGGAAAGCGACATTGAAGATGCGCGTGCGCTGATCGATGCGATCAACCA
>Ga0114999_10007103_pt1 | contig 12771 bp, 14 predicted proteins | sample ArcticOcean_MG_C_3_FD_89820 | JGI IMG/M metagenome (GOLD analysis project Ga0114999, IMG submission 89820) | Marine microbial communities from western Arctic Ocean - ArcticOcean_MG_CB8_126 | ecosystem: Environmental > Aquatic > Marine > Oceanic | place: Arctic Ocean: Canada Basin | collected...
AAAAGAACATCTGCACTTTGAGTGAAGCTTATAAAGGGAAGTTCCGCTTCCGTATAAGTAGACGTAACAGCAACTATTTCCGAATCCTCTCCCTCACTTATACGAACATCATAAGCCTTTATGCTACTCGACCCCGCTCCAGTATAACTATAACTGAAATCATCTTTAAGCATACGAAGTTCTACATCCACATGATTGGCATAAGACGCTCCAGCGGAAAAATGCATCTTAATACAATAATAAGATAAAAAGGGAGTTTTTTGGACCGTAGCCGTTGAATTGGCAGGCGATCCGTTTACCGTCCCGTCGCTTAGATCAAAATTAGCGGTGCATATAGTGTTATCATGATTCCTTACATATAATTGGGCATTTCTTGTCCCTGTCCCTCTTTTTACTTTAGCAGACATAGTATATGTTTTACCTAGTGTCAGAATAGCAGTTCCTATATTCTCCTGTGAAATAGCATGTAATCCCCCTACTCCCGTCTCTACAATTTCATCTACAATAGTCGCCCCTAAATGATCATCATCGGCATTCGCACTTATTGTTACATTATTTTTTGCCCAATCAGCGTGATCAAACGCAGAAGCCTGTGTCAATTCCGCGACATTGTCGGGCTGAACTACCCCCCCATCTCTCATGACGCGAATCTGGTTATCGCAAAATTCAAGCATATACGCCTGAATATTTGAAAATTCAAACGGGACTAAGCGGGATTTTTTTGAATTGTCTTTCGCTGTTTTTACAAAAGCGGTCCCGCTGCGGCGAACTATTCCTCCTTGGGTTTTACAAACCATATTCTCTAATGTTTCAAGAGCATTAAAATAGTTTTTTAGGTCTGTTCTTCCAAACAGATAAGGACTAACCTCCCCGGCAGAAAAGTTAGTTTGAATAATAGTCTGCGCTCTTCCCCGACGTGTCGAAGTGCTTGCCATTTATATAACTCTTATTGCTGTTGTCCAAGAAGTAATCTGAGCCTGATTTACACTGTCTTCTGTTGAAGACACATAAGCCCCTTGCGCTAAAGTCATTCTATACCCTCGTTCCATCTGATCCCGCAAAGCTCCATCATTAGTTATCTTAACACAGGTATCCCATGCTAAATGATAAGCTATAGCTTCCCCTAAAAGATCATCAATATCTTGAGCATTGTCCTCATCTATATCCCAGATATAAACCAACTCCAAAGTGTTTGAATTAGAAAGAATTTTCTGTCCCTCTATTCTCCAGAACGTCCCGGTAGGGGTAATATCAATTACACGGATATAGTCCGTAGGGAGTTGATGTTCGTAAGTATAACCAAAAGCGGGTTCTGTTACAAGTAGGGCAGGAAGCACCCGTTTCTTAGCGCATTGCCAAGGTTTATCTCGAAGCGTAGCACGTTTAACCATTTCAAATCGAGTGTTCATTACCTCCGCATTATTAGTTGTATCGGAAAGAGCGGCTATCCTGTCCTGTCCTAACTTTATTAAAGCGGAATTGGCTATATCAGTAAAATTCATTTAATATAAAAGACCCCGGCCCCCTTTGTTCAGGGGCCGGGACTTTGTTAGATTTAAATATGATTATTCTGAATACATCAGATAACCTTTAACAACGGCTGCCGCAGCCCACACAGCTCCTACAACTGTGAAGACAAGGTCCACTTCTTTTTTGGTGACATAAAGGAAGTTTAACGCAGCTGTATGATTAAAATCATCATTACCTGCTGCTGCCATATCAATGTCATTACCGAGCAAGTCGGCATCATCAGCAACCGTAGCTCCTGATGTGTCATCAATATTTCCGTTTCCATCATGTCCCCTGAGTCCAATATCTGCCAACGCTCCGGTTCCTAATGCAGTATTATCAAGCTTACCACCAAGCAGCATTACCCCGGGAGGTAATGTCGCCATGCTGACAACTGTAGCTATAGCAATAGTTCCGGTTGGAACAGTATAATCGAACGAGACTATACGCAATCGACCACCTCTTTCATAAGGTTTCAGGGCAGACCATCCGACTGCATCCTGATTGGTCACCTGAGTAGATTTATAATCCACACTAATCATGATAACTCCTTATTTTTATGGTGATTCATCCGCATAGACTCGCACAATACCTTCCTCCCACATCCGGGAAGCGTCGAAAGACGCTTTCACCTGAAGCTGAATATTATTATTCTTGGAAGGATTAGGACCAACAAAGGTCTGTATTTCCATACCTATTGCTGCAATCATAGCCCGACGTGTCCATGCATAGCATGTCCTTACATCGGTAGCTGTTACAAGAGGAAGAAGTTCAGTCGAAATGAAAGTAAATCCCAAAAAGGTATTTACTTCCCCATGCACCAAGGCTTTCACCGCAGCGTAGTCCGAACTTGTAACTTCTGTCTCTTTTAAAAGGTCTTGAAGCTGCTTTGCTGTTACAACAAAGACTTCATTCCCTTCTATAGCTTCCTGCTTTTGCAGCAAATACCTAGCTTGCCGTAATTTAGCAACATTGAGACCGCTATTTGCCGCGCCCCCACTGTCTACATAATTTACTGCAACATCTTGGTTGGTATCAAATACCACCGAGGTGCTGCCAGTTTTACCACTATAAGAGGTTCCACCGGCTGCATCTACAATTTGCTGATCTAATTGGCGGCCCATGCCGTCTCTGGCCTCTGTCAGATAGGGTGATTGGAAATTAGCGATGGTCTGAACTTTATCAGGATCATCGATCATATCCGCATGCGACCAATGCCGCAAGCTTACCCGTCTGCGAGTGTGAGGAGTATCCGTTAATACTGTGTCAGCGTGTCGGGTAACAATCTCATTTACTGAAACCTTCCCCGTTCTGTCATAGTATGCGTGTTCTCCCTGTTGCCGTTCGACACGAACCCAATCTCTAAGACGTGAACCTTTTTGCTGGAAAGCCCTTTCAAGATTTGCGCTATATTGTTGAACTAGCGCGGTATCAATTTGTGTTGACATCTTTATAAGTCCTTATGCAAAAAAGATTCTAGGTTGACTTCGGATGAGCTACCCATCTTACGACGGACTAACCCTAGCTGATACGTCAGCTTTCCCGTCGGGTTTACCCGAAATCAACCGGACTTATAAGAGCTACCCGGTAAATATATGAAAAAAGTAATTCTTTGGACTTGTCAAGACTTTTGACAGGGAAAATTCCCCGGGAAATACTTTTATAAAAGCGGTTGTGAGCTTGAAGAAACTAATGGCACTGAATCGGTTTGAATTGCAGATGAATCTGCTACTTTTCTTAAATTTAACATTCTTTCAGTCGCTCCACGATCCCCTGTCTCATATAGTTTCATAAAACCCGGATCTGCTTCCAGTCTTTGAATTTCCGATTGCGCCGCTGTCTCATTCATAACAAAAAAGTCACTCATTTTTCGTCCGTCGCTAGTGTCTTCAGAAAAATGTTTGCCCACATTAGCAAGAAATTTGATAAGCGCGGGATTGTTTCCAAGTCCCGTAGTCTCAAGGTGTTCCGAAAGCTCATCACCCCCATAACGCTTGACCATAGCATTTGCAAGATCCACATTGGTCTCATACTCCCCCTTCCACTCTTCCTTCAGAGAAGCTACCGCTTCGTTCATATTATTAACACTTGCTTCTCCGGCAGCAGATGATTCTTCCGCTACACTTCCAAGGTAATAACCCATTTGATCCTGAAACTGTTTTTGAGAAAGCCCATGCTTCCACATGGCATCCCTCGTTTTATTTAAATCTTGTTCCTTCAAAGACACTCCCTCGGGAACTTGAGGCATCTGGTAATCGGAAGGAGAAGCGGGTCTTCCTGCTGCAGAATAAAAATCATCCCATTTCTCTGGGGACGAATCATTTTTTGGAACCACCGTTCGGTTTTCCCCAATTAATTTCTGGGCATTAACGGTCATCTTTGCGAGATCGTTCAAAGAGGAAACGCCAGCAATCGATGGATCATTGCGAAACTCTTCGTCTATATTATTTTTCCAGTCTACAGCTCCAGCAACTCCGCTGGAATTAATAATTGAATCGCCTTCCTCCTCCGCTAAAAGTAGTTTAGGTTTTGCTGAATTGAGGATACTCATGATTTACTCCTTGTTTTAATATTGTTGCCAGTTGCTTCTCGTCATAGGCTAAACGTAAAATTTCCATAGCGAGATCGTGTTTTCCAAGATCATAGGCTGTTTTATCAGGCATTCCCGCGTTAAAGCAAGAAAGATTCTTTGTAACACCGCCCATATCTAAAATACAGCCTATCAGTATAAGCCCGTCCTCAAAATCAGCAGATCCTAAAACCCGCATAAATAACCCTTTTTTCTCTTTTCCTGTTGGAAGTATCTTCGATTGCATCAAACTGTAAGCGATTCTTGTGCTGCCGCAATATTTCTAGTAGCAGTAGATGTATCAACCCCAACCTGAGACTCAACCTTCGCCTGTTCTAAGGCTGTTTCCTCATCGGCAGCAGTCTGTCGTTGTGCGCGGACTTCTTCTATTTCCTCATTAGAATTAAGAACGCGGCGAGGAACATCATGCCAAGTAGCTGATTCTTGAGCGTATCGATCAGGGTTAAGAGCATCAAGCACCTGCGGGCCATAGGCTTGAGCAAGAGGAGTAAGAGACTGAATCCATCGGTCAGCCGCAATCGCCCTTGTTCCAAACTGTGCTTTCGCCGCAGGGGACACATACTGAATATCTAAACTTGATCCTGCCATTTCTTCCGGTGCGTCGGGAATAAGTCCTTTACTATTTAAAAGGGTATAGGTCCTCTTGAGCATGGGGCCTAAAAGTTCTGACTGCAACCGACCAAGCATGGGAGCCATCAAACGTAATTTTTCCTCCCGCCTATCTAAAACTTCGGTTGCAGTCATTTCCACGTTATTTTTTTGGAGTAACAACCAATCTACATAAAAGCAACGGGTTATTTGTTCGCGGATATAAGTTAAAAATTCTATTCCAAATACTGCATCCCCGCCCACGTTTAATGGTTCAATCCTGTCCTGAGACCCCGGTTCATAATAGTTTATCCCGTAGGGCTTCCACTGAATAGGCATAGAGAACCCGTCAGAGGGCATCATAATTGGCGGGGCAATACGGAGCTGGCTGGTCTGAATAAGATTTTTCATCATCTCATTTACCATTCGTATATCCGGTAAACAGGTCATACCCGGAGAGCGACCGTAAGTTTCTCCAGCAATCTTCATCCATCGCGGACAATGATAGGGAAACATATTAAACCCAGAAACAGAAACTTCTTCCGCTGTCTCCTCACAATCCCAGACTGAGGCCCAAGGCATATTAGTTGCTACTTCCAGTCCCGGTGTTCGGTCTTTGCGAGGCCAAACACTATGTAAAAAGTTATAAGCCTTCTCAGGATCGTTGTCCTTCTTTAACATCGCCCGGAGCTTAGGAGGAAGATTATCCAACCCTCCAAAGCGGCGTTCAATCTGGCGACCACTCCATTCAATTTCTCTGATCAAGGTGTCAACAATATTATTTTCATTCTCCGCAATAAAACAATTAGCTACCGCATGTGAACGAAAAACAATATGCTTGTCTTTCGAGTTCCATTCCTGAAAGAGGTTCCCTGTCCCAAAAACGATAATATCTAAATCAAGTTCATGCATCATCGGGTCAAAGTTTACCCGAGAGTCAGCATAATGAGAATAAATTGTGTCGCTGACCAGTTCCAGCCACAGTTGGACATCATGGGATATAAATTGAACTGGCGTATTCTTTACCGTCACATTAAACCAACGATCAGTCGGAGAGGTAAGGAAAGCCTGTAACCCAGAGGCCAGCTGCTCCGCAGCCCATCCAGCCGTCCCATCATAAATAAGGTTCTGTACAGCTTCACCTCGTTGCTGACTGTTGTAAAAATCAGGCGATGCCGGACGTACAAGGTCTTTCAATGATTGCCATTGAGCATCCCATTGGCTGCGCCCATTTTTCATCGCCTCCTTGCGCTTGCTCCGTATCTTAACGCGATCTCGCGTTGCTTGAGGTTGTTCTGTTACCAGTGCTTCAGCCATTATCTTGCAAAAAGTTGTCCACGCATTACAGGGAAATCTTCAGCTCCAGAGGTTCCCGAAAGAATTGTTGAGGCCCGGCCCCTCTTTTTCGGTTTCCTTCTTCTTTTCCCTGTGTCCCCTATCAGATTTTGAAAACTACTGTGTCTCGGAGGCCGAATCGGCCCAACGCCGGAGGGGATGGCAGGACGTTGTATGCCAAAACCTTTATCTTGCATTTTAGCCCTCATTTCAAGGCCCGCATCCTCGTCGGCCTGTGTCCAGCTTACCCATCCCGCGCCTTCAGGGACTGGATTCCCACTCGTAACCCAATTTGAGTTCACCTTGTTTTGTCCAACACCTAAAGGATTTACCCCGGCAATATTAAAAGGATATGCTCCCCGGTCTGTTGTCGATTTAGGAGGCTGGATAAGAGGAGACCCGCCTTGAAACCCTATAATAGTGTTTCTTCCAATTTTTTCTCCTACCTTTTTAACGGAAGGACCAGTTGTTGCCAGTTGTTTTTGCCTCCCTGGATTCCCTACTATAGGGGAACGGAAATCATCATATCCGTGTGGGTCCTTATTAAAACCTAGAACAAAACCATGCTTGCCTACCTTATCCCCAAGCTTAAAGGTTTTTCTCTTCGTCGAAGATGTCTCCTTCAGTTTAGAGGAACCTCCTCCTTTTGTTAAAATCGTGTCTGGGGCGTCTCTGGGATCGTCTCTAAATCTGTTTCTAGGCATTGTTTTTCCTGTTTAGGAATTATCGACCAACTGCGAAAATATTATAGTTAGCTCCTTCCGAGAAACGAGGTAACTTTGGTTTGGAGTCCATGTTTCTGCGGATTGCCATACTGAAATAGCGAAAAGCATCGGCTCCGTTGCTCGACCAATCATGGTAAGGATAGTCCAAATAAAAAGGTTGTTTTGCTGTGAGTGATTTTTTCTCGTCTGAAGCCCGCCGATACTGGCGTAAAGCTTCTATACCTAATTTGCATTTATTACGATCAAATACACAACTTGGCAAGACATTTCTTACTCTATCTATTCCGTCCTCTAAACTGTGCTTATTTACAATCCTAAACCGAATGTCGTGTCCACGGGCAATCTCCTTCTGCGTACGACCGTCTCCCCCCCATTCACGCTTGTTTAAATCAAAAGGTCCCCAATGAATACCGTAAGCATACGGCCTTTCATGGATGACTTTTGCGTAGTGGGAAACTCCCTCCCCCTCGCTTTCATAATATTCTATCATGTGCCGCATTTTCCCAATGTCCTGCCAAAACCAAATAGATGTCGGATCTCCTACTCCTATATCCCACGCTGTGTGAACAGGGAAATCCGGCTGCCAAGGAACGTCGCATATCTGCTTGGCTTCCTCTAAAGCCATCATCTGCTTTCCATAATATGCTCCAATAACAGGAGACTCGAAACTGCAATAATATTCCTGCTGTATCTGTTCCTCACTCATCGTCCCACGCCGACGAATGCCATTGATATATTCCTCTGTGATTACAGGCTTTCCGTTATCTCGTTTAGTATCAGAGACTTTCAGAAGCTCTGTGAACTCCTCCGGCTCGTTTAAACTGTTTATGTAGAGATCGTGCGCGTGATTCTTGCCCTTCGGAGTAAATATATATACAATCCATGCGTTGTTCTCCCCCTGTATCGGTTCGATGATCGTGTTTATCCGGGGGTTCATCTCCGCATACTCTGAAACTATTATCCCTACAGGGTTTGGCCCTCTTAAACTTCCTAACTTGTCTGCCACTACAATCTGATATATACTACCGTTTATAAGCCGTATTTTTTGCTCTGTGTTGTTCTGCTGCACAACCAACTCTTTCGGAAAGGCATCCAGAAATTCTCTCCCCTCAGAGGTTATTCCGTCCCATGCAACTTTCTTCCCCTGATTGTATGTAGGGAATAAATGCCAGTAAACACCAACACGAGAGAGCATAGCTCGAACTAACCAGTGTAAACAGGTCCAATCCTTTCCCGCCCTCCGATGCCAAACTACCACCGCACGACGACCCCCACGCTCCAAAAACTTCCATAAAGGTCGCTGGTAACTCCTAGGGGAAAAATTATGAGGGATTTCTATCTTGGTCATATCGTTACGTCATCACCGAAATTGGTGATAGTGATGTTCAATTCCCGTTCGTCTCCTCCTCCAATCGCTATCATTGATCCCTTAATCTTAGGATACTGGTATTCCATTAATGTCCGGTCAATCGAAAATTGTAGGTTCTCGTCAGTAGTCGATTGCCGGAGGTCGATCATGTTTGCAACCGAATCATAGTCCTTCCGCTTACAGGCAGATATTATGTGGTTTCTTGCCTCCCGTGCCGTGAACTCAGGGGGTTCTGCTGGACCGTTGATCGCTGGTAGTAACGGAGCCTCCCCTTCAAGCGTTTTCTTTACTACCTTCTTTTTTTTCCGGGGCATTGAGGATTAAAAGAACTTATCTCCTTGCAATAGTCAATATTACTTCTATTTTATATTTCTCTTCATAGAAGACTCACTTGTCCCTTGGTTAGGAACAAAGAAGGCCCTTAGTTGACTCCTAGGGGCCTTCGCTTTTGTTAGAAATGTTCCACGTAGAACAATTACCCGGGATGTGATTATAAGTGATTCACTTCCAGAAACTGCAAGAAAGTTAATTGCAGTTAATTGCAGTTAATTGCAGTTCACCGAGTATTTAACCTTTAAAGTTAAATACTCGGGGTATTCTTCCCCCTTTATTAGGAGTACAAAAAGGGGGAAGAACTACTGAATATATTTATTCGAGTATTTAACCTTTAAAGTTAAATACTCGGTTTTTATTTTTCCCCTATTATTCGAGGGAATAAAGGGGGAAACTATAAGTGAAAAAAAGCTTGCATCTTTCAAGTATTTGAAATCTGATTTTTCCAGTGTGGCCTAGGGGTATATACACCCTACCCCCTTAAAACCCCCCCCTCCCCTCCGCGCGGGCGCATCATGCGGGCGATTAACCGTCAAGAAGGTACTCGGCGCGGGCGCGCGCCCGCCGTCTACCGTCTTGATGGTACTCGGCGCGGGCGCGCGCCCGCCATCTACCGTCTTGATGGTACTTCAGCTTGTTGTTGCGTGCGTGCCTGTCTGTTAATAGGGTTAATATCCTGTTAATATAGGGTAGACCCCTTACGTAAGGCTTATACCCTACAACCTAACCCCTTGAATACCAATGAACTAGACATAATGTATATTGTGCGAAGTTAGTAAAAACCCTAGGTTAAAGAGAGGATAGGATCAGGATAGGATCAGGATAGGATCAGGATAGGATCAGATTAAATCCACACAAAGAGAAGCCATGGTTCTTGTTCAATAAAGGTTAATAACCAGAAAAGAGATTTTTAATGCGGTTCTTCACCAAAAAACCCAAAAGGAGCAATTAAATAGGTTTAAGGCTATTGTTTACTTTCAAAACCAATAATGCCAATAGCAGAATACTCTTATTACAAATTATCAATGACTTAGCGATATTGTATTGGTTTATTGGTAAAAAAAGAGACTTTTAATAATAAAAAAAATAACAATAAATATAACAAACAATAAATATAGCAATAATGTCTTTGATAATCAATAACTTACAACATATTGGCTCCTATTGTTTTTGACGCTTCCAATATCTTTAAACGTCTTTAAATGCATCTAAATAAATGGGATATTGCATATCTCTTTGATGTATAATGATTTAGAGATTAATTTAAAATTAACTGTTCGCATTAATCTTTAATTAATCTATATCTCTTTGATCTTTAATGAGTTATATAGATATTTAACAATCATCAATAAAGAGCTTGCATTAATCATCTGAATACTTTTTTATGGTTAAAGAATTAAATTAACCAATAACCAATAACCAATAACCAATAAGGCAAAAAAAATGAGTGCAAGAAGTGAAATACTAGCAACAAATTTAATTGATGAAGCAGATCACTATATAAAAAAAATAAAAAGGAACTTTAAAGGCTCATTATCCACAGGGAATCTCCCGCCGCTTGATCGAGCTAGCAACTGCGAACGTTCGCAAATGTTTCATCAAGCGGTTGATATAGTTAAAAAAATAGATGATCTAATGGTTTCTTTAGAAGAAAAAAGAGATCAAATCTATCACAACCCAATTGGAGCTTATGAAATAAACGCTATCGAAGTCCAATTAGGAGAGTTAAACGGCAAAGGCTTTGAACTGATGCGAGCTTTTGAGATCACCTGTGAAGATATTTAATTATTAACCTAACCAATAACCAAAAAAAAGAGAGAAAATGAAATACACACGTGCACAACCTTTTGATTTATACGACCAATTAAGAGACGAACTGAATTTGTGGCAAGTGGTCTTGGACCAAGCAGATCCCTCTGATCTGAGTTTCAAGGACACTCAAAAAATCTATTTCATCAGCTATATTGTTGAAATGTTAAGTGATGAACTTGATCAAATGAAAAAGAATTTTAAAAATCTTTAACCTAACCTAACCAATAAAAAGGCAAAAAAAATGAGTAATCAAGTATATGAAGTAATCACAAATCGCATCATAGAGCTGTTAGAGCAAGGCACAGTGCCTTGGTCGCAACCTTGGAAGATGCGCGCGGGTTCAATGCCCGCTAACTTAGTAAGCAAGAAAGAGTATCGCGGAATCAATATCCTAACCCTTGCAAGTTTAGGCTTTGAATCTCCCTATTTTATGAGTTTCAAGCAAGCTCGTAATCTTGGAGGCTATGTAAAATCCGGAGAAAAGGGTTTCCCTGTTATATTTTGGAAGCTCAACAAGGTAACAGATAAGCAAACGGATAAAGACAAACTAATTCCGTTATTGCGGTATTACACCGTTTTCAATCTGGACCAGACAACAGGGATTGACGAAAGCAAGATCCCAGCACTGGCAAAAGAAGAGCAAGAAGAGGGCGCGCCGTTCAATCCGATTGATAATTGTCAGGACATTTTTGACCATATGCAAAATAAGCCAGCTTTTGAATTTAACGGAGGCCGTGCCTGTTACAAGCCAAAATCCGACATTGTCGCTATGCCAAAGCAAGAACTCTTTGAATCCGAAACGGATTATTATTCCGTTCTTTTCCATGAGATGATCCATTCAACAGGGCACAACTCACGTTTGAGCCGTGAGGGAATAACAAACGGTACATTCTTTGGAAGCCACGCGTACAGCAAAGAGGAACTAGTCGCGGAAATGGGATCAGCAATGCTGTGCGGGATAACAGGTATTGAAAATAAAACGATTAATAATAGCGCAAGCTATATAAAAGGATGGCTATCAAAATTAAATGATGATTCAAAGCTGGTAATCCAAGCGGCGGGATTGGCTCAAAAGGCCGCTGATTATATCCAAAATATAACCTTTAACGGTAAAGGTGAAAAGGTTATAGAAAGCAATTAATTGATTGCTTTAACGGCGGCCTGAAATATGGCCGCCTCTGTAAGCAATTTTTTAACCTAACCAAACCAAAAGGAGACGATAAATGAATATATTATTAGAACGGGGTTCCCTCACACTAAAACAGTCGACGCTTAAGGGCAAGATGGAAAAAGTGCCCTCATTAAGTACCAGTCCGCTTATCAATAAATCATGCCAAGCTTTTAGAAAAATTAAAGCAAATGCAGTTTGTAAATTCTGCTATTCTGTCAACTCATTGGGTATTTATAAGAATCTACGCAAAATGCTCGCAGTGAACACTGAAATCTTGACTGACGGCTTATCTGATAGTGAAGCGGATCAAGTGGCTTTGAATTTGTCTAGTCCACAATCAGGATTGTACAGGTTCGAGAGCCACGGCGATTTATTGAATCAAAAGCATCTTGACGGATTGTGTCAGGTAGCTAGGAGGAGGCCTGATATCAGATTTGCTTTATGGACCAAACGCTACAACGTTGCAGAGGATTACTTTAATTCTCATAATAAGCCGGAAAATCTACAAGTAGTATATTCAAGTCTGATCTTGAACGCACCGATCAAGAAAAACCATTTTAAACATTGCGATAAGGTTTTTACTGTTTTCGATAAACTAGGATCAAAAAAGGTGACAATCAATTGCGGTGGCAAGAAGTGCGCCGAATGTCGTTTTTGCTATATTGGAACTGGTCCGAAAAATGGAGAGATTAACGAGCTGATCAAGTGATTGCGAAAAATATTGCTACTCACAACTAACCTAAACTAACCTAACCTAAAAGGAGACAATAACCATGAATGATGATAAGACAAGGCAAGACGAAATTGAACTTGAGCAATTACTAAGTGAAAGGGACCAATGGCAGTTACTCGCTAATTACTTCCACAAACAAACGATCCACCATTTACCGATGGCATCAAAGGCGCATTTTCAGGGAGATATTCAGAATGAACAAGAATGCTACCGGGAAAAAGATAAACTGGATCGGAAAATCTCAAAAATACTCATTTAACAAAGGAATTTAAAATTGATAGAAGTCAAAGGCCGTTCGGCTAATTATTTTCTCCGACTTTTACCTATAAATTGTCGTTTTTTCAGAGCAGTCTGGCCTCCAGAGGCCAGTCTTGAGGAATATATTGGGAAAATTTCACAGCTTGAAGATCTCCTAATAAGCCAGAATCCGCCATCATTTTTGGAATTTGGCAGGAGGATCAGAAAAGGGAGAAAGCCAAATGTTTTTTATTTTTTCATTCCGTCAAATCGTCCGCAAGAAAAGATTGACCTAAGAAGCCAGAGGCGGAGAGAGAAAATTGAGAAATTTGAAAAATCAGAGGAGGTTCAGCGTCTTTTAAAAATCAA
>Ga0114999_10007105_pt1 | contig 12769 bp, 16 predicted proteins | sample ArcticOcean_MG_C_3_FD_89820 | JGI IMG/M metagenome (GOLD analysis project Ga0114999, IMG submission 89820) | Marine microbial communities from western Arctic Ocean - ArcticOcean_MG_CB8_126 | ecosystem: Environmental > Aquatic > Marine > Oceanic | place: Arctic Ocean: Canada Basin | collected...
CGGGCTGTGCCGACTGCGGTGCCCTCGGCAAGCAGCGCATGAGCCGCGACCACCTGGCCCGGGGTGCAATAGCCGCATTGAAACCCGCCCGTATCTGCGAAAGCTTCTCGCAGCGGAGCGGTTTCGGCGGCTAGCCCCTCGATGGTCTCTACCTTCGTGCCGGCGGTCAGCGCCGTCAGGGTGATACACGACATTCGTGGCCGGCTGTCGATGAGCACGGTGCAGGCTCCGCACTCCCCACGGCCGCATCCCGGTTTGGACCCCTTGAGGCCGAGATCACCTCGCAGGGTTTCTAGGAGCGTGGCGCCCGGTTCATGGTTGATCGTATGCCGCTGCCCATTGATGCTGAGGTCGGTATTCACTGGAGCGGTGTGTTCGCTTTGTAAGCCGTGTCAGCCCGCGGCCGCGTGCGCTTGCACCCCGAGCAGTCCGGCAACCTCGTCGATGGAGGTCACGACGCCGTGGAACCGGTTGATGCCGTGCAGCACGGCCTCCTGGGCCGCATCCTCTGTGTCGGCGACACACTCTTCCGGAACCAGGACATCGAAATCTCGGGCGTAGGCGTCGCGAACCGTCGAATCTACGCAGAAGCTCGTTGTCGTCCCGGCGATGATCAAGACCTGTACGCCGAGCATGCGTAGTTCGGGTTCCAACGAGGTGTTGTAGAACGCACTTGCGCGGTGCTTGACGATGATCTCGTCTTCGGGTTGAACCTCTGCGGCGATCGTGTCGTGTAGCTCGGCGTCCCAGGTGCCACGCCGGGTCAACTCGAGCTTCAACCCGCGTCGTTCGAGATGGGAAGGGATGCGGCGCCGCGATCGCATTGCATCGGTCGGGTAGTAGACCTGCCGGGTCAGCCATCTCCTCACGCCGGCTTCACGACACGTCTTCATCAGCCGCACGACGTCGGGAATGATCTCCTCCGGTTTGTATACGGATTCGGCGCCGAATGCCTTGCCTCGCGACCCTTCCGGGTGGCAGAAGCCGTTCTGCATGTCGATGACCAGCAGTCCACACTCGGCCGGGTCCAGTACAACACCTTCAAGAATGGACATGATTGCTCCTTGTGTCTTTGGTCATACGTCGAAGTCTGCTTGCGGGCCAACAACGCGCCCGGTGCCCGGCTTGCCGCGATAGCTTCCCTCTTCGAAGAGGACCTCGCCTCGTCGTATCGTGAAGATCGGCCAGCCCTGGAGCGGGAGCTCCTCGAAAGCGCTGGTGTACCGGCTGTGAGTGGTAGCGGGTCCGACAACTTGGGAATCTTCGGGTTCGATCAGCAGCAGGTCAGCGTCGGACCCGACCGCGATCGCGCCCTTTTGTGGATACAGGCCGAACATTCGGGCAGGGTTCGCCGCGGTGACTTCGGCAAGCCGGGCCAGGTCGATCCGCCCTGCGGCGACGCCGTAGGTGTACACGACGGGGAGCATCGTTCCGAGCCCGGCGAACCCCGGTCGTTCCTCCCAAAGCGCGGCGCCGGTTTTGGCGATTGGCACGTGGTCCGAGCCGATCGTATGGATCAGCCCGTTGTCGAGCCCCCACCACAGCCGGTCCTGATTCTCCTTGTCGCGTAATGCCGGCGCTACCTTGCCGACACCGGCACCCTGGGCGGCAAGACGCTCGTCATCTGCCGTGAGTGCCAGGTAGTGCGGGCAGGTCTCTAGGTGGATCGAAGCGCCACGTAGCCGAGCGTTGGCCGCTTCCTCGACAGCCATGCCGATAGTGGTGTGTGGCACGTAGAGCGGGCACCCTGTGAGCTCGGCCAGCCAGATCGCCCGAATCAAGTCTTGCTCTTCGACGAAAGCCGGCCTCGTCCGCGTGTAGGCAGGCAGGTCTTCAGCTCCAGAGGCCCGGACCTGCTCGGTGAGGTGAATGACGAGCGAGTCGTCCTCGCAATGCACCATGCACCGGGCGTACGGGCCGAGGCCGCGGATGTGTTCCATTGCTCGGTAGAGGGTGGCGTCGTCGACGGTTATCAGGCCGATCGGGTTACCCGGTGGGTACCCGCCCATGTAGAACTTGTAGGACGTGACTCCATAGTCCGCGGCGTACTGAGGAATGAGCTCGACCTGTTCCATGCCGCCGAGAATGAAGTGAAATGCGGTATCGATCGACATGAGTTCGCCCGCGGCCCGGCGTTCTTCGGGAAACGTCTCGGCGAAGGTGGTGAGGCTGCGCCGGTACTGCAGAAGGGTGGTTACACCACCGGCGGCTGCGCTGACCGATTCGGTCTCGCACAACTCTTCGTAGGAGACGCCGCCTCCAAGGTGTACGTGGGGATCTACGAGACCGGGGAGTACGGGCCTGCCGCCACATTCGATCGTGCGCGTCGCTGTGACGTCGGCGCCGGGACTGAGGATGGCCGCGATCTTTCCGTCGAGCACGCCAACCGACGCCGGAGCCGGGCCGGCCGGAGTCACGACGAGGCCGTCCTTGAGGTAGAGATCGAAGTTCATGAGGTCATCAGCTCCTGGGGTTGAGGGCGAAGTCCGCACCGAGGGCAACGCCGCCGAGACCGGACAGGTTTGCCATCGCCACCAGCACGTTGACATCTTTCTGCGGGGCGTCGATCCATGTGCGCACCCCATTGCGGCGCGCCGGCAGGCACACCATGTCGCCGGGAACACAGCGGTGGACCTCGTCGTCGACGCCGATGGTTGGCGTGCCGTCCAGGACGTACATGAAGCCGTTGCCCGGCGAAGACAGCTCCTCGGTCGTCTGGCCTTTCTTGAGTGCAACGCTGAACACGAGGCTTGGCGAAGTGCCTGCAAATCCGGGCCTGCCGGGGTGCAGATACCACCGCAGGTCGCCGAAACCCGATTGGTCGACCTCGAGTTCGTCTCCGCGGATGATGATCGGCAGGTTCAAGTCCGCCGCTTCGCGCCGGCGAAGCGCGATGAGACCATCGAGCGTCGGCTCGATCGAAATCGGTCCCGACGAAGTACCAGCCGTGGTGGCTTCCGGATCGAGGTCGGCCTCGGGCAGGTCCTGCGGTTCGAGCTGGGTCATCTCGGCCCCGACCGCCACGATCAACGGCTCGTAAATGATCCCCATAAACGTGGCCGGCTCACCGGGCACAGAGGGGAAGTGCTGGTGGTCGAGCCCTCCGGGTACGAGTGGCAAGAACACGACGTCGCCGCGACCCCAGTCGTAGCGGCGGCCGTTGACTATCGAATATCCGCGGCCTTCCACGCCGAAGAGTGCGATGCCGCCTTGATGCCGGTGCCGCCCGTTCGGGTGGTCCTTCATGTAGCGCACGAAGACCACCCATTGCATAAGCGGGGTGTCTTCCATGTGAGGAATCAGATAGAAGTTCGAGGCACCCATGCGACTCACGATGTAGGGGACATCTGAGCCGCGAATGAGTGTCGGGGCCCGGTGCGCCCTCTCGTAGAAGTCGGCCCACCGTGTGAAGAGGCCTTCGTAGTCTCTGGCCTCTTGTTTGGAGAGCGACGCCTTCTTCTGGGCGGTGGGCTCGAGCGTCATGTCGCTACGGGTGCCTCGTTGACTGCCTCTGCCGGCATCCACTGCAACAAGTGATTGAAATCGCGCCGAGTAGGTGCAAAGACGTCCAAGTTCATCACCGTCTCGTCACCGATCGGGTTTATGAAGTGTGGCTCACCTGCAGGTATGAGCAACATCGACCCCGGGCCGACCTCATGCGCAGTGTCGCCGATCGTATAGATGGCTCTGCCCGAAATGATGAGGGCGATCTGGTCGAATTCGTGGTCGTGAGGCCCGACTTCCATGCCCGGCGTGCACTCGTTCATGACGAGGATGACGTTGCGGGTGCCGAAAGCCGACCGCTGAATTCCCTCTCTCACGACCTCCTTATCGAGGTCCTTCCAGTTCGCGACGACCTCACGAGGCGAGCCCATTCTGTCTCCTTTTGCTCCGGTCGAGCCGTGGGGCCCGGCTGTCTTGCTGGTCAGTTCTCCTATACGGCACGTTAGTGGTCGCCACCCATCACCATTCTGAACGCGTTGCATATATGTAACGTTTGCGGTACGTAACACTCAGTGTACGCGTAGGACTTGGATGTTATTTCGTTGGTAGCCGACAAGACTCGACGCCGGATTGTCGAGTTACTGGCCGAGGACGACCTGACGGCAGGTGAAATCGCGGCACACTTCGAGATCGCTCGTCCGGGGGTTTCACGCCATCTTCGGCAACTGTGAGAGGGAGGTTTGGTGTCGGCGACAAGGTCCGGTCAAAGGCAAATTTACCGCCTGGAACCTGATGGGTTGCTGGAACTCGATCAGTGGCTGGCACCGATCCGCGCCTTCTGGAGCAACCGTCTTGATGCGTTGGAAACGGAAGTGCGTCGCGGGAGACGCTTACGCAACGACCACAGCGGAGCTGCTTCGGCGTCCGTGGAGAGGAGCGAAAGTGCCTGACAGCACCGAGTTTGGCCGATTGATCGATCTTGGCGGCCGGCAAGCTGTTCGGTTCGCTCGCCGGTATGCGGTCTCGCGCTCTGAATTGTGGAACGCCATCACCGAGCCCGACCGCCTGGCTCGATGGGCGTTTCGTGGCGAGTTTGAGCCCCGTACTGGTGGCAGGGTCAGCTTTGACCTCGGGGAAGCGGGCGCTTTGGAAGGCACGATTATGGAGTGGGACAAGCCTTCCGTGCTGGAGTACGAGTGGGCTATGGACAGCGAGACGTCCTGGCGCGTGCGCTTCGAACTGAGCGACACCAGCGACGGTGGCACGTTGCTCACCTTCTATCACCTACTCCCCGATGCAGCACAGCCCGAGTTTGCTGCCGGATGGCACTGGCACCTCGACCGCCTCTCGATTCATCTGGCAGGTTCCGAGCCCCCAAACGTTGCCAGCGACGCGCACTTTGACGACCTCATGAAGCGTTACCGAGCCGATCTAGGCACGTGAGGCAATCCGTTTCGGCCGCCGCGGCCTACGAAGGGCGATGGCCTCGGCGCGTCTGCTAGAAATACGAATCCTCGCCAACCGTACAAACCAGCACGATACGATCGCCGCATTCTTTTCACTATGGAGGACTCATGAAGGTCGCCTACATTCTCAATACGCCGCGCGCCGCCAGCTACAAGGTTCAGCAGATGATCCTGCCGCAACTCGAAGCAGGAACCCACGGGGTCGATGTGGTCGGCATCTTTTTCTTCGACGACAACGCGTACGCCCTCCGCGCCGGCGACCCGATCGGAGAGCGTCTGGCCGTGGTCGCGAAGGAGACCGGGATGCTGCTGATGGCCTGCGACACCTGCGCGTTAGAGCGCAACCTTGCGGAGGGAGAACCTCGTTGGTGCAATCCGGCGACCGGAAAGGGCAGACTCGAACCAGGGGAGTGCAAACCGGTCGATATGGTCGAGGGGGCCGTCGTGGGGTGTTTCCCAGACCTCTATTCAGCGCTCGCCACGAATATGCCTGACCAGGTTATTTCTCTCTGAGTTCACGCACCCGCCCCTCTGCGAGCACCTCTAATACAATACCTGTAGAACCTCGACATTGCTCCTCCCAGGGTCATGGAGGTTCATCGACACCGTCTGTCGGCCGATCGCTGCCCAGCGGCTCAGGGCGCGGCGACCCCCGCCAGCTTCAAGAGTTGAGCCGTCGTAACTCGGACGAACGACTCGCGTATCGACATGTCGACGATTCCGTCCGCTATCGCGGCAACAGCCTGCCGAGCCGCCGACAACTCGCCTACCGGGCGACGGCACCGCTACGTATCCGCCAGATCAGTGGTTTGGCGATCTTGATCGGTAGAAAATCCGACGCTCAGAGCAGTGGGAAGTGGTGGAAGGGTCGGAGATTGCAGGCCGAGTTAGGCGTGCAATCGCTCGCGTGGGCCCCGTGGGACTCGAACCCACAACCAACGGGTTAAAAGCCCGCTGCTCTGCCAAATTGAGCTAGGGGCCCACCGAGAGGGTAGTGGGTTGGGGCGGGGTGATTGGGGGCGCCCGTAGAGGTTATCTCCGAGGTTCGTGTAGCGTTGACCGGCGTCGGGGTGAACCGCGTTTGTCGCCGGGATTCCTCTTTTCGCCGATCAAGATCGAGGGGATTGGCGTCGTTCGTTGATCTGCCCGGGTGTTGCCGGGTCTGCAGAGGTTAAAGCCCGCTGCTCTTCAAAATGCAGCTAGTCCCCGCCGAGGAAGGCTCGCCTTCAACCAGGTCTGGCTACGGCGTCTGGCTGAGGCCCGCCTTGAGGTCGTCGACGGCCGTTTGGATTGCTCCGGCTTGTGGATCGTCCGTCCCCAAGGCGAGGTAGGTCTCCCATAGATCGACGATTTCGTTCCCATCCAGGTTCCGCTGGAATAAGAACAGTCCGAGGTTTTTGTATGCCTCAGGCGGCGCAGCCACCTCGATCGACAATCGGTACATCTGTTCGACCACTGCATCGTTAATGGTCGGTTCCGGTTCATGGAATGCAAAGGCCAACGAATGGATGGCTGTGCCGTAGCTTCGGGCAATGAGGCTCTCCCAGGTCCGATCGGAGTATTCGCGATCGGGGTAGCGGAGGTTGGTCACGATCTCCGGATTGCTGAGGATCTCCTCGTATTCCTCGCTCGTCCCTAGCGGCTCGAGACGCGATACGAGCCTGGGGTTTGTGACTTGGATCGCGTCGGGCTCTCCGGATCTGGACAGATGGGCGGTCAACTACCCCCTCCCGAGAAATTCCCCATGGCCCTGGTTCAGCCGGGCGCGTCGCTCGGCCGGGGTCTCGGTTGGCCGGACGGGCAGCAGACCGCTGGGCTTGGCGACGGCCTCCCAAGGCCTCGCTATCACGTGCCAGGAGAGGAGGACGGCGGCCAGCGGGACGCCAATGAGCGCGTGGACGTCGACCGAATTGTACGAGATCAGTGATCCTCTGATCTCAGCAGCAGGCGACCCGCCGATCTCGATGTCCCAGGCTCTGGGCCTTGGGCGGGAGACCAGTTCGAAGTTCCAATGTGGCGAGGCAAGCTCCCAGCGACGTCCCAGCCATGAGCGCCGGATCACCCTTGCGAACTCATTGCCCTCGTTATCGAGAGCTCGAACAACGCCGGCTCCGTGCGGATCAAGCACCCAGCGTGTTTTGTCTGGGAGCGCGACCACGCTCGTATAGATTCGGCCGAGCCGTCGCACTCGCAAGACATCGGATCCATCCCGCACCATTCGCCAATGATTGGAGAACCAAGGGCTGCGCATCTGCACCCTGCCGTACACCATTTCGCGGATTGTTCGATCCATGGCGGCAGAGTACCCGGCCGGGCTGTTTCGGTTCCCGGTAGCCTGGTGGTGCCATGAAGCTGTATCTGATTGACGGAACGTACGAGCTCTTCCGTTCGTACTTTGGAGCGCCGAAGCGGACGCTGCCCGGAGGCGGCGAAGCCGGCGCAGTTCACGGCATCATCGGATCGACGCTGCGCCTTCTCGACGACCCTGAGGTGACCCACATCGCTGCGGCTTTCGACTCGGTCGTCGAGTCGTTTCGCAACGACATATATCCCGGCTACAAGACGGGGGCCGGTGTCCCTGAGGACTTGCTTGAACAATTCCCGCTTGCAGAGAGGGGGATGCGCGCCATTGGCGTGACTGTCTGGCCGATGTACGAATACGAGACAGACGATGCGTTGGCGACTGCTGCTGTTCGCTGGTCCGAGGACGTCGATCAAGTCGTCGTGATGAGTCCGGACAAGGACATGACCCAGCTTTACGGAGACCCCCGGGTCGTCGGGTACAACGTGAGGACACGGCAGTTCATGGATGCCGACGGTGTCGTCGATAAATTCGGTGTGCCTCCGGAGTCGATCACCGACTATCTCGCATTGGTCGGCGACACCGCCGACGGATATCCCGGGTTGAAAGGATGGGGACCAAAATCGGCGTCAACGGTCCTTGCCAAGTTCGGCCACATTGAAGAGATTCCGCTCGACGCTGCGCTGTGGAACCTGCCGGTGCGCGGCGCCGAAACTCTGGCCGGGTCATTGCGGGCAGGGATTGCCGAGGCATTGCTGTACCGCTACCTGGCGCTCCTCCGGCGTGATGTTCCGCTGCCCGATTCCCTCGCTGATCTCGAGTGGAAAGGGGCGCAGCGCGACGTCTTCGAGTCGCTTTGCGACGAGCTCGGATTCGGCACCTTGCGCGACCGGCCGAGCCGCTGGCTGGAGTAGACGGTTGCGCCCCAACCTGTTCGTCGTCGGTGCGCCCAAATGCGCGACGAGTTCACTCCACACCTACGTCGCCGGACATCCGAGCATCTTTATGTCTGCCCGCAAGGAGCCACATTTCTTCTCACACGCAGAGCTGAACTGGGACGTTCCTGACGGCGCACCACAGGCGAGGGCTGTGGCGGATCTGCGAACCTACGAGAAGTTCTTTTCCAAGACTGATGCCCCCGTCCGCGGGGAGTCGAGCACGACGTATCTGTGGAGCGCCAAGGCCGCGTCGCGGATTGCCGAGTACTCCGAATCGGCCCGGATCGTCGCCATAGTCAGGAACCCCATCGACCGTGCGTTCTCTCATTATCTGCACAACCTGCGGCGAGGCAGCCAGACGAACGATCTGGGGGCCATATTCAGATGTTTACGGACGGCCCCGCTGGAGAGCGATGGCCGCACATCTATCTCACGGGCGGGCTCTATGCCGATGGGGTCGAGAGATTTCAGAAACACTTCCCCGATCGAGTCCGCGTGCTCGTTTTCGAAGAGCTCATTGCGCGTCCCCGGGAACACATGAGCGAATTGCTCGGGTTCCTTGGTGTCGACCCGGGCTACGCAGAGCACGTTGATTTTCCAATCCGCAACGCCTTTCGACGACCTCGGCGTTCGCCATCAACGGGACTCTAGGTTTCAGAGCCTCGACTGGACGCGACGTTGGCTTGATCGGGGCACTGATTGATCCCATTCTCGGAAAAATACTCTGTGCATTGTCACCGCCACTCTTGTAGTCTTATCCACAGCATATTGTTGAGCTCAATAGGGGGAGTTTTGGGCATGCAGGTACTCATCCTGTGCGGGGGAAAAGGGACGCGTATCGCGGAGGTCTCGGACAACGCGATTCCGAAGGGGCTCGTACCCGTCGGTCGCCGCCCCATCCTTTGGCACATCATGAAGCATTACTCGTCGTACGGGCACGACGAGTTTGTACTCGCGCTCGGACATCTCGGGCGGAGTATCAAGGAGTATTTCCTCAATTTCGATACGACGTTCAGCGACCTCACCGTTTCGCTGGGCCCGGATCCGAGCGTCGAGGTGCATCGCAACGGGAATACCGAAGACTGGGCGGTCACGCTGGCCGACACCGGCCTCAACACTATGACGGCCGGCCGGGTGCGGCGTGCGGCGAAATATCTGACCGGGGATTACTTCATGCTCACCTATGGCGACGGCGTTAGCAATGTCGACCTTGCTGGTCTCGAGGCATTCCACCGTGACCATGGCAAGCTTCTCACCATCACAGGGGTCCTGCCACCGGGCCGCTTTGGCGAACTTCATGTCGAGGGCAACAAGGTGACGCGTATGGTCGAGAAACCGGAGTTGGGTCATCACCGTCACATCAACGGCGGCTACATGGTCGCCAGCCGTGGATTCCTCACGGCGTACCTCGCCGACATCGACGATGACGTGCCGCTGGAGCGCGAGCCGATGGAGCGTGCCGCCAAGGACGGCGAGATGATGATGTGGGAACACGACGGTTTTTGGCAGCCGATGGACACACCGCGGGACTGGTCGGCCCTCAATGACATCTGGTCTGGGGGCGAAGCTCCCTGGAAGACCTGGTAACCCACTTTTGATTGGCCCGAGGATGCCGATAGCTTCCTGAATCCATGACGTCTTTCAATCCCGACAGCGCCGCCTCAGTAGTCCGCGCCGACGTTGAATTGGTCACAACGGCAGCAGCCGATGCTTTTGCCAAGCTCAGCGGAAAACGGCTGCTGATCACCGGCGGTGCGGCAGCGCGGATTCTTGGGACCGAATCGATTGACTATCTCCCCGACCTGGAAGCTGCCATCGGCGGTGCGGATGCAGTGGTCGTTGTAACGCCATGGCCGGAGTTCGACCGGCTGCCGGCGGTTATCTCCGCATTGGCGTCCCAACCTCTCGTCGTGGACGGTCGGCGAGCATTCGATAAGCACGACTTTTCCCGATACACCGGGATCGGCCTATGACTTCGTCCTCGACGGTGGCCGTCTCCGGTGCAGGCGGGTTCGTCGGGCGCAACCTGGTCGCGGCGCTCGATAGCAGGGGGCACGATGTCGTCGCATGGCACTCCTCTGACGCCGACCTGACGGATCCGAAAGAAACGCTGGATCTCATGGCCCGGGACCGTCCGGGCGCCATTTTTCACCTCGCTGCGGTCGGGGCACGACCCGGTGAGGCGGATACACCGGAGGCGGTAGCGGCCAATGTGGCGATGGCGGTCAACCTTGTCTCGGCCGCGGAGCCGGGAACTCTGCTCATCATGGCCGGGACGATGGCCGAGTATGGGAAGGCCGGCGCTCTTGCCGAGTCCGACCTGTGCACGCCGCGCACGGCGTACGCGATCGGCAAGTACGTTGCCGGAACATTCGCCATGACGTACGGACCCAAAAGAGGACTTGTCGTGCGGGTGGCCAGGCTCTTCGGCGCCTACGGTCCGGGCGAACACCCCGACCGTCTTTTTCCATCTCTCACTCGCGAGCTACGAGCCGGGCGGCCGGTGCCCCTCAGCGATGGTCTGCAGCGCCGCGACTTCGTTCACGTCTCCGATGTCTCCGAGGCGTTGATACGCATCGCCGGCGTGGGGTCGGACCAGTCGTTCGTTGTCAACGTCGGCACGGGCCAGGCAGTAAACGTCGGCGATGTGTGCCGCTGGGTTGCGGAGTCTGTCGGTGCCGATGAATCACTGCTGCGGTTCGACGCAAGGGAGCGGTCACCCGGCGACGCAGACGTGCTCGAAGCCGATACCGCATTGCTTCGAGACCTCATCGGGTGGGTGCCGCCTCAGCGACTGCGGCCGGGCGTCGCCCAGGACTTGTTCGCAGGCGATTGAGCCGGACGGCTGCTGCGTAACATCAGGGTGCACGTCCGGGAGCTCCCATGATCGAAGTCCAGGGTCTTGTCAAGCGATACGGGTCCTTTGTCGCAGTCGACGGTATCGACCTTAACGTCGAGGCCGGTGAGGTGTTTGCCCTGCTCGGCCCGAACGGGGCGGGCAAGACCACGACGGTCGAGATCCTCGAAGGTCACCGCAAGCGGTCGGCCGGCGTGGTCACGGTTCTGGGCGAGGACCCCGAGACATCCGGTCGCAGCTTTCGGGAGCGAATCGGCATCGTGTTGCAGTCGACCGCCATCGAGAAGGAGTTGACGGTCCGCGAGGCCATCGACACGTATGGCTCGCTGTACCCCAGTCGGAGGGAAACCGACGAGTTGATCGAGATCGTCGGCATCGGCGAGAAGGCGGATGCTCGGATCAAGACGCTGTCGGGCGGCCAACGCCGCCGCCTCGAACTGGCTCTCGGCATCGTGGGTGACCCGGACGTGATCTTCCTCGACGAGCCGACCACCGGCTTCGATCCATCGGCGAGGCGCCAAGCGTGGAGGGTGATCGACAACCTTCGCACGTTGGGCAAAACCATCCTGCTGACAACCCACTACATGGATGAGGCGCAGAACCTTGCCGACCGCGTCGCCGTGATCGCGGGCGGCCGGATTGTTGCCGAGGGCACTCCCGAGACGCTGGGTGGGCGAGCCGAGGCAGAGACGATCGTTCGATTCCGGCTCGACGCTGCAGCAGCGGAGATGCTTCCGGCGATTGGAGAACGGATCACCGCCGGCTCTGGTGATGACATAGAGATCCGCACCCCCGACCCAACGCGCCTGCTCCATCTGCTGACCTCGTGGGCCGTCGAGCATGGCCACGAACTGGCGACGCTTACCGTCAATCGGCCGACCCTCGAAGACGTCTATTTGCGACTCGCGGGGGAGGATCCCGGCGATGAGTAGTCGCCCCTCGCTGCGCAACCTCATCTGGGGGCAGATCCGGTACCAGAACCGCATATTCTGGCGTACGCCGATTGCCGCGTTCTTCACCCTGGCCTTCCCCCTTATGTTCCTGATCGTGTTCGGTCTGGTTCTCGGTTCCGAGGACATCGAAGAGACCGGTCTGACGGTCGCCCAGTTCTACGCCCCGGCTCTTGCCGTGTTCGGCGCTGTGTCGGCCACGTACACCAACCTCGCCATCGGCACCGCGATCGCTCGCGACGAAGGCATCCTCAAGCGCGTAAGGGGTACGCCTCTTCCCCCCTGGTGCTATCTCACCGCTCGCGTTGGCTCCGCGGTTTACATGGCAGCGATCTCTGTTGCGATCATGCTCGTAGCGGGCATGATCTTCTACGGGCTGAGGTTCTACGCGGAGGCGGCCGTCGCTCTCGTGATCACGTTCCTGGTGGGCGTAGCGACGTTCGCAATGCTCGGTCTGCTCCTGGCCGGACTATCTCCTTCAGGTGATTCGGCGCCGGCGCTGGCGAATGCCACGCTGCTGCCCCTGGCGTTCTTCTCCGATATCTTCATCGTTACCGGTTCGGATACTCCGGCGTGGATCACCCGCTTTGCCGATCTCTTTCCGCTCCGCCACTTCGCAACCGCCTTTATCGACGGTTTCGAGCCGAGGTTCGTCGCCGAGCAGGCCAACTGGGTAGATCACATCCATTGGCCTGACCTCGGAGTGATGCTGCTGTGGCTGGTAGGAGCCGGACTACTTGCCCTGCGTTACTTCACATGGGAGCCCCGCATAGGCGAGCAGAGGTCTCGGAAGGGCGAGTAGAGGTCTCGGA
>Ga0114999_10007107_pt1 | contig 12768 bp, 10 predicted proteins | sample ArcticOcean_MG_C_3_FD_89820 | JGI IMG/M metagenome (GOLD analysis project Ga0114999, IMG submission 89820) | Marine microbial communities from western Arctic Ocean - ArcticOcean_MG_CB8_126 | ecosystem: Environmental > Aquatic > Marine > Oceanic | place: Arctic Ocean: Canada Basin | collected...
GCCCCAAGGCATGTGTTAAATCTAAAGGACACTTTACCGTCTTTAGTATCTCCTGCCTCTTCAAGGTCAAGGCTGTTTAATATATTTTGCAATAAAGTTGAAGCGCCTAATAAGTGGCAAGTTGGCCCCCAACAAACTTCAACAGAATGAGTGTTAGGTGGGGTGAATCTGAAATTTGGATAAAATGAGGCAACATTGAAAACAGCATTTTTTGATGTATTCAACGAAGTTGCCACTGCGGATAGTGCTTCATCCGGCAGATATCCAATATGGTCTTGAATCGCTAAAAGTGAGGATAAAACTGTTATAGTTGGTCTCTTTTGCGATCCGATAGCTTTTTCTATATTTTCGTGGAGTTTTTTATTTTTAGTAGCCAATGAAGACCTCGATCTCTCTTTTTAAAACACGCAGAAATCATAGCATAGAGAATACGTCTGAACAATTCACTTAACCTATGAACTCTCTTCAATTAAATTAACGACGTTAATTGCCATTTTAATGCTGTAGTTAGTTCCTCTGTCCTCAGGGTATATTTGAGTAGTATTAGCTAAATACAGATTATTGATATTTGTTTTGTGAGGAGGAATATTTTGTGAGTAATTAGGGGTTATTATTGGTTGTGCATTGTCTATTTTATGATAGTAATAATCCTTTATCCAAGATGATTCGAAGTTAGGGTTTATTTTTTTTATGTGAGGTAGATATTCACTGAGCAATTCGCTACTACTCATTGTATATAAAGGATCTGATTTTGTTATGTAATTTGTTAAATAAGTTATATGTTTGTTTGAATAATATGAAGTAGGTATTAAGTTAGTATGCTCTATAACTCCTACAAATGGTATTTCGCGATCTGCTATGTTAATCCAATACATATCGCTTATCGGATGATGAGTTACTAGTATCAATAGTACTGCAGACATATATTGAGCCGATTCAAGCTTTTTTATATACGATTTGTTTAAATTGGGGGTTATTTTCATAAATACATTAGATGGAAGTGTACAAATAACACTGTCAAATTTTTTTGTCAGATCATTTTGATTAATTTGTAACCCTTGAACGCCATTGTCGTTAGAAATTATTTTTGTAACTGATGTGGATAAATTGACTTCAACGCCTTGTTCAATAGTTTTGTCATATAAGCTATCAAAGAAATCTTTAAAGCTTCCTAAAGGGTATCCAAGATGTTCTTTACTCATGATTCCTTTACGAGATGCAATGCGGGTGTGTATTTTTCCCCATATCCATGCCATTCCAATTTGTTGATAATGCTCTTCTCCAAATTTACCTCTTAACATTGGTTCCCAAAATGCTTTATAAGCTGATAATCCTGCATTTTTTTTGAGCCATTCAACTGCTGTAATACTTTCAACTGATTTCCAAGATTTTATTTTTCGTATTTTTAGTGTGGACAATCCTAATCTAAATCTATTCAAAAGTGTTAATGGAGTATATTTCAATAAATCTATTGGAGTATTGAAATTATAAATATCTCCTTTATAAAATGTTCCAACTTTAGATGGGAACCATCCTATGGGATTTGACAATCCTATTTCTTCACATAATTCTAATATTTCATAATCGTTTTTGAACCAATGATGGTAAGCACGCTCTAGAGGAGTCCCGTCAATTTCAAAAGTTGAGGCATGCCCTCCAGCATATTCGGATTGCTCATATACGATGACCTCATGGTTTTTTTTAGATAAATAATATGCTGTTGCCAATCCTGTTGCCCCAGCACCTATGATTGCTATTTTCATTGTATTTACGACCTGATTTTATCGGATATTAAATCGATTGAATGAAAGCCTTTCGGATACACTATATAGAAATCCTCACTTCCTATTATATCTCCAACATTGTTTCGGCTAAACCAATAAGTGAATGCAGACATTATTTTTTGAGGACTCATATGTTGAGTTAGTAAATTCGCTAAACTTAAATCTCGGTAAGTGTGTTCGGGAAACCACCAACGATGAGGAATTTTTTGTGCGGTCACTACATTTGTCGACGAAGGTATTATTTCAGTAAGAGAATAATTTTCTGAATGCACTATCAGTATGGTATCAGATATCGAGATAAGTGTATTTGAGTAAATGCCATAGGTGACATTTGACCTGTTTCGCAGATACCATGCCCAAGGCCAAGTGTATCCACCTGTACTGTCAATATGTATAGGAGTTTCTGAATTCCCTTTCTGATGGTCTATGTTATTTATAATGGATATAGATTTTTTCAAGTCAGGAGATGTTTGAGTATATACGAGCATTTCTTTTGGGATGTCTGCATTATTGAAAGTTGTAATAATTGCTGTTCTTATTGATAAGCTGAATAGTAAAATAATTGGAATTATCAATATTGCTAGTTTAGTTCTAAATTTATATTTAATTATATTTTTAGAGATAATTCCTGTGAAATACCCGGAAAATATAATCATGGGTAAAGATATGTGAACTAGTAGCCAAGGCATTTTTTCACTAGCTATTGTATATATTATAAATGTTGTCAGGCACCAGAAAATCATAAATGAACTAAAACGAGTAGGGTTTTTAAAGTGGTAAACCGTAGCGAATATGGAAATAAACAAAGGGAGATATTCATAAAGTATTACCATGATTAAATAGTAATATTCTGGCTGAGAACCTCTTCCTGTTTCTTGTTGGACTATCCAATACCCTAAAGTCTGCCATATCCCTGATGTTATGCCCCCTGTTAAATTACTGAAAGCTGTCGTGTAAATCAGTAGCCATGTTATATAAAATATGGCAGAGCATTTAAGCCATGTTTTCCAATTCCACTTATACCCAATCAATATGGAAACGATAAAAGTGATGATAGTTAAGATTATTGCTATTTTTGTGCCAACCCCATAGGGCATACCAATGAGCCCTTGTTGCGACACTAAGGTCACCCCACTCCACTCGAGTAGAAATGTATCCTGGAGAACTCCTGAAAAAGCTGTCCATTGTGGCAAAGTTAAACTTATAAGTAGAATCATGACCGAAAAGCATGGAACTATGACGTTGTGACGTATTCCTTTTTTAAATTCCCTTTTTAAATTCGAAATAAATGCGGATAATAAATCAACAATATTACGCCCTTCAATTAACTTAATTGGATTAGGCGGTTCGGATATTACTTGTTTGAATAATTTTAATAGGCAATAAAATATAATAATTGCAGTTATTAAAAAAGCATTTTCTTTTGTCCCGAAAGAAAGTGCTATCAGAAAACTTATTATTAATAGATATTTCTCTTTTTGAACCTCAAGAAATTTCCATAAAGCTATAATTAATCCGAATGTAAAAACTGCCATGATAATGTCGTTTCTTGCAAATCGACTGAAATATAGCATTGAAGGAGAAAAACATAAAAACAAAGATGTCCATATTGATCCCCAGGCACCTAGGGTTTTGCGAAATACAATTGGCATACTGACTAATAGAGTCCCAAATAGGGCATATAAAATACGAGATGTGAAATCACTATCTCCTAATAAGATAAATATTAAAGAAGTCATTTCCATTTGGAACGGCCCATGCAGCATGGGGTTATGTATTAATCCGAAACCTTCATGTAGTTGCCATGAATAATATGCGTGCAGGCTTTCGTCATGATGCATCGCTCGATTTGCTAATTCAAATAATCTTAAGAATAAAGCAACAGAAATAACACATAAATAATAAATACTTTCTAATATAAGGTTAATTTTTTTGTAATTATTGAGATTATTCATAGTTGAATTTATCATCTTGTAAATTTATAAATCAAGATTTCTTTATTCTGAAATGCAATTTCTCCTATCTCCTCAAATGTATTACCAATATCATTGCCGTACTTTAATATTTCTTGAGGTCCAATAACACCATATTTGATTGAATATAAATCCAGTTTTGTTTTTGCAATGGAATTGTTGTCCGTTTTGTATATAGTCTCAATGTCGGCATTTCGAGTATTTAATTCTGAAGAAATGCCTCGCCATTGAATTTGATGGCCAGGCCAGTTAAGGATGTTTTGCGTCCCAGTTGTGCGGGAAAAAATGCCACTTTGATCCCATTCGCCAACTGCTTCTAGTATTCCATCTTGAGGGTCCATATTGTTTCGCACAAATTGAATCGCAGCGTAAATACCTGGATTTTCTTCTTGTATATCAACTAAACCGTTTAAAGATTTGTATTCAGAATATTCTAATTTGGATGTTATAGATGCAGGGATAAAGTAAAGCCCCATAAATAGGGTTGCCACTATACAGGTGACCCATATAGTAATGAATAATTTAAATCGCACTTTCATATTTATATTTGCGAGACAATAGATTTCCTTTAATATATACGCTGCGCCTAAAGAGAAAAGAAGCCATGCGTGATAGTAAAGTTTGAATATTGTATTCATTCTATTTTCAAATATGTCACCTATGTAAAATAATTCGGGAATTAATACTAATATGAAACCTAAACTTAAAACATACATGTATATTGATTTTTCTTTCAATCTATTTTGGAGAGTATGATTTGTTGCGGAAAATGCTGTGATAAATACCATTAAACTAACGGGTATTGCAAATTGGAATAAATTCGGACCATCCCCCATTTGATTTAAAGGACTAAGTATTTTTATGATCCAAGGAACTGATGTGATGAGTGTGGCTATAAGGATAGGTAGCTTTGGATTTGGATATATTTTTGATGTTATGAAATCCTTTATTACGTAAGGGATGATTATAGTCCATAGTGGTAACCAAATAATCAATCCATGTATCAATTTAGTATGTGTATGAGATGCATATATTCCAGTTACAGATCCTCCGACATTAAATATATAGGGGAAGATTATCAAGAAACTAACCGTAGATATCGTGATTGGAATCAAGAATACTTTGATTAAAGATTGGGTAGGGTTATTTAATTTTTTGATAATAAACACCATAAACAAAATAGCTATTAAAATTGGAGCATTCCACATATTTATAAAATTGCATATGCTTAAGGTTAGAGTAGCGATAATCCCTACCGTGATTGTATGGGTGTTCAATTTTGACACACATGTTTTTGTTAGTACTAAGCAAATTGTTATGAACATTATTATGAATGGAGATGACATCACGTGGGGATGAAGATCTCCAATCAAATAACTGAAAAATGGAAATTCTGTAATTGTGTAATCGGAGCCACTTTGATCACAGTTTGGACCGAAGAAATTTATAATTCTAGTGCTGCTAAACCACCACCAGAATTCACTTGGATACCAATTGAATGATTCACGTATTATGGGTTTATTTAATCCTTCAACACAGATAATGTTCCAAAATGGTTTTGAACCTATTGCATTTTGATGTAGAAATGCCAGTATTCCGTAAGTATTAGATAGAAAACAAGAGAATATAGATGCTGAAGTTCCAATTAGTATTTGAAGTCGAATAGAATTCTTTTTGTTTACTAGATTAATAGTCAGCCCTGCTATTGAAATCCCTAACAACGCGGGGATTGTGCTGATTGCCAAATTGTAAGCTACTTCAGGAGAAAGGAAGGATATTTTTGAAATATCACTAAAAATCCAATATCCGAAATAATAATAATTAATTGTTTCCCCTTTTAACCAAGGATCTAAAGGGATACCCGAAATAGTATTTATTGAAGCAGTCAAAAATGCTAAATCCATAGGTTGCTCTGTATGATTTATTAAAGGATCGAAGTATCTAATTAATATAAAAATAGCAAAAAAAACAAAATATATTGACTGCAGCCAGGATATTTTTTTCCAGTGGGACAACAAGTAAATTTTGAGTTCATATCTTTGGCTGTGCCCTAACTTAACAGCGAGGATTGTTGCTATGGTCAATAAGATATATAGAGTTGATGTGTGTCGGGGGATTATATTTGAAATACTTATGAGCCAAGATGTTAAACCTAATATTGAGATGCCTAACATTTTGCTAATAGCAAACCCGCGATCATTTAATGAATAGAAAATTTTAAATGTAAATATAAATGATATTAAGCCAATGATTTCAATTGAGAAGAGCCATATTAATATTTGGTGCATGTGTTTACTATATGTGGTTATTGTTTTTTAAATGGCACTTATGTTAATAAGGCCATCGGTATATTCGGCGGCATCAAATATTTCTAAATCAGATTCGTTTTCGCCAGTGCCTATAAACGATATAGGTAACATTAATTCAGATGATATTGGTAATACTATTCCGCCTTTGGCTGACCCATCTAACTTAGATAAAAATACAGAATCACAAGATACTGACTTTGTGAATTCTTTAGCTTGAATTAATCCGTTTTGGCCGGTAGTAGCATCGATAGTTAGTAGTATTTTTACATTTTTTTCACCAGCCTCCCGTACAGCAATACGGTGCATTTTATCTAATTCTTTCATAAGGTTAGATTTATTTTGGAGTCTTCCGGCAGTGTCAATTATTGCAATGTCCATTTTTCTACTTTTAGCTGCATGTATTGTGTCATATGTAACGGCACCAGGGTCTCCGCCTTGACTGTGAGATATTGTAGTCACATTTAGCCTATCTCCCCAAACTTCTAATTGTTCACTAGCTGCAGCTCTATATGTGTCGCCTGCACCAAGTATTACTGAGTGTGCTTGAGTTTGGTACCAATATGTAAGTTTACCAATGGTTGTTGTTTTTCCTGCTCCGTTTACTCCAACCATTAATATGATTAATGGTGTTGAGGAGTTGCTGTTTGTCCAATTAATAGGAGCGCTTGTCATTGAAATGCGAATAATATCTTTTAAATGAGATATTAACTCGATATTATCAGATATCTTTTTTGATTTACTTTTTAATTCGGTTATGATTTTTGTTGTGGTATTTATTCCCACATCGGACATTATTAATATGTCTTCTAGATCATTCCAAGTTGCAGATGTTATCTTTGCCGAGCTAAATAATTCTTTTAGTTGTCCGGCAGACGACATGCGTGTTTTATTTAGAGACTTGAAAATGTTGATTTTAATTGCCTACCTTTTGAATTTATTTGTACAACCCGTAAATCATATATTTTTTATCTGCTTGTACAAATAAGTATATAATATAGACTATAGAGATACTGGCTGGTACCATTATCTATGAGTGTGATAACAGTAGGGAGTTGATATGGAACTTAGAGAGTTAAGAAGCTTTGTTATGGCAGCGCGTTATAGCAGTATATCTAAAGCTACTGATGAATTAGGCCTTGGGCAACCTACGGTAACTACACATATTAAAAAACTAGAGACAGAATTGTCTATGACCCTTTTTGATCGAGTAACTCGCCCTATCAGATTAACTCTCTGGGGTAAAACTATTCTGGAATTGGTTGAACCTCTTTTAGAAGGGATTGAAATGCTTGCAGTTCGGTCGTCTGAAGCTGAAGAAAGAGGTCCTGTTACTATTGCAGCGACACCTGATATTATTCCACATACCCTTTTACGAGTTGTACGTGTTTTTAATAATCTTTATCCTAATGTGTTCTTGAAAATAAAATCGTCATCAACAGTTAATATTATCAATATGGTTAAATCTGGAGAAATTGATGCTGGAATAATACAGCACAGTGACAAAGCAGAAGATTTGAATTTTGAAGGGTTGTTTTTATATGAAAGAGTATTAATAGCTCCTAAGGGACATGTATTATTAGAGACACCCATTGAGTCACTTGATTCTATAGCTGACCATCCATTAATACTCATGGCTTCTCCTTCGCGTACTAGGGAGGTTCTGGAAACTCAATTACAGAAATTAGGTCGCAAATATGAAGTCATAATGGAATTAGATAGTTTAGATATGATTAAAAAATATGTTGCATTGGGAATGGGAGTTTCAGTAGGCCCAAAATTAGCTATAGAAGAATCGGACTTGAATGATTTGGGAATTGTAAGTTTAGCTAATTTTTTACCTGTCCATCAAGCTGGAGTTATTACTTTGCCAGGAAAAAATCTTTCCAATCCAGCTGAAAAATTCATTAAAGTTATGAGAGATACATTGCACGTTTCTTGAATAATTAGTTAATAGCAATAAGTTCTGCTTTTACTAATTGCCTGTAATCATAAAAAGGCTTGTTAGAACAAGTCACCAATATTATATGGTTTATTCCTGCATCATATAATTCGACTTCTGATTCATGAATAATTTCTGAGCTAATAGCTTTATATATATATTCGACTTCAGGACTTTTTATATATATTAGTATGGGATCACCATTTTTAATATGAGTTGCAACCTGTGGTAGATTTTGAAATACGTTTCCTTCTCTTTGAATAGGACTGGCTATATGACCGAAATACCATCCCGACACACTATTCATTCTTTCCATATTGGTTGAAATACGACCGATCATGTTTTTAGGTGTTTCGTATCCTGAAGGTCCACCGTCTAATGTCAAATTCAATTGTTGTACTTTAGAAATCACATTGATAGATGGAATGGCCATTTGGATAGCAGGCCCTTCGATATCTAGAGAGGATAAATCAGTAATATTAGTTATATCAGCTATTAAATTTATATTAGTAGCTGTATCTTTATCACCCCATACGGGAAATGCCCAATCACGAGGATGCAATTTAGCGATGTACATGTCGGCTGAATATCCTTTTACTATTGCAGGATGTTCAAAAGCATTTAAATCATCTAGGCGGTTTTGGGAGTATAGGCCATATCCAAGATAGGATGATGTCAACACAAATATTATGACACCTATAACTAGGCTTGAAATAGAAATCTTTTTTAAGATTGACTTTTTCATTTTTAACCTGTTTATTTAATTTATCTTACCCTTGGTGTGTGTGAAGCGCCACTGGCTATTGGTTCGTTTAGATAAACGTCGCCATTTCTTATTTTTATGTTGAACCCACAACTCGGCTTACTGCAAACCCAGGCTTTGTAATGAATAGGTGCGCCTTGGCTTCCAAAATCTGAAAGTGGTAGTAATTTACCTGTGTCACATTCTTGGCAGTCCGGGAATGTATTCTCTGACATTCTTCCTCCTCCTGTTCTCAATTATTGAATTTATCAATTTATAAATTCTACCAATATTACATGTTATTTGATATGAATAATGACTTAGAGTTTTCGTAAATAATATTTTCTATGTCTTTATGAGTTTGAATTGTGTCGCTAATTTCACTTAGGATGCGATTTTGTGAAATTATCGGAAAGTCACTTCCGAATAATATTTTTTTGGAACCCATAATGTTTAAGGCTATTTGGAATATTTTCTTATCATATAAAAACGGGGATGTTGCTGAATCATAATATACATTTGTGAAACTTTTAAATATTTCAGGCATTAATTCATATAAAAATATGCCTCCTCCCCAATGCGAAAGAATTACTTTTAAATTAGGGAAATTAGATATAACTTGTTCAATTTGATTAGGGAATGTGGACCCTTTTCCAGGATATTTATGTCCTACTGGTTCTGATGAATGAATTATTATAGGTAAATCATTAGATTCTAATAATTGGATATAAGGGAGTAATATTTCTTTATTTGTGATATCGAAATTTTGAGCGTAAGCATGTATTTCTCCAAACCCTTTAGCCCCTAGATTTATGCATCTTTCTGCTTCATACACGCTCGAATCTTTTTTGTCAGGGATTATTCCAGTTACAGGTATAATTTTCTTAGGGTATTTATGACTTGATTCTAATAGGTAGTCATTTATATATTTGTTGAACTCATGGTCAGTCCATCCCATTCCTAAAATCACTGACGTATCAATTTTAAATTCATTCATTGATACAATTAATTCTTCTATGGTGCGAAGTGATTGTGAATTTTGAAATAAGTGATTGAATGTGGAATCTTTCTGCAAGTATTTAGGTATATTATCGCGAATTTCTTTCGGGAGTACGTGTGTGTGTGAATCAATTATTGGCATATGTATTTGATTCACATATTAGCAATATTAACAACAGTTCGACCGCGAATTTCTCCTGCTAAAATTTCTTTGGCAGCTTTATTAATGTCGTGTAAATTTATTTCTTGAGTTATCTCTTCAAATTCGGCAGGGTTTATTAAATCCCCTAATCTATTCCAAGCTGTAATACGCCTTTCTATTGGACAATATACAGAATTTATACCAATAAGATTAACTCCTCGTAAAAGGAAAGGGAGTACGGTTGTTGACAACTTAATGCCCGCTGCATTCCCGCAAGCGGCTACAGCGCCTTCATGATCTATTGCTGAAATAAGGTTCGAAAGTATGGAACCTCCAGTTGTGTCAATTGCCCCAGCCCACTTGATCGAATTTAAAGGTCGGGTCAGCTCTAAAATTTCATTCCGATGTATGATTTTTGTGGCGCCAATATTTTTCAAATACGGTTCTAGTTCAGTCCTACCTGTCATGGCTGTAACCGAATATCCTAATTTACTTAGTATCATGATTGAAATATTGCCTACTCCGCCTGCTGCGCCTGTCACTAATATTTCACCATTTGAATTCGCCACCCCTGAGTTTTCTAAAGCCATTACACATAACATAGCTGTTAGCCCTGCTGTTCCAATTGACATGGAATGCTTTAATGATAGCGATGAAGGCTTACTAACCATCCATTCACTATTAACTCTAGCCATTTGAGAATATCCCCCAGAATGTGTCTCGCCTAACCCCCATCCAGTAACAATGACTTCATCCCCTGTATTGAATGAATTGTCAGATGATGTTTTCACAATTCCTGCAAGATCAATCCCTGGAGATATTGGAAACTTACGCAACACTTTACCCTTATTTCCATCTAGTGCCATGCCATCTTTATAATTTAGAGAAGAATATTTAACTTCTATCAATGTGTTCCCATTAGGTAAATCTTCTAAGGTACGATCGGTAATCGCTATTTTCAATTCGTCAGATTCGATATCTGCTATTAGTGCTTTAAAAGTGTCTGGCATTTCTACTCCTAAATATTCCCGAATGTTAAATGGCGGAAATATGGTTTAATGTGGCCAATAGGGAGGTGTAAATATTTAATTATTTTGAGTTATAGATATCTGGAAATTCGTAAATTATTATATGGTTTATATGTATTAATAAGTACTAGCAGATTTTGGTAAGCTCGATTTCCCCATAAGAAACTGATCTATACCTCGAGCCGCTTCTCTTCCTTCAGCAAGCGCCCAGACTACTAAGGATTGCCCTCTTGCCATGTCACCTGCCGCAAATATACCAGTATTGGTTGTCATTTTGTTGATGTCAGTTTTTACATTACCTTGAGGGTCTAATTCTAATGATAAATCATTTAACATGCCTTCATGTTCAGGATGCAAAAACCCCATTGCTAATAGTACTAGATCTGCATTTATTTCAAATTCACTTTTATTTACTTCAATCATTTGAGGTCTTCCAGATTCATCTGCAGGCCCCCACTTTAGTCGTACTCCATGAAGCTTTTTTACCTGACCATCAGTACCTGAAAATTTCTTTGTTAATATGTTGTAATCTCTTGAGCCGCCTTCTTCATGAGAAGATGAAGTTCGTAGTACCATAGGCCAATTTGGCCACATGTCATTTGAATGACGTTCTTTTCGAGGTTGTGGGAGTAATTCAAGTTGTTGTACAGATTTCGCACCTTGCCGGAGAGAAGTTCCTAGGCAATCAGATCCGGTATCCCCGCCACCTAATATTATTACGTTTTTCCCTTTCGCATTTATAGGAGTAATATTTCCTAAAGAATCTCCACTATTCAAGATATTTTGTTGGGTTAAAAATTCCATAGCGTAATGGACGCCATCTAAGTCTCTACCTTCGACCCCGAGATTCCTCGGTATTGTTGATCCACCTGATAACAATATTGCGTCTGATTTTTCACTAATAGATGATATGGAAATTGCTTTACCTACATATGAATTAACTAAGAATGTTATTCCTTCACTCGTCATTTGATCAACGCGTCTTTGGACTATATCTTTCCCTAATTTGAAGTCAGGTATACCTAACCTCATTAATCCTCCAATGCGATCTGATTTTTCATAAACAGTAACAGAATGACCTGCTCTATTTAATTGCTGTGCAGCAGCTAATCCAGCAGGCCCTGAACCAATTATAGAAACTTTTTTCCCGGTTCTTTTTTCAGGAGATTGAGGGACTATCCAATTCTCTTGCCAGCCACGATCTGATATTGCCTTTTCAATGCTTTCAATTGTTACTGGGTTTTCATTTATATTTAGAACACATGAAGCTTCACATGGAGCCGGGCATATACGACCTGTGAACTCAGGGAAATTATTTGTTGAATGTAATACTTCTAAAGCTTCTTTCCAAAGTCCTCTATATACAAGGTCATTGAAATCAGGGATCACGTTACCTAATGGACATCCTCCCATACAAAAAGGTACTGAACAGTCCATACACCTGCTACCTTGAATACTTACCTTTTTTTCATCCCAATCTTCATAAAGTTCTTGATAATTGCCGATACGAATTTCAACGGGCAATTTTGGTGGGGCTTGCCTTTTGAATTCTTTAAATCCAGTTGTTTTACCCATCTGATATTAAGCCCTCGTAGTCTTTTCAGTTTTTAATTTTTCTAATATTTTTTTGTAATCATTAGGCATTACTTTGACAAATTTATTTTTGTTTTCCACCCAGCTCGAGAGGATTTCCTGAGCTAAAGTGCTTGCAGTCATTTGGTGATGGTTAGAAATTAGTGTTTCCAAGACTTGCTCGTCATTCTTACTCACCTTTTCTAGAAATACCATCTCCTGATTACACTGTGAGGGGAATACACCTCGCGGGTCAAAAATATATGCAGTTCCACCTGAC
>Ga0114999_10007109_pt1 | contig 12766 bp, 13 predicted proteins | sample ArcticOcean_MG_C_3_FD_89820 | JGI IMG/M metagenome (GOLD analysis project Ga0114999, IMG submission 89820) | Marine microbial communities from western Arctic Ocean - ArcticOcean_MG_CB8_126 | ecosystem: Environmental > Aquatic > Marine > Oceanic | place: Arctic Ocean: Canada Basin | collected...
GTGGTTTCCTCTTCTGCGACAGCATCGCTTTCGGTGGTTTCCTCTTCTGCGACAGCATCGCTTTCGGTGGTTTCCTCTTCTGCGACAGCATCGCTAGACTCCTGAAAAATTGTGCTTTTAATTAACTCGGGGGTTACATTGGACCAAAATATTGGTTCTAAATTATCTATGTCTAAATCCCCCACATCATCTAAATTATCCGAGACATCTTCGTCTTTTAATTCATAGACTCCAATCTGTTGCTTTACACGATAGGTTGGATTAGGTTCACCGGTTAGCTGTTCAATAAGGTAGATAGGATAATAGGCGAGCAATACATCCCTTTTACTTTCTTGTAAAATATGTTTTTTACCGATAGACAGGGTGGGTATCTCTATTTCTTCACCGTGTAAGCTAACAATTACATCATCATAGGTTGTTGCTTTATAATCCCTGTCTACATCTGATATAATCTTATTTTCTTCATATTTTAAATTAGTATTTAATGTTGATGATGTCATTATATTTTATTTATATAATTATATAATTAAGCGTTAAATAAAATGTATTTCTTAAAAAAGGAATGCTGTTTTAACTCATTAATATTTTCCCATAATCGTATTCTTTCTTGGAAATGACCGATATTTTCTGGGTTTAATTCATAATCTGTTATTTTTTCTACTAAATCCCCCTTTTTCAATTTTCGTTTGTTTAATTGATAGTAATCCATGATCAAACACAAGTCTTTTACTGTGTAATTATCCGCATAATTTATTTGTGAAGCTAAAAGACCATCCATATCTAATGCATAATCGTTCACAAAATCATCAACAGTTATGTTATCAATAGTATCGTTATCTGTTTCTTTTATAAAATATATTATGTTTTCGGTAACCATAATATATTACACATACGGTATCTTTATTATGGTTCATCTATTAGAATATCTCTTATATTATAATAATCCTTTTAGTTCATCTAAAATATCCATCTGCCGAAAGATAATCTTGTTAGAAATACTCGGAAATGAATTTTTATTTAATTCAGAAATGTTAACGACTATAGCCAACACTTTTTTATACCCATTAATGGTATCCGTATTACCCGTTTCTTTTACGTATTTGTATGAGTGTGACAAAAATATATACAATAACTCCGATAACTCCTCCACCAATTCTATATTATTATCAGTTATTAATAGTGTTGAAATTTTAGTTTGCACTAATGTAATTATATCTAACAATTGGTTTGGGGAAATAATACCTTTCAACATTAAATTAACATAAAACTGACATAACGATCTTCTGTTATCGTTTTTCTTATTATTTTCGCATAATTTATCATAATTTTCTGTAGACGAACAGACATCAATGTGGTCAAATTCCTTGGAAATTTCCGCGTAATTTTTCTCAAATATTTCATTCATAAAATCAAAACTTACTATTAAATCCTTATATAACTGAGCATACAATAACGAGAAGAACTTATTACAACTTGCCACCTTAAAAATAGACATTCCAATTTTATGCACATCGGATTTAATAGCTGGGTCGTCTAATACTATTTTTAATTTCTCTATAATTTCTGTTTTACAACCATCATACGTTCCATCCGTTATTTTATTTAAAATTTTATTAATGTCGTTAATTATTTTTTCTACCCCCTCCTTTTGTTTTAATTCTGTTGCTTTAAAAGTTCTTATGTGTTCCCAATCGTCCGCATTAATTGTTTCATTATTCTTATTTCGTCGTTTTTCGTGTCTTGGAAAATTTGGGGTTTTAATATAATCTACTGCACCCACCAAAGTAGCAATTTCATTAATAATTGCTAATGCATGCTCGTCTAGGCAATTTTCTATTCCATTATCCCTTATCTCTAATATATCTGATAATGAGTAAGATATGCGCATTTATAAATAAGCTTAGTGCGGTTTATATCACTTTAACAATAATTATATTGACTTAAACGGTATAACAGATTATTATTATGTCCGATACCGAACCTACAGATTACGAAACCATTAATAAATGGGATGATTTTGATATCCCCACAGATTTATTAAGAGGAATTTATGGAATAGGTTATGAAAACCCTAGTCCGATTCAATCAAGAGCCATTAATCCGATGATTAATGGTCGCGATGTTATTGCACAAGCTCAGTCAGGAACTGGGAAGACAGGTGCATTCTCCATTGGTGCAATTACGTTAACAGATGTGAGCAAAGACTGCACGCAAGTATTAATTTTATCACCCACAAGGGAATTATCAACACAAACCTATTCGGTTATTAAAAGTTTAAGCTGCATGTTTAAGGATCAGCCGCTTAAAGCACATACCTTAATAGGAGGAACCTCTACTGAAAAGGACATTGAAGTCTTAAGAAATAATACGCCCCATATTGCTGTAGGTTGTCCAGGCCGTGTTCACGATATGTTAAAGCGCAAGCATTTATCATCCAACAATTTGAAACTCGTAATTTTAGACGAGGCGGATGAAATGTTATCATCTGGATTTAAGGAGCAGGTTTACAATATTTTTCAGTTTTTGCCAAAGGATACTCAGTTATGTTTGTTCAGTGCCACCCTTCCGACTGAGTTAAATTTATTAACAGAAAAATTTATGCGTAATCCTATGAAAATTTTAGTCAAGGCAGAACAATTGACGTTGGAAGGGATCCAACAATTTTATATTGCATTAGACGATGACTCAGATAAATATCATACATTAAAGGACTTATTCGGTATGCTTTCTGTGTCACAATGTATTATATATTGCAACAGTGTTAAGCGAGTCAGTGATTTACATGAGGCGATGATTACTGATGGATATCCTGTTTGTTGTATTCACAGTAATATGGTTAAGGAGGACCGGGCATCCTCTTTTGACGAGTTTAAAGCTGGCAAACATCGTGTATGCATCGCAACTAATGTATTGGCGAGAGGAATTGACATTCAGCAGGTGAGTATGGTTATTAATTTTGATATTCCAAAGTGTGAATTCACTTATTTACATCGGATCGGACGCAGTGGTCGCTGGGGGAGAAAAGGCACAGGTATCAATTTCATTACTAAACGCGATGTTAAAAAGATGAAGGACATCGAGGATTATTATCACACAGAGATTAAGGAACTACCAGAAACGTTTGTTAATAAGTTTTAATGCGTTTAGACATTTTGTTATTATTCTATAAAAGTAATAATGACAAAAAAAAATGAAGATTCTTTTCAATTACCTATTTTTTATTTAGAAGACAAGATTAAATTGGATGACAACATTATAAAAGATATTGAACTATTAGAAACCCCAGATAAAAAATCCTTATATGATTATGCATTGAATCCCGAAACCAAGTTCTCAAATATGGTGGTTCCCTTATGGTCGGAATATTATACGGCAAATAAGGGTTTTTTAAAAGATTCTCAAAAACTTTTAAAAAAATTTAAAAATACCATTTCTTTTGAGAGTGATGCCGAAAAGGCACATACTCATTGGGCAAATTTTAAAGGTGAAACTAATTTTAAAGGAAAATATCAATATCTTGATTGGAATATAATTGATAAATTAAATGAAAATAGATATTTCTTAGAAATATTTAGTTTATACAATTTATCATCACCCTTGTTTTCTCTCATTCTGCCTATTGTTTTTTTAATAATTCCTTTTTTTATTTTAAAATTTCAAGGCGCAGTTGTGTCCTTTAGTTCCTACTATTCAATTCTAAAAATTTTATTTAAAAAGCACACATTAGGACAAATTTTTAGTGCTGACTTTTCCGAAAAAAACATAACCAAAAAGGTCTATTTGGCAATTTCTATCTCTCTTTATATATTCCAAATCTACCAAAATACAGTCAGTTGTCTGCAATTTTATAAAAACATGACATCCATTCATGATACCATTTTTTCCTTAAGAAATTATTATGACAGTGTTATCCGTTCCATGGATAATGTATTAAAATATACTAACTCTTTAAAATCATATTCCCCTTTTAATAAAACAATAATGCATCATAAATTAGTACTGACTGAACTCAACAAAGAATTACATGAAATAACACCACGCAGATTAACTATTAAGAAAGCTCTGCAGATTGGTCATGTTATGGAAATATTTTATAAGTTGTATTATAATCCAAAATACACTGCGACAACCGAATATTCATTTAAATTCACAGGATGGATTGAAAACATAGAAGGTCTTAAAAACTCCATAAATCAAAATAAAATAAACTATTGTAAATTCTCAAAAAAATCAACATCCTTTACAGATGCTTATTTCCCCGCGACGATTGACACCGAACCCATCACAAATACATATAATGTAGACAGCAATATTTTAATCACAGGTCCAAATGCTGCTGGGAAAACCACATTATTAAAATCCACATTGTTTAACATGATTATTTCTCAACAAATAGGTGTCGGCTTTTATAAAAATGCAAAGATTAATCCCTATGATAAGATCCATTGTTATATTAATATACCAGATACGTCCAACAGGGATAGCCTTTTTCAAGCGGAGGCACGACGCTGTAAGGAAATTTTAACAGATATTACAACTTCCCCAAAAGAACGACATTTTTGCATATTTGACGAATTGTATTCTGGAACTAATCCATATGAGGCCATTAGTAGTGCTATTTCCTTTTTAATTTATTTAAACAAACAAAAGAACAGCTCTTTCATGTTAACCACCCATTTCTTGGATTTATGTCGTAAATTAGAAAAGGAAGACAATATTGTTAATCACAATATGCAAATAGAAGTAGAAAATGATGAGTTTATCTATACATACAAACTGGTCTCAGGTATATCTGACATACGAGGTGGTGTTAAAGTTCTAAAACAATTGGACTATCCAAAAGAAATTATTTCAACCACGGAAGAAATTATAGGAACATTACATTTATAATTACGTTTATTTAGTGTTTTAAATATAGTCGTTATTTATTAATGAATTTGTTTGGTTTAGAAGGATGCGGCTTTATTTTATCACTTAGCTTGAGCTTGTTGTTAACTGGTCTTACTTTTTATTATTTTAGAATGAGATGTGCTGTTTTGGAAAAAGTTGTTCAAGAACAAAATAAGGTTTTACAGCAATTTATTCAAGCGTCAACTGTGCAACATTTTGTTGAACCTATGAGTAATATGCACGCGGGAATAAATAATAATGGAGCCGACAATGTCGCTTTACAAACTGTCGAAAACATTGTTAATAAACAATGGTCATCTAACGCAGCAGAAGATAAACAAGATGTATCTGATGACAGCAGTGATGGCAGTAGTGATGACAGTAGCGATGACGATAGCGATGACGATAGCGCCAGCGAATCTAATCTCGACTTACACTCACCAGTTACTATAGAGTCAGACAGTTCCATAAAAACAATAAATTTAGGCATAATAGAAAGTGACGAAAGTGTAGAACCTGCACACATTATTACAGGTGCATGTGAAAGTTTAGAAATAATCGATAATATAATGCCAGATATTGCAAACCTTACTGTTCCTGCTCTGCGTGATTTAGCAATAAAATATACAAATATCTCCGAAAAAGATGCAAAAAAATTATTGAAACCGGCGCTGAAGGAACTTTTGGAAAAAAGAGAACAGGGTCCTCTTGATAACCCAGTATGTTAAATAAAATATACAAGTTATTGCTGAAGATAAGTATTTTTTTTTCTTTTAATAATATAAATGAGTTGGGGTTCATGTAATGGTGCATCAAATAATATACATTTTGATTTTCCGCCTATAATGAATGATGGCAGAAATTTTGCTGCCTGGCAACCAGGTGCAGTTATAAACAATACTATTAGAAAAGAACAGAACATTAATAATAATTGGGATTACCGTCTGTATTTAACAAATAATGCCAAAACCATTATTGAAACAAACAAGTTAAATGCATGCAATGAGTGTTGTGCATGCCCAGGAATTTATAATACAGGGGAAGCAACTCCTAACGTTCCTTTTTTATATAAATCATGCCTTGATAAAAGCCAACCCTATGGTTATCAAAACAGTGACCTTAAAAGTGCATATTTGTCAAGAACAGAATTGCAACAAAGATTATCGGCTCCTATTCTTAGTCAGGAACAACATTTACATAATAAACAACCAAATCATAATTAAGAAATATGTTTTAAATACTATATTTTAAACATATTAAATGAAAATTTTGAGCATTGATGTGGGAATAAAGAATTTAGCACTTTGTATTTTAAAAATACCTGATAAATATCTAGCAGCGAATAATCATCAGTTGTGTATGACACATTTATTAATTGAAAAATGGGAAGTAATAAATTTATGTAATGATGATTTTTTATGCCAATGGAATAACTGTATTTCTGAAAATAATATATCAAAATGCAATAAAAAGGCATTTTATACAAAAAACATTGAACATTATTGTAAAACTCACGCCAAAAAACACAATACCATAAAAATTCCTCCTTTAGAGACAAAAACAATGGAAAAGATGAAAGTCTCTGATATTTTGAAATTCATTCAAGATAACAACATACCTTATAAAAATCAATCCCGGTCTACGAAAAAAGAACTCTTATTAAAAGTAATAAGTGACTACTATTGTACAGATTATTTTGAATTTGTTAAAACGTTAAGTGCTAATGATATTAGTCTTGTCGATGTTGGGATAAATCTCCGTGATAAAATGAACACATTTTTAGAAAATGAAAATATAGACAAGGTTCTCATTGAAAATCAAATAGGACGTTTAGCAATACGCATGAAATCTATACAAGGAATGATAACACAATATTTAATCATGAAAAATATTACTAATATTGATTTCATCAGTGCCTCTAATAAATTAAAATTATTTGTGACTGTTAAATTAAGCTATGATGAACGAAAAAAAAGGGGCATTGAAATTACATCACACTTAATCAATATCTCTCAGAAACATTGGATTGAAGAATTTAGATTATCTAAAAAGAAGGACGATCTCGCCGATTCCTTCTTGCAAGCTATCTGGTATTTATCCAAAAATCATAATTTAGAAGAAGTAAATTTATTAGATATATAATATGTTATTTGCGCTTAACTTAAAATTATAAGTTCTTATTTAATCATATTATGAATCCAGATATTATAAATATTGATGGGGAGTCTAACATTAGTCTTAAAATAGAAAAATCTGTGCCACTAGATAATTCAATATCAGAATTACCTTCCGTTAACTTTGGAAGTGGCATTGAACTGCTCATGAATGACAAACGTAAGGACGGAAATAAAACTCCCACTAATATTGACATTGATGATATCAACGAATTAGAAAATGACCTTAAAAACCTAGTCTCTGAACCAAAACTTAAGTCAAAAGCAGAGGTACTTGCAAAAACTTTAAATATGCCTATTAAAGGTAATTCAGACAGTGATAAAAAGGTGGAATTTCATATTAATAAGAATGACCCACCCCTTATTATGAAAGGACCACCAACTTTAGGAAATAAGCCTGTGGAAACTAAAACATGGGATGGTTACAACAAGTTTAATGACATTCCTCTAGATCCGAATGCTAAAATTGAACCTCCCAAAATGACCACAGAAGAAGTATTAAAAGAAAAATTTAGATTTTTACGAAAATTAGAGGATTTAGAAAAAAAGGGGGTAAAGCTTACCAAAAAATATAGCATGGAATCAAATTTAAATGAAATGAAAGGCGAATATGAAATGATTATTTCTGAAAAAGAAAAGTCAAACAGTGTTAAGTTTCAAGGACGCATGTTAATGGCAGCCGTTACTGGTTTGGAATTTATGAATAACAGGTTTGACCCATTTGATATTAAACTTGATGGCTGGTCAGAACAAATTAATGAGGGAATTGAGGATTATGACGATATTTTCGGGGAATTACACGAAAAATACAAGTCTAAAGCAAAAATGGCGCCAGAGCTCAAACTTTTGTTCCAATTAGGAGGTGGCGCAATCATGGCACATATGACAAATACCATGTTTAAATCGTCCTTGCCAGGTATGGATGATATTATGCGACAAAACCCAGAATTAATGCAACAATTTACACAAGCCGCTGTGAATACCATGGGTGAAACAAATCCGGGGTTTTCTGGATTTATGGGTGATTTTATGGGAGGCAATGCTGGATCAGCAGGTCCGTCTCAGCCATCCTACCACGATAACGGTCCACCGCCTGCAGTTAAAACACAGAGTGATAGAAGTGCTCGTCCAGTGCAAAGCCGTCCCGATTTAAATATGGCAAGAAATGATGGAATTAGCATTGAAAAACAATACGAAAGTGTGAATAGTCCTCCTTCTCAAACCCCCACTATTGAAAAATCGTCGAAATCTTCACGCCCAGAAATGAGGGGACCATCAGATATTACCTCTATTTTAGCAAACCTAAAAACACGGGCAGGCGGGGGTGTCACAGAAGAAATTAACCAAAACAGCACTATTAGTATCCAAGAACTCAATGAAATGAAATCTACGAAAATACCTAAGTCAAAACGCCGTGGTAACAGTGCGAAAAACACAGTTAGTTTGGATATCTAAATAGATTTTATAAAAATCTATGGCAAACGGGGCTGCCCTCAGATGAATATTTCTGTTATACAATAGAAATATTCTTCTTAAATTCAAAATCAAAAACACATTACTGAGAGAATAAAGGACGCCTTTGTTTTTGCAAACAGCCTATTAAACGTCTATTCTCTCAGTAAAGTAGATTTGAATAGAATTTTAAGATTAGATTATCAGGTGTATAGAAGAAAACACAGTTATAGACTCGGTGTGTTTCGCATAGTGTTTTCTTTGAACAGAAAAGTTTTTAAACCCTTGAAGATTTAAAATGGGGCTATCTTGGCGTCTTAATCCAATGACAAATGGAATAACCGGGACAATCGTAATATGCTTTTTTACCCTTTTTATCTAACATTAAATGACATTCTCGATGTCCTCCTGTTCCATCTACTGTATGTGTATTTTTTACTCCACAATGTGGACAGATTACGGTGACATAAGGGTAATTAGACGTATCTTCGTTCCACCAAGCGATTCTCCTCTTTAATATATTCCATTCCTCACCAGTTCCTACAAATTTAGGTTTATTTGGTCCAAAACAATATTCCATAATATATGATAATACAAAAATTATTTATATCCTTTATGTCCCATTTTAGATGTTCAAAGGTGTAAACAAATATACATAAAATGATTTGTATGTATAACAACAATGAATGCAAATAAAAACGACAGTTTAGTCTGTAGTATCTGTCTCTCAAAAAAAAATGGCACGGAAATTTGCTGTGATAATAAGTATTTTATTATCAAACAATGTGACTGTAGATATAATTTACATAAGCCCTGTATAATTGAATGGTACAATACAACCTATAATACCCGATGTTTAACGTGTCCTAAGATTATTACATTGAGAGAAAATTACTGTAAAAAAATCGGCAGATCAATCATCATTAATATATGCCGATTTATAGTTAAAATATTTATTCCCACTTGGCTCCTAACTGGGGGAATTATTCTTATGTATAATATTTTACAATTTATGTATTATTATAATAATAAGCCACAAAGTATTTCACACCCTTGAACAACGAAGAGTAAAAGGCAACGCGGGAATAGCAGGTGTGTTTTTCATGTATTTACTGTTTACAGCCAATAATGCATATCCCAGTGTCATAAAAAACGACACCAATACATCTGAACTGTAATGAGAACGTGACCCAACCAAACTAATCATCAATGCGATGGATAAAACACCTATTGTGCATTTTTCTATCGTACTTTTGCCAAATAAAATAAAATAAATCATTATAAGCGTTGCATAAATTGTGTGTCCGCTAAACATATAATCTATACGACACGAATCCTCATTGCTTAAAGAAAGCCACTTAATATGTTTAAAATCCCATTTTGTTGAATAATCACATTTACGGTCTATTGTTGTCAATGGAACTTCGGTTGCTAAAAATATAAAAGCGCGGATAAAATACAAGAAGGTTAATATAACAATAAAACTGGTTAGTATTTGGATATTCTTATTTGTTCGTATCAAAAAATAAATAATTAATATACCCAGCAAAATATTCGGCAATATCTCCGGTAATTTATTATCAAAAAACTCAAAACCATAATCATATAAGGGTTTTTCATACCGCTGATGCCGTGGTGCATTCGAGGCAATAAAGTTATCTAAAAAACCAGACAATATAAATAATAAAATTATTCCTATCATTACACAATACAGACATTATTTTATTTTGACCTCCCTCACTATGTTCTTTATCATCCTTTTCTCTCCCGAAAGTTTATCTTCATCAAACGAAGAAGTAATAGCCTGTACTATTTTAATCCATTCTTCTTTTCCTTGCTCTGAATTATTCCAATTAGGATTTTCTTCCTCCCACGCTTTAATAACCTTACGTTGCTTATAGGCTATTGTAAGCAATGATTTTTTTAATGTCTCCTTTGTTTCAACATCTTTTATCCAATCATTATTATCCTTAATATATAATGTTTCCCGCTTAATATCTGTACAGTGTATGGGTCTTTTATGTGTTCCGAGTTCTTTCAACCCATTTACAAATATGTTTTGTACCCCTTCACACAAACCATATTTCTTTGTATGCTCTAAATCTTGGATTTTTATATTTAATCCATCTATAAAATCGTTTAAATTAAGTGCATCCTTACAGTCCTCATACAGAAAAACCTGGAGGTTAAGTGTATTATTGGTTGTATGTCCTATCTTGGGAACAATTTCTTCTATCTGATTCATCTGCTTAATAATCATTTCCTTCAATTCCTTATTTTCTTCTACTAAATTTAAAACGATTGCATGTATATTTTGCTCGTCTGGACCTAATTCATTATTTTTCTCGTCCTTCACAACCATGATAACCCCTTCTGCCTGTTTGCAAATTTTTTTGTGCCGATAAAACCCACTATCGTATTTATATTTTTTCCCACACAAACAACGCCATTTATAAATAGTGGAGATATCCTCCTTTCCGGTGTATTTTATGATTCTCAAATGCTTTTCTGTTTTAATATGTTTATTGTAATCCGATTTTCTTATTGTTTTATATTCACACTTATCACACATATATTCATTACTCATATAATAACACACTATTAATTTTTAAACATTATTACTATTGTATTTCACAAAAAAGAGTAATGTCCCAACCTCCGTGTCCACGGATGTGACTTTAGGAAGCTCTGATTATGATAAATGTTACGCTTGTCTGTAGCGCATATAATTATCTGAGATATATATATATGGCATCAGAACCAATAAACAAGACAAAGGACGAATATGAAAAATGGTGGTGGGGACAATGGAAGAATGAAGCATTTGTTGAGGAATTTAAACAAACAAATGAACCAATGTCACCAGGTGAACTCATAGTCGGAGATACATACTTAATCATTGGAATGCAAACGCGTGCGCGAAGGGCACACGATCCTCCTCAAAATACCGCCGTTGTTGGTATTTTAAACGGCAGCCTTTCACACGACCCGTGTGTTCCATACACACAACAATCTAAATTAACTTTTAGCAATACTGTTGCATTGAGCGATCACGATGATTATAAGAAACTGGAGAAGTGGACTAATCGTTCACCGGAAGAGGGACACAAGAGTTATATGAGACTCAGAAAACCAAGACAAGGGTCATGGGTATTGGTCGAAGCACCACCACGCGTCCGTACTCTCGCCCACTGTAATCAGATCCGAGATTTCATCGTAAATAGACCTCTCGAAATATATTCATTAGCAGGAACACTGGACAAGATGAGACAACGTTATGAGGAATTATCGGCGCGTGTAGCTGTGGTCCGTCTTGCATCCCGAATACCGGACGATGTTATTCATGACAACGTCATGCCCTTTCTTAAACGCAAGGGAGGACGCAAAAGCACAACGCGGAAACGGAAAAAATCACGACGGCGAAAGACTAAACGGCGAAAGACTAAACGGCGAAAGACTAAACGGCGAAAGACTAAACGAAAAATATAATGATATAGGAATTTAATACCAGCCTTTTTGTTTTACTTTAGCCATATATACTTTTACACCCATCTTAAATCACCTTTGAAGATTTAAGATGGGACTTGAAACAATTGATGCCTACACGATGCCTACATAACGCGTTTTTCATAAAATGACAAGTAACATTTTATGAAATTGTATTCAATAAATATACCATACTCAATCAAGAATTTCATATATATAATAATCAACATTAAATAATCCTTGTTTAAATATTCTTTTATTAAACGAAAATTCTCTTTGTCTACTTGTGTAGGCACGATCTACAGAATTAAATAAAAAACCGTGTCCCTACACGATTTTCCGAAAAAGGTCAAATTTACCTACTTATGTAGGCACGGACCAAAAGTTGTCCCTTTTAGCCCCACATATTATGGAAGCAACTATTTTGAGAGTTTGGGTAGTCGATGGTATACCATTGTGACTGAGAAACTCTTTACACCTTAAGCAAATTTTCGCTTTTTTTATAACAAACCAAGGATGGTTATAAAAAAAAACTTCAAAAACGGAAAATCACGGAAAATCCAAAAGTCGCAGGATGATTCTGGGATTTTGGTCAAGATTTTGATCAAATTTTTTCCTCAAAAACAGCCCCTACATAGACTCCCTACACGTTTTTTGGCAAGTCAAATAAATTTTGCTACACATTGAAGGAAATTTGCAAGGTTTTCGAGAGTGGTTTATACCCAGTTTCGAGAAACTGGACATTTATAAATGTCCAAAACTCA